>WNGA01007091.1_pt1 | contig 11146 bp, 9 predicted proteins | sample 5400061 | NCBI WGS metagenome assembly WNGA01 (sample SAMN13153366, study PRJNA577476) | soil metagenome | isolation source: 100 cm soil or saprolite under grassland replicate 2 | place: USA:California | collected 2016-06-15
GACGAGCGGGAGGAATTCTCGGCTGCCCTCTACGGCACGAGCGAGACCCTGAACATCGACGGCGAGGGGCGGGCGATCTTGAGCGAGCGGCTGAAAAGCCATGCCGGGATCACGGACGCGGTCGCCTTCGTCGGCCTCGGCCACAAGTTTCAGATCTGGGAGCCCGAACGCTTCCGCGCGCAGCTCGCGGAGGCCACCGAGAAGGTGCGCGCGCTCAAGAAGCAATTGGGCTCCCGGAGGGCGGCGCACGATGCGCTCGGAGCACGGGAATGACGATGGGCCGCGACACCGACAATGGTGTCGCTGGCGGACCGGCCCGTCACGTTCCCGTGCTCGGCCGCGCTGCGCTCGAATTGCTCAACGTCCGCGACGGCGGCGTCTATGTCGATGGCAGCTTCGGCGCCGGCGGCCATAGCCGCTTGATGCTCGCTGCCGCCGATGCCCGCGTGATCGGCATCGACCGGGACCCGACCGCGATTGCGCTGGGCGCCGACCTGGCGGGATCGGCGCGCGGCCGTCTCACGCTCGTCAAGGAGCGCTTCTCGGCGCTCGATAAGGTCGCGCGCGATCTCGGCGCAACCGCGGTCGACGGGGTGCTGCTCGATATCGGGGTCTCGTCGATGCAGCTGGATCAGGCCGAGCGCGGCTTCTCGTTCCGGCTCGAGGGGCCGCTCGACATGCGCATGAGCGGCGCGGGTCCAAGTGCCGCCGACGTCGTTGCCGGCGCCTCCGAGCGCGATCTTGCCTCGATCATTGCGACGCTCGGCGAGGAACGTCATGCGCGTGCGGTCGCGCGCGCGATCCTTGCGGCGCGCCGCCGCGCGCCGATCAACTCCACGCGCGCGCTCGCCGACATCGTGACGCGGGTGGTGCGGGCCAAGCCCGGCGACATCCATCCGGCGACGCGCACGTTTCAGGCGCTGAGGATCTTCGTCAACGACGAGCTCGGTGAGCTTGGCCGCGCACTGGAAGCGGCCGAACGCATTCTCAAGCCGGGCGGCCGGCTGGTCGTCATCGCCTTCCACTCGCTCGAAGACCGCGTGGTCAAGACCTTCCTGGCCGACCGCAGCGCCGTCCGCCGCGGTTCGCGCCATATGCCCGAGGCGAGGGAGCTCGATCCGAGCTTCCGCGTGCTGACCCGGCGCCCCGTCGTGCCGGACGAGGCGGAGATCGCTGCCAATCTCCGTGCGCGCTCGGCGAAATTGCGGGCGGCGGAGCGCACCGCAGCCGAACCGATCGCAACCGGCGCCGCGCATCTCCTGCCGCGCGTGCCGGCGCTCGCGGATGTGGTGAAGGGACGATAATGCTGCGCCTCATCAACCTCGTCGTCATCGCCGCGCTCGTCCTCGCCGCCGCCTGGGTTTACGAGATCAAATACTCCTCGACCCGTCAGGCCGAGCGCGTCGCCAAGCTGCGCGCCGAGATCAGGCGCGAGCGCGACGCCATCGCCGCGTTGCGCGCCGAATGGGCCCAGCTCGACAATCCCGATCGCATCCAGATTCTGGCGCGGCGTCATCTGACGCTGAAACCGATCGAAGCCACGCAGTTCGATTCGCTCGACCGCCTGCCCGAGAAGCCGGTCGACATCGTTCCGCCCGGCACCGCCGATCCGATCGCCGCTTTGATCGGGACCATGGTGGACCCGGCGGCCGTCACCGGCAGCGTCCCCGACTCGGAGGGCACGCGGTGACATCCACGCAAGCCATCCTCGCCAAGGCATTGGGCGCGCCGCCGGTCGAGCCCTGGCGTCGCCGGCTCGTGCGCATCCTGCTGTACGGGCGCAACGTCGATCGCGGCGCCAAGTCGCGGGCGCGGGTCGCGCTCGCCATCATCGCCTTTGCCGCGGTCTTCGCGGTCATTGCGCTGCGCCTCGTCATGTTCGCGGTGATGCCGGAGAGCCACGGGGCGCGGCGCATCGGCGGCGGGGACGCGGTCGCCACCGCCCGGCCCGACATTCTCGACCGCAACGGCGAGATCCTCGCGACCGACGTCAGGGCGCCGTCGCTGTTCGGCGAGCCGCGCCGGATCATCGACGTGGACGAGGCGGCCGAGCTGTTGACCGCGGTGCTGCCGGACCTCGATGCCACCGAGCTGCGCGAGCGCCTCGGCTCCAAGCGCGGCTTCGTGTGGCTCAAGCGCGAGATCAAGCCGAAGCAGCAGCAGGAGATCCACCGGCTCGGCCTCCCCGGCATCGGCTTCCTGTCCGAGAACAAGCGGGTCTATCCCAACGGCGCCGAGGTCTCGCATCTGATCGGCCACGTCAATATCGACAACCAGGGCATTGCCGGCATGGAGAAGTGGCTGGACGGGCGCGGGCTCGCCGACCTGCACCGGGCCGGCCTTGCCTCCGACCGCCAGCAGCAGCCGATCGAACTCGCTCTCGATCTGCGCGTCCAGCACGCGCTGCGCGACGAGTTGATCGCCGCGGCCGTTAAGTACAAGGCGAATGCGGCGGCCGGCCTCGTCGTCGACGTGCGCACGGGCGAGATCATCTCGATGGTGTCGGTGCCCGATTACGACCCGAACAATCCGCGCGAGGCCAACGACCCGACCCGCATCAACCGCCTCACCACCGGCGTGTTCGAGCTGGGCTCGACGTTCAAGGCGTTGACGTTGGCGATGGCGCTCGACTCCGGAAAGGTAACGCTCAACTCCGCGTTCGACGCACGGGTGCCGTTGCGCTACGGCAAGTTCAACATCCACGACTACCACGCGCAGCGACGCGTCCTGACGGTGCCGGAGATTTTCACCTATTCGTCGAACATCGGCACCGCCCGCATGGCGCTCTCGCTCGGCGTCGAGCACCACAAGTGGTTCCTCCGGAAGATGGGCCAGCTCGACCGGTTGCGCACCGAGCTGCCGGAGAGCGCCGAGCCGCTCGTCCCCAAGCGCTGGGGCGAGCTCAACACGGTCACCATCGCGTTCGGCCATGGCCTGTCGGTCGCGCCGTTGCAGGCGGTCATGGGAATCAACGCGCTGGTGAACGGCGGCTATCTCATTCCGCCGACGTTCATGAAACGCAGCGAAGAAGCGGCGCGCGCTCTCGCAACCCAGGTGATCAAGCCGGAAACCAGCGACAAGATGCGCTACCTGCTGCGGCTCAACGCCGAGAAGGGCACCGCGAGCAAGGCCGACATCAAAGGCTATTACGTCGGCGGCAAGACCGGCACCTCGGAAAAGGTCATCGGCGGCCGCTATTCCAAGACCAAGCTGTTGAACACGTTCACCGCCATCATGCCGGCCGACAAGCCGCAGTATCAGCTGATGATCATCCTCGACGAGCCGCAGCCGCTCAAAGAGACGTTCGGCTTCGCGACCTCGGGTTGGAACGCCGCGCCGACCGCCGGAAAGGTGATCGCCCGTATTGCGCCGCTGCTCGGGCTCGAGCCGCGCTTCGACCTGCCGCCGGCCGAGCAACTGATCCTTGCCGCGGTGAAGCCGGCGCGGTGAAACGGCTTGCGGCTATTCGGAGCTGCCCGCATCCGCGGGCACGACGTGTTACAAAGCCGCATGAGCCGAATCGACCCCAAGCAGCTGCGCGACCTGTTGAATGGGGATGCGGCGTACGACGCGCGCTTCGCCGGGCTTGCGATCGGCGGGGTGACGGCGGACAGCCGCAAGGTTCGGCCGGGCGATTTGTTTGTCGCGATTCCGGGAACCAAGGCCGATGGCCTGCAATATGTCCGCGATGCCCTGGCTGCGGGGGCAGCCGCGATCATGGCGGAGCAGGTCCCCACCGCAATTCCCGATCATGTCGCTTTCGTGAAGGTGGCGAATGCGCGGCGCGCCCTCGCGCTCGCGGCGGCGCGGATTCATCCGCGCCAGCCCGCTACGATTGCGGCCATTACGGGAACGAGCGGCAAGACTTCGGTCGCGGCCTTCACGCGCCAGATCTGGCAAGCGCTCGGCCATCAGGCCGCGAGCATCGGCACCGTCGGGGTGGTGTCGCCGAAGGGTGAAGTCTATGGCTCGTTGACGACGCCCGATCCGGTCGATCTCCATCGCATGCTCGATGCGCTCGCCGATGACGGCGTGACCCATCTGGCGATCGAAGCCTCTTCGCACGGCCTCGACCAGCATCGTCTCGACGGCGTGCGGGCTACGGCCGGCGGCTTCACCAACCTCTCGCGCGACCATCTCGACTATCATCCGACGTTCGCGGCATACCGCCAGGCAAAGATTCGCCTGTTCCAGGACCTGCTTTCGCCCGGCGCTGCCGCCGTCATCGCGGTGGACCACGACGAGGCGGAGGATTTCCGGGCCGCCGCCGCGGCCCGCGGCCTTCGCGTTGTAACGGTGGGACGGAAGGGCGAGGACATCCGGCTTATCGAGTCCGCCGTCGACGGCTTTGTGCAGAAGCTCGTCCTGGCTCACGCGGGACACACATATAGAGTGCGCCTGCCGCTGGTCGGTGCGTTCCAGGTAGAAAACGCGCTGGTCGCCGCGGGCCTTGCGATTGCCACCGGCAGCGACGCGGCCGCCGTGTTCGCGGCGCTTGAAGGCCTGAGCGGCGCCAAGGGCCGCCTGGAGCGGATCGGCGAAAAGGACGGCGCGCCGATCTTCGTCGACTATGCCCACAAGCCCGATGCGCTTGCCAAGGCGCTGGAGGCGCTGCGTCCTTACGTGCAGCGCCGGCTGGTCGTGGTGTTCGGTTGCGGCGGCGACCGCGACAAGGGCAAGCGGCCGATGATGGGGGCCATCGCCGTCGAGAAGGCCGACCGCGTCATCGTCACCGACGACAATCCGCGCAGCGAGAATCCTGCCGCGATCCGCGCTGCGATCCTGGCCGCCGCGCCGGGCGCTGGCGAAATCGGTGACCGTGGCGAGGCGATCCGTCAAGCGGTCGCGGGCTTGAGCAAAGGCGACGTTCTGCTTATCGCCGGCAAGGGCCATGAAAGCGGCCAAATCATCGGCGACCGGGTGTTGCCGTTTACCGATCACGCGGCGGTCAAGGCCGCGCTCGAGGAAAAAGCCGCATGAGCGATCTTGCGCCGTGGAGCGTCGAGGCGATGGCTGCCGCGATGGGCGCGGCGTGCGTCGGGCCGTTGCCGGACATCGTCGCGGGAGTCTCGATCGACAGCCGCACGATCGGGCGCGGCGAGGCCTTCTTCGCCATCCAGGGTGACGCGCGCGACGGCCACGACTTTGTCGCCGCCGCGCTGCAATCGGGCGCGGGGCTCGCCGTCGTCGCCAAGGACAAGCGCGCCGCTTTCGCCGACGACGCGCCGCTGCTCGTCGTCCCCGATGTGCTGGCCGGCCTGACCGATCTCGCGCGCGCATCGCGCGCGCGCAGCGGGGCCAGGATCGTCGCGGTCACCGGCTCCGTCGGCAAGACGGGGACCAAGGAGGCGCTGCGTCTCGTCCTCGCCAAGTCGGGCGCGACCCACGCATCGGTCGCCTCCTACAATAATCATTGGGGCGTGCCGCTCTCGCTGGCGCGGATGCCGCCCAGCGCGCACTTCGCGGTGTTCGAGATCGGCATGAACCATCCGGGCGAGATCACGCCGCTCACGCGCCTGGTTCGACCGCACGTCGCCATCGTCACCACGGTCGAGCCGGTGCATCTTGAGTATCTCGGTTCGCTCGACGCGATTGCCGATGCCAAGGGGGAGATCTTCTCAGGCCTCGAGCCCGGCGGCGCTGCGATCATCAACCGGGACAATTCGCAGTACCAACGTCTCAGGCGCGCCGCCGAGGCCGCGGGCGCGTCCGTCGTCTCGTTTGGCGACCATGCGGAAGCCGGCGCGCGGCTTCTCAAGGTCTCGCTGCACGCGGAATCCTCGGCCGTCCATGCGCGCATTCTCGGCACCGAAGTCACCTACAAGGTCGGCGCGCCCGGCCGCCACATCGTGATGAACTCGCTTGCCGTGCTTGCCGCCGCATCCTTGGTCGGTGCCGATCTTGCGCTCGCCTCGCTCGCGCTCGCGGCGCTCGAACCGCCGACCGGACGCGGCCAGCGTATCACGCTCAGCCTGCCGGGCGGCGGCAGCGCGCTCCTGATCGACGAGAGCTACAACGCCAACCCGGCATCGATGCGGGCGGCGCTCGCGCTGCTCGGCCAGGCGCGGACCGGCCGCAAGGGCCGGCGCATCGCCGTGCTCGGCGACATGCTGGAGCTTGGGCCCGCGGGCACGGAGCTGCACCGCGGCCTCGCCGAGCCGATCCGCGCCCACGACATCGACCTCGTGTTCTGCGCCGGGCCGCTGATGAAGGCGTTGTGGGAAGCCCTTCCCTCCGAGCGCCGGGGCGGCTATGCGGAGAGCGCCACGGCGTTGGAGCCGCGCGTCGTCGGGACCGTCGCCGACGGCGATGCCGTCATGGTGAAGGGATCTCTCGGCTCGAAGATGGCGCCGATCGTGAAGACGCTGGCGCAGCGCTATCGCCGCCGGACCCCGGAAGAGGCGTCCGCCCAAGGCTAAAATCATGCTCTATTGGCTGTTCGAACTCTCCGACAAGCTCTCCGTTCTCAACGTTTTCCGCTATCTCACGGTTCGCACCGGCGGCGCGATGATGACCGCGCTCGTCTTCGTGTTCCTGTGCGGACCGGCGATCATCAATTTGCTGCGCCTCAAGCAAGGCAAGGGCCAGCCGATCCGCAACGACGGCCCGCAGTCGCATCTCGTCAGCAAGATCGGCACCCCCACCATGGGCGGGCTGATGATTCTTTCCGGCGTGACGGTGTCGACGGTCTTGTGGGCCAACCCGACCAATCCGTACGTGTGGGTCGTGCTCGGGGTTACGCTCGGCTTCGGGCTCGTAGGCTTCTATGATGACTATCTGAAGGTGACGAAGCAGACGCATGCCGGAATCTCCGGCCTCATGCGCCTCGCCATCGAAGCGATCATCGCCGCGGCCGCCTGCCTCGCCATTGCCAGCCTTGGACGACCGCCTTTTGCCACCTCGCTTGCGTTCCCGTTCTTCAAGGAGATGGTCGTCGACCTCGGCTGGTTCTTCGTCGTCTTTGGCGCGTTCATTATCGTGGGCGCCGGCAACGCCGTGAATCTCACCGACGGGCTCGACGGCCTCGCCATCGGTCCGGTGATGATTGCGGCACTGAGCTTTGCGATGATCGCCTATCTCGCCGGCAACGCGGTGATGGCCGACTATCTGCAGATCCACTATGTGGCGGGGACCGGCGAGCTCGCCGTCCTGTGCGGGGCCGTGCTCGGCGCCAGCCTCGGCTTTCTGTGGTTCAACGCGCCGCCCGCCTCGATCTTCATGGGCGATACCGGCTCGCTCGCGCTCGGCGGCATGCTCGGCGTGGTCGCGGTCGCCACCAAGCACGAGATCGTGCTCGCGATCGTCGGCGGCCTGTTCGTGCTCGAGGCCGTCTCGGTCATCGTGCAGGTGGTCTCGTTCAAGCTCACCGGCAAACGCATCTTCCGGATGGCGCCGATTCACCATCACTTCGAGCAGCTCGGCTGGACAGAGCCGCAGATCGTGATCCGTTTCTGGATCATCTCGATCGTGCTCGCGCTCGCCGGGATGGCCACCCTCAAGCTGCGATGATCCCCGTCACCGCCTTCGCCGGACGAAAGGTGGCGCTGTTCGGGCTTGGCGCCTCGGGCTTGACCAGCGCGAGCGCGCTCTTGGCGGGCGGCGCCGACGTCGTGGCCTGGGATGACGACGCGGGGCGAATTACGCAAGCGACATCGGCCGGCATTCCGAACGGGGACCTGCGCCATATCGACTGGTCGAAGATCGCGGCGCTCGTGCTCTCGCCCGGCGTGCCGCTCACCCATCCGGCGCCGCACTGGACGGTGGGGCTCGCCCGCAACGCCGCGGTCGAGGTGATCGGCGACATTGAGCTCTATTGCCGCGAGCGGCGGAGAGCGGCGCCGCAGGCGCCGTTCGTCGCCATCACGGGAACCAATGGCAAATCGACCACCACGGCGCTGGTCGCCCACGTGCTCGGCTCGGCCGGCTACGATGCCGAGCGCGGCGGAAACATCGGCACCGCGATCCTCTCGCTCAACCCCCCGGCGTCCGGGCGCGCGCACGTGATCGAGTGCTCCTCATACCAGATCGATCTTGCGCCCTCGCTCGATCCTCTGGTCGGCATCCTCCTCAACGTCAGCGAGGATCATCTCGACCGCCACGGCACGCTCGCCAACTACGCCGCGATCAAGGAGCGCCTCGTCGCCGGGGTGCCGGAGGAGGGGACCGCAATCGTCGGCGTCGACGACAACTGGTGCCAGGCGGCCGCGGACCGGCTGGAGCGAATGGGCAAGAACGTGGTGCGCGTCTCGGTGCGCCGGCCGCTCGCGCATGGGCTCTATGTCGAGGCGGAGCGGATCATGCAGGCCGTCGGCGGCACCGCACGCGAGGTCGCCCATATCGGCGGCATCGGCTCGTTGCGCGGTCTGCACAACGCCCAGAACGCGGCGTGCGCGACCGGCGCGGCGCTGGCGCTGGGCTTGTCGGGCGAGGCGATCCAGCAGGGCCTGCGCTCGTTCCCGGGCCTCGCCCATCGCATGGAGCAGGTCGGGCGCAAGGCACGGGTGCTGTTCGTCAACGACTCCAAGGCCACCAATGCGGACGCCGCGGCGCGCGCGCTCGCGAGCTTTTCCGACATTTTCTGGATCGCCGGCGGCAGGGCGAAGACCGGGGGCATCGAGAGCCTGTCCGGGTTCTTCCCGCGCATCCGCAAGGCCTATCTGATCGGCGAAGCGGCGGCCGAGTTTGCCCGGACCCTCGACGGCCACGCGGCGCATGAGGCGGTCGGGACGCTCGATCGGGCGGTCGAAGCGGCCGCGCGCGATGCCGAGGCGTCCGGGGCGAGCGAGCCGGTGGTGCTGCTGTCGCCCGCCTGCGCCTCGTTCGACCAGTACCCCAATTTCGAGGTGCGCGGCGCCAAGTTCCGCGACCTGGTGCGAGCGCTGCCGGGCGTGACGCCGGTTCCTTAAGGAATTGGAAACCATAGCCGGGCAGGAGTGGTGTTCGTTGTAGGGTGGGCAAAGCGGAGCGAAGCGACGCGTGCCCACGCGTCCGTGTCCGCCCAGCATACCGCGTGGGCACGGCTCGCCTTCGGCTCGCCTTTGCCCACCCTACAGCGCCATGCGGGCTACGCCGGACTCCCAAACGGCATGACGAAGGAGACGCCATGCTCTCGCGCACCGAACGCACGCCCTTTGCGGACTGGTGGTGGACGATCGATCGCCTGATGCTGGCGGCGCTCGTCACGCTCATGCTCGGCGGCATCGTCCTGTCGCTCGCCGCAAGCCCGCCGGTCGCCGCGCGCATCGGCCTCGACGCCTTCCACTTCGTCCACCGGCACGTGCTGTATCTTGCACCCGCCTTCGCGGTGCTGATCGCCACCTCGTTTCTTGGCCCCCGTCAGATCCGCCGCGTCGCCTTCATCGTGTTCGCCGTCAGCCTCGCGCTCACCGCCGCCACGCTCGTGTTCGGCGCCGAGGTCAAGGGCGCGCGCCGGTGGATCGTGCTTATCGGCATCAACATCCAGCCGTCGGAATTCCTCAAGCCCGCCTTCGTGATTCTGATCTCCTGGCTGTTCGCCGAGTCCTCGCGCCGGCCGGAGATGCCCACGAACACGGTCGCGCTCGCGCTCCTTCTCCTCGTGCTCGCGCTTCTCGTCCTGCAGCCCGATTTCGGCCAGACCATGCTGATCGCGCTCGTCTGGGGCGCGCTGTTCTTCATGGCCGGGATGCGCATGGTCTGGGTGATCGGGCTCGCCGGGACGGCGGTCGCCGGGTTAGCGGGCGCCTATGTGACGATTCCGCACGTGGCGGGCCGCATCAAGCGCTTCCTTGACAAGTCGTCGGGCGACACGTTTCAGATCGACACCGCGCTCGAATCCTTTGCGCGCGGCGGCTGGTTGGGGCGCGGTCCCGGCGAAGGCACGGTGAAGCGGATCCTGCCCGACAGCCACACCGACTTCGTGTTCGCGGTGGCGGCCGAAGAGTTCGGCATCGTGCTCTGCCTGGCCCTGGTGGGCCTGTTTGCACTCATCGTGCTACGCGCCCTGCTGCATGCCTTCCGGACCGAGGACGCGTTCACGCGGTTTGCCGTCGCCGGCCTCGCCATGCTGTTCGGCACGCAGGCGGCGATCAACATGATGGTGAACCTGCACCTGCTTCCGGCCAAGGGCATGACGCTTCCCTTCATCTCCTACGGCGGCTCCTCGCTGACCTCGCTTGCCTACGGCATGGGCATGCTGCTGGCGCTGACGCGCGAGCGCCCGCGCGCGGAGATGCTTGGCACCGGTCCGGTCGGGAGACCGGCCTGATGGATGAAGGCGGGCCGCTCGTGCTGGTGGCCGCGGGCGGAACCGGCGGCCATTTGTTCCCGGCGGAAGCCTTGAGCGTGGCCTTGGCGCGCCGCGGCGTCCGCGTCGGTCTTGCGACCGACGAACGGGCGACGCGCTATGGCGCGAAATTTCCCGCCGAAGCGATCCACGTGATCCCGAGCGCAACCGTGCGCGGGCGCAATCCGGTCGCGCTCGCAAGAACGGCTGTCGTCCTTGCAATCGGTATAGTCAAGGCATGGGGCTTGCTCGGCCGGCTCAAGCCCGCCGTGGTCGTCGGGTTCGGCGGCTATCCCACGCTCCCGCCGGTTCTCGCCGCAACGTTCCGCCGCGTCCCGACGGTCATTCACGACGCCAACGCGGTGATCGGCCGCGCCAACCGGCTGCTCGCCCCGCGCGTCACCGCCATCGCCACCACGTTTGCCGGCGTTCTCGACGGCGAGCCCAGCCTTGCCGCCAGGGCGACCCATACCGGCAATCCGGTCCGGCCGATGGTGATCGCGGCGGCAGCGACGCCTTACGCGGCACCCGCGCTGGACGGCCCCCTGCGCCTGCTCACCTTCGGCGGCAGCCAGGGCGCGAAGGTGATGGCGGATATCGTTCCCGGCGCGATCGAGCAACTCGATCCTGCGCTCCGCCGGCGGGTCCTGGTCGTCCAGCAGGCGCGCGACGAGGACTTTTCGCGGGTGCGCGCCGCCTACGACCGGATCGGTGTTGCCGCCGAAGTCGCCCCGTTCTTCGCCGACCTGCCGGCGCGGATCGCTGCGGCGCACCTCGTCGTCGCACGCTCGGGCGCCTCGACGGTCGCGGAGCTTGCGGCGATCGGCCGGCCCGCCATCCTGGTGCCGCTGCCGCATGCGCTCGACCAGGACCAGCTCGCCA
>WNGA01012166.1_pt1 | contig 11146 bp, 8 predicted proteins | sample 5400061 | NCBI WGS metagenome assembly WNGA01 (sample SAMN13153366, study PRJNA577476) | soil metagenome | isolation source: 100 cm soil or saprolite under grassland replicate 2 | place: USA:California | collected 2016-06-15
AGACTCAATTCGTAAACTCTGGCTTATCTTAATTGCTTTTCGTCGCTGTTGAATTCTCCGCGAGCATCATCAACTCATGCATTGGTTCAACAACTTAAGCCCCCATGCCCAGGCCGCTCTGATAGCTGCACTGGTCACGCTAGCTGGCATCCTGATCAAAGACATCGCTATCGCGTTTTGGCACGAACGAAAAAAGAGCGAGAAAGAGCTTCTCGCAGTCTTTCAAAAATATGCGGACCCTTTATCCTCAGCAGCGACCAGCCTACTGTGGCGACTTCATGAAGTGTTCTCTAAAGCGGGCCGTGGGGCTTATCTTCGAGGTGATGCACCTCCGAATCCTTACAACCGCTACAAGAAAATCAGTACGCTTTACCGTCTTGCGTGTCTCGTCGCATGGATTCGGGCATTTCGCCGGGAATTGTCCTATCTTCGAGTGAGGGACAAAAAGGGGTTCCGATCAGTGCAGGAAGCGTTGAATGACTTTGAGTCCGCATTGGCCGACGGTCCACAAATGGAGCTAGAGCGGCTGCATCGACTAATCAGACTCTGGAGTTTGCCCACGGTGCCGGCTTCGGATGAATCGGCGTTAGCCGTCGAAATCGATCAGAATATACACCGCCAGTTCCATAATGAAGATGTTTATTCGAATCCTGACGTTTCTTCGGAAGCGAAACATCGAATATGTGAAGCCATTGCTTCTGTTCTCTCAAGTCGCCTCAAGACGATGCCATTTTCACAAGATGTTATTGATGAAACGAAGTCTCGTGCTTTTGATATCCTGACGATTAAGGAAACCTGGTTCTACAGAGATTGGCAGGCTGCTCTTGGTGACTTGATGATACTAAGCATTGAACGTTCTCCCAGACAGTTCGACGTGATTGGATTTGGAACTTTTGAATCAATTTGGTTATCCCAAGACTGTCAGGAGAAGCGGTTGCCTCTTCGGTTGAACGAGATAATTGACGACTTGGATGTATCTTTGACGGATGATTGTAGGGTTCTACAGCTCAAGAAGGTTTTCCAATCAGTTGCCAAACTGGTTGTGGCGCTCAGACGTATCTCTCTGAATCGCGAGACGATTTCCGTTAAAACCTTCGCTCTGGCGGAAAGTGTTGCCGGGGATCACGCAACGAACACATAGTCATGAGGTCAGGAAACGGCAACTCATGTTTGATGTCTACGTTCGAAGCTTTTAAGCTTTCGACGCTGACGGTTTGTCATCATTCCGAGCATTAATCAATACAATGTCCTTGTGATCTTTTAGGTTTAGTTCCTCCAATATCCTGATTACGCGGTCTCTTTCTTGCTGACTGAAATAGAGAATGACTTTTATCGCTTTCTCCGAGTCGCTGGCCTTCTGATAAATCTCGACCTGCTTTTGAAGATTGTCCCTAAGACGGGAATTCTTAGCGAGCTTGAACTCAACCAGCGTGCTATCTCGACTACCTCGTGAAATTTTGAAATCTACGGGACCCCGACCGTTGTTAACTTCTCTGTTCACATCAGACGGCGTTGCGAACCAAGTTAGTCTGAACATGATTTGTAAATCAGACTCTCGTTCGATCGGGTGTCCGTTGACATAGAAGATTCGATAACCATCCTTGTTTTCGATCACGTCCTTGAGGAACATCACTCTTCGATATGCTTCGTCATAAGTGTCACCAGCCAACCTGTAGAAGTCTGTTTCAGAAAATAGCTCATTAAGTAGTTGCTTGAACTGTTTGACATACAACTGGTCAGATTCAGCGACCTTTAGCGCGCTCAGGTCTCTTGCATCATTTCCGTGGTCTTCTTTGTAACGGATAAAGTAATCAATGATCTCAGGAAATTCATGAATGGTTTTTCTGGCCGCATCACGCCGGTCTTTTTCTTTCGGTTTCTTCGGCAGTTGCCTAGCAAAGTAGTTGTTGATCTGCGCTCTCAATTCGTCGTTCGGAATTGCTGCGGGGATTTCATCAAACTCATCAAGCAAGTCCGATCTGTTTATCCAAGTATCTTCCTTGGTGAGCATGTCCTTGGGAGTTAGGAGTACATAATCGCCATCGAAGACGGGTAGTTCATAGACAGCGCTTTCCCAGCTTTCGGTCTCGTAATTGAAGCGCACCCTTGAAACGGAGACTCGTCGCCGAAATTGCTGATGGATATATTTCTGAGCGAAGGATTGTGTATAGCTCAGAAGGTATTCTTTGATAAGATTCGTAGTGAAATCGCTGATGTTATCCTTGCCAACGCCATCGGCAAACAAGCAAAGCTTCTCTAAGTGACTACCTTTCGTGACGCTCTCTTTTCCAAAGTCTGCGAAGATACGATGTAAGTTGCCATGGAGTTCCAGGGCAAAGTCCCTGCCCAATCCGCTTCCGCGATTTCCCGTCAGTGAGAAGCCGAGCCAGTTCTGGCGAACCTCTGGGAACCTGTACCACGCCTGAATAAGTCCTTTGTCAATTGCCCCAGCAGCAGACTTATCCCTGAGGAACCGAAGATACCGAATCATACTGTCGTGTAAGTCTCGGTATTCCGACTTCTGGCTGTTGAAGAGAAGGAATGGATCAACGAACAACGGAAGATCATTTAAGAGTGAGACATTGAAAGCTCCATAATCTTCGATCGTTTTGGGAAGCACGCTAAAATAGTCTGAGAAATACGCCCTGACGCTCTCCTCATTATCAAGCGCGACGTTGACGGAACTGTTGCGAGGTTTAGCGCACATGGGCTCGACGAGCTTGTTTCTTAGGAGAGCTGCGGGTTGTAATTGTCGGAGTGTCTCCTATCTTTCGCTCTTCTCGAATACGTTGGAGCAATTCTGAAGCCGATTCGTAATCTCGTTGCTCTTGACGAGCGAGTTCGGCTTCGTTAATAACGAGTTCGCCGCGAAAGGCTTTGGCGAGGATGGATTGCTTGAGCTTGTCAACGTGCGCTTTCGCTTTGCGGTAACGCGTTTCCAGTTCATCGGCGGTTGTGAGCAGCGCGTCGACGCGACGGACGATTTCTTCTTGTTCGGCTAGCGGCGGCAACGCAATTGGATAAGGATTCAAAAACTCTAGCTTGATATTCGGTTGACCACCGCTTGAATAGGACGACTCTCGAATATCATGTTTTTTGTACCTCAAGAATAATTCGACGTATCGGTTGCCTGCCACTGAGTCCGTCTCGAATCCCACGATGCTGTCTGTCACGCACATGTCATAGGCGAGCACTCCTGTATTGCCGATGGTCGCGCCGACGATTGCGATAACCGGGGTTCCTTTCGGAAACTTCCGACTGACAGCAAGCCCTGCGTCGTTCAATGTCTGAGTATGGGAAGTAACGAATCCGCCTTCTCGCGGCAGATTTCCAATCTGAATGAATGGATGCGGACCATTAAAATAGCGAGGATCATTTCGCGGACGAGGTGTAAATTTGCCCCTGAAGCATCGAGCATAGTTGCCAAGCGGAACCCAAGCCCAAGTCTCAGGTAAATCAGCTAAGGAATCTTCCGACGAGGATAGATTAAAGCGACCTTCTTTGAATCGCGACGGAGCGCCATTCAAATGCGGATTCCTTTCTCGCCAATCGGCAGTGAGCTGGCCCAAGCACGCGGTAGCGAGAACGGATTCGCGAAAGCGTTTGAGTATGCGCGGGATGGTTGCGAGTCGCGCTTGCGCCGCCTCCACACGGCTCAACAGCGTCTCCAACTTCGCTACGATGCGATGCTGTTCGTTGAGTGGAGCTAGTTTCACAGGAATCGAATTCATTGACCGCTGGGTTAGCTTCAAGCGTGTTGTACCGTTTACGTAACCGTGAAAATCGAATTGGTCAAGAAAGTATTTGAGGTAGCGATTGGATGTAATTTCCGACAACGCGCGTAAGACGTGCGCGTGATTGTTTACCCAACTCTTGCCCTGAATGATGTAACTAATCGGTTTGGTTTTATCAAAGAAGGGCGCACCGTCTTCGCCAATCAGTATGAGTTCTTCATCGAACAAGTAACCATCGATCCAGCCAACCCGACCAGTAGCGCCATAGTAAGGTATGTCGCCTTGCCGTTTGCGCCTTTCATCTGAGTTGACGGGAACTCGCAGATTATCCAAAACGGTCACACAATCCTTCAGCCTACATTGTTTCCAACCTTCCGGTAGCTCGATCATTCCGTAACCGCTATTCCAATTGTCATTTACAACGAGCAGCTTCTTAGGCCCTCTCGCTTCGCCGATAAATCCAGAATCTATTTCTTTTTGCAGCTTCTGCATTTACTTCCACAACAGCGCGCGCAGGGAATTTCTCCGCAGTGGGTGCTCTCAGCGCGATATCGATCGAGCAAGTCGCCGGTAAGAACAATCCTATTCTTAGCCACCGTCTGTCCTTTGTCGAAAGAGATTATGCTAGTCAGAAAGACTTTAAACTTTTGCCTCAACGCTTCCGCCGCATCTTCACTTTCAGGGGTTTCCGTTTCAAGAACAATCCGGTTGACACTAACTTTGAAATCCGCAGTCGTCTCCAGGCTTCCTTTCGTGTATTCCATTATCGTGTTCTGATATCGCCGCGTTTGATCTTCCCCGATTGTTTTGCGGAGAGCGCCTGAAAAGTTTTCATCCCCATCATATTCCTTGCTTTTTAGCTCGCTTAAGGGCCGACGTACCGAAGCCGGGACTTTGCGTGTCGCCAATCGATCTAATGCTTCGTCAGTCACTATGAACGTCTTGCTAAGCTCTCCACTCTTCAGCGCCAAGACCTCCGACACTATGTTAGAGACTTTTTCCTGACCCAACACTCGAGCAAACGTGTCAGATGACGGGGGGCAGACTAGCGCGTCGATGATAAGAGTGAGCACCAATACGAGTTGCATAACTATCTCCTCTCACTTGAGGTCAAAGGTCTTGACTCTTCCTAAGACAATCATGAACAAGAACCATCCCGCGAAAAGACTCACGCAAATGATGGCATACAGAAAGAGATCAGATTGCATCTGCAGCAAATTTGCTAGGCTTGAGAAATCTGAAAAGTTGTTCAAAGACAAGAGGAATGTATATGTTTTCATTAAGACCCAGCCTGCATTCAAAGCGGTGACCAAGAACACAATCGCGGGTGCGAGCGGGAGATACGCCCACTGCGCACCGGGCGTTTGATGTACCTTAGTGGTGATAAGGAGTGCTACGATACCTGTAAGGATCAGCACGGCCCAGCTTTGAAACTGTTCGGATTGCTTTAATATTGCATCAGCTGTGTTCTTTTCAACGACGTTCGTTTCGCCTTTGATTTCTTCTGCGCATTCCTGGCGCTTCTCGTTCTCACTCCTTATTTTCTCCAAGCCTATGAAAGCCCACACGCCGAAGCAAATCGTAAGAGCAAACAGCACCAGGATTCTAAAGATGATGACCCCTTTCGTGTCGCTCATGAGATTTGCCCTCAATTTCTCCCATTGCTCAGAAGCGCGCCTTATATAGTCCGTACCGTGGGGTTTTTTCATGGCCGGTGTAACGCCTGCCTTCAAACTGTCTCATTCCAACACGGATAACAAATTCAACCCACCACCGCCGCTGCCTGTTCGTTGTCGAGCAAAGTTAACATCTCTCTTAGGTCGTCAACCACGGCTTCAAGCTCCGTAATGGCTTCGGCGGCAAGGTCCTGCGGTTCAGGTAAGTCCTCGGCGTCTTCAAGCGACTCGTCCTTTAGCCACGTGATGTCGAGCTTGTAATCGCGCTCCCGGATTTCACTGAGATGAAATTTGCGAAAGCGACCTTCTTCGCTCAAGTCTTTGCGCTTGCTTCGACCATTCGGATCGGGGCCGTAGCATTCGAATTCAACGAAGTGTTCTGGGGATAGAGGCCGTTCTTTCTTAGTGATGCCGGGCACGTTTGAGCGGGCATCGAAGATCCAAACTTTCTCAGTTGGCATTCCCTTCTGAAAGAAAACCACGTTAGCCTTAACCCCTTGGCTGTATGGTGAAAACGTCCCGCGAGGAAGGCGAAGGACCGTATGGACGTTGCAATCCTGCATAACGATTTCGAAAACTTCGCCCGCCTTGCCCTCGAACAAACAGTTGTCAGGAAGTACAATTGCCGCACGTCCACCCGGTTTGAGAGTCGTCAGGACGTGTTGTAGAAAGTTCAGTTGCTTGTTTGAGGTCTCTATTGTGAAGTCTTCACGTTCGGGCGCTTGATTCGCTCCTTTCGTGCCGAAAGGCGGATTTGTCAGGATGACATCAAAACGCTGGCTGCTCGGCACTTCATCGATTGCATCACCGAGAGTGATTTCCGGCTCCAAACCATGAAGATAAAGATTCATGAGTGCTAACCGTCGCGGACGCTCGACGAGATCATTGCCGAAGTAAGTTGATTTCTTTACTCGCTTGGCGACATCGCGTTCGAGTGCACCGCCGGTTTCTCCGATTAACCATTCATACGCCGCAACGAGAAAGCCTCCGGTGCCGCAAGCGGGATCGCCGATCGTGAATTGCTTGTGCGCGCGCGGATCGGGTTTCATGCAGCGCACTATTGACTTGATCAAAACGCGCGGCGTGAAGTACTGACCTGCGCCTTTCTTGCCTCCGCTGGCGGCCTTCTCAAGCAGTCCTTCAAAAGCTTGTGCCTTTACATCAACATCGAGCGCCGTCCACTCAGTTTCGTTGATGAGTGTGAGCATGCGCTTGAGATTTACCGGATTGTTGAAGCGCGACTGCGCGCCGGCGAAGATGTCGCCGAGCAAGCCCGGCTGCTTTCCAAGTTTGCGCAGAACGTCGATGTAATGATCGATTAAGCCTGTTCCGGTCTGCCTGTAGAGCGTCGGCCAGTCACAGTCCTTCGGCAATTCAATCCCGCGCTCATCGGCCATCTTTAGAAACAACAGGTACGTGAGCTGTTCGATGTAGTCGCCATAATCAATTCCATCGTGTCGTAGGACATGACAGAAGCTCCAGAGTTTTTGAACGATATCGCTCATGCTGCAATCGCCTCGTTAAGGTCGCGAATGATGTTGTCGAGATTATCGTTGAAAGTGCGATTAGCGGGAGCCCAGCCACCAAATCGAGCAAAAATCGGCATGACTTCAAAATCTTCTTTGTCGATTGAAAGGTTAGCAATCATGTGCTCGCGAATTCTATCCAACCATTTCTGTTGTTCGTCAGTGAACTCCTTGCCGTTCGTTACCTTATCGAAGGCGTGTTGCACCCGTTCTTCAGCATTGTAGAGCGGCTCCTGCTCGCGAGCCGCGTGCTTAACCATCGAGATAATATCGACGAGTGCTTTGTTGTATTGAATCTGGTGCGCCTTTTGTAACTGCGGAACGGTAAAGTGCTCAGGCGTCGCCGTCAGCTTTTGTCTCAATTCAGTGAGCGCGTCTGTGCTCCATTCCTTCGGACGATCAAGTAGAATTCCGATCGCTTCCACTTTCGCCGGATTGTCTCTGACGAAACGAGCAAAGGCGACGAGGTAATCTTCAGGTTTGTATTCCCTTCCATCAGCGCCTCGCACGAGCCACGCTGATGAGACCGCATCCTGCGCTTCATATGCCTTTACAAAAAGACGTTGGGCACGTTCGTAGTTGATCAGCAAATCCTGAAAAGCCGGATCGCGCAAGAGACCCATCGTGCCAGTGAAGTCTCTTCGCAATTTGGCCGGAAGTTCGGCGGCGTATGTCGCCATATCACCGTTTACGATGTAGGCGGCAAACATTTCACGTGCCTTGCCGGACATTTCTTTGTCGATACGCTGGAGACGTTTGACCAGGCAACGTGTGTTGTAATCACGATCGCGATTATTCCAGATGTCATCGATGATTTGCCTAATGGTTCTGGTCTCGCGTTCGGGAGGTTCCGCAGTAATGGCCGTCGCTTTGCGGAAGTATTCGAGCAGGGTGCCGTCAAAGCAGTCAAACACTGTGAAATGAGACTTGTCCAGGAACTTCTCGCCTTTGCGAGTGCCACGTCCAAGCATCTGTTCAAAGAGAATGCGCGACTTCACCGGACGCAGAAAAACGATGTATTCGAGATCGGGAATATCGACTCCGGTTGTGAGCATATCCACAGAGACGACCACCTGCGGCTGCGGGCGGTTGCGGAACTCGCGAATCTTTTGCAGCGGACGATCCACACGACCAGTGATTTTTTGGACGAAGGAATCTCCCTGACCAAAGACCTCGCGGGCAATTTCAACCAAGCTGTCAGCGTGAGAGGTGTGCGGCAGATCGTTAACGGCGAAGATTAGTGTTTTCGGGAAACGGCCATGTTGTCTTTCGTGTTCGTCGGCGTATTTCTTGATCTCTTCGATAATCTTGCGATTTGAATCAGGCGAAGTGATCGTACGCTCGACTTCTGTTGTCTCGAACTGACGTTCATCCTCTACTTGATCCAGTTGTTCCGCGCCGGAAGTTGGATCGATGATTCCAACCTGTTCGCCTTCCTTGAGAAAAACCCCATTCATGCGAACGTCCGACTTAACCGTGACGACATCATAATCGACGAGATAGCCGTCTTGGACGGCTTGATTGTATTCGTACCGGAAAACGACATCTTTGAAGTAAGCCTTCGTATGCGCCGCCGGTGTCGCCGTCAAACCGATTTTGATTGCGTCAAAGTGATCAAGCGTCTTTCGCCAGGTCGAGAGTTCGCCGGTTGTATATCCACGGTGACATTCGTCGGCGATAATCACATCGAAAGCGTGAATCGGAATGTCGAGCTTGTCGGCATCTTCATCGATAGGTTCGTCGCCAAGATTGAAAACGGCATCGCGTCCGAAGAGATTGATCGTCATCCGTTGAATCGTTGAGACATACACAAAGGCGTCGCCTTGCTTCGGATCGAGCAAATAGGAAGTTGGGAGCACACTGGGATCGAATTTCTCTTCTTCCCCAAAATCTTCACGATGAAAACGCTGACTATAGACTTCATAGATCTTGTCGAACTTCAGTCCGGGCTCCGGCTCGAATGAGGCGAAAGCACGAACGGCTTGCGCGGCCAGCGCGCGACGATCAACAAGAAAGAGAATGCGCTGTCCGACACCAGACTTCATCAATCGATAAACCTGATTGACGAGAGTGAAAGTCTTGCCAGTTCCCGTCGCCATCGCTACTAGCATCTCGCGTTTGCGATCTGCGATGGTTTTCTCAACGGCAGCGTTCGCGTTTACCTGATAAGGACGAAGACGCGGATGATTATTTGGAATAGTTTCGAGCCAGGTGAGACTTGCTTCGAAGTCTCGCTCAACGAAATGGCGCAGCGCTTCCGGCGTGTGGAATTTAGTTATCTTGCGGGAGCGATTTATTGAATGACGTACGTCATGAAACCAAATGACTTCGCCATTGGTCGAATAGAGAAATGGCGCGCGGTGACCGTCGTAGTTCAACAGGCTGTTGGTGAGACCTCTAGCATAGCGTTGAGCCTGAGTGAGAACATTCTGCGGGCCGAGAGTTATTTTCTTGGCCTCCAGCACACCGATGATGCGACCGTCCACGCAAAGAGCATAGTCTGCGGGACCGTTTTCAGTCGGGTACTCTTCAATTGCGCAGTTGTTGAGATCTGCTAATGAGCAGTTCTCAGTAAAGGGCACAACCCGCCAGCCAAGGCTTTCAAGCTGGGGGTCGATTCGGCGCTTGCGGGTTAGGCGCTCGGATTCCATGGCGAGTCTTGCGGCGCGCCTAAAATTTAGCACAATTCAGATACTGGGCACGATAACGAGGAACCGATTGTAATAAGTCACAGCCCTCATTCGGCAATTGCGACACCAGCCCGGATTCAGTCTTCTTGATCCCGCTATGCAAACATTTTGTCCTTGTGCCCACGTTTTGTTGTCAAGACGGCATACCTCGTGTGGTTGAAAGACCACACCCACCTAACAACCACGATAGCCCTTTTCAAGTCTGATGCTGGATCGAATAAGTCGCGGCTCCCCTTGGAAACACTTCTTTCCTCCGCAAACAGTTCTTTCCATCCGTGCCGTTCTAGATCAGCAGATATCCTGCTCTTTCTTGGAAATCCCTGGGCTTGACCTTGGCCCAGCACTTGCTACGGGAAGCGCACGCTCGGTGAGAGCGTTTTGAGAGAGCCGGCGGTTTGAAAATATTTGTGACCATGCCAGAAAAACTCAAGCCAGTGTTTACTAATAAGGGTCCCAGGAGGATTTCGTTATGAGTGTCGTCTCTAGGAAGACATGAAGTCTCCATAAGATTTTTCTTGAAGAAATTCCAGCACAGCTGGAATTTCGAGACGGGTCCCCCGTCTTTTATATAGCAGGTAGTAACAGGCCTCGGAGTGGTTTCCCTCCTTTCCTGACTCCGTAGCCAGCTGAAAACTTCAAAAACCCCTTTCCGGGGAAAGGAAGAACTGTGCCATGAAAACGACTCTTGGATTTCTGACTGAAGAAGGCCGAACTCGTTCGAAGAATGCGGCGCGGAGGATTTGCGCCTATGCCGTGTTGATGCTCTTGATCGCTGGCACGAGCGGTTATGTGATTCACCGCTATTGGATATCTGCAACTCTCACGCCTCTACAGCGAGTCTATTTCAAGCAGTACCTACGAAGCAGTTATCGACGCTATCTGCCCAATTCAAGGTCGCGCTATACGACGCTTGGTCGCATCGTTACTGACCCTAAATCCAAGAAGGACGTTTCGCTTGCGGTGCATGACGACGATGTCGTGCCGGTGCTTGATGAAGCGGGACGTATTCAGTTTGATCAGAGTCACTATCCAAAGATTCTGCTTAAGGGAGGGCTCGAACACAAAAAGTATCTATTGGAACAGACTATTGCCTTCGATAAGCAAGCGTATGAGTGGTTTCGCCGTGAGATTTACGGTGGCAATAGCATTCCGGGTCTCTGGCGTCCTGCTTGGGTGGGCGCGCTTCTCATCTTTTGCTTTGGATTAACTGCGTTGACGGCGCTTGACGTGTTCGCGCAACAACGCTACCTCAAGGGCGAGCCCATCAGAGGGACTCGCGAGTTGCTACCTAAAGCCTACGCTCGCGAGCACCGCAAACACGTTGGATATGGTCTGACAGTCTACGCATAAGGAGAACAATCATGGTTAGCGCACTGAGAGAATCCGTCGGACTTAAGCCGCGCAGTTACACGTTGACTGTGCCGCGCACCGAAGAGAATGAAGGGCTACTACTGCTTGGAGACCCCGGCACCGGCAAGAGCCAGGTCATTCACCAACTCTTCGATCGAATCGCCGAACGA
>WNGA01013782.1_pt1 | contig 11146 bp, 12 predicted proteins | sample 5400061 | NCBI WGS metagenome assembly WNGA01 (sample SAMN13153366, study PRJNA577476) | soil metagenome | isolation source: 100 cm soil or saprolite under grassland replicate 2 | place: USA:California | collected 2016-06-15
CGCCGTCCACGCTGAAACCGCCTTCATATACGCCGCCGCCGGGGCCCATGACGCCACGCACGCGCTCGGCCAGCGCCCGTGAGGCGTCCGGATCACCCACGATGCCGTACACAGCGGGTCCCCATGAACTCTGCCCCACGCCAACCGCGCCCCACGCCCGCAGCCGCTCGACGAGCTCCCCCGTCTCCCCCGGCGCGAACACCCCCCCTTGGGCCGACGCGAACCAGCCGCCCGTGATGCGCTGGATTTCGCCCAGCGCGGCCCCAAACCCCGGCAGATCGGCCTCGGCGAGCGCTGGGAGGAGCTGCATCAAGACGAGATGCGAGACCCGCTCGACCTCGCGCGCGCTCGGGGACGGAAGGCGGGCGAACGCCGCCGCCTCGTCGTCGCCGGCGAGCCCGGGCTTGCCCCGCGGCACTGCGACGACCGCGCGCCACGTATCGGGGAACGGGAGCCGCGCCAAGAGCGGGGCCACGCGCTCGGCACTCGCTGTCCGTCCGCCCTCCAGCACGAAGCCCCCGTAGGCGAACGTCCACGTGCCAACGCCTGAGCGGCGCCCGCGATCCACGGCGCGCGCCAGCGCCGTCACATCGGTCGAGAGACCGGACAACTCGGCGCTCGCGCGCGCCACGGCGAGCGCGAGCTGCGTACCCGAGCCGAGCCCCGCGTGGGTAGGAATCGACCGGTGGAGGCAGAAGTGGAGCCGCAGGTCCAACCCATGGTGCCGCGCGAACCGGCGAGCGAATTCGAGCGCCCGGGCCGCGTCGGGCCCCTCGGCCTTGAGCTCCGCGGCGGGACGGGCCTCGAGCAGGAGCGACGGAGCCGGAACCGCCGCGCCGATCCCGCCGAAGCGCCGCCCCAGATCGCCCCGCAGGTCGAGCACGCCGAAATGCAGCCGCGCCGGGGCTTCGACGAAAACCGCCCCGGTCATCGGGTGGTGAATTCCACGGGGCGGGGCGCGCGGCGCACGTAGTCCGTGAGCAGCGCCATCGCCTCGCGCTCGCGGGGGCCGGCGGTCTTGTCGACGATCACCTGAAGCCGGGCGAATTCGTCGCGGATCTGCTCGGGAGGCAGCAGGTGGGTGCGGGTGGCGAGGATCGCCGCCTCGAGCACCGCGTGGCGGGCGCGGTTGAACCCCAGGAACTCGCGTCGCACGCCGCGGTGCACGACGCGAGTCACGATCCGCGCCCGGGGCGGCGTCGCGTCCAGCGCGCGCACTTCGACCTCGCGCCAGGAGCAGGCCGCCTCGAGCACGACGCCGCGCACTAGGCCTGCGGGGACGGCCGGAAACTGGACGTTCGCGATCGCTCCCTGCGCGAACACCATCACGTCATCGGTGAGGTTGATCACGGCGACGCGCGTCGCCTCGATGTTCCTGAACGTCTTGGTCTCGAGGAACGGCTTGATCACGATCTCCTCTTCTCCCCACTCGACACCCATGGGGGCGAAGTTGGTCGCCCCGCGGGCGTCCATGGTCGTGAGCACGGACTCGATGATCACCGGACCAGCTCGACCGGAGGCGGAACGACGCCGTCGGCGCGGTCCGGCAGATCCTCGCGCCGCGTCGCCGCGCCGTGCAGGAAACGGTCGAGGAGCACGTAGCCGTACTCCGTGAGCACGGACTCGGGGTGAAACTGCAGCCCGATCACCGGGTGGCGCACGTGCTCCACCGCCATGATCTCCCCGTCCTCGGCGCTGGCGGTGACGCGCAGGTCGGCGGGAAGCCCCGAGCGCGAGATGACGAGCGAGTGGTAGCGCGCCGCCGGGAACGGGGTCGGGAGATCCGCGAACAGGCCACTTCCGTCGTGGTGGATCTGGGACGCTTTGCCGTGCATCGGACGCCCGGCGCGCACGATGCCGGCGCCATAGGCGGCGCCGATGCACTGATGCCCCAGGCACACGCCGAGGATCGGCGTGCTCGGGCCGAAGCGCCGGACGACGTCGGTCGAAATCCCCGCCTCCCCGGGCGTGCAGGGCCCGGGGGAAATGATGATGTGTGAAGGCCGGAGTGTCTCGATTTCCTCGTACGACGTAGCGTCATGGCGTCGTACAACGGTTTCTTCCCCCAGCTCGCGCACGTAGCGGGCCAGGTTGTAGACGAACGAGTCGTAGTTGTCGATCAACAGGATCATGGAACCAGGGCGGCGATGAGGCCGCGGGCCTTGTCGAGTGTCTCGCGGTACTCCTGCTCGGGATCGGAATCGGCGACGATGCCGCCGCCGACCTGGACGTACACGTCGCGGCCGAGCACGAGACAGGTGCGGATCACGATGCTCGTGTCCAGCGCGCCCGAGAGCGAGAGATAGCCAATGGAGCCGCAGTACGCGGCGCGCTGCGTGGGCTCGAGCTCCGCGATGATCTGCATCGCACGGACCTTGGGCGCACCGGTGATCGAGCCGCCGGGGAACGCCACCCGCAACAGGTCCACGGCGTCGTGCTCCGGCGCGAGCTCGCCCACGACGGTGGAGACGAGGTGGTGGACCGTGGCGTAGTGCTCGACCGCGAACAGCTCCGGTACGCGCACGGTTCCTGCGCGGCAGACGCGCGACAAGTCGTTCCGGAGGAGATCCACGATCATCACGTTCTCGGCCCGATCCTTGTCGCTCTCCACGAGCGCGCGCGCGAGCGCCGCGTCGTGCTCGGGGGAGAGCCCCCGGGGACGAGTCCCCTTGATCGGCCGGGTCTCGACTCGGCCGCCCGGGTGCACCCGCAGGAAGCGCTCGGGGGACGAGCTCGCCACCACCAGGTCTCCGAAGTCGAGGTAAGCGGAGAACGGTGCCGGATTGCGATGGCGCAGCCGGCGGTACAGGTCGAGCGGCGTGCCGACGAGCGGGGCTTCGAGTCGCTGCGACAGGTTCGCCTGGAAGATGTCGCCGGCGTACACGTACTCGATCACGCGCGCGACGGCGTCGAGGTAGCCCTCGCGCGTGAAATTCGACCGGACGCCGGGGATACCGGGAACCGGGTAGGAAGGGGCGGACTGGCGGACCGGCGGACGGGCGGACCGGCGGTCGGGGTCGTGCCCTCCGTCCGCCTGTCCGGCCGTCCGGCCGTCCGCCAGCCGTCGCTTCACGAACGCCAGCCGCTGAGCCGCGCGCCGCTCGCGGGCCCTTCCCCGCTCGGGGATCCCCGTCGAAATGACCCACGCCCGTCCGGCTGCGTGATCCCAGGCGATCACCCAGTCATACAGACCGAGGAGCAGGTCGGGCACGGCCAGATCGTCGTAGCGCGGCCGCGGGACGCGCTCGAGCATCATGCCCCAGTCGTACGCGACATACCCCGCGGCGCCGCCCTGGAACGGCGGGAGCTCTGCCACGGGCTCGGCGGCGTGTGCCGCCACCAGCGCGCCGACATGTGCCAACGGGTCCGCCGCCACGCGGATCCAGGTCCCTTCCACGAGCTGCTGGGTGAGCAGCCCCTTCGAGCGCACCGCCGTAGCCGGGTCGGCTGCGAGAAACGAGTAGCGCCCCAGGTGCTCCGGATCGGTAGCGCTATCGAGGAACAGAAGAAACGACATGTCCTGGAAGCGCGCGCAGGTCTCGAGCGGGTCCGGGGCGGGCACGAGCTCATGGATCAGCGGCGACGCGGCGCTCATCGACTCCCCTTGGCGCGCCCGGCGCGCGAGCGAGACCGCGCCGACCGTTGCGTCAGCTTCACATGCTCCGGCCCGCGGTCGTCCGGCAGCGTGAGGTAGCCCCACTGCAGCGCACCCTCCTGCCGGTACGTCTTCCCCAAGGTGATGGCGAGCTTCGCCTTCATGAGCTCGCGCCCGAGGTAGAACGCGTGGCTCGCTTCGTCCACGTCGAGCTGGGCGAAGATCTCGTGGATGTCCGTGCCGCGCACGAACCGCTCGTTGTTGAACACCGTGATCGTGTCGCGGTCGGTGAAGATGCGGAAGTTCGGGTCCGTCACGGCCCGTTGCAGCTCCCGCAGCTCGGCTTCGGCGTAGGCGAGAATCGCCGGGTCCTTCACCGTCACGAGCCGGTCGTCGGCGCCCTTGGGGAGCGCTTTGTGGGTGACCGCGTGGTACATGAGCCGCCGGGCGATGTCGATCTCCCGCACGGCGCCGCGGGCCAAGGGGATCACTTCGGTCGTGAGCACGGCGCGCACGCCCAGCTCCTGGCAGATGGCGAGGAGTACCGCGTTCACGCCCGTCGTGTCCGCCGCCGTGAGCTCGGTGATGTTCCCGACCCCCATGAAGAGCGGCGCGCCGGGGTAGCGCCGGCGGGTCTCCGCGTAGCGCTCGAGCGAGCGCATGAACCCGAACCCGATCGGCTCGATGACGGGGTCGATGAGGTACGACACCCCCCACTGCTCGAGCGCGGTGACGCTCGGCTCCAGGGTCTCGAGCCCCTGGCCGAAATCGGGGATCACGACGACGCGCGTCTCGCTGCCGGCCAGCTCGCGCGCCACCTCCCGGTTGGAGGCGTTGACGCTCAGGACCAGCTCCGCGCCCGCTGCCACCGCCGTGCGGATCTCCCGGGAGTCGAACGAGTCGACGCTGACCCGCATCCCCTCGCCCACCAGCTCGCGCACCACGTCGGCCAAGTCGGGGAACTCGCGCCCGGGGGTGCAGCCGATATCGATCACATCGGCACCACTCGTGCGATAGTGCTCCGCTTCTCGACGGATCGCCTCGCGCGTGAGGCGTGGCGCGTTGTTCACCTCCGCCACGATCTCGATGTCGTAGGCCCCGTAGTCGCGGGCCAGCGCAGCGCGCCCGAAATATTCCGGGATCTGGCGCAGGTCCTTCGGTCCTTTCTCGACCGGCACCCCCGCGCGCTGCGCAATCACGGTGGGGTCGCCCTCGCACAACCCGGGGATGAGCACGAGGTCGGTACCGGTCGGGACCTCGAGAAACCGAGCGATCCACGGCGTGGTCATCAGGGCGGCGACGGTGATCTTCATGACCGCCACCTCCCAAGCGAACGCCGGACCCATCTCGGCGATGGTGCGGCGCAGCGCGGGCTCGGCGAGCTTCCCCGTGACGAACAACACGCGGCGCGGCGCGTGCACCGCCGCACCGACCGTCACCGCGGGTCGCCCGGGCGCACAAACTTGTTCGGCGTCCCTTCGAGCGCACCGCCTTTCGGGCGCCACAAGACGGTCTCATCGATCTTGCGCGCGAGCTCGAAGTCCTTGTCGGTAATGCCGCCCGCCGCGTGGTTCTGCAGCTTCACGATCACCCGCCCCCAGGTCACCGAGAGGTCGGGGTGATGGTAAGCCGCTTCGGCGACGTAGCCGATCGCGTTCACGAGCATCAGCGTGGTGGGCCAGCCGTCCGTCTTGTAGTTGCGGCGGATCCAGCCGTCCTCGTACCACCAGCCCGGGAAATCCTTCAGCTTCGCCTCGATCTGCGCGTCGGAGTAGGTGGGCTCTTTCGCTGCCATGACGGTCTCCTTCTCGAAGGGCTAAACCACGCCCCCGCCGTTGATCATCAGCATCTGGCCGGTCACATACGCGGCTGCGTCGGAGGCGAGGTAGACAGCGGCGTGGGCGATGTCCTCGGGCGTGCCCCAGCGTCCGAGCGGGATCTTCGCGGAGATGCGCTGCTTCACCGCCGGATCGAGCCCGCTGCCGTACGCGGTCTCGATCCAGCCGGGGCCGAGCACGTTCACCCGGATCAGCGGCGCCACCGAGTGCGCGAGGGCCCGGCTGAAGGAGTACACGCCGCCCTTCGCGGCGCAGAACACCTGGGTGTACTCACTCTTCAGCCCGCCCCCGAGTACATGGTCCCAGGACAGGTTGAGGATGACGCCGCCCGAAGGCTGGACGTTCATCAGCTCGACCGCCTTCCAGGAGGCGAGCACCGTGCCGCGCAGATCCACGGCGAGGAGCCGGTCGAGCTTCTCGATGCGGGACAGGCGAGCCGCGTCGCCGGTGAGGATGTCTGCACCCGCGTTGTTCACCCACACGTCCACATGTCCGAATGTGTGGCGCACCGCATCCGCGAGGGCGTCCACGTCGGCCTCCACGGCGACGTCCGCGCGGATCGACTCCACGCGGCGGCCGGCGGCGCGGGCGCCGTCGGCGGTCTCGTCCGCGCCGCGGCGGTTGGTCCGGTACGTGAGCGCCACGTCCGCCCCCGCCGCCGCGTACGCGAGGGCGATCGCGCGCCCGATGCCGCTGGACGCGCCGGTGACGAGTGCCACCTTGCCGTCCAGCGACAGCACACCGGGGGCATCGACCGCACTGGCGGGCGAGGCTGGCAACACTTCGTTCGGCTGTCGTTTTGACATCGCGTCTCCGAACGCCTAACCTACCGGCGGTTTCGGGACAGCCACAAGGGAGCGGCCGGAAATGCAGCTTCTCATCAGCGTTGCCGGGCCCGCCGAAGCGCGCGCGGCGCTCTCGGGCGGCGCAGACGTGATCGACGCGAAAGACCCCCGGCGCGGCGCACTAGGCCCCGTGCCCCTGCATCGGCTCGCGGCAATCCGGGCCGCGGTCGCCGGCGCGCGTCCGCTCAGTGCCGCCTTGGGGGACGCCGCGAGCGAGGAAGCGCTCGCGGGGGCCGTAGCCGCGGCGGTGTCCGTCGGTGTCGCGTTCGTGAAAGTGGGCTTCGCCGGCGTCACGAGCGAGGTTCGGGCGCGCCGCCTGGCGGTTGCCGCTCAGCGGCGGGTGCGGACGGACGTGGGGACACGGTTGGTGCTGGTCGCCTATGCGGACTGGCGTCGCGCGGAGAGCCTCGCGCCCGCGCGCGTCGTCGCCGTCGCCGCGGCCGCCGGCGCGGCCGGCGTGCTGCTCGATACCGCGAACAAGGGTGCACCCTTGTTCACGATCGCGTCCGTCACGTCGGTGGCGGCCTGGATCGCCGCCGCGCACGCCGCAGGGTTGTTCGCGGCACTCGCCGGCGGCCTCTCCGGCCCGGAGTTCGCGCGCGCGCGCTCTCTCGGCGCCGATGTCGTGGGCGTGCGGGGTGCCGCGTGCGTCGGGGGACGGACCGGCCGGGTATCGCGCCCCCGGGTCGCGGCGCTGCGAGCCTTAACTGACGCGGCGACCCGTGTGCTGGTCGGGAGGGGGGTCCTCCCGGAGCGCGACGTCGAGCTGCCCGAGATCGTCCACCGTGATGATGAGATGCTCCACGCCGTACGGGAGCGTGCGTAGGAAATACGAGTCGACGAGCTTTTTCGGCTCGGTGGGCGCCGGCTTGATCAACACGACGCGCCGCGCGCGGAGCTGGCCGGCCAGCCAGGCGGCGATGCTGTCGCTCGTGACCTCCCACGAATGCGGGAGCGGATCCACGGCCCGGAGCCAGCGGTATGGCGCGAGCACCGGTAGCCGCGTGGCCTGGAGGGCCGCGGCGATCCCGCCGTGGCCATCGACCAGCGCGGCCTCGGGGAGGCGGGCGGCGAGCGCGTGCGCGTACTGGTCCATCCCGAGCACCGCCATCCAATGCGCCGTGTCTTCGCCGATCCTGACCCGCTTGAACATTTCGCGGACCGCGTCGGCGAACGGTCCGCCGCCCGGAAGCACCACGAGCCGGCGACCGGCTCGGAACGCGGTCAGCGCTTCGATCACCAGCTCGAAGGCGCCGGCTTTGCCGAGCAGCCCCCCGCCGACCTTCACGACCGTGTGGACCACGGGGGTCTCGTCCGTCATGACGGGAAGAGCAGCGCCACGGCCGCCGCGGGGGCGTGTCGCGCCGCGGGCCCGAGGGTGTCGGAGAGATGCGTGACTTGCAGCCCGATCCGCCGGGCGGCGGCGGCGGCGAGAAACTCACCGAGCCCCGTGACGACCACGCGTGCCAACGCGGGCTGCCGCGCGCGCACCCGCTCGAGGCCTGCGCCGATGCGCGTGACCTGTGCGTTCCACAGCGCCTCCGCGATCACACCGATGTCCGTCTCGTCGAGCATCTCCCGGTCCGCGCACACGACCCGTGCCAGGCGCTCGCCGGCGAATTCTCTGGTCGCGGGGCGCCCGTCCGGGGTCGGGACCGAGTAGTCGGCGGGCGTGAGCTCGCCGCGCCACACGTGCACGTCGCCCGCGAGCGCGAATCCCTCCGCCGACACGCCCGTCGGCCGGCCACGGACCGGCACCGTCGGCGCGATCGCTTCGACCGGAGTACGCAACGCGCCCGTGTACACGAGTTCGCCCTCGCGCAGCCGCTCCACATCGGTCCGGCCGCGCGCCACCGGCGCCCCACCCTGTATCGGAATGACGTCCGTGGTGGTAGAGCCGACGTCGACGAGCAGGCATTCGGAGCAGGTTCGTCCGACGACGTGCGCCGTGGCGGCCCAGTTCGCCGCCGCCACCGCCAAGGGCTCCCGGCGCGCTTCCGCCGGTGTGCGCCACCGGGCGTCCACGCTCCAGACCCGCACGCATGCGTCCGGAAAGGCGGCCGCGACGGCGTCGAGGACGAACCCCACGCCCTCTCGCTTGGTGCGGAACAGCTGCGACAGCTCGGCCGTCATCGTGACGGCGTGTGCATCGGCGGGTCCCGCACCGAGGTCGTGGGCGAGGTGCACGAGCAGCGGCGCGAGCGCCGCGGGATCGCGCTGCAGCTCGTACGGGGCGGCGCGTGCGTCGAGCAGGTGGGCGTCCGCGACGCGCGCCACCTTGGTGTTCACGCCGCCGATGTCCCAGCCCAGGACGCCGTTCATTGCGCGTGATCCCCGTGCTCGACGTGCGCGGCGGCCGGGCGGTGCTGGCGCGCGGCGGGCGGCGCGACACGTACGCGCCGGTCCGCTCGTTGCTCGTCGCCGGCGCCGCGGGGGAGGGGGGCGATCCCATCGCCCTGGCGCGCGCCTACCGCGACATGCTCGGCTGCGACGAGTGGTACGTCGCCGATCTCGACGCCCTCGCCGGGGGCGCAGTGCAGCACGCGCTGGTGGGGGCGCTCGCCGGTCTCCGCGGCCGGCTGCTCGTGGACGCGGCGGTCACGACGCCCGAGCGGGCCGGCGAGCTCGTCGCGGACGGGGCCGCGCGTGTGGTAGTGGGCCTCGAGACCCTGCCGTCGTTCGACGCGCTCGCCCTGGTCGCCCGGGCGATCGGACCGAAGCGCGTCGTCTTCTCGCTGGACCTGCGGGACGGGGGGCCGCTGGCGGAGGTCCCGCTCTCCAGGACGCCGCTCGAGCTCGCACGCGCGGCCGTCACCGCGGGCGCCGGAGCCATCATCGTGCTCGATCTCGCGCGCGTCGGCAGCGGGCGCGGCGTGGACTCCGTGTTGGTGGAGGCGTTGCGGCGCGCGCACCCCGACATGGAGCTCCTCGCCGGCGGTGGGATCGGGTCGGCGCATGACCTCGAGCGCCTCGCCGACGCGGGCCTCGACGGAGCGCTGGTGGCGACGGCGCTGCACGACGGCAGGATCGGGCGGGACGATGTCGCGGCCGTGCGGCGCGCGGATCACCCGAGCGACTCGCGGTAGGTGGCGGACTGTCCGAAGTTCTCCTCGACTTCGACCTCCACTGCACGCAGCCCGACCCCCCCGGAGGATGCGAGCTCCTGGGACACCCGGCCGGCGAGGTACTGCGCCAGCATCTCGACGGTCGTGTTGGGCACGGGAAGGAGCGCGCAGTCCTCGCGGGGGAACACATAGCGGGGCTTCCCCGCGACGGCGACGCGCACGGTCTCACCCTCCTCGCGGACCTGGATCTTCGTGCTCTCGAGCGGGAGCAGCACCCTGTGGTCGATCTCGTCGGTGAGCCGCTTCATCAGGTCCTTCAGCATCGAGAAATCGAGTACGTAGTGGGCCTCGGGGTCGAGCCCGCCTTCGACCACGACACGGGTGCGATAGTTGTGGCCGTGCAGCTTCTCACACCGATGCCCGGGGAACGTGATGAAGTGGGCCGCGGCGAAGACGATATTGTCTTTCGTCACGGCGACCTTGAATTCCTTATGGGCTGCCACGCCACCCCCCTTCCAGCAGCACGACGTAGATGCTCGCGCCCGTCAGGTCCGCGGTGGTGCCGGGGTTCAGTGTGTTGGCCTCGTCTCGGAGCTCCCGGTCGAGCGCAGCGGTCGCGTCCCGGCCTGCCCTTGTCCGGACGCCGCCGGCGTCGAGCACGGCGCGGGCGCGTCGCTGCACCGTGACGCCCGCGTCGGTGCCGAGCTTGCGCACGATGTGCGTGTCGGGAGACGCCGCGAGGAGTGTCAGATAGACCTCGACGACCGCTTCCCGCCAGGCGAGCCCGTCCGACAGCGCGCGGCGCAGCCCGGGGGCGCCGGTCTCGAACGTCGTCTCGAAATCGGTCGCGTACTCGCGCGCGATCGCATCGCGGTCTCGGGCGAGGGCCATGGCGTCGCGCAAGGTCGCCGTCGGCGTGCCGGCGATGTCTTGCTCGCTCGCGCGGCCCAGGCCCCGAGCGCCGGGCCGATCGCCGCGGCGCTCGCCAGGAAATCCTCGTACGTCGCGTCGCGGAAGGAGGCGAAGGGGGAGACGTTACCGGGCTTGGGAGCGCTCGCCTCCAGCAGGCAGGCGAGCTGCGCGGCGGCCGCCACGTCCGCCGCCTGCCGCGCGGGAGCGGGAGTCACCGCGGCGTCATGCGTCCGAGCAGATGCTCGACGATCGCTCCGGCGACGTCGCTCGACGTCGCTTCCTGCAAGCCGCGCCATCCGGGGATCCCGTTCACCTCGACTACGTACACCGTGCCGTCGCGCGCGGGCAGGAGATCGACGCCGGCGTAGTCCGCGCCGACCGCCTTGGCGGCGGCCAGCGCCGTCTCGACCCGCGCCGCAGGCAGCGTGACGGCTCGCGCCCGGCCGCCGCGCGCCAGGTTGGTCTTCCACCCGGGCGCGCTTCGCTCGATCGCGCCGATCACGCGTCCGCCCACCACGAAAGCCCGCACGTCGCAGCCGTCGTGATCGATCGCCCGCTGAAGATAATACACGCTCCGGAGCGTCTCCAGCGTTCGGAACACGCGGAACGCCATCTCTTCGTCGCTCACCCGCACCATCCCGAGTCCCATCGAGCCGAACAGCGGCTTCACGATGACATCCCGGAGCGTGCGGAACGCTGCCATCGCCTCGTCGGGATGCTCGCACACGACTGTCTCGGGCACCGGGAGGCCGGCGTGCACGAGCAGCGCCGTGGTCCAGAGCTTGTCCACGGTGCGCTCGATCGCCCGGGGCGAGTTGATCACCGGCATCCCGCGCTCCTCGAGCGCGTGCAACGCGTCCACCCGCGCAATGATCTGCTCGAGCGATCCCG
>WNGA01012170.1_pt1 | contig 11144 bp, 13 predicted proteins | sample 5400061 | NCBI WGS metagenome assembly WNGA01 (sample SAMN13153366, study PRJNA577476) | soil metagenome | isolation source: 100 cm soil or saprolite under grassland replicate 2 | place: USA:California | collected 2016-06-15
GATTTTTTTTGGAGCCCGCGCCTGACGAGTCAAAATTTTGCGCGTTACGTTGAGTTCGAGAATCGCGAGAGATGGGATGAGGAAGACACGCGCCCGGGCAAGCCGGTCGTTGTCGGTTGCTATCATTACAGCAACTTCGAATGGCTCAGCATTGTCTCGGCCTTCGCCGGTCTCGAAGGTGTCGTCATCGCGCAGCAATTCAAGAATCCACTGCTCGATCCGATTTTCTCGAAGTTGCGCCAGAGAAGCGGCCATCGCGTGGCACCGCGCGAAGGCGCCGTCATGCATCTGTACCGGGCCCTGCGCCGCGGCGAACGCTTCGCCTTGCTCGTCGATCTGACAATTTCGGCGAAACTGCCGACCGTGGCGATTAAGTGCTTCGGGCTTGAACGCTGCGTCACCTTTGCTCACGTGTGGCTGCACCAGCGCACGGGCGCGCCACTCATCAACGTCCATTGCGAGCCGCTGCCCGGCGGGCGTTACCGCGTGGTTTTCCATCCCCGGATTGAATTTCCCGCGGGCGCTTCGCTCCAGGAAATGGCGCAAGCTTGCTGGGACCAGTTCGAGCCGGTTGTCCGGAAAAATCCCGCCCCCTGGCTCTGGATGTACAAGCATTGGCGTTATCGCCCGGTGGCGGCGAATCTGGCGTCGTATCCATTCTACGCGAATATTTCAGAGGATTTCGAGCGCCGTCTCGATGAAGGCGCGCGCAAACTTCCGCCGATGACTTCGAAAGTGAAGCTGCCGATGGCCGCAGGACCGGCCGACAGCCGAAGCTAGTGCTGTTGAAGACCGTTCAGAGTTTTCTGAAAAATATAAATGCGGCGGTTACCTGATGCAGCTCCAACACTGTATCGGAAGCCTGACATTTCCTGGGCTATTTTCTAAACGATCCAGTACGATCCACTCATCCAGCGCCGGGTCATAGAGGTTCTGAAGACCAAAATGAAGCACTTTCCAAAACTTACTCGAATCTGCTTGATCAACATAAAAATCGCCTGCCGCGATCGGGAACCGGATTATCGGAAGATAGGGAGGTCTCGTAGGTGTTAAATCCCAGACGACACCAACCCTAAAATGATGCACGTATCGATATTCCGTTTCCATTAAAATCTCCGCCCCTACATAACGCGAAGCCAGAAGTAGGTAGAGGTTTAGCGCTTCCCGGGTGAAACTTCCGACCCTGGTGCATTCGCCCGGGCCCGGTATCGGTGTAGGCCATTTATAAGTGAGCGTATAGAGCTGGCCGTTATATATGATGTTTGTAAAATAAATCGGCTCCGCCCAGCTTCCAGCAATCACCTGACTATTGCCGTCTCTCCCGTTCCATGTGAAATGAACATCTACGTTAAGATCCCGAACGATATATCGGCCTTCCCACCTAAAATCTCGCGGAAGTTGAGGCGGAAATGGCGTTTGCCTCGAAGCCTCCATGTCTAAAGGCGCGGTGCCTGCGTCGGGGCTGATTCGGACGAGCTCGGCTTGGATTGCCGTGAGCACAGTGCCGGCACTGTTGGCGGTCTCGTCACTAACGTTGGAACTCTGTCCCCATACAGAGGCAGCTGCGAACAAAACGACAGATAGGATCGAAATCTTCAGGTCGCTTCCTCTCGTGGACAGCAATTGAAAGGCTGTCTTGTTAAGAAGCGCAAGGCTTTTCTCAAAGAAAGGAAGAAGTAAGAACTAAGAAGGAAGAAGTTTAAAGGAAGTAACCAGCCATCGTTGCGCCTGCGGCTTAGCAAGCGAGTGACCAGCCTTCGCCGAGGCTACGGCTTGGCAGGCGAGCAAGACAATTGAGGGTTGACGTCGAAAGCGTAAAAGCTCCGTTGGAGCCATGCGCTTTTACTGGTTGAGGGAAAGATGACGTGAAAGCGCTAATCTTTGTTTTTGTGCTCTGTTTCTTTGAGGGTCTCATGCTGCGTACTGAAGAGGCGTCGCCAGGTGAGTCGGCGGTTCAATCAATCGCGGATATTCCGGAAGGATACGAAATAGGAGAGCAGAGCCTCTCGCCTAACGGCCGGTTCGCGATTTTGTATCCAGTTCGCGGGGACGACAGCGCTGAGCTGCCACCGAATCTCCTGGTCTGTCTCAAACCGTACTCAGTCCTGACACGAATCGGAACCGAAGGCGGCCGCTGGCAGGGCGCGCGCGACCAACCGCTGGCGAAATGGAACGGCAACTCAATGGTCGCGATCTGGATAGCCGCAAGATGGGGGATGAAGGATCTGGCGATCTACGAAATCGAAGCGGATGAGATCAAACGGATTCAGCCCGTCTGGCGGCGGGTCTGGTTGCTCTTCGATCACGATTTCCGCGAGCGTTTCCTGAGCAAATATCCCGACGAAAAAGGGTCGGGCGTTATTTTCGTCTCCAAAGGCCAAGGATCCGATTCAAAGCCCGAGCTCGAATTTAAGGGCCATAAGATGTTATTGAACCTTTTCGCCGATAATAAACCTGATCTGTCTGTCACTCCGCATTGGACGGCATCGCTTCACGCCGTTTGGAATCTTGATACGGCCGAATTGGAGGACGTGGATTTTCGGCCGGGGCGGATCGAGCTGCGCCCGAATTACTGACGGTCGCAAAGTCAGGAAATCGATGAAAGCCATTCCAAAGATGAAGTCTTATGCGCTCCAGCCGGTTGGCTTTATCCGATCGACAGTGAAGGGCCGTGAAGACGCGCCGCGGCAGGGACCGGAAGGTGCGCCCGACGCGTGGCTCGAGATCGAACCGCGATTCGCCGAGGCGTTGTTAGGAATCGAAGTCGGTCACGAATTGATCGTGATCACATGGTTGCACGAAGCGAAACGCGATGTGCTGAAGGGTCATCCGCGCAGCGATCCGAGCCGTCCGATCACCGGCGTGTTTTATACGCGCTCACCTGCGCGACCGAACCCGCTTGGGCTGCATCCGGTGACAGTGCGTGAGATTGACCGCACACGCGTGAAGATCGGGCCGATCGAGGTATTCGACGGCACGCCAGTGGTTGATATCAAGTCAGCCTCCACGCGCGCGGACGCATGAGGAGACTGCCGTCGGGCGCGATCTGGCGCAGATCGCGAGTTTCGTCTGCGTATCGAAGCTCATGGGTTATCTGACATCAACGAAGTAGGAATTAAGAATTAAGAATTAGGAAGTAGAAAGAGGAACAAGGATCAACAAAGACGTGACGCGGCGCGTGCCAATCAAATAGTATCCGCGAGTCAGCCGATATTCGAAAACAAGGAGATCACGCATGAAAGAGTTTGAAGGCAAGGTCGCGTTAGTGACCGGCGGCGGATCAGGAATCGGTCGCGCGACGGCGGTGGCGTTTGCTCGTGAAGGGGCGCACGTCGTGATCGGTAATCGCAACGTTGAGCGTGGCGAGGAAACAGTCTCGATAATCCGTGAGGCCGGTGGAATGGCTAGCTTCCAGCGGACGGATGTCATGGTTGCGGCCGAGGTTGAGGCGTTGGTCGAGCATGCTGTGAAGACGTGCGGCCGTCTCGATGTCGCGTTCAACAACGCCGGCATCGAGGGCGACGTGAAGCCCACGCTTATCGATCAGACTGAAGCCAACTTCGATGCGGTGATGAACGTTAATGTCAAAGGCGTCTGGCTTTCGATGAAGTACGAGATCCCTCAGATGCTGAAGACAGGTGCCGGCGCCATCGTAAACTGTTCGTCGGTCGCAGGCGTAATCGGGTTCCCGGGAATCGGGGTTTACAGTGCGTCGAAACATGCAGTGATCGGACTAACGAAAGCCGCTGCCTTGGAATTTTCCGGGCAAGGGATTCGCGTCAATGCGGTCAACCCCGCGGTGATCGATACAGAGATGGTCGATCGTCTCGCTGATGGCATGAATGTGAAAAAGGATGATCTGACCACTTTTCACCCTATCGGACGCCTCGGTCAGGTCGAGGAGGTTGCGGAAGCTGTTTTGTGGCTGTGTTCCGATAAGGCGTCATTTGTGACCGGGCACAGTATGATGGTCGACGGCGGATTCACCGCGCGTTGAAGAGCATTCAAAAAACAATTCGGCGACTGCATACTTTCCCGATAAGCAGGGCGCGAGGGGAAAGTAAGAAGAATGGAGCGCGCGGGACGCGCGTCATAGAAGGTAAAGTGACGAGGGTAGGAGCGAGCAAGCCGGGAGGCGAGCGAGTTTCAAAGAATTAGGAAGTAGGAAACGGTCGGAGAGTGAGCAGGGCGTTTATTAAAGAGGATGTCGATCCTCCGGAGCGCAGCGGACGGAAGCGATCGGCGTCAGGACTGCCGCCGGGAGCGACCAATTACATCACCGCGCGCGGCGCGAAGCGTTTGCGTGATGAGCTGCAGAAGCTTCGCGCAGCAAACGCCGGCAGCGAACGCGTGGCTGAATTGGAACAAATTCTGGCATCGGTCAACGTTGTCGATCCTCCGGACCCGGCGTCGAACAGCGTTGGTTTCGGCGCAACGGTGACGGTAAAAGATAAGAAAGGCCTGACCGAAACCTATACCGTCGTCGGTGTTGACGAACTCGATCTCGAACCGGACGCCGTCAGTTGGATTTCTCCGATAGGCAAAGCGCTCCTCGCCGCAAACATGGGCGACTCGATTAGAGTCGCGGACGGACGCACCGCGAAAATCGTGAAGATCGAAAGACAAAATGACACATGACGAGTGATCGCCTGGGTACGAGGCCATGGCGCGAGAAGCGAGTGAAGGGCAGGGCCGGAAAAAACGTCGAACGCCCAACGTCCAACGCCCAATGTCGAAGTCAGTATATATCGTAACCGGCTTATGATGCACGGTGCGCTACAGCTTCTAGAACAGACGCCCCTGAACATTTCCTGAAATGATCGGTTGTGTTTTGCGCAATCGGCACGATAGTGCGCGCTTATTGGATTACTCTGTTTAACTTCACTGCGCGGTAGATCGTCAGGTGAGCGTCGCTCATTGGTGGTTTGAAACTCGATTCCCGGGAACGGCTCTGTAGGTGCTTAGTTTTTCCAAATTCAAACACAAATGAAACTGTACGTAGGTAATCTCTCCTTTGAGAGCACCGAGAACGATCTTCAGGATCTGTTCGAACAACATGGCCAGGTCAGTGAAGTCCGTCTGATGATGGACCGTATGACCGGCAAATCGCGCGGGTTCGCGTTCGTCACCATGAATGACAATGCGCAGGCCAGTGCCGCGATGAGCGCGCTCAACGGCCACGAACTCAATGGCCGCGCGCTAACTGTAAATGAAGCGCGTCCCCGCGAAGAACGTCCGCGTCCTTACGGCGGCGGCGGCGGCGGTCGGCGCTCGTTCGCGAATAATCGCCGGTAAATCCGGTTTACTCTGTAGGGGAAGCAGCCTGCTTTCCGAATGATGGGATGCTAACAGCATCCCCTACAGTTGAGCCGCTAAAACATCGACAATGATTGACTCTGAAAAGGCGATCGAGCTGGAGGGAACGATCATGAGCGTGTTGCCCGGAACGATGTTTCGGGTCGCGCTCGCGAACGATCATCTTGTGCTTGCGCATATTTCGGGCAAAATGCGCAAACGTTTCATTCGCCTGACGGTGGGCGATCGCGTGAGAATGCAGATGTCACCCTACGATACTGACAAAGCGCGGATTGTTTACCGGCTCTAAAATGGCTAGGCGATTTTATTTTGACCCGCCGCGCCGGCGACCGAAACCGAAGAACGGCGCCGATCTGAAAAGCTTGCTCGTGCGTTGTCCTTCGACTTCGAAGCTCACTGATACCGGTCGCACAATTGAACAGAAACGCTGGGCAGAGGCAAAAATGGCGCGACACAAATTCACCTGCGCTCACTGCGGCGCTGTTCATAGCTGGACCAAGGCAGACGTGGTGCTGGGAAGACCGGTTTCTTGAAGTGATCAGTGACGAGTGACCCACGCCAGAGGTCAGAGATCGGATATCAGAGATCGTTACGAATAGCGAATAACATGATTTTCCGTATCCCGACCGATCGCATCAATTGGACAACGAGCTCGTTCTTGATCGGCACTTTCGTTTTAACGCTCACCGCGGTGCCCCTTTATCTGTGGTATTTCGGGGTCGATTGGTTTCATTTCGCGATCGCCGCAGTTTTAGGCACTGCGACCGGATTCAGTATAACGCTTGGTTATCACCGGTTGTTTACGCACGCGACTTTTCGCGCACGACTGCCGTTGCGTTTGTTCACGCTCATCTTCGGCGCGGCGGCTTTCGAGAATTCAGTCCTTCTGTGGTCGAGCGATCATCGCCGGCATCATAAACACGTCGATCACGACGAAGACCCGTACGATATCAGCAAAGGATTTTTCCATGCGCACATCGGATGGCTCCTGTTCAAGCTGTGGCCGCAACCGCCGATCGATAACGTGGCCGATCTAAAAAAAGATCCGTTGGTGGTGTGGCAGCATCGACATATTCATTTGCTCGCCGTGCTGGTGAGTTTTGGTCTGCCGACCTTGCTCGGCTGGCTCTGGGACGGATGGATCGGCGCGCTCGGCGGTTTTCTCATCGGCGGCGTCGCCAAAGTTGTCGTGATTCAACACGGCACGTTTCTAATCAACTCGGCCTGCCATACCTTCGGGCGTCAGCCGTATTCCACGCGGTGCAGCGCGCGCGACTCGTTTTTCATGGCGCTGTTTACCTTCGGCGAAGGGTACCATAATTATCACCACGAGTTTCAGCACGATTATCGCAACGGAGTGAAGCCATGGGAGTGGGACCCAACGAAATGGTTGATTTGGAGTTTCTCCAAGATCGGGCTGACGAGCGGTCTGCGTCGCGCACGGGCGGAATTGGTTTCCTCGAGCGAAGAGAGCGTGCGAAAAACAGTGGCGAGCAAAGTTAGAAGGAAGAAGGAAAAATTAAGAAGTCCACAGGAAGTGATGAGTCACGGGTGATGAGTGACCAGCTTTCGCTAAGGCTACGGCTTGGCAGGCGAGTGACGAGATCGCAGGCGACACGCCCATTCGACTCTGGTCAGGGCAGGCTCTGCCGCTGCAGGGAACGCCCAACGCCGAAGCCAGCTTAGAGCTTTGGCTCGCGTCGCGCGGAATGCCAAAAATGGAGAATCTCGACGCTGTGCTTGGCTTCGTTCACGCGATAGAAAATTTTAAACGGCCGGACCGTTAGCTTACGAACGTTGCCAATGTGCCGGTATGGACTGCCTTTGTGCGGTGTTTGCGCAAGACTGAGTGCCGCATCGAGCAAATGATTGCCAAGCGCGGATGCTGCATCCGGACTGTCTTGAGCGATATAAGATACGATCTCGGCAAGATCGTCTATGGACGGGTCTGTGATTTCGACTCGGAAATCCATTTTGGAATGAGCGCGCGAACCTCATCAATTGATTTGCTCTCTTCCGGATGAGCGTCGGCATAAGCGATCGCTTCGTGCAACGCGGCGTGTAAGGCAGGATCATCGTCATCGTCTGCGAGACGAGAATCGACGCCGAGCTTCACAACACGCAATTCATCGTGCGTCAGGTTGTCCATCGCGGTGAGGATCTCCTGCACGGTGCTCATGATCGAAGATTACAGAATGAATGGTCGCGAAGCAATATATCAGGCTTCGGCCTGTCAAGAGCGGCTTATGAGGGGCGCTGATTGCTTCGCTCACTTCCGATTCGCGCGCGCGAACCCGCAAGTCTTTCTGAGTTCGTTCACTCCAACGGCTTCAACTCACCGAGCATGGTGGGGATCAATTCTGAGACAGTCGGATGAATGTGCATGGCGCGCTGAATCACCGTGTATGGCGCGTTGGCATACATTACGTCGAGGATCGAATGAATTACCTCATCGCACTCGGTCCCCAGGAGCGACGCTCCAAGGATCTTTTTCGTTTCGGCATCCACCAAGACTTTCATGAATCCGTCCGTCTCGCCTTTTTCCCGCGCACGGCCGACTTCCATCATCGGACGCTTTCCAATCAAAGCTTTCCTTCCTGACTCTCGCACTTCCGCTTCAGTCATTCCTGCTCTGCCCAACGGCGGATCAATGTAAAGGGCGTAAGCCGTAATCCGGTCGCTCACTCGGCGCTCGTCGCCGTCTAAAAGATTACCGGCGACAATTTCATAATCGTTGTATGCGGTATGAGTAAAGGCTCCGCGTCCGTTGCAATCACCCAGCGCATAAATGCCGGACACATTGGTGCGAAGTTGATCGTCAACCTGGATGTAACCGCGCTGATCAACTTCAATCCCGGCGTGTTCCAAACCGAGGTCGTTAGTGTTCGGCACACGACCGACTGCGAGAAGTACATGCGAACCGATAACAGTCTTATCGCCGCTGCTGCAATCAACCTGCACGGCCACTTTATCGCCGCGTTTTTCAAAGCCGATGCATTCAGCGCCCAGACGGATCTTGATACCTTCGCCTTCGAGAATTGTTTTGATGTTTTCGGAAACGTCTTCGTCTTCACGGTGAATCAGCCGTGGCCCTCTCTCCACAACGGTGACCTCACTGCCGAAGCGGCGGTACATCTGAGCAAACTCTAACCCCACGTAGCTGCCGCCGATGACGATCAGATGCTCGGGTAGAAAGTCCACGTTCATCATCGTTGAATTGTTCAAATAGCTCACCTCATCAATACCCTCGAGCGGAGGAACAGATGCCCGTCCGCCGACGTTGATAAAAAATTTGTCTGCCTCGAGAACTTCGTCGCCGACACGAACCCGATGCGCGTCGGCAAAGCGCGCATGCCCTTTATAAACGGTCAGATTCTGAGTGTTCTTTAGCCACTTCTCGAGGCCCTCGCTGCTTTGACGGACCACTGCGTCCTTACGCGTTTTAACTTTTTTCATGTCGACGGCGATCGAGCTGCGAATCGTCACTCCATAATCGCCGGCCCGGCGCGCGACATGAGCTGTGCGCGCACTCGCCACCAGCGTCTTGGTTGGGATGCAGCCGTTATTGACACAGGTGCCGCCGAACAGTTTGCGCTCGATAATCGCCACCTTCATTCCTGTGTCGGCCAGCCGAACCGCAAGAGACGGTCCTGCCTGGCCAGTGCCAATAACGATTGCGTCATATTTAGTTGCCATCGGCATACCTCCGCTCGGGTTACGGTCGTCTACAATTTTCAGGGTTCCTACCAGCCGTTAATGTTCAGATTTGACCCCAATCCGCAATCAGCGCCATTTCACTACAAATGAGATCGTCGACTCGATCACTTCTCTCTAAGGTGAAGGAATCAGCACAAGTGCTGAAATTCAGAAACGAGAACAAAAAAAGGCAGGAATCATGAACATGAAACTCGAAGTGGTAATCGTCCCTGTTTCCGACGTCGATCGCGCCAAAGCATTCTACGAGAAACTGGGGTTCCGATTAGATATCGACATCGCGAATGAAAACTTTCGCGGTATACAATTCACTCCTCCTCGTTCAGAGGCGTCGATTATCTTTGGCAAGGAAGTCACGTCGGTCAGGGCTGGCTCGGCCGAGCTAGTCCTCGCAGTGGATGATCTCGCCGCCGCCCGCGACGACTTGATCAGCCGCGGCGTCAACGTGAGCGAGGTTTTCCACTACGCTGGCGGGCCATTTAATAACGCTGTGGAGAACCCGCGCGTCGCTGGGCGCGACCCGGAAGGTCGTTCCTACTTCTCGTTTGCCTCGTTTGAGGATCCAGACGGCAACCGCTGGCTACTCCAGGAAATCACGACGCGACTTCCCGGCCGCGAATGGGAGCAGAAGGGAGCACGACCCATTGACGTCGCGACCCTTGCGGAGCTCCTCCGCGAAACGGCGGAGCACCACGACCACTACGAGAAGACGCACGCGAAACATCACTGGTGGGACTGGTACGCGCCATATTTGAGTGCGCGTGAGAATGGCGGCAGTCCGGAGGAGGCATCGGCCGCCGCCAACCGCTACATGGACGAAGTGCTTCACGTTCCTCCAGTTTGATTAACGGAGGAAAATAGACTCAATGCGGAGCGATCGCCGGCCGTTGCGCTCTCAAGACATATTTCTGAATCTCGGCGGATGTTGTGGCGGCGCTCTCCGAGCGTCGATCTTCCTGACTTCGGCGGTCAGAGACCGCCGTACAGTCGCATCCTAGGCCGAGGCCGGCGAAGATGGAACGCATCTCATCGGGCTGTACCACCAAGGAGCAACTACGCCACACTCGAACTACAGCGAAAGGCGAAAAGGAACTAGAGCGATTTCGGCCACAGCCACCCGAATGTTCCCGCTGTCAGCGCCGCGTAAACCACGCTATCGAAAAGATGCTTGAACGTCACCACCCAGCTTCGGCCGTTCCAAATTGATTCCTGGGCGTGGGCTGCGCCGTATCCTAACAAAACGGCGATGCCAACAACGCGGAATACTTGTAAGAATGCGGTCCCAGGTGCCAGCGTTCGGCCGGAGAGATAAGCGGCAAAGATGCTGATCACCACACAATACAAAAACCATTGCATCAGATTCTTTCCCATCGCTGGTGGGCCGCTGGGCAGCACAGTCAACAAACCCACCGGTCCGCGTTTCATTTTCTCAATCACGGGCGCCGATTTCATTTCCTTGAACGAAAAATACGGAAAGAAATAGGCAGGACCCCGCGTCACGCCCGCACTTCGCATCGCGTCGGTCACACGGTCTTCATCTGGCAATTTGCGGTAATCACTTTTGTGATAAGCGAGCACGGTGTGCATGATGAAGCTGGCGAAAAAGACAATCACAGTCGAAAGCAGAATGGGAAGCCACAAGGCAGTTAGCGGAATCATTCCTGTGCTTTTACTCCTTGCGTGATTCGAATGTCAAAACAGAGATCCAGAATCGAAGGCCAAGGCCAGCTCAAAATCTCGCTCACGTCGGTTGACGATTGAGCGGACGAAAACGGTCAGCTCTGTGTCTTTGAAAGCCCGGCCGTTGCTTTGCATTTGAAAGCCCGGCCTCGGCTCCGCCTGCGTTACGGGTTACGGCCGAGCGCGGCGTTAAGGCGTTTGAGGCTGGCCTTGGGCCAGAGCTTGCTGGCGTTGTAGTAATCCCGGAACGACGGCGTTCCCTTCTGCAGCTTGAGCCACTTCGCTTTCCACCGGGTGTAGATGTGCACGTCCGGTTTCACGACGCCGGGGTTGTCGAGTGTTCCGACGCGCACGAAGCGGAGATTGGGCCTCTGTCCGTAGTCGCTCCAGACCGCGGTCTGACACCTGGGGCAGCGGTAGATGTCGTGCGGACC
>WNGA01020919.1_pt1 | contig 11143 bp, 12 predicted proteins | sample 5400061 | NCBI WGS metagenome assembly WNGA01 (sample SAMN13153366, study PRJNA577476) | soil metagenome | isolation source: 100 cm soil or saprolite under grassland replicate 2 | place: USA:California | collected 2016-06-15
CGGCGCCGCTCTAGCCAAGAGCCGGTTCCGCCAGGGCCCCCTGACTGAAGCTGATGGGCCCAGAAGTTAGGTCAGGAGCCCGCGCCGAAAGCCAACGGCAACGGCGTGGGCTCTAGACCTGGCCTGCAACTTGGCCAAAAGGTGTCGGACGTGAGACTTCACGGTCTCCTCCGAAAGGAAGAGCGCTTTCCCGATCTCGCGATTCACGAGACCCTCGGCGATCAGCTGAAGAACTTCGGTCTCGCGTGCCGTGGGCTCCTGCTCCAGCTCGCGAAGCGGGGCGGTGAAGGGGATGATCTCGGCGCTCGATCCGGCGCGCCGAGCAGCCGCCTCCTCGAACCGGCGGGCATGGTCGACGTAGCGGCTGAGGATTTCCTTGCGCTCGGCAGGGTCCACGCGTTGGCTATCGGACGCCGCAGACGCCCCCTTTAGCAGCATTTCTCCCTCGTTCGGGGATCGGGGGACAGGTCGGGTGCGTTTGGGGGCGGGTTTCCCCGCCCCCATCAGGCCTGAACGGCGACGCTGTGTGGCCGGTTAGGCGGCGACCGTCTGCAGGTCGCGCAGCGCCGCGAGCCGGGCAAGCGCCTGGCTTTCGAGCTGCCGCACGCGCTCGCGCGTCAGGTCGAGCTCATGGCCGATCGCCTCGAGCGTCCACGGCTCGCCCTCGAAGCCGAACCGGAGCTCCAGGATGCGCCGCTCGCGCTCGGGTAGCGCATCCAGCGCCTTGCGGACTCCCTGTCGGCGAAGCGACTCCTCCGCCTCGTCGAAGGGATCCGCGGCCTCGCGATCGGCGAACAGATCGCCGAGCTCGCCCTCGTCGTCGGCACCCACCGTCTGGTTGAGCGAGACGGAGGCGTGGGCGGCGCCGAGAGCCTCGTCGATGTGCTGCATCGGCAGGCCGGTAGCTTCGGCGAGCTCGTCCTTGGTCGCCTCGCGCCCCAGCTCGACCTCGAGCCGGCGAGCGGCCCGGCCGAGCTTCTGCTGGCGCTCGACCACGTGGACGGGCACGCGGATCGTCCGAGCGTGATTGGCCACTGCCCGCTGCACCGACTGGCGAATCCACCACGTTGCGTACGTCGAGAACTTGTAGCCGCGCCGCCAGTCGAACTTCTCGACCGCGCGGTTGAGCCCGAGCGTTCCCTCCTGAATGAGATCGAGGAACGGGACGCCGAGGCCACGATAACCCTTGGCGATGGAGACGACGAGCCGCAAGTTGGACTCGATCATCCTTCGCTTTGCCACCGGGTCTCCTCGCTCGATGCGCTTGGCGAGCGCAACTTCCTCGGCGGCAGTCAGCAGCTTGTGCCTGCCGACGTCGGCGAGAAAGAGCTGAAGGCTGTCGGCGGACGCGACGAGCTCCTCCGGCTCGAGGTTCAGCGAGGAGGCCCTGCTGGTCGTGCTCGTGGCAGCCTCCGGAGCCGCCGGCTGCCCGATCTCGAGGCCCAGGGCCACGAGCTCGCGCGCCAGCACCTCGACGTCATCGTCGACGAGGTCGTGCTCCAGCACGAAGGCCTCGAGCTCCGCCGACTCGACGTAGCCGCGCTCCTCGGCAGCGTCGAGCATGACGCGAGCCTGCTCGCTTTCCAGCAACTCATGCACCTGATTCTGCGTCAAATGAGTCTCTCGTCCTTTCGTACTGCCTTGATGGGAATCCGTCAAACCTTCTGACTTTAGGCTGATTCTCCTGTTGTTTCCAGGGCGCACCGCACCCTAACCGGGTCACACGGGGGGAACGCCCTCCTTCTGCGGAGTATTCCGGACAGGCCGGACGGTCGGTTTTGCCCCCCAATGTGGGACGTCTGGTCTGTCCGAAGGTTGGCAGGGAAGTGTTAACGGCCCTTTGTCGTCCGGTGGACGTTTCGTGAACTATTCGCCCACAGGTTGTGCCGTTTCACTTCCGGGTGCTTCGTCGCCTGCGCGGCGAATCACCCTTTGCCCGTCGCTCGGCGAGCAGCTCGAGGGCGCGCTCCAGCGTGAGCGATTCCACCGTGTCGGCGCCGCGGATGCTTGCGTTCGTCTCGCCGTCCGTGACATAGGGACCGAACCGCCCTTCCTTGATCACGAGCTTGCGTCCATCCGCGGGATCTTCGCCGAGCTCGCGGAGCGGCGCCTGGGGGCGGCCTCGGCCGCGTCGGGCCCGCGGCTGGGCGAGAATCTGGAGGGCTTCCTCGAGCGTGACCGTAAAGAGCTGTTCCTCGGTGTCGAGCGAGCGAGTCTCGCTGCCCTTCTTGATGAACGGCCCGTACCTCCCGTTCATGGCGAACACCTCCTCGCCGTCCTGGGGGTCGGCACCGACCACGCGCGGCAGCGAGAGCAGGCGCAGCGCGTCGTCGAGGGTCACGGTCTCGGGTGACATCGATCCAAAGAGCGATGCGGTCCGGGGCTTCTCGCTCGATCCTTCCGGGAGCTCTTCGGTCACGTAGGGCCCGTAGCGACCGGCGCGCAGCAGGATCCGGTTACCGGACTCCGGGTCGTGTCCAAGCTCTCGTTCGTCGCTTCCCTGCGCGAGCAACTCCTCCGCACGCTCCGAGGTCAGCTCGTCCGGCACGACGTCGGAGGGAAGCGTCGCGCGCTGACCGTCTCGTTCCAGGTAGGGCCCGTAGCGACCGACGCGCACGATCACATCACTTCCGGCGATGGCGATCGAGTTGACCGAGCGGGCATCGATCTCGTCGAGGTGCTCGGTGACGAGCGTCCGCAGGCCCGGCTCCTGGCCTTCGCCCCGGTAGAAGCGCGAGAGCCATGCGACTCGCTCCTCCTGACCGGCCGCGATGCGGTCGAGATCGTCTTCCATCCGGGCGGTGAAGTCGTAGTCGACCAGGCGCTCGTAGTGCTGCTCGAGCAGGCGCGTGACCGCGAAGGCGAGGAACGTCGGGACGAGCGCGGAACCCTTCTTGAAGACGTAGCCGCGGTCGAGGATGGTGGAGATGATCGACGCGTAGGTCGAGGGGCGGCCGATCCCTCGATCCTCGAGCGCCTTCACCAAGGTCGCCTCGGTAAAGCGGGCCGGAGGAGTCGTCTCGTGCCCCTGGGCCTCGAGCCCGGTCGTGTCGACCTCGTCACCCTGCGCGAGCGGCGGCAGGCGATTCTCCTCGCCGGCTGCGGCGTCGTCGTCACGCCCTTCCTCGTACGCGGCGAGAAACCCCGGGAACGTGATGGTGGTGCCCGAGACACCGAACTCGGCGTCCTCACCATTCGCGGAGGTGGCGGCCAGGCGGAGCGACACCGTCTGCCCGCGCGCATCCGCCATCTGCGAGGCGACCGTGCGCATCCAGATCAGCTCGTAGAGGCGGAACTCGTCCCGATCGAGCTCTCCCGCGACATCCGCGGGCAACCGGAAGCTGTCACCGGACGGTCTGATTGCCTCGTGGGCCTCCTGGGCATTCTTCACCTTGCGGTCGTAGCGACGCGGCGCCTGCGGGACGTACTCCTCGCCGTAGAGCTGCCTGGCCTGGGCTCTGGCCGCGGCGAGAGCGACGTCCGAAAGGGTCGTCGAGTCGGTGCGCATGTAGGTGATGTAGCCGCGCTCGTACAGGCGCTGTGCCACACGCATGGTCGTCTGCGCGGTGAAACGGAGCTTGCGGCTGGCTTCCTGCTGGAGCGTCGAGGTCATGAACGGCGGCGCCGGCTTGCGCGTGTACGGCTTCGTGTCGACCGCACGGACGGAGAAGTCCGCGTCCTGGAGCCTCTCGATGAGACCCTGGGCTTCCGTCTCGTCCAGCTGGATCGCTTCCGCCTGCAGGATTCCGTCCGGGCCGAAGTCGCGGCCCTGCACCAGCCGGCGGCCGTCGAGGGCAACGAGCCGCGCCTCGAAGCCGCCAGGCTCGAAGGTCCCCACCACGTCCCAGTAGCTGGCCGAGACGAAGCGCATGCGCTCTCGCTCGCGCTCGACGACGAGTCGCGTCGCGACCGACTGGACGCGGCCTGCGGAGAGCCGCGGCATCACCTTCTTCCAGAGGACCGGCGAGACCTCGTAGCCGTAGAGCCGGTCCAGGATGCGCCGCGTCTCCTGCGAGTCCACGAGCCGCTCGTCCACCTCCCGGGTGTGCTCGAGCGCGTTCTGGATGGCGTCAGGCGTGATCTCGTGGAAGACCATGCGCCGGACGGGAATCTGGGGCTTGAGCTCCTGCACCAGATGCCAGGCGATCGCCTCGCCTTCCCGGTCCTCGTCCGTCGCGAGCAGCAGCTCGTCCGCGTCCTTGACGCTCTTCTTCAGCGCGTCCACCACCCGCTTCTTGTCGGGGTGGACGACGTAGTACGGCTCGAAGTCGTCGTCGATGGCCACCCCGAGGGCGCCGTACTTCTCCCGCTTGGCCTTCGGGATCTGCGACGCCCGCTCGGGCAGGTCACGAATGTGGCCGATGCTCGACTCGACGACGAAATCGGGCCCGAGGTAGCGCGCGATCGTCCTCGCCTTCGCGGGGGATTCGACGATGAGCAGCCTTTTCGTCTTGTCGTTCTTGGCGGGCATGGATGAACAGACGGTCTTGGTGACCGGCGAAACACGTTAGCTCACGGGGTCGGCGGTCTTGCGCGCGACGGTGTGACCGTTCTTGCAGATACTCCACGTGTGGAATCGACCCCGTTCTACGTTCTGGTCGGCGCGGTCAGCTGGCCGATGATGAAGCTCGGGTACCGGCTCGAGGCCCTCGGGCTCGAGAATCTCCCCGCCGAGGGCGGCTTCGTGCTCGCGGCGAACCACACCTCCAACTTCGATCCCTGGCCGCTCGGTTTTCCCCTCTGGCCGCATCGACAGCTGCACTTCATGGCGAAGGTCGAGCTCTTCAACCCGGTCCTCGGCCCTCCGCTTCGCGCCGGAGGCGCGTTTCCCGTGCGGCGAGGCGAGAGCGACCCCCAGGCAGTCGAGACGGCCGTACGCCTCTGTAAGGAGGGAAAGGTCGTGGCCATGTTCCCCGAAGGCACGCGGAAATCGAAGGGAATCGTCAAGAAGTTCGAGCACCGTCCCCGAAGCGGGTCGGCTCGCATCGCGCTCGCGGCCGGAGTGCCGCTGGTTCCGGCGGCGATCAAGGGCACCGATCGGCTCCGCCGCTTCGCGAAGCTCAAGGTGGCCTACGGAGAGCCTGTGCCCATGCAGAACCTCGACGGCCTGACGCCCCGGGACGCCGCCCAGGTGGCGACCGACACCCTGATGGAGCGCATCTACGAGCTTCACGCGCGTCTATGAAGCCGCTGCTGGCGGTCGACGGTGATTCGCTCGCCCACCGTGCCTACCACGCGCTTCCCAAGACGATCCGGCGCGCCGAGGGTCGGCCGGCGGGGGCGGTCCTCGGCTTCGCCAACTTCCTGCTTCGTATGTGGGAGGCCGAGCAGCCGCGCGCGGTCGTCGTCGGCTTCGACACGCTTGAGGTTCCGACCTACCGGCACGAGGTCTTCCCCGGGTACCAGGGGGGTCGCGAGTTCGACGACGCAATCCTCGAGCAGCTGCCGCTCCTACCCGAGCTCGTCGAGGCATGCGGATTCGGGGTGGCGAAGGCACCGGGGTACGAGGCCGACGATTTCCTGGCGGCGGCCTCGGCCGCCGAAGAGGCCGCGGGCGGGCACACGCTCGTGGTCACCTCGGACCGAGACGCGTTTCAGCTCGCGAGCGAGCGCACGACCATCCTGCAACCGGTGCGCGGCGTGAGCGAGCTCGCACGCATCGGCCCGGCCGAGGTCCGCGAGCGGTACGGCGTGGAGCCCCTGCAGGTTCCTGACTTCGTCGCGCTGCGCGGAGACCCCTCCGACCGGCTCCCGGGAGCGAAGGGCGTGGGCCCGAAGACGGCCGCAGACGTCCTGGCCCGCTACGGCTCCCTCGAGGCGGCGCTCGAGGACGGGCGCTTCTCCACGCAGGCGGAGGAGCTTCGGCTCTACCGGCGTATAGCGACCATGGACGCCTCCGCCCCTCTCCCCTCGCTTGTCGACCAATCCCCGAACTGGGCGGAGGCGTCGCTTCTCGTTCGACGCTGGGGTCTCGGCGCGCTGGCCGAGAGGCTCGCGGCCTTAGGATGACCCGCGTGGACGCCTGGCTCACCCAAGCTCGGGACGCGCTCGCGCGTGAGGCCGGCCTCGAAGCAGCCGAGCTCGAGCTGGATGCCAAGGCGACGGAGACGATCCTCGATCTCGCTCGCATCGCCGCGCACGAGAGCGGCGATCGGACGAACGCGCCGCTCCTTTGCTACCTGATCGGCCTGGCGCACCACAGCGGAGCCGATCTCGCCACTCTCGCGAACGCCGTAGGCCGATCGAGCTCGTAAGCCACAGCGCGTTCGTCCGGCTCCACCCGACGGGCCATCATCCGGAGTCGCAGCAACGGCTCGAGGTCCTGCAGCGGGCATTTCCGGAGTGGCGGGAGGCCACGCCGGCAACGATCGACGACGTCCTGCGCTGCCACGACGAGGGCTACGTCTCCCTCTTGCGCTCCGTCCGAGAGCAGACCTGGCTCGACTTGGACACGCCCGCGTCCGACACGAGCTTCGAGGCCGCGCTGCTGTCTGCGGGGGCCGCGATCGACGCCGTCGAGTGCTCCGGATTCGCGCTGGCGCGACCGCCGGGTCATCACGCGCTCCGAGAGCGGGCAATGGGCTTCTGCCTCTTCAACAGCGTCGCGATCGCGGCACGCCGTGCGCAGGCGGAGCTCGACCTGAGCCGCGTCGCGATCCTGGACTGGGACGTCCACCACGGAAACGGCACCGAAGCGATCTTTTGGGACGACCCGAGCGTCTTCTACGTCTCGCTGCACCAGTGGCCCTTCTATCCCGGCACCGGGGGGCCGGAGGACCAGACCGAGACGGTTCTGAACGTGCCGATGTCGGCGGGGTCGGGCGACGAGGAGTACCTGCACGCCTTCGATCACACAGTCGCACCTGCGCTCGAGCGGTTCGAGCCCGAGCTCCTGATCGTCTCCGCGGGCTTCGATGCACACGTCGACGACCCCCTCGCCGGCATGCGCGTGACCGAGGAGGGCTTCCGGGAGCTCGCCCGCCGTGCCTCGACCCTCGCTCCGCGGGTTGCCGCCGTCCTCGAGGGTGGCTACAACCTCGGCACGCTGCCCGGGGTCGTCGGAGCGGCGCTGGACGGCTTCAGAGCCCGTCCGTGATCGCGCGCACGTAGCGCTCCGCCGAACGCGCGACCGCCCTCTTTCCATCCGCGAAGACATGACGGCCGAAGGCTCCGTAGACGCGCTCGAACGCGAACGGCTCCAGCGCCCGGACGATCCGCTCGATCGCGGGCCGGGGCAGCGGGATCAGGTTCGGGTAGCTGTACATGAAGCTCACCCAGCGGCGGTCCGCGACCGGCGCCACGACATCGCCGGCGAGCAACGCCCCGCGGCCTCCGGCTCCACCGGCCCAGTGCAGGACGGCGCCGCCCTCGAAGTGCCCACCGCAGCGAACCAGGGTCAGTCCCTGGCCAAGCTCCAGCGTCTCCCCCGCCCAGAGGACGACGTTGCCGTCGCGACGGACGACCCAGCGCCCGTCGTCCTCGTGGACGTAGACGGGGGTGTCCCCGAATGCGCTGCTCCACTCGAGCATCGCCGAGTAATAGTGCGGATGCGAGATCGCGATCGCCTCGAGCCCGCCGCGCTTCTCGACCTCCGCTTGGGTCTCGTCATCGAGCAGCGTGACGCAGTCCCAGAGCACGTTGGCGGCCTTCGTCTGGACGAGGAAGGCCTGCTGCCCGATGGCGAACTCGGGCTCCGTGGCGATGCCGGTCAGGCCGGTTTCGAGCTCCTAGACGTAACGGGGCACGAGCGGCTTACGCGACTGCCGCGACCCGCTCGGATGCGTGCGCGCACTCGGCCTCGTGGTCCGATGATGCGTCGGTCGCGAACCGTTGCGCAACGCGCACGACCTCGCTGCCGAGCGTCTTGAGCTGCAGCTCGACGGCCTGATCCTGAATCTGGCCCCCGGAATCGAAGACCCGCGCTGCGACTGCGACCGGGACGACGTACGGCACGGCCCAGGCGCGAAGTGCTCGCGTGGCGAACTCCATCGTGTTGATCGCCTGAAGCCCCTGCGTCCCCCCGGCGGCGCTGATCAGGCCAACCACCTTGTCGTGCAGGAACGGTGGCTCCCGATCGCCGAGCAGGTGCAGCCAGTCGAGCGCGTTCTTGAAGGCGCCGGAGATCGTCCCCTGGTACATCGGACTGCTCCAGAGCAACCCGTCTGCCGCATGGCAAGTCTCGATCAGCCTCGCCGCCGCCTCAGTCGCGCCGCCCCTTCGAGGGCGAGCTGCAAGGCGGCGCGGCTCCGGGAGACGCTCGCCAGCGAGCCGCCGAGACCGACGATCGTCAACGCCCTCGCATCGCTCACTGCTCGTAGCCTTCGACGACCTCGGGGTCACGGACGCGCGCGGCGGCGGGATCGTAGCCGGCCTCCCGGAGCGCGCGACGCTGGCGGAGCAGATCCCAGCACTGGTCGAGGCCGACCTTGATCGACTCGAGTCGGCTGTGCTCGCTCTCGCTCAAGCCTCCGCCCGCGCCGCGCTCGTAGAGATCCTGCTCTTCGGCAACGAGTTGCTCGATGCGATTGTGGATCTGATCGTCTTCCATCTCGAACCCTCCTCTCAGGCTTCCTGCGACGACCTGATTCTACGACCGCGTTTGCGCGGCCTTTTGGCAGAGTGCCCCACATGCCCGAGAACTACTTCGGGGAGCGTGTGGCAGTGCGCTACGACGAGTCGGCCGCCGAGATGTTCGAGCCTGCGGTCGTCGATCCCGTTGTCGACTTCCTTGCCGACCTCGCCGGCCCAGGCGCCGCGCTCGAGCTCGGCATCGGCACCGGCCGCATCGCGCTGCCGCTCACGCAGCGCGGCGTCCGCGTGCACGGCATCGACCTCTCGGCGGCGATGGTCGAGAGACTGCGGGAGAAGCCGGGTGCCGCGGACATCGGGGTGACAATCGGCGATTTCGCCACGACTAACGTCGAGGGGACATTCTCGCTCGCCTACCTCGTCTTCAACACGATCAATAACCTGACGACGCAGGAGGGGCAGGTCGCGTGCTTCCAGAACGTCGCCGCGCATCTCGAGCCAGGCGGGTGCTTCGTGATCGAGGTTGGCGTTCCGGCGCTCCAACGGCTCCCACCCGGCGAGACAGTCCGCGCGTTCAACGTGAGTCCCACGAGGCTCGGCTTCGACGAGTACGACGTCGTGTCGCAGGGCCTGATCTCCCATCACTACTCGGTCGTCGACGGCAAGCTCGAGGTCCTTTCGATCCCGTTTCGCTACGTGTGGCCCTCGGAGCTCGACCTGATGGCCCGGCTCGCTGGGATGACGTTGCGCGAGCGCTGGAGCGGCTGGAAGCGCGAGCCGTTCACGAGCGACAGCACCAAGCACGTCTCCGTCTGGGAAAAGACGGCTTCTCCGTCCCCCGCGTAGAGGAGGCCGACCGATCCCGGCCGCCGGCGGGTGACGCCGCACACGCTCCGGCACGTCTTCGCCTCCGAGCTCCCCCGGGCCGACCGATGAATCCGCGAGCGTGAACTCGGACCGAAGCCGTGGCGAGTCCGTAGCGAAAAGCCATATAGAAAAGCCCCACCTGAGCGGGGCTTTTCGTTAGCAGGCCTGTAAGCCGGATAGTCCTCAGGGTCGCTCCAGCGGGGGCCGGAAGGCTGCCCGAAGGAGGAGCGATGAAGAAGCGATGGACGCATGAACTGGCCGATTTCCTGCGCTTTTGCGCGTCGGAGCGGCGTCTTGCCCCGATGACTTGCTCGGCTTACGAGCGTGACGTCTCGGCGTGTCTGGCTTACCTGCAGGGTCAGGGGATCGAGGACCTGGCCGAGGTGAAGGTGACGCACCTGCGCGCGTTCCTCGCGGAGGAGCAGAGGCGCCGCCCAGCCGTCTCGAGCCAGGCACGGACGACGGCGGCGCTGAAATGCTTCTTCCGCTTCCTCGTCGAGGAGGAGCGGCTCGTGCGCGACCCGGCGCTGCCGTTACGGACGCCGAAGAAGCGAGAGGCGCTCCCGGACGTGCTGACGATGCGCGAGCTCGAGCGACTGCTCGCCCAGCCCGAGCGTGACGAGCTGTGGGAGCGCCATTTCCTGGGGAAGCCGGAGCGCGATCGGCTGCTGCTCGCATTGATGGCATACGGTGGCCTGCGCCGGAGCGAACTACTAGGGCTCGACTGGGACGACGTCGACCTCTCGCGGCGGTTGCTGCGGGTGCGCAAAGCGAAGGGCGGCAGGCAGCGGACGATCCCGATCCATCCGGCGCTCGCGCCGCTCTTCGCCGAGTACTACGGCACGCGCGTACCGCTGACCGAGCAGGCGGTCTTCGTCGGCGTGCAGGGCAACCGGCTCCACTACACCCAGCTCGGTCAGACCTTCCGCCACTACGTCAACGCGGCCGGCGTCAACGAGCGCAAGCGCATCACCCCGCACACGCTCCGGCACGTCTTCGCCTCCGAGCTCCTTCACGCCGGCGCGAACCTGCGCCAGATCCAGGAGCTGCTCGGCCACAAGCACCTCGACTCGACCCAGCGCTACACGCGCGTGAACGCGCACGAGCTGCGCGGCGCGATCAAGCGGCTCCGCTGGGTCGGTGGATGAATTCTCCGCTCCGTGCGACCTCCGCTCTGGAGCCGTCCGACCACGCTTGTAAGAGTGCGCCCGGATGGCGAAGAAGCGCAGCCGCATCCCAGCGACGAAGAAGAGCGTGCCCGTCGCACCGCCCGCCGACCCTCGGTCGATGGAGAGCGTGCTCGCCTCAATCGGTCGCGGAGCTGTGCACGACGCAACCGACGAGGCGTTGTTCGAGGCTCAGGACCTGATCTACGAGGCGTTCGACGCGCGGGGTGCCCGCCGAGCCGCGCTGGCGCGCCAGGCACTCGCGATCTCGCCCGATTGCGCCGACGCATACATGCTTCTTGCAGAGGAGACGGCATCCAGCGCCGAGGAGGCGCGCGCGCTCCTGGAACAGGGCGTGGCCGCCGGCGAGCGGGCTCTCGGACCCCGGCCCTTCGACGAGGACGTCGGCTACTTCTGGGGCCTCCTCGAGACACGTCCGTACATGCGCGCTCGGGCTGCGCTCGCGGAGACGCTCTGGGCGGTCGATCGGAGGGAGGAGGCAGTCGAGCACCACCGCGAGCTCCTCCGGCTCAACCCGAACGACAACCAGGGACTGCGATATCTCCAGGCCGAGTGGCTGC
>WNGA01014800.1_pt1 | contig 11141 bp, 1 predicted proteins | sample 5400061 | NCBI WGS metagenome assembly WNGA01 (sample SAMN13153366, study PRJNA577476) | soil metagenome | isolation source: 100 cm soil or saprolite under grassland replicate 2 | place: USA:California | collected 2016-06-15
CTGGCGATCTCGTGCGACCCGATGTTCACGCTGCGGGCGTACTCCGACGCCCAGAAGCTCGAGTTGAGCCTGCTCAGCGACTTCTGGCCGCACGGCGCCATCGCCACGTCGTACGGCGTCTTCGACCCCGCCCGCGGCTGCGCCCTCCGCGGCACCTTCGTCATCGACCAAACCAGCACCATCCGCTGGTCGGTCCTCAACCCCATCCCCAACCCCCGCAACCCCGACGATTACGCTGCGGCCCTGGCAAGCCTAGGTTCAGACCTCGGGTAGACTGCGCGGTCGGTGCAAGGGCGAATAGCTCAGCGGTAGAGCGCTTCCCTTACAAGGAAGATGTCGGGGGTTCGATCCCCTCTTCGCCCACTCGCTCACGAGCGAGGTCTGCGCGCAGAAAGCGCGCGCGACCTCGCTCGTCGTGTCTTCCGGGGGTGCAGCCCCCAGACCCCGACCGGACGGGCTTCGCCGTCGGACCCCCACCTTGGTTGCGGTTGTCACCTCGGCTGACTCGTCACGCGTCCGTATCGGAACCTTCTGACAGTCGTTGGAAAAGGGAGTCCGTGCGGCGGTGGAATTCTTAACCTTCGGCTGGTGAGAACTGACTCCTCCGGGGCCGGGGGTGGCTGGTAGGGTTCACGGCTGTCGGTTGGCGCGATGACGCACTGGGGCGACCTGGGCACGGCATTGTTCCGGCAGGCGGAAAACGGGGCTTGTCGTCGGTGAGAGCGAGACGGGTGTGCCCTGAGCCCGGCTCCGTCCAGTTGGGGAGGCGCGTGTCCGTGGGTCGCCAACTGGCTGGCGTCACCGTTGTTCTTCCGGTACGTCGGCCTGGGTCCCCGGCTGACGTCGTACCTGCGGACCACCTCCCGATGGCGGTGGCTTCGGCGTGGTGAGGAGCGGTGCGGACCGGCCGGCGATCAGCACCGGACCGGCCCTGATGATTCCGGCTGGGTATCCGCGCGACCTGCCCAGCGCGTTGCTGCGGGCGGCCCGTGACTTCGGCGGCGCCGGCGTGGTCGAGATCGGCCCGGACGGCCGCGAGACCAAGCTCGACTTCCCGACCCTGCTCGAACTGGCCGCGCGCATCCTGGCCGGTTTGCGGGCGAACGGCGTCCGCGCCGGAGATCCCGCGGTCGTGTACTGCACCGAGCCGGTCGGCTTCTTCGCCGCGTTCTGGGCCTGCACGCTGGGCGGCATCCGCCCGCTGCTGATGGCGCCGCGTCCGGATGGCGAGCGCACCGAGGAAGGCCGCGAACGGCTCCGCAAGGTGATCGACCTGCTCGGCTGGACGGTGCTGATCGGCCGCCCGTCCGATCTCCCGAACGACCTCGGCCTGCCCGTCCTCGACCCCGACGCGCTGGCCGGCCACGAGCCGACCTCGGAGTTCCATCGGCCGGCAGCGGACGATGTCGCCGTGCTGATGATGGAGTTCGCCGCTGGTACGCCGGCCATGCTGCCGGTCCGGCCCGGGCAGACGACGCTCAACTGGTTGCCGCTGGACCAGAGCGGCGCGTTCCTGCTGTACCACCTGCTGCCTGTGTTCACCGGCTGCACGAACATCCACGTGAACACCGACTGGGTGCTCGCAAACCCGCTGCGCTGGCTCGACCTGATGGACCAGCACCGCGTGAACCACTCCTGGTCGCCGAACTTCGGCTACCGCCTTGTCACCCAGGCGATCGCGGGCGAGCCGGACCGGCACTGGGACCTGTCCGCGCTGCGCAGCCTGGTCAGCGGCGGCGAGCAGATCACCGTGCCGGTGATGTCCGAATTCCTGCGCCTCACGAACCGGTTCGGCGTCGTACCGGAGACCTTCGTCGCTGCTTGGGGGATGACCGAGACGGTCACCGGGATCACCTTCGCGCGGCCCGGGCTGACACCGAATGTGCATCGCGTGCGGATTCCGCCGACCGGAATCATCGACTGGGTCGACCAGCGGCCGGCCGCCGGCAAGGTGGCGGTCGCGCGGCCTGGCAAGGCGCGGGCCGAGGCGCCGGGCGTACTGAGCCTGGTGTCGGTCGGTGCGCCTGCGCCGGGGACGACCGTACGAATCGTCGCACCCAACGGCGCGGTCCTGCCGGAGGGCCGGATCGGGCAGTTGCAGGTCGCGTCCGCGCGGGTGACGCCCGGGTACCTGGGCAACCTCGAGGCGGACCGGGCCGCGTTCCCGATCGGCAACTGGCCGGCCCGCAAATGGCTCGCGACCGGCGACCAGGGCTTCATCACCGGCGGGCAGGTGGTCATCACCGGCCGGGACAGCGAACGCATCATCATGGCCGGGAAGCTGTACTACGCGCACGACATCGAGACGGTCGCATCGACGGTGGTTGGCGCGGAGCACGGCCTGGTCGCGGCGTGCGGGGTCGCGGACGCGGAGACCGGCACCGATCGGCTGGTCGTGTTCTGCGCGCTGACGCCGGAGTCGATTCCCGGGATGGACCAGGCGATCCGCAGCCTGATCCAGGGGCGACTCGGCCTCGAAGCGCAGGTCGTCGGCGTACCGCAGCGCGACTTCCCGACCACGCCCGGCGGCAAGATCCTTCGCCCGCTGCTCAGGCAACGCTGGATCGACGGCACGCTGAAGGCCGCACCCCACCCGTACGTCGAACCGGCCGGAGCCAGCGCGTACTCCGGGCCCGCCGGCGAAGGCCCGTACGCCGATGCCGCGGACACGCTGATCTCCGTCGAAGAGGACGCGAGCGAGCGTACGACGGAACTACCGGTCGTCCGGCTCGCCTGGAAGCGCGAACTCCAGCAGTCCATCCCCACCCCACCCGAACGCCCCACCTTCGGCGCCAACCGCGACCACCCCGAGCCCCAGCCCGCCGACCCCAAGGCCGCGGATCCAAACGCCGGCGAGCCCGACGTTCCCGAGCCCAACGTTCCCGAGCCCAACGTTCCCGAGCCCGAGCCCGAGCCCGAGCCGGAGCCGGAGCTTGCTGAGGCCGAGGCCGCCGAGCCCGAGGTTGTTGAGGCCGTGCAACCTGCGGCCGTCGAAGCCGAGCCCACCACGGAGCGCGAGGCCATCGACTCCGAGGCCACTGAGCGCGAGCACGTCGAACCCGAGGCGGTCGAGCAACAGGACGTCGAGCCAGAGGCCTTCGAGGCCGAGGCGGGTGCGCAGGCGGATGACGCTGCTGAGGCAGCCGAGCGTGAGCAGATGGCCGCGGTCGATGCCGAGCAGGCCGAGGTAGTCGCGGCTGAGCCGCCCGCCGAGGTCGAGCCGGAGGTGTTGGAGGAGATTGCTCCGAATCAGCCCGCGGATGAGCTGCCGGAGCAGACCGATCCGAAGCCGGCGGTCGAAGGGGCCGACGAGGAGGACGCGAACTACGACAGCGCGGCCTTCTCAACCAAGCCCGTCGACGAGCCGACCTCGGCGGACGCAGAGCCACAGGACACGGAAGCCCAGGCGGAGCCCGAGCCGGAGCCCACCGAGGCCGCCGAATCAGACGAGTCCGACGAGTCGGCGACTGAGACGGACACGGCTGAGCCCGAAGAAGCCGAGGCCATCGCCGAACCGCCGACAGACGAGGTCGCCTCCGAAGAGGAATCCGAGACCGCGGATGAGCCGGCCGCCGCTGAGTCGGCGGCCCTGGCGGAGGCGGACGCGGACGAGCGGGCAACGGCCGAGTCGGCAACGGCTGAGTCAGCTCTGGCCGACGCCGATGCCGCGACGCCGGATGAGCCGGTCACCGCCGAGCTGTCCCAGGCTGAAGCGGATGCTGCAGGTCCGAACGAGCCGATCACTGTCGAGCCGGTCTCGGCGGAAGCGGACGCGGAGACTCCGGAGGTGCAGGACGCCGCGGAACCGGAGCCAGTCGAAGATGACGTGGCCGAGTTGGAGGAGTTCGGCGTACCGGCAGAAACGGCTGAGGAGCAGGCACCTGCGGCAGTTGCCGAGCCAGAAGCAGGCGCTGCCGGGCCGCAGGATCTCGACGTAGAGGCAGGACCTGTCGTTGCAGACGACGAGCCGGCACCTGCGGCAACTGCCGAGCCAGAGCCCATCGAAGAAGCCGCCGAGCCAGAGCCGGTCACCGAATCGGAAGCTGAGCCGAGCGCTGAGCCCGACCATGTCACCGAACCAGAGCTGACTTCCGACGCGGAGCCCGCAGCGGAGGTTGCCGTACCCGAGCCCGCGGTGGACGCCGCTCCGACTGCCGGACCTGCACCAGCCCCTGAGCGTCGGCGCGTGTCGGCTGGGAAGGGTGGGTCGAAGCCGGTGGCGGTTGAGCCGGTGGCGGTTGTGGGGTTGGCGGGGCGGTTCCCGGGCGCGGAGACGCTGGAGCAGTTCTGGGACAACCTGGTCGGTGGGGTGGAGAGCATCCGCCGGTTCACGCCGGACGAGGTGAGCCAGGCCGGCGGTCACCTGGACGACGACCTGGTTGCCGTCAGCGGAGCGCTCGACCACGTGGAGTCGTTCGACGCGAAGTTCTTCGGCCTCAGCGACCGTGAGGCCGAGTTGATGGACCCGGCGCAGCGCTTGTTCCTCGAGGTCTGCCACCAGGCGCTCGAGCACGGCGGGTACGCCGGCACCACCAGCCGTGTCGGCATCTTCGCCGGCTCCGGCATGAACCTCTACGCGCAGCAGGTCCAGCCGCGCGACTCCCTCGCCACCCGCGTCGCCTACCGCCTCGGCCTCACCGGCCCGGCGATCGGCGTCCAGTCCGCATGGTCGTCGTCCCTGGTCGCCGTACACCTGGCCTGCCAGGCGCTGCGATCCGGCGACGCGGACCTCGCGCTCGCCGGTGCGGCCGCCGTACAGGTGCCTCAGGCAACGGGTTACCACCCGTCGCCGGAATCGGTGCTGTCGCCGACTGGCAAGGTACGCGCGTTCGACGCCGAGGCCGACGGCACTGTCGGGGGCAACGGGATAGCCGCCGTACTGCTCAAGCGGCTCGACCAGGCGGTCGCCGACGGCGACACCGTGTACGCCGTGATCCGCGGCACCGCCGTCAGCAACGAGGACGCGCCCGCGGGCAACCAGGTCGAGCTGATCGAGCGGGCGTTGGAGCGTGCCGGGTTCGCCGCGGACTCGCTCAGCTACATCGAGGCCAACGGGATCGGCGACGCGACCGCCGACTCCGCCGAGGTCAAGGCACTCAGCACCGCGCTGCGTCGGCACACCGACAAGGTCGGCTTCTGCACGATCGGCTCGGTCAAGCCCAACATCGGCCACCTCGACAGCGCCGCGGGTATGGCAGGCCTGATCAAGACCATCCTGATGCTGCAGCACCGGTTGCTGGTCCCGACGATCAACTACACCGAGCCGAACCGGGAGCTCGCGCTCGACGGCAGCCCGTTCGTGATCGGCACCGAGGTCCGCGATTGGGACGCCAGTACGACGTTGCGCGCCGGCGTCAGCGCACTAGATGCCGGCGGCACCAACGCCCACGTGATCCTCGAGGAGGCGCCGCGGCAGATCCGCCGTGGCGACGACGGTCCCGTCGTACTGCCGCTGTCCGCACCCGACCCGGACGCGCTCGCCGACCTGGTCGAGCTCTTCCGCACGGACCTCGGCCACGGCACCGGCCACCGCCTCATCGACCTTGCTGGTACGGCGGCACTCGGGCGACCCGCGCACCGTCACCGCATCGCCGTCGCCGGCTCGTCGGAAGCCGAACTGGTCGATGCACTCGGCTCTGCGCAAGCCGCCGAGGTACCGCGCGGCGGCCCCGGTCCACTCGGCTATGCGTTCACCGGACAGGGTGCTGCACGTCGTGGCATGGCTGCTGGGCTTGCGGCTCGGTTCCCGGTGTTCCGGTCGGTGCTGGACGAGTGCGACCGCGCGTACGCCGAGGAGTTCGGTGGCAGTCTGCTTGAGCTGTTGCTGACGCCTGCTGGTTCGTCGGAGGGTGTCTGGCCGACGGAGACCGCGCAGCCGGCGTTGTTCGCGTTCGAGCTTGCGTTGGCGCGGCTCTGGCAGTCGTTCGGCGTCCAGCCCGCGTTGGTGGTCGGTCACAGCGTCGGGGAGTACGCCGCCCTGTGCGTTGCTGGTGCGTTGTCGCTGGCGGACGGCGTACGCCTGACCGCGAAGCGCGGCGAACTCATGCAGCGCGGCACCGTGCCGGGCGCGATGGTCGCCGTACGCGCGGATGCGGACCGGGTGCGCGAGTTGGCGCAGACGTCGGGTGTGGAGATTGCCGCAGGCAACGGTCCCCAATCGTTCGTGCTGACTGGGTCTGAAGTGATTGTGGGGCAGTTGGCCGCGCAGCTGGATCGGCTCCAGGTCGCGTGGCAGAGGCTGGATGTCGATCGGGCGTTCCACAGCTCGCTGGTGGATCCGATCCTGGCCGACTTCGCGGAGATCGTTGGGCAGATCACGCTGAAACCGCTGCGGACGCCGATGGTGTCGAGCTGGTCGGGGGATCTGCTCGAGTCGGGGACCGTGCTGGATCGCGACTACCTCGTTGGGCAGTTGCGGCAGCCGGTGTTGTTCGGTGATGCGGTCGAGGCTCTGACGGCGGCGGGTTGTCGTCGATTCCTGGAGCTGGGGCCGGACGCCGTACTGAGTCCTGCCGGTCGACGGATCGCGCCGAACAGCAGGTGGATCCCGGCGCAGCGGCTCGGGCAGGATCCGGTCCTCGCGACGATGAACGGCCTGGCCGAGTTGTACGAGCAGGGCACCGAGATCGCGTGGTCGAAGGTCTACCCGGACGGCGGTCGCGTGCCGCTGCCGACGTACCCGTTCCGGCGGGTGCACCACCCTGTGGATGCTTCCGCCGCGGGCGCTGCCGTTGCTGGCGCCGCTGCTGGTGGTGCGGTTGCGGCTGGTGCGGTCGGCCGTGGTCTGACCGGCCGTGGTGCGGTTGGCGGGGCTGCGGTTGGCGGGGCTGCGCGGGCGGGTGCGCGGGTGCAGCCGAGTGCGTTCGAGCGAGCGGCGCGAGCGCGGACCGTCGTGTTCGAACCGGCGGGTGCCGCGGTGAAGAGGATCCCGCTCGACCCGCCGGTCGAGACGTCTGCGCCCGAGGTTGAGGCCGACGAGGTCGTTGAGGCGGGGGAGCGGTCGCCGTTCGCGCTGCCGGCCGAGACGCATCAGGTGGATGAGGACTATCTGGCGCAGGCTGGTTCGCTGTCGGGCAACGAGGTCTCGGCCGAGCGCTATCGCGAGTCGCTGCACGCGGTGCTCGACCTGACCTGCGAGGAACTGGGCCTGGACCCGTACGACCTGACCGTCGATCACACCTTTGCCGAACTCGGCGCAACCCCGGCGAAGATGCAGCCGGTGATCGACCGGATCAACACCCGCTTCACCGTCGAACTCACCACCGAGGACCTCTTCACCACCCACACCACCCCCCACAAACTCGCCACCGCAGTTGCCACCAAACCCCCAGCCCCAGCTGACGCCGAGGAGGCTGAGGCCGGCTCCGCAGCCGATGTTGCCGCCAGCAACGAAATGCCTCCTGCGGTTGAGATTGCCGACGGCGATTCCGAGCCTGCCTCGGATGGCGGGGTTGCCGACGGCGCCGGAGCTACGACGGATGTTGCCGGCGAAGCTGAGTCGTCGGAGTCTGCGGAGGACGCCGAATCGTCGGATGATCCTTCTGTGGTTGAGGTCGCGGACGGCGAGCCCGAGCCTGCTTCGGGCGAAGATGTTGCCGATAGCACCGAAACCACTGAGGCTGTTGTGGCGCAGGTCGCCGATGGCCCCGAATCGTACGGTGAGGCTTCTGGGACTGAGGTTGCGGACAGCGAGTCGGAGGCTGCCGCCGTGGGCGAAGGAGCAGCCGACAGCACCGAGGCCCTGGACACCCCGGTCGAGGTTTCCGACGCCGTCGCCGTGGAGACGGCGATGGGCGATGTTGCGGGAGGCGAATCGGCGGATGCTGGTGACGGCGGCGAGCTCGTCGACGCGGCTGACCCGGCGGGGGGTCCTGGCAGCGGGGATGTGACGGAAACGCCTTCTGTGGTTGAGGTTTCCGAGGGGGCAGACACCGCTGAGGTGGTTGAGGGAGCTCCTGCGGAGGACGTTGTCGGGGACCGTCCGGTCGAGGAGCGGGCTTCTGGCCGCGATCCGCGGGCTGCGTTGGCGGTGCTGGGTTCGGGGCTGGCCGAGCTTGCGGCGAAGGTTGACGAGGCGGCGGCTGCGACGAGTGAAGCTGAGTTGCCTGGTACCGGAATGGCCGCGCTGATGTCGCAGCAGCTCCGGGTCGCCGGCCAGCTGGTCGACGGCGTCACAAAGCTGATGCGCGAACAGCTAGCCCTCCTCGACGAAACCACCGCAGAAACCTCCGGAAACCCCACGCCGGACGTGGATCGTGCACACTCCAGGTCTGCCGCCGATGCTGTGGATCGGGCAGAGGCGGATGCTCCCGCGGAGATGGCTGGCGCGGGTGTCGACGTGCAGGAAGCCGATGGAGAGCTGGCGCCGGCGGAGGTGCAGGTCGGCGACGAGTCGGAGCCCGCGGATGCCGACGTGCGCGAGAGCGGCGACGTAGCTGACGCCGCTGAGGTCGCTCGCGACGAGCATGAGGCCGCTGAGGAGTCGGCTTCTGCGGAGGGCCGGCCCGTCGGTGAGGCTGAGCCTGAGGGCGAGCAGATTGGCGATGACTCGGCCGCTGCCGCGGTTGCGGGCGTCGTACCGGGTGGGGAGCCCGCCGATGATATCGCGTGGCGGCGGGATCTGGGGTATTGGGATGTGGCTTTGGCGGGGGCTGAGCCGTTGGTGTTGCCGACGGATCGAGGGCGGCCGGCGGCCACAACCACCGTCAAGTCGGTCAAGCAGGAACTGGACGGTGAGCTCGCGGACGCGGTGTTTGCGTTCAGTCGGGAGCGCAAGGTCAGTCCGCTGATGACGATGCTCGCCGCGGTCGGGACCGTGCTCGGGAGGTTCGCGGCGCAGGACGACGTGACGATTGGTACGGCGATGATTCGCCCGCACGGCGACACGTCGAGCACGACGCAGCGGGCGCTTCCGATTCGCATCGATCTGTCCGGCGAGCCCGACCTCGGTGAGCTCGCGCATCGGGTCCGCGACGTCACCACTGGCGCGTTCGACCACTCCGGCGCCGACCTCGCCGTACTCGAACGTGATCCGCTCTTCCAAGTGCTCGTCGAGTTCGAGGACGGCGACGAGGATCTGCCGGCGGCTCTGGATCTGCGGCTGCGGCTGACTCACCACGGCGCCGGCATCACCTGTACGGCGGACTACCGCGCCGGCCTGTTCGAGCAGAGCACCATTGACCGCCTTCTGGCTTACCTGGAAGCGGTACTGCGTCGTGCGACCACCCAGCCGCACCTGCGACTCCACGACCTGATGCTGCCCACCGAGTCCGACCTGGAAGCCCTGCGCGAGCTGGAACTCGACGCCGAGCCCATGGGCCCGATCGGTCGCGCACGACGTAACGCGGTGGTCGCCGGCGAGCTCAGCGGACTGCACACACTCTTCGAGCAGCAGGTCGCCCGCACGCCCGACGCGATCGCACTGATCCAGGGCGATCGCGAGTTGACGTACGCCGAACTCGATCGCCGGTCGAACACGGTCGCGTGGCAACTCGTCGACCTCGGCGTGAAGCCGGGACAACTGGTCGCAGTACGCGTTGCCCGAGGCACCGAACTCGTGGTCGCGGTCCTCGCCGTACTCAAGTCCGGAGCGGCGTACCTGCCTCTGGACCCCGGCGTACCGGAGTCTCGGTGGGCGTTCATGGTCGCTGACTCGAGTGCGGTTGCGCTGGTCGGTGACGATGCGGCGCTGGCCGATCGCCTTGGATTGCGGCTCGTCCCGGTCGCTGCGGTGGACGGCGATCCGCGAGCGCGACAAGCGCCGCCAGTGCGCGCCGCCGCCGATGATGTTGCCTACTGCATCTATACGTCTGGCTCGTCCGGTAGCCCGAAGGGCGTCCTGGTTGCGCACCGCGGGCCGGTGAACCTGATCAGGCACTACCTGCGGACGCGGCGCTCCTTGCGGACGTTGCAGTGGACGTCGTTCGGCTTCGACGTACATGTGCAGGAGATGTTCACCGCGCTCGCGTCGGGTGCCGCGCTGGTACTGATCGGCGAGGACGACCGGTACGACCCGGATGCGGTGGTCGCGGCGATGCGGGATCACGGTGTCGAGCGGCTGTTCATGGCGTTCAACCCGTTGACCGCGTTGCTCGCGACGATGCGGCGGCTGCCCGAACTTCCTTCGCTGCGGGAGATCGTGGCCGGCGGCGAGGCGATGGTGCTGACGCACAAGGTTCGCGACTTCCTCGCCGTGCATCCCGGCTGTCGGCTGTTCAACGAGTACGGCCCGGTCGAGGCGTCCATCGTCACCACGATCCACGAGGTCGACCCGGCCGAGGACCGGCCGTCGATCGGCCGTCCTGTCGAGGGCGTCGTCGTACGCCTGCTGGACGAGGCGCTCCGGCCGGTGCCCGTCGGCGCGGTCGGGGAGATCCACCTCGGTGGACAGGCCGTTGCCCAGGGCTACATCGGGCGGCCCGAGGAGACCGAGCGTGCGTTCGTGCCGGATCCCGGGCATACCGGTGGACGGCTCTACCGCAGTCGCGACCTAGGCCGGTGGCGGGTGGACGGGATGCTGGAGTACCTCGGCCGCGCGGACGACCAGGTGAAGATCCGCGGCCACCGCGTCGAGCCCGGCGAGACCGAGCATGTACTGGCCGATCAGCCTGGCGTCATCGACGCGGTCGTGATCGCGTGCGCGGATCCGGCGGGTGACACGTGCTTGCTCGGGTACGTCGTACTCGAGGACAGCGACCCCGCCGTACTGGCTCGGCTGATGCTCGACCTGGGCAAGGAACTGCCGATCTACCTCGTGCCGGCCGACCTGATCCCGATCGAGGAACTCCCGCTCGACGACAACGGGCGTCTCGACCGCAGCCTCTTGCCGGAACCGGAGTGGCTCAAGCCTTAGCCGGTACGACGCTCAGTCCGGTCCAGGCGGCAGGCCCGTGTGGGACGTCGGTTCTGCACCGGGGACGGAGGTAGTTCGGTGGCCGCCCTCCCGCAACCACCGGCCCACCGTCCACGGTGCAGAACCCGCGTCGATCCTCATCCCTCCCGAGGATCGATCGCACCCCTCGCCCTCCGCCGGATCGGCGATGAGGCGCCGACCATGCAGACGAGCGAGGAGTAGTCATCGGCCTGCTCACCGGAACCCGGGGCGGATCCCGGTGAGCAGGCTGAGGCCGCACCTGCGACGG
>WNGA01027595.1_pt1 | contig 11141 bp, 8 predicted proteins | sample 5400061 | NCBI WGS metagenome assembly WNGA01 (sample SAMN13153366, study PRJNA577476) | soil metagenome | isolation source: 100 cm soil or saprolite under grassland replicate 2 | place: USA:California | collected 2016-06-15
TACACCAGCTGTACGCGAATTTCTGTTTGATGTTGGCGAATTTTGGGTCCGTTTTGGGATCGACGGCTGGCGTCTGGATGTCCCAGCAGAAATTGACGACGATGCCTTCTGGCAGGAGTTCCGCCAGCGAGTGCGAGCAGTTAATCCTGAAGCGTATCTAGTCGGTGAGCTCTGGCATGAGGCACAGAGATGGTTGCAGGGTGATCAATTCGACGCGGCGATGAATTATCTTGTCACAGCCGCAGCATTGAGTTTCTTTGGCGACAAACGGCTGGATATGGGCGTTGTCAATCAGGCAGGTGGATTGCAAAACCGCGTCCACCCAACCATGCATGCCAACAGCTTCGCAAATGAGCTTGACCGTCTTTTCAATTTATACAAACCTGATATCGTGCGCTCACAACTCAATTTGCTCGATAGTCACGACATGCCACGCTTCCTCTCCTGTGTGAGTGGAGACAAAAACGCGCTCAAACTTGCCTGGCTGTTTATGTTCACTATTCCGGGCGCGCCATGTATTTACTACGGCGATGAAATCGGCGTGGATGGGCGTCATGATCCCGATTGCCGCAAGTCCTTTCCATGGGACGAGTCAAGATGGGATAAGGATTTGCTCGAATATCTTAAAGCTTGTATTAAGTTGCGCAAGTCTAATCCTGTGTTGCGTCGGGGTGACTATAAGAGATTACATACTGAAGATGATGTAATTGCTTTTTGCCGCACCCTTAAGAACGAAACAATTTATGTCGTATTCAACAGTTCCGATAAGAATCGCTCCCTTCAGCTTCCTGCTCCCGCGAAGAACCCACGTATTTTATTTGGCTCAACGGATATGATTGGTGTAAAAGGAAATAGCCTTTTAATTGACATCCCACCGCGCACTGGCTTGGCGTATCGTTAGTTTTCCTTGAGGGTTAATATCTTTAGACGGCGCTTTTAGCGCCGTCTATCATATGAGGAGCAAACATGACAGAGCAGCCAGCATCTCCTACTGAGACTCTAAACCGGATCCTTGAGTCGTTAAAAGGGGACGATCCAGAAAGCCGACTTGCTGCCATCCAAGAACTTCACCAGCTCAATTACACCAGCGCAGCTATTCGCGCGGAACTTGAGCGCCTCGCATTAAAAGACGACCATGAGAAAATCCGCACGGCCGCTCTCGCAACACTTGATCTACCTACAAATCGTCATATCCGAAGTATTGCTTCAAAGCTCGGACGCGATGAACGATATGCTCTTCTAAAAGAAATTGAAGGTTGGGTGAAAAGTGGCCTGCTTGATAAAATACAAGCAGATGTTTTGAAACGACGTTATGACTTTGACATAAGTCCGCTTCCGATCCAACCTGTGCTTGCTCCCGTTAAAGAAACTGCTACCAGTCCTACACAGAACCCTGCAATGCTGTCTGCATCAAGTGCTGAGTTGACAAAGCCTGCCTCTGCTCTCAGTGCGAAGCCCATTCCAGCCGGACCACGTCCTACATTACTTCAAACATTGCTCAGTGAAACGAGCATCAAAATAGCGTTGTATCTGGGTGCATTTTTTGTAATTGCTTCTGCGGTTATTTTAGGCGCGTTGGTGGAGGCTGCTCGTCTACCGACTTTGATTATTGGCACAATAATCTTTGGCATCTTCTCTGTTGCCATTCGCAAGCGGTTGCCTCAGCCAAGTTTCGCGCTTTTCATTGTCTTTTCTTTTCTCCTGCCAATTACTGCCAATGTTATCGAAGAATCGCTGAAACTCTCAAGTCAGGCAGCCGCAGGATATTGGACTTTTGTATCTTTATTCATGGCGGTCATCTGGGGAGTCAGTGCGTGGCTATATGGGTCGCGCCTCTTTAGTATCACCTCATTCATAGCTCTTACTACCTCATTCTATAACCTAGGTGGCATTTTTAAAGCTGAGCCTGAATTCAATATGACTATGATGGGCATCGCCGCACTGGCAGGTCTTTTCGGAGCACGCCTTTTGAAAGCCTGGAAAGATAATAAATTTGCCTTGCCGCTTTTTATCAGCGCGCAAATTCTACAAGGCATCGTGTTGCTACTTTCGATCGGGCTTTGGTTATTGCACCCCTTCGAATCCAATTTATTCACGCCATGGAATCTAGCCTCAGTCGCGACATGGGGATTGGCTTTTATTTTCTTCCTATGGTCAGACGCGCTTTATCCATTTATCTTTTTCAGATGGTTCGCTGCGACTGCGTTAATCCCTATTCCGTGGTTTGGCGCAACCGTATATGACGCCGGCAACATAGTCAATACAATTCTTTTTTTTGCGTGGGGAATGATTCTGGCAGTTTCAAGCGAAGCTGTTTATAGAGTAGATAAAATATGCAAATACTGTCTACCAATCCTAATTGCATCCAGCCCTGCCTTCATGGCTGCAATCGCCACCGGTTTTGCAGAAAATAGATCGTTCGGGTTTGGCGCACTTCTCGGAATCGCGATGGTCTATGGCGTTATTCATGCAATACGTCCGCGGGGATTGTTGTGGGCAGCTTCCTTGCTCGCGGCGATTGGCGCATACTTCACCTTCTTTGAGCTGCCCTTCCTCCAAAACATTGATGTCTTCTCCGGATTCATATTTCTTGGCCTCAGCATCCTTCTGCTCCTGCCGGATTTAATTCTGAAAGCAGACTTTGCTGCGGACAAAAACTGGCGCCTCCCTCTGCGGATTTTTGGTGCATTGCTCGTCCTATGGACGTTCGTTTTCCTCACAACTTCTGAGCTAGATCCACTGATTAACATTAACACCGCCATTGTCTTTGGTGTGTATGCTGTTTTCTTTACGATATATTCCATCCGCTATACTCGTCCTTTGATAGGTTATCTCGCAACATTATCACTTACGTTGAGCGTGCTTTACACAATTAATTATTTTGATCTTAATATCTGGTTGGAATCTCTCACCGCGTTGAGCGTGCTTTATTATTTTGCCGGTTTTACGTTCAAACGCAATGAAATGCCCCTATCCTGGGGCAATATGCTCAAAGTGAGTGGGCTTATCCTCGGTAGCCTGATCTCACTGGTTGCAATTCTATCTTTCAAAGATACAAGCGGCTGGTATGTGGCGGTCATTGGCGCGCTATTCATAGTTGAAATGCACAGCCAGAAGCAAAGCCTTTTTGAACTCGGCGCACACTTTCTTTTCCCTGCTGCATTCTATCTTATCTTGCGCGACTTCCACCTTGACGAATTGGCCTACATTCTGTTTGGGTTCAGTTTGATCTGGCTCGGTCTTGATCTGATTTTTTCGCGCACATTCAAGAGCTCGCGTCGTCTTGAATTGCCTATCCGCGGAATTGGAGCCCTCGCCGCGTTCACTGCTTCTCTAACATTGATCATGGAAGGCCATGCCGCGCGAGCCGCGATTTGTTTTGGCATTCTGACAGTGTTTTTTAGCATTTACACACTTGTTCAACGTAAGGCCATCTTGGGCTATATCTCTGCCGCATATCTTCCGCTGACTGTGGTTTACACCCTCCAATATTTCAACATCGACGCATGGCTTCCTGCACTCACTGGCCTTGCAGTTATTTACTTTGGCGCAGGCCTTGTAATCCGCACAAAAGCAGATTGGTCTCTCATGCTTCGAAACAGTGCATTGACACTTGGTACACTCGTCACCTTTGTGGCATTGATCAATCTTGAGAAAACAGGCGGCTGGTACGTGTTGGTCGTTGGTTTGATCTTCATTACAGAAACGTTCCTCCGCAGCGATGGGCGGTTTGAGATTGGCGCGCCGATCTTATTCAGCGCAGGCGCATTCCTCATCCTGCAAGATTTAAACATCAAAGATATCCAATATGCCTTACTGATCACCAGCCTCGTATGGCTTGGGTTTGATCTAATTTTCCATAAAACTTTCACCGAAACTCGTCCACTGAAATGGATTGTTCGCGGGCTTGGCGCGGTTTTAGTAGTGTCGAATGTTCTGTATTTATTCAGCTACGGCATACTAAATGATGCGCATTCCCCAGCGATCTGCTTCGGTATTTATTGGCTCTTTTTTATCATTTATAGCCTACTCTATCGCCTACCTATTTTAGGCTACACTTTCACTATTACATTACCACTGTTCGTATTCTTCGTCTGCCGTGATGTTGAATTTAAAAAGTGGCTCTTCCCGATGATAGCTATCACGATCATTTATTACGCAATTGGTTACGTTATGCGCCGTTCTCAACGCGCAATAGGTTGGGATGTCACCATGCTTTTCAGCGGGCTTGGGCTTGGAACTATCCTCTCGTTTTTCGCGCCATTTCAGGGTGGGTTGGATTCGTCATTGCCAGTCGCAATTGCGGCTACGCTTTGGGCACTGGAAGCGTTTACGCGCAAAAACGTCTGGTTGGGATTCCCTGCCAATGTGTTGTATTTACTTGCTTATTTTATGATTTTGATCGACTTGAAAGTAGATGAGCCGCAGTATTTCTCTATAGCTGCAGCCATACTTGGCATGATTATGCACTACCTCTTGACACGCGCCGGAAGCAAAACGGGCGCGTTGATCACCGGTATGGTCTCGCAATTAGTTTTGTTGGGAACGACATACATCCAAATGCTCAACACGGAACGATTGATATTTTTTGTTGTGCTGTTCTTTCAGTCATTGGCCGTATTGATCTATGGGATTGTTATCCGTTCGCGCAGTCTGGTCTTGACGCCCATCGTTTTTTCTGTGTTGGGCGTCGTTACTGTCGTCTATAGCGCGCTGAAGGGAATCTCGACAGTTGTTTTGATCGGATGCACAGGTATTATCTTGTTGATGCTTGGTATATTGGCTGTTGTGATGAGAGAACGAATCACCAGACTTGGCGAAAGATTGAGCGATTGGCAGGCATAAATTGGTAGGTGCAGGCAGCTGCCTGCACCTACCAATTTTCCCACACAGCCTTTACTAACTCAGGCAAAATCTCACCTGATTTTCCATGCAACGCAAAGTCAGCTTTCGGCGTAAGTGGCGTTAATTCAGCATTGACTTCCACACCCCATGTATCGGTAAACTTCCCACACTCAGAACAACGCACGCGTTGGATATTACCGTGTAATTCCAATATGCTTGTGCTGCCTGCCATACGATGCAAGCCATCCACGTTTTGTGTGATCAATGTAAATGTAGGGAATTTCCGTTCCATTTCGACGAGTGCGTAATGTCCCGGATTTGGGCGGACACTTTTGATCGCCTCACGCCGCCAGGCATACCAATCCCAGATAAGCTTTGGATCCCGCTCAAATGCTTCAGGAGAAGCCAAGTCTTCCGGTTTGTATTGAGCCCAAAGTCCTGTTTGAGCATCGCGGAAGGTGCGGAGTCCGCTTTCCTGCGAGACCCCAGCTCCAGTCAACGCGGCGACGCGAGTAGCCCTCCGAAGAAAGCGGATCAATTCAGCAGGAATTTCAATGCTCATGGAGTCGCTGTTGCCGTCAATCTAGTCGTCAACAAATCACATGATTTTAGTCGGAGGAGCTCGTCAAAGATCTGCGTGCGTCCTACTTCCCTTATTGCACGATTCGTTGCTACAAGCTGATACTGAACCCAGGGATTTTCGAACGAATCGACGGCTTTCATTTCCTCAGGAACTAACGTATGCGTAAAAGTACCGGCACCGAGATTTTCCATTGAGATGCTCGTCCATGGGCTTGTTGCACCAGTAGCGATACTCTTAAAGCGCACGAACAAATCCACATGGGCTACATCTTCAGGTTTGCTAACTTGTGCAGTAAATTTGACTTCAGAGGGTTCACAATTCCCGATATAGAATTCGCTTGCCGAAAGCGTAACCGAATTAAACCCTTCCATCTCTACAGCAGGAGTAGCAGTAGCTATCGTAGCTGTAGAAACAATTGGCGACTCTGTAAGAGGCACAGATGTTCGTGTGGCAGTAGGAGTACTGGTCTTTTCACCGATTTTTGTAGGAGTTAGAGTAAAGGTTGGCGTGGGCTGGGTAGGGGTAATAGTCGGAGTCTCTGTTGGTGTCAATAGCGGAGTCGGTGACAAGACCGGCGCGCTGGTTGGCGTTGCAAAGAAATTGGATATCGAGATGGAAGGAACAGTGCACGAGATCAGTAATAAACTACCTATTAAGATGGTTCCAATTTTTTTCATATAAAATCCTTTCAATGATAATCCAAATTTTTCTCGTACGACCTCTTTCACGCTATAATATTGTGAACTCAATCCACCTTTCATTCTCATTTTACTGTGTACTGCATATGTATTTGAACCTGAACCGTTGCGTTTTCCTTACGGCTTTGTAATTAAGAAATCTATCTCAGAAGTGATATCCCTAACATGCCAGCCATCGAAGTAAATAACTTGCAAAAAACGTTTCAATCCAAACGCAAAGCCGCGGGATTAAGCGGCTCCATGCGCGCATTATTCAAGCCGGAATACAGTTCGGTCGTAGCGGTGCGTAGTCTTTCGTTCCAGATGGAAGCTGGTGAATTGCTTGGTTTTATTGGGCCAAATGGCGCGGGCAAGTCCACCACGATCAAGATGCTCACTGGCATCCTTTATCCATCAGACGGCGAAGCCAAAGTTCTCAATTTTGTACCATGGAAAGAAAGACAAAAACTTGCATATCATATCGGCACAGTTTTTGGCCAACGCCCGCAGTTATGGTATCACTTGCCCGCTATAGATACATTTGCGCTTTTTGGAAAAATATATGAGATGGACGACCGCGATGTAAAAATGCGAATCGGCCAACTCGCGGAGACGTTTGAAATTCAGGATCTGCTCGAGACGCCCGTGCGAAAGCTTTCACTGGGGCAACGGATGAGATGTGAAGTCGCCGCCTCGCTTCTGCACCGCCCGAAGCTGCTCCTACTCGATGAGCCATCCATTGGCCTCGACGTGGTTGCCAAACAACACATCCGAGATGCTATTCGCCAAATGGCACAACATGAAAATGTCGGCGTTCTACTCACCTCACACGATGCAGGTGATCTCGAAGCCTTGTGCAAACGCGTGATCATTATCAATCACGGGCAGATTGTGTATGAGGATAAAGTTTCAAACCTAAAGCGCAAATATCTCACGACCAAAAGGGTTGAAGTGCGATACGCTGAAGAAGTGCCTTCAAACTTCTCAATAAAAGGCGTTGAAGTGTTAAAAGTGGGACATTATGGTGTAAAGCTTCGATTTAATACGACCCAAACGCCAGTGGATGCCGTTATGTCACATCTAGCTGAGGCCGGCGAAATTGTGGATATCACCATCTCGGACCCGCCACTTGAAGAAGTCATTGCGAAAATTTACCAGGAGGCAGCCTTTGCTCCCGTCCCCTCTCCCGGTCCTGGGAGAGGAGTGTAGGGTTAGGGAGATAACATGGATAAACAATTCTGGCTCGACATTCGAGAGAACAATTTTGCGCTTCCTACGGGACAGTCAGTTGGGCCGCTGACCGAGGAGCTTCTTTCCTACCTTGAAAGCACCGACCCTGACCTACGCGATCTGATTGCTTACGAAACTTTTTCTAACTGGCTGGAACAAGGATTGTATTCATCTAACGAACTCCGCGCATATATCTTGCGGTTAATTCTGAATCTGCAAAATGGCATCGGAGAACGCGATACAGATACCGTTTTCACACGTACATTCTCTGCCTTGTTTCTTGCTGAAATCGTCAATTATGACAACCGGCACCCATTCCTGGATAAAGATGAAGTATTGAACATCCTTGCCAAGGGACTCAATTATCTAGAGGAGGAAATGGACCCGCGCGGATATGTCCCTGAAAAGGGATGGGCACATGCACTCGCACATACAGCGGACTTGCTTTATGTTCTGGCAAGCAACCGCTATCTAGCGCGCGAGAATCTGGAACAAATTCTTAAACAGATCGCAGTAAAATTGATTGCGCCGACAGATTGGGTGTATATCCATGGCGAGGATGATCGTCTTGTTCGCGCGGTGATCGCAGCCTATCAGCGCCACCTTGCTTCCGAGGATTGGCTGACCACTATCACCCCGGATGGAAACAATACCTGGAGGGATTCATTCATGGATCTCTTTTTACAGAATGCCTTCTTCAATTCAAAAACCTTCCTACGCAGTTTATATCTTCATATTCTCCAAACAGAGGAACTAGCAAACAAAGACCATATTCTGGAATCAGTTCAAAAGAGTTTGCAAGCGCTCAGACAATTTTAGAGGACTCCAATGTCTCCTGACATTGGAGAGAGTTGGCAAACATTTCCAAAGTCTGGAGACTTTGGAGTCCAGGCAAATTACGTATATGAAATCCTTTACCAAGTATTGGGCTATCTTCCAAACGACTGTGGTTAACAGTCTTGCCTACCCCGGTGAACTGGTCGGCCGTAGTTTGCTGATGATCCCTTTCATGTGGATCTTTTATCAGTTGTGGAATGTGACTTTCAATGCCGCAGGGACACAATCCATTAACGGACTTACCTTGAGAGATACCCTTTGGTATCTCATGATGACAGAGACCATTGAATTAAGCAGGCCTTATATTTCACGTACGATCTCGGAAAACGTCAAAGATGGTTCGATTGCATATATCCTGAATAAGCCCTACAACTTTATCTTATACCAGTTCAGCAATTCAATGGGAGAGACCGTTTTCCGGGCATTAATGAACTTTGTGTTTGGCGGTGCCGTAGTTTGGTGGTTAGTAGGCATGCCGCCTGATCCGCGTGGCTGGCCGTTGGTACTAATCGCGATTTTGGGCACCTGGGTTTTGAATTTCTGCATTACCTGTCTGATCGGTTTGGCGGCATTCGTCGTTGAAGATACGTCCGCATTCGTGTGGATATATCAAAAATTTGCCTTTATTCTCGGCGGTCTATTGATTCCCTTGGACTTTTATCCAGCGTGGTTGCAAACCATTGCAAAAGCCCTGCCTTTTTCAGCAATGCTCTACGGTCCAGCGCGGCTGTTTGTGACGCCTTCACTGGAATTATTCTTGCATGTGATATTCTTGCAAGCGATCTGGAGCATCGTTCTTGGATTGTTACTTGCAATCGTGTACCGGCGCGGTATGACATCACTGTCAATTAACGGTGGGTAATCATCAGAGCTATCTATGAATCGATCAACTATTCAAAACATCATTAAACGAAATGATATTTTATTGATTTTTATCGCGTCTCTTTTGTTGTACGGTATCAGCGCAGGCCTAAAAATAGACGACCAGACAAAGACCCCTCAGTACATTTTTCTGGCGTATTCTTTTCTGCAAGGCAAGCTCAACCTAACCACATTACCGAAAAGTACTTATGACCTAATCCTCTTCCAAAATAAATGGTATGTGCCCGGCGGAATGGCACTCGCATTATTGTTAATGCCAGTTGTTGCCGTGGCTGGGGTCAGTATTAGCGACGTTTTAATTGGAGTTATCATAGGTTCATTGAATGTGGCGTTGATGTACATTCTCCTAGGTGACCTTACAAAAAAAACATCCACGCGGATATGGTTGACAATCCTGTTCGCTGCTGGCACGGTCCATTGGTGGCTATCCAGTGTGGGATCAGTCTGGTTCAATACGCAGCTCGTCGCAGTGTTTTTTATGATTCTGTTCGTTCGGGATACACTTCGCAATCACCCATGGTTGGCAGGTTTATGGCTAGGTTTTGCCGCTCTCTCGCGGCCTCCGGTTTTATTCTCGTTGGCGTTTTATTTGACTTTTGTGCTATCGTATGAACGCAATTTTAGACTTGCTCTCAAAAGGCTTTTACCTTTTGGAGTCATGATTGCCGGTACTTTAGCTGTCATGCTTACCTATAACTATGTTCGATTTGGCAAATTGCTGGAGTTTGGATATGGATATGTTCATGGCGCACCCGAATTGACTGGCACATATGCGGCGACCGGTGGTTTCAATGTAAAGTATATGCCTTGCAATATGTACGTGTCTCTTTTTGGTTTACCAAACATTGCTTGGACTCCCTTACTGGATATTCATGAAGCCTGTTCCTACCTGGAACCAGCAAGCCAGGTATTTGGAAAATTATCCAGTTTCTTTAATCCGCTTGGGATGAGCGTTTTTTTGACCACGCCAGCCTTTCTCTTGATCTTCCGCGCAAAGTTGCGAGATGACTTGGTCATTCCATCATGGGTTGGCATTGTCAGTGTCTTAATTCCGCTATGGATGTACCATACTACGGGATGGGTACAGTTTGGGTATCGCTATATGTTGGATTTTATCGTTTTCCTGTTCATCTTACTGAGCCGAGGGATAAAGCAAATTGGTTATCTGGAGCAAATACTTATTGGGATATCGGTCATCATGGGTGCAATTGGACTATATCTAATGTACTATATGATATTTGGATTGGTGTGGCCTGTGATGTTCATCGATATGGCCCGAAAAATCTATCACTTCGTATTTTAGTGATAATGGTCTATCTCCACTTCATAATGACAATCAATATCTCATTCGGGGAGCCTCAATGATCCAGCTCAAAGAAAGCACCATTAGATTTGTTACGGTCGTTCTCGTATTCCTTTCAATTTCTCTGCGCGTCATTTCACTCCCTTACTCAAACTTCGATCTCGCAACATACAATCTTCCCTGGTATCAGATACTTATCGACCAAGGAATCAGCAAAGCCCTTGCTACTAATTTTTCTAATTACAGCCCTCCATACACCTATTTTCTTGCTCTTGCAACCCTTACACATGGCTTTCTTCCACCGATCATTGCTTTAAAGCTTATTCCCGTAAGCTTCGATTTGCTTGGAGCCTTTTATATTTATAAGATCGTAAGGTTGAAATACCAACAAGGATATATCCCTTATTTGGCAGCAGCTATTTATTTCACCGCCCCCACGGTTATTCTAAATAGTTCATATTGGGGACAGGCAGACTCACTCTATACAGTTTTCCTTCTTGCCTGCTTGTACTATTTGATGGCAGAAAAACCTTTTTTGGCAATGCTAGCATTCGGTATAGCTTTTGCATTTAAAGCTCAGGCTGTTTTTTTCTTTCCCTTTTTATGCCTGATGGCAATTCGAAAACGCATTCCCTGGATATACTTCGGTATCATACCTCTTGTTTATTTAATCGCCATAACACCAGTCGTGCTTCTAGGCAGACCAATTCTCGATACATTGCTCGTTTATGCCAGTCAATCGAGTTCTTATACCCGCCTGTCCGTAAATGCACCTAATCTTTAT
>WNGA01012176.1_pt1 | contig 11140 bp, 10 predicted proteins | sample 5400061 | NCBI WGS metagenome assembly WNGA01 (sample SAMN13153366, study PRJNA577476) | soil metagenome | isolation source: 100 cm soil or saprolite under grassland replicate 2 | place: USA:California | collected 2016-06-15
CGAGGCCTTCCTTGAACAGCTCTAGGACGGCCAGGAAGCGGACGATGACGTCGAGCCGGTGCACGAGCGACTCGGTGAGGGCGCGGAACGTGAGGCGTCCTTCCCGGGAGAGCTCGTCGACGATCTCCTCGACCGCGTCGGTGACGCTGGCGCGGATCGGCGCGACGTGGTCGAGATCGATGCGGGCCACGGGCTTCGGCGCGACCGCCCGCACGAACGCGGCGCGCAGGTCGGTGGCCGCGACCCCCTCGAGGATGTCCGGCGTGAGCGCGAGGAAGTGGTCTTCCGGCCCCGACGTGCGCGGATGCGACCGCCCGGCGACAACCGCGAGCCGGTACAGCGCCGCAGCCGCGTCCTGGAAGGTCTTGCACTCGAGCAGGCGGGCGAGGAGCACGTCGCGCTCCTCCCACCGGGCCAGCTCCTCGTCCAGGTCGAGGTCGTTCTCGCCGGGCAGGAGCCGGCGGGTCTTCAGCTCGACGAGCGTCGCGGCGATGAGCAGGAACTCGGTGGCGACGTCGAGGTCGAGGGTCTCGAGGCGCTCCAGTTCGAGCAGGTAGGCGTCGACGATCCCGGTGAGCCGGACCTCGTACAGGTCGACTTGCTCGCGCAGGATCAGGTGCAGGAGCAGGTCGAATGGCCCCTCGTACACGCTCGTCTGCACCTCGTACGGCATCCGCGGAATGGTAACTGCGCCGCCTCGCTGGGCCGCGCACCCCCATAAACGCCTACTCGACGCAATAGCCCGGCGAAGCGACGGGCTATTGCGTCGAGAATGAAGGCCGGGGGTGGGCCGGCGGGCATCTAGCCTGCTCGGGCATGGCCCGTGTGTTTTCCGGCATCCAACCGTCGGGTGATCTCCACATCGGGAACTACCTGGGCGCGATCCGCAACTTCGTGGTCGACCAGCACGAGAGCGACTCGTTGTTCTGCATCGTCGATCTCCACGCCCTCACCGTCCCGCAGGAGCCGGCCGCATTGCGGGCGAAGACGCTCGAGCTGGCCAACCTGTACCTCGCGTGTGGGCTCGATCCCGACGTCTGCACCCTGTTCGTGCAGAGCCACGTCCACGAGCACACCGAGCTCACGTGGCTGCTGGAGTGCACGGCGAGCTTCGGCGAGCTGCGGCGGATGACCCAGTTCAAGGAGAAGTCCGAGTCCAGTGAGTTCGTCTCGGCCGGCTTGTTCACGTACCCGGTGCTGATGGCGGCCGACATCCTTCTCTACGACGCTGACCGGGTCCCGGTGGGCGACGACCAGCGCCAACACCTCGAGCTGACCCGCGATGTGGCCGAGCGGTTCAACGCCCGCTACGGCCCGACGTTCGTCGTCCCTGAGGCGGCGATCCCGAACGTGGCGGCCCGGGTGATGGATCTGCAGAACCCCACGGCGAAGATGTCGAAGTCCACCGAATCGCCACAGGGCACGGTGCTGATGCTCGACGAGCCCGAGACCATCGAGCGCAAGATCAAGCGGGCGGTCACCGACGCCGAGACCGACGTCGTGTTCGACCCGCTGAAGCGGCCGGGAGTGGCCAACCTTCTCTCGATTCTCGGCGCGGCCACCGGCGAGGATCCCGCCGCGGTCGCGGCGCGCTACACCCAGTACGGCCCGCTCAAAGCCGACGCAGCCGCGGCTGTCGTCGAGGTGCTTCGGCCTGTGCAGGAGCGCTACCGGGACCTCGCCGCCGATCCGGGTGCCACCATGAAGGTCCTCCGCCTCGGCGCCGAGAAGGCGCAGGACCTCGCGGCCGGGACCCTGGTCCGAGCCCGCCGGGCGGTGGGTCTGCTCCCCCGCTGAGCACCCCCGTGTGACGAAGATCGCAGCGGGAGTCCTTTACGTCCGATTCGGACGGGAGGACAATCAGCGGTGACTATGTGCCACGCCGCCCGTCACCATCACGTCGGTCACGTCCGCGCCCAGCAGGGCAATCGCGTCCACGCCGGCTACCACGCGCCGCTCAGCCGGGAGGAGCGCCAGCGGGAATTCGTTCAGCGGGCCTCCAAGTTCGGTGCCGTGTTCGTCCTCTGTGTCGGGATCTGGATCATCACCGGGTTCGGAGCCGTCTGGCCGCTGTGGGTGTTGTTGATCGGCGGCTTCGTCCTGGCCCGCGAGGCGCGCGACGCCTATGGGTCGTACGAGGACGAGGACGAGGACGAGGACGCGGACCTCGACGACGTCGACGACCGCGACTCCATCCTGAACTAGCCGCTAGTCGTCGTCGGCGTCCTTGAGCGCGGCGCCGACTGCCGCGGGCACGGTCCACTTCTCCTCGGGTGAGTGGTGCTCGCGTGCCCACGCCACGGTCAAGGGGTCGCTTCCGGCCATCGCCAGCAGGTCGGCGCCGAGTTCTGCGTGCTGGAGGTACAGCCCGACTTTGCGGGTGAAGCCCCGCGACCGGCTCCAGTCGGCGGCGGTGGCACGGCCGGCGATCGCCGCGGCAAGGGTCGCGACCACCCGGCCGTAGGTGCGCAGACCGGCCACGATCTTGCCTACGTCGTGCAGCAACGCGGCGGCGAGGACCGGTCGCTCGGCTTCGGCGCCGAGGGCTCGCTCGACCCGGCGAGCGACGCCGACGGCGTGGCGGCGGTCGGGGTTCCGCATCTGCACCCATAGCTCCACCTCGCCCGGGATGAGCTGGTCGCGGGCCCAGGCGTCGTCGGCCGCCCGCGGGCCGCCCGGACGGAGCGAGCCGAAGAAGCGGCGCGCCAGATGACCCGACCGCGTCATCCGACCAGCACGCCCCACACTCGCACGGCGGGCTCGAAGATCACGTCGCCGAGGTTGCGCACGAGCAGGACGACCAGCAGCAGGATGCCGAAGGAGTACTGCCGGAACTTCAACCAGGCCGGCCACCACTGCCGGGGCAGGACCCGCTCGATGAGGGCCGACCCGTCGAGGGGCGGGATCGGAAGCAGGTTGAACAAGGCGAGCACGACGTTCAGCAACCCGAAGTAGAACACGACCCTCAGCCCGGCCTGGCCCCGGGGGGCGAAGTAGTGGCCGTCCCGGTACGTCAAGTCGTAGAACGTGCGGATGACGAGGGCGGCGGTGGCGGCCAGGGTCAGGTTCGTGGCCGGACCGGCCAGCGCGACGTAGAGAGCGTGCTGCCGAGGATTGCGGAGGCGCCGGACGTTGACCGGGACCGGCTTGGCGTAGCCGAAGGCGCCGACGCCGCTCAGCGACATGAGCAGAGGCAGGAGCACGGTGCCGAAGGGGTCGATGTGGGCGACCGGGTTGAGCGTGAGGCGGCCCGCGCGCTTCGCGGTGTCGTCGCCGAAGGCGAGGGCGGCCCAGCCATGCGAGACCTCGTGCAGGATGATCGACGGGACCAGGACACCCACGAAGAGCGCCACCAGCCCCCAGTCGACGCTCATCGGCCGAGGATACGCAGCCAGGAACGTAGAGCGATGCCAGGCTCGACCGGCTACCCTTTTGCGCCGTGGCCGGTAAGACAATTCTTGCGACGCTGCGCGCCTCCCTTGACGAGGAACGCACGCAGCTGCGCCGTCAGCTGGCCGCGCTCGGCGCCGACGACGGCGGGATGGCGTTCGACGAGAACTTCGCCGACTCCGGCCAGGTCGCCGCCGAGCAGGGCGAGTCCCGAGTCATCGCCGCCTCGCTCCGCGACCAGCTCAGCGACGTCGAACGGGCGCTGCACAAAATCGACTACGGCACCTACGGCAAATGCGAGGTGTGCGGCGACGACATCGCCGAGGCCCGCCTCGAAGCCATGCCCGCCACCCGCTTCTGCATCAAACACGCGTAGCGTTTCGCCGTCGACCGGAGGTTCGACGGCGAGCTCGATGGCGCCCGCCTACCGCCGGCACTGAATCCCCTTGTCGCCGGTCGCCGGTCGACGGGCGAAGCCGGCTCGACCGCCAGTCGGCTCCGGCGGAGCCTCCGCCCCCCGAATCCCCTGGCCCGCGACTCAGCCGCGGCGTCGGGCGCGGGGGTGGGCCGCCTCGTAGACCTGGCGGAGGCGTTCGGTCGAGACCTTGGTGTACACCTGCGTCGTGGTGATCGACGCATGACCGAGTAGCTCCTGCACGGCTCGGATGTCGGCACCGTGATCGAGCATGTGCGTCGCGCAGGAGTGCCGCAGGACGTGAGGCGTGAGCCGGTGGCCGAGACCCACCTCGTCGCCGTACTTCCGCACGATGCCCCACGCCCCCTGGCGCGACAGCCGCCCGCCCCTGGCGTTGAGGAACACCGCCTCGGAGTCGCCCCGCCGGGCCCATCGCTCCGGGCTCAGGGCCCCTCGACCGCCCGGGTCCAGCCAGCGGGCCAGCGCCCGGCTCGCGATCCGGCCCACGGGCACGACCCGTTCCTTGGCCCCTTTGCCGTAGGCCCGGAGAAGAGCGCCGTCGAGGTCGACATCGGACAGCGACAGGCCCACCAGCTCGGAGATGCGTAGGCCGGTGCCGTACAGCACCTCGAGGATCGCCCGATCCCGACGCGCGACGGCGTCCTCCCCCACGACCGCGCCGAGCAGGCGCTCGACGTCGGCCTCGGAAAGGGCCTTCGGCAGACTCTGCGGCACCCGCGGCGCTTCGACGTCGGCGCCGGGGTCGCTGACCGTGACCCCCTCGAGCGCGAGGAACCGGTGCAGCGACCGCACCGACACCAGCGCCCGGGCCACCGATGCCGGCGCCCGGCCCCCATCGCGCTGCCACGCCACGTAGGCGGTGATGTCGGGCTCCGTGACGGCATCCAGGGCGAGGCCGCGCTCGCGCAGCCACCTCAGGTAGGCGCGCAGGTCGCGCCGGTACGCCGCGAGGGTGTTCGCCGACCGCCCGCGCTCGGCCGCGAGCCACGTGAGAAACTCCTCCGCCTCGACGGGCAGGTCCACGGCGTCGATCGCCATGCACGGACGCTACCGCTCGTTACTTGACAGAACGCGCGGCGGCGGAACGCGGGTGGCCCTTCGGTCAGCGCAGGCCGAGGCGCTCCCGCGCCATCAAGAGGCCGATGATGGTCTTCGCGTCGCGGAGCTCGCCGGCGAGGATCATCGCGGGCACGTCGGCCAACGCGACACGCTCGATGCTCATGTGCTGCTCTTCGATCCCCTGGGCCTCCGCTGCGGCCTCGCCCAGCTCGCGGGCGAGGAACACGTGGGACCACTCGTCGCAGAACCCCGGCGAGTTGTAGAACTCGCACAGCTTCTCGAGGCGACCGGCCCGCAACCCGACCTCTTCGACCAGCTCCCGATGGGCCGTTATCTCCGGTCGTTCGTCGGCGACATCCCGCTTGCCGGCGGGAATCTCGAGCAGGAACGCGTCGAGGGCGGCCCGGTACTGCCGCACGAGCACGACCGTGGCGTCGTCGAAGACGGGCACCACGGACACGGCACCCGGATGGTGGACGATGTCGCGCGAGAACGGCTCGCCGTCGGGTCCGACGAAGCTGCCGGCGCCCACCGAGATCACGTAGCCGCGATGGATCTCCCGCTCGCCGACCTTGCGGAAGCCTTGGGACACCAGGTTCTACGAAACGGCGGACGCCGGCTCGGAGTCGAGCACGAACAGGTGCGGGCGGCGCCCCTCGGCGCGCGCCAACGCGGCCCCGACGAGCTCACGGAACAGCGGCGCGGGGCGCTCGGGCCGGCTCTTGAACTCCGGGTGGGCCTGGGTCCCGACCCAGAACGGGTGGCCGTCCAGCTCGGCGAACTCGACCAGGCGGCCGTCGGGCGACATACCCGAGGGCCGAAGCCCCGCCGCATCGAACCGCGACCGGTACTTCGGGTTGAACTCGTAGCGGTGGCGGTGCCGCTCGGAGACCACGGTGGTGCCGTAGGCACGGGCGACGACCGATCCCGGCGACAGTTCGGCGATGTAGGCGCCGAGCCGCATCGTGCCGCCCTTGGCCGTGACGTCGCGCTGCGACTCGAGCATGTCGATCACCGGATGGGGCGTGTGCGGGTCGAACTCGGTGGAGTTGGCTCCCGTGAGGCCGAGCACGTTGCGAGCGAAGTCGATCGCCATCACATGAAGACCGAGGCACAGCCCGAGACACGGGATGCCGTTCTCACGGGCGTAGCCCGCCGCCGCGATCTTCCCCTCGCCGCCGCGCTCGCCGAAGCCGCCGGGGATCACCATGCCGTCGAGGTCGGCGAGCCGGCCCGCGGCCAGCAGGCCCTCGACATCTTCGGCCTGGATCCAGTCGATCTCGACCTTCGCGCCGTGGTGGAACCCGCCGTGCTTCAGCGCCTCGACGACCGAGAGATACGCGTCCTGGAGGCTGACGTACTTCCCGATGAGGCCGATGCGCACCGGCGCGGTTGCGGCTTCGATTCGTTCGACGAGCGCGCTCCACTCCTCCAGGTCGGCCGGCCCGTCGCCGAGCCCGAGCAGACGGCACAAGACGTTGTCGAGCCCCTCTTCGTGGAGCACGAGCGGAATCTCGTAGAGATTGCGGGCGTCGGCCGCGTTGACCACCGCGGCAACGGGCACATCGCACAGGTTGGAGATCTTCCGCTTCAGCGCCTCGGAGATCGGTCGGTCGCTGCGGCAGACGATGGCGTCGGGTTGGATACCGCGGCTGCGCAGCTCGGTGACGGAGTGCTGGGTGGGCTTGGTCTTCTGCTCCTTCGCCGGCCCTATGGCCGGCACGAGCGTGACGTGGACGTAGCACACGTTTTCGCGGCCGACGTCGAGACGGAACTGCCGGATCGCTTCGAGGAACGGGAGGATCTCGATGTCGCCCACGGTGCCGCCGACCTCGGTGATGACGACGTCGACGTCCTCGGCGGTGAGGCGGCTGATGCGCCGCTTGATCTCGTCGGTGATGTGCGGGATCACCTGCACCGTCTTGCCGAGGTAGTCGCCGCGCCGCTCGGCCGCGAGCACGGCCGAGTAGATCGAACCTGTCGTCGCGTTCGAATCGCGCGAGAGACGCTCGTCGATGAACCGCTCGTAGTGGCCGAGGTCGAGGTCGGTCTCGCCGCCGTCGTCGGTGACGAACACCTCGCCGTGCTCGAACGGGTTCATCGTTCCGGGGTCGACGTTGATGTACGGGTCGAGCTTCTGGAGTGTCACCCGGAGGCCCCGCGCTTTGAGGAGGCGACCGAGAGAACTCGCAGTGAGCCCCTTCCCCAACGAAGAGGCAACCCCGCCCGTCACGAAGATGTGTTTCGTCACGGGATCACACCCTATCCCGCCGGATCCCCTGGACCGCGGACCTTCCGGCCGACGAGATGGAACAACCGGCTCAGCTGCCGGTACGGATCGCGCCGAGCGGCTTCCCACTCGACCGCGATGACGTCGTCGGCGTCGTCGCCCGGCGGCCGCTCGGGCGCCCGACCGTCGGTGAAGAGCCGGACGCCGTACCACTCGACGGTCTCCACCCCGCGCTCGGCGAGGAAGGCGGTGAGCCCCTCAACCGTGTCCGGGCGCGTGTCGAGGCCGAGCCCGTTCGGTCCCGCGTCACCCGCGAAGCTCCGCAGGGCGGTTGGCCAGTCGCCGCGCATCGCGGGCCGCATCGCCAGCGCGGCCGCGTTCTTCGCGACGATCGACACGATGCCGCCCGGCGCGGCAAGGGCGGCGAGATTGTCGACGAGCGGCGCCGGTTCGTCTACGTACATCACGACGCCGTGGCACAACACGCCCGTAAACCGGCCCGATCCGAGCCGCGCCGCCGCGGCCTCGCCACTGGCCTGGATGAGCGTGACCCGCTCGGCCACCTCGGCGAACACGGCCTCGGCGCGGGCCAGCATCGCCGGCGACAGATCGACGAGCACCACCTCGTAGCCGCGGCGGGCCAGCGGTAGCGACTGGTGACCGGCGCCGCCACCGATGTCGACGATCGGCCCCGGCGGCGGACCGAGATGCAGGGCGAGCTGCCGGTCGATCAACTCGGTGCGGACGCGACCGCGCAACGAGTCATACGTGCGGACGTAGCGCGCCGAGATCTCGTCGTCACCGAACGCGCTCACGGCCGTCGCCCCAACCGGTCCAGCGCCCGCAACGGCGGGACGCGTTCGATCACGCGGCTGAACGACACCATCTCACTGGCGAGGTTGAGGACGGCGACGGCGATCAGGGCCATGAGCCGCACGCCGGTGGAGCAGGCCAGCACGATGCCGACGCCGAGCACCGCGCCGATCACGTTCGCGCCGGCGTCGCCCAGCATGAGTTGCTCGCGGAGGTCCGGGATGAGCAGGCCGGCGGCGGCGCCGACGACCGCGGCCACGCCGACCAATTCGGGACCGGCGCCGGTCGCGATGGCCAGCACCACGAACGCGGCGAGCCCCGACTTGGTGACCCGGCCGGGCGCGCGGTCCAAGAGGTTGCCGAGGTTGGCGGCGAGGGCGACCAGCGCGGCGTCGGCGATCAGGCGCGGCAGTGACCGATGCTCGGTGCCGGCCGCCACGACGACGATGGCGAGCGCCGCGCCGCCGAGCAGCTTCACGCCCCCGGTCGTGAGGCGACCCCGAGCCAGGGCGCGCAGGTGACCGGCGTACCCGCCGCTCTCGCCCGCGCCGGCCAGGTCGTCGAGGAGGCCGAGCAAGCCAAAGCCGACGGTGGCCAGCACGACGAGCCGGCGAGGCCCAATGGTGGCCGCGTCGACGTCGGCGCCGAGCGCGTCGGCCACCGTGAGCGCGGCCTCCAAGATCAACGCGGCGATCGGCAGCAGCACCCCGGCCGCGGTCGCCACCGGCTGGTCGCGGAAGTTGGCGCGTTGGAAGATCGGGAGGTCGAAGGTCGCCTTCATCAGCCACCACAGCGCCGCGGCGGCGAGCACTCCCGCGACGAACGCGCCGATCACCATCGGACAAGCCCTAAGAACGGGATTCGACGGCGACCGGGGCTGCCGCCGCTGGCGCCGACAAGGGCGGCAGGAGGACGGGCTCGCCGCGCTCGTTGCGCAACGCGAGCAGCGTGAGGAACGGGCCGACGAAGACGAACACCAACGCCGACACGACGACGCCGGAGTCGTTGACGAGCCAGCCGATCAGGCCGGCGACCACCGTGCCCACGACGCCGGCCCGCAGCGCCGATCGGGGCGGCAGCAGCCGCTGCCAGCCCTTGGCCACCACGAGGACGTAGATCACGAAGATCGACGTGATCGGCACCATCCAGGTCCAGATCGTCTTGCCGAACAGCTCCACGTTGGTCGACCACTTGCGGCCGATCGTCGTGAGGAAGGAACTGTCACCCGAGCCGATCTCGGCCACGAACCTGCCGAGGTGGGTGCGGGCCTCGGGCGGGCGAAGCAGGTCGATGGCGCTCACCAAGCTCACGGTGGCGACCGTGGCGACGACGACGACGACGATCGTGCGCCACGATACGCGGCGGCCGGCGAGCACGTAGGCCAGCAGCCCGAAGACGGGCACCAGCGTGAGCACGCCTCCGACGTCGGACCCGAGCGTGGGCGCGCTGTCGGCGACGAGGGCGACGAGGAGGACGCCGCCGGCGGTCAGCAACGCGTCCTGTCGGCGGGGCGCGAACTGCACGTGGATGGTCGCGGCGACGATCGTGGTCGCGGCCAGGACCGCGAACGCGGTGTTGCCGAATCCGGTGAACCGCGCCGCGGTGTGGGGCGAGTAGCCGAGGATGCTCGACATCTGGAGCCGGGCGCCCGTCGACACGTCCACGACGAGGAGCGCGACGGTCGCCCCGGCGATCCAGGCGAGCGGGCTCAGCGCGTGACGGCGGGCGCGCAGCGCGACCACCCCCATCAGCGCCGTGATGGCCCACACGATCACCTGGCCGGCCGGACCCGGATCTGCGCTCATCGGCAACGCCCGGTAGAGGAACGTCGACAGCGGCCAGGCCGCGAAGGCGACCACGACGAAGCGCAACGGACCGGCGATGCGGGTGGCCGCCGCGCCTTGTGACAGGGCGAGGATGGCGAGGAGGTACACAAGCGCCTGGACCACGATGAACGTCACCGCCATCGGGAAGTAGACGCTCTCGCGCGCTGCGGCATGGTCGTTCTGGTTCGACAGCGACGCGAGGCTCACGTCACCAGGGTGGTACCGCAGCGGTGCGCCGATCATCCCGTCGGGGATCGGTGCGCCGAGGCTCTCGAGGATGGTCGGGGCCAGGTCCGTGATCGTGATGAGCCCGAGCCGCTTGGTCGACGTCGAGTGCAGATAGCCGGTCCGGACGCCGGCGCCGGCCGCGAGCGTCGGCGTGAGCTCCCATTCTTTGGTCGGCGGTGTCATGCCGACCACGAGCACCAACGTGTCGTCGCTCACCGTGTCGAGCAGCCGGCCGACGAGGCGGTCGCTCGATCGAACCGCGTCGACGCGAGCCGCCTCCGCGGCCGACGGCGACGACAGCGCGCCGTACTGCTGCGCCCGATCGGCATCGCCGGTGTCCACCAGTACGACGTCCGCGGTCGCGAGCGCGGCCATCGTGCGGTCCACGACGACGTCGAGGTCGGCGCGGATCCCGTACGGCGCCAGTGGATCGGCGACCAGAAGTTCGTTGCCGCTCACCGTTCCGGTGGTGACCGATGCGGTGTCGTCCATGAGCGCAACCGCAGCGGGGCGGTGCACGACGGCCGTGCCGTTGGGGTCGACGATGTCCGCGCTTCCGACCACCCCGGTCTCGAGCCCAGCGTCCGCCAACGCCTCTCCGAGGGCGCCGGGCCGGCTCGCGACATCCGGTCCCGACCCGAGTACGGTCGCCGGGCCGTTGATGACGACGACGTCGCCGCGCGGCACGCGCCCCGTCCGGCGGGCGACGACCGAGCCGGCCGGGCTCCCCTCGATCGTGGCGTCGGCCGGAAAGACTTGCTCGGCTCCCACCGCCGGCGACACCTTGACCCGGGCGCCGGCGCCCAGGGTGGCGTACGCCTCCACCGTCGACGGCCGGGCACTGAGGGTCCGAACGCTCGTGGCCGCGACGGCACCCGTTGCCGCGATGCGGTCCAGGGCCGGAGTGGCGCCGGTGCCGAGGTCGTCGAGGCTCAAGCCCGGGATGCCGACGAGGAGCACCTTGGCGGGCCGGGAAGACGGCGGCGCGCTGGTGGGCACGGCCGCGGCGCCCGACCACAGCATCCAGGCGAGGAACGCGACGACGGACCCGCTGATGATCGCCCGGCGCGCGGTCGCCCCGGCGAGGCGCGGCCACAGGGCGCGGACGATGTCCGAACCTTGGCGGGCGCGGTGCAAGAACCCGCGCCACGTCCGTCC
>WNGA01014019.1_pt1 | contig 11140 bp, 11 predicted proteins | sample 5400061 | NCBI WGS metagenome assembly WNGA01 (sample SAMN13153366, study PRJNA577476) | soil metagenome | isolation source: 100 cm soil or saprolite under grassland replicate 2 | place: USA:California | collected 2016-06-15
AATCTTGACGGGACGCCAGACCATCTGACCGTCGTGCCCGCGGGCGGAGGCATCCCTCCGGTCACGCTTATTGTCCCTCGCCGCAACGAGGGCGCGATCCTTTCCCTCGATTTAGCCCAAGGCGTCGCATTGAGCGTCCAATACGTCGGTTTCAGTCCCACGCGCGAGCTGGACACCTTTCTGATTTGGAATGAAGCGAAAGGGCTCGATGACTTCGAGTATGGCTTGCAGTTCTTCAACGTCGGCTCGTTGAGCATTGCCTACGCGGACGTGCGCGGTAACATCGCCTTTTTCACCAGCGGCGACATGCCGGTGCGCGAGGATTTGCAGGCCGGCGCGGTGAACGGCTCGCCGCCGTTTTTCATTCGCAACGGGACCGGCGGCAACGAATGGCTGCCGCGGCAACATTCCAAGCCCGGGCAGGCTGTGCCCTATGAAGTGCTGCCGTTCGAGGAAATGCCCCAGATCATCAACCCGCCCTCGGGCTGGTTTGTGAACTGCAACAACGATCCGATCGGCAATTCGCTCGACAATGATCCGCTGAATCAACTCCGCCCGGGCGGCGGAATCTATTATCTGAATCATGATTACGAGACATTGCGGGCCGGGCGAGTCACGCAACTCCTGCGACAAAAACTGGCCAACGGCGGCAAAGTTTCCTTCGCCGACATGCAGAAGATCCAGGCCGACACCGTGCTGATCGACGCCCAGGTGTTCGTGCCGCACATCCTGCGGGCGTGGGCCAACGCGCAATCCAGCGCCGAACCGGCCCTGGCCCTCTTTGCGGCCAATCCCACTGTGGCCGAAGCGGTGCGGCGATTGGGACAATGGGACTTTACCACACCGACCGGTATTCCCGAGGGCTATGACTCGAGCGACATCGATGGCCGCCTTTCCGCGCCTTCGAGCGGCGAACGCGCGTCCAGCGTCGCCGCCACCATCTACAGCGTCTGGCGCGGTCAGTTCATCCGCAACACGCTCGACGCCCCGCTCGCCGCGTTCGGGTTGCCGGTGGTGGACGATTTGCACGCGCTGCCGGCGTTGCGCAATTTGCTGGACAGGTTTCCCGCCGCAAACGGCGTCGGCGCCTCGGGCCTCAACTTTTTCAACGTCCCCGGTGTGGCGTCAGCCGCCGACCGGCGCGATGTTTTGATTCTGAAGAGTCTTGCCGATTCGCTCGCGTTATTGTCGGATGCGCCGTTCGCTCCTGCCTTTGCCAACTCGACCAGCCTCGACGATTACCGCTGCCTTTGCCAATTCGACCAGCCTCGACGATTACCGTTGGGGCAAATTGCATCGTGTCGTGCTGGCGCATCAGCTCGGCGGACCATTCGACATTCCGCCCGCTGGTGGCGGGTTCCCGTCGCCCCTGCCCGGTTTGGCCGGCATCCCGGTGGACGGTGGGATCGGCACCGTGGACGCGGGATTGCACAACATTCGCGGTGACAACTTCGATGGCTTCATGTTCGATCATGGGCCGGCCATGCGTTTCGCGAGCGAAATCGGACCCGGCGGCATGCGCGCGGTGTCCAGCCTGCCGGGCGGCGTGAGCGGTGTGCTCGGCAACCCGCATTACGCCGACCTGCTGCCGGGCTGGCTGACCAACGACGCCTTTCAACTGCTGTTCAAAAACAGCGAGGTGCGAAAAAACGCGGAGTCGGTGACGATCTTTCTGCCCGCCGATTACTAAAGGGTCTTGAGGATGTGCAACACTGTGCGCCAGTCCGACGGTTGTTCACCCATGCCCATGAACCTCCCCCGTCCTTCGGACACCCTCTCCCCCAGTGGGGGAGAGGGATGGGGTGAGGGGGTGCTTTGGTTCATGGAAAGCCCTCTTTCGCTTTTGCGCATGCATTGGGACCATGAACCGCGGAGGTGGGTTCGCCGCCGCGATAGCGTCTTGGACTGCGGCAGTCCTCTGCCGCTTTTGCGCCCCCGGTCCAGATCGAAAAGCGCCAGAGGCCTGGCGCAGTCCAAAACTTGGCGGCGCTTTGGTCGGTTCATGGAGAGGGAACACCTCCAAAATTTTGACGTGAGTTGAGGCCATGAACCCAGGATACGTAACTTGTTCATTTACGTACGGTTCATGGAGAGCCCTCACGACTTTTTCGTCGCGCATTGGGACCACGAACCCGATTGGACAATTTCATGTCGCATATGCAACACGAATCTGTCCGAGCACTTTGGTTGGTTCATGGAGAGGGAGCAACCGGACGTGGCCGGCCGCGCCGACGCGCGCGGCCAGGCGAAGGAAAAAGAATTCAAACCGGCGCCGCCGAATGACAAATTCCGCCAGACGCAGGTCGTTTGCCACGAAAACCGCGGAAGGCTTGCAATTTGACAGGATGACAAAATAAAAAATCAGAGGAGACCAAATCTTATGAAAAAACTGACGATGTTGAGTGCCCTGGCGGCAGTGTTGATTGCTTCGGGCTGCATCCCCACCTCGATCAACCCGCTCTACACCGATAAGGACCTGGTATTTGACCCGGCGCTGATCGGCGTCTGGCGGGAGAAAGACGATTCGAAAGAAACGTGGAAATTCGAGCCGGCGGGCGAGAAAGGATACCAATTCGTGTACACCGACGACGAGGGAAAGTCCGGCCGGTTCGAGGCGCACCTGCTGAAACTGGGCGACGCCCGGTTCCTGGATTTTTTCCCCGATGAATCCGGCCTCGAGGAAATGAACCGCAGCGCCTTTTACAAATTCCATTTTCTCCGCACCCACTCGTTCCTGAAGGTCTCGCAAATCGAGCCGGCTTTACAAATGACGCCGCTTGACCTGAAATGGCTCCGGGAATTTCTCGGGAAGAATCCCAAAGCAGTCCGGCACGAGAAAATCGGCGAGGGCGACGACGCGCAAATCGTCCTGACCGCTCCGACGCCGGAACTGCAAAAATTCGTGCTGAAACATTTGAAAAGCGAAGGCGCATTCGGCGAACCGATCAATTTGAAACGGGTGCGGACCGAAACCGGATCGCAGAAATGACCGATTTGCCCGGGCTGCGAAAACTTTTATGCAGAATCGTGGAACAGTGAGGCGCCGCTGGTTCGGCGGCCCGGCGCGGGGCCTCGTCGTTGCGGTGCTGCTGGGCTGGCTGGCCCCCGGTTGTTCCATCAAAAAAATGGCGGTGAATAAACTGGGCGACGCGCTGGCGGCCGGCGGCACGACCTTTGCCTCGGATGACGACCCGGAGCTGGTGAAGGCCGCCGTCCCTTTCAGTTTGAAGCTTATGGAGAGTTTGCTCGCCGAAAGCCCGAGGCATAAGGGATTGCTCTTTGCCACGGCCAGCGGATTTACCCAATATGCCTACGCCTTTGTGCAGCAGGACGCGGATGAGATGGAGGATAAAGACCTCGCGGCAGCAACCGAAATGCGGGCGCGGGCGCGAAAGCTCTATCTGCGCGCGCGCGACTACGGCCTGCGCGGCCTGGCGATGAAGCATCGGGGTTTCGACAGCTCCTTGCGCGAAAATCCGAAGGCGGCGGTGAAATCGGCCAAAATCGACGATGTCCCCTGGCTTTACTGGACGGCCGTCTCCTGGGCGGCGGCGATTGCCGATGCCAAGGACAACCCCGACCTCATCGCTGATCTGCCCATCGTCGAAGCGCTGATCGACCGCGCGCTGCAGTTGGATGAAAGCTTCGACCGCGGCGCGATCCACTCCTTTCTCATTACCTACGAGACGAGCCGTGCGGGGGCCGAGGGCAAACCGGAGGACCGCGCGCGCAAACATTTCGACCGCGCGATGGAGCTTTGCGGCGGACAACTGGCCGGACCGCTGGTGGCGCTGGCGGAAGGGGTGGCCGTCCAGAGCCAGAATGTGGCGGAGTTCAAGAACCTGCTCAATCGCGCGCTGGCGATCAACCCCGACGCGAAACCCGAGTGGCGTCTGGTGAACCTGGTGATGCAACGCCGCGCGCGCTGGTTGTTGTCGCGAACGGATGAATTGTTTTTGCTGTCAGACAAACAATGAAAGACCGCCTCAAAAAAAGTTGGCAGCGCGGGAAATGGTTGGCCGCCGCGCTGATGATCGCGGTGTTTGGCGCCGGCGAATGGGCCGCACGATCCTACTCCGCGGAGAAAGTCATCCGCATCAACCTCGGCACGCTCGCCCCGCGCGGCTCGACTTATCATCAGTCGTTGCAGGCGATGGCCGAGAAATGGAAACAGGCGCCCGGGGGCGGCGCGCGGCTGGTCATTTATCCCGATGGAACGCAGGGCGGCGAGATGGACATGGTGCGACTCATGCGCGTCGGCACGTTGCACTCGGGGCTGCTGACCGCCGTCGGCATAGCGGACATCGAGCCGGGCGTGATCGGCCTCCAGAGCCTGCCCATGATGTTCCGCAATTTCGACGAGTTCGAATACGTCAACGACCAGCTCCGCCCCGCGCTCGAGAAGCGCCTGGCCGGGAAAGGCTTCATCGTCCTCTTCTGGGTGGACGCCGGTTGGGTCCGCTATTTCTCCAAAGAGCCGATGCTGACGCCCGATGACATGAAGAAAAGGAAAGTCTTCGTCTGGGCCGGCAACACCGCGCAGGTCGATATCATGAAGAAACACGGCTACAATCCGGTGCCGCTCGAAACCGGCGAGATTCTGCCGGGGCTGCAAACCGGCTTGATCAACGCCGTGCCCGCGCCGCCGCTCTTCGCGCTGGCCGCGCAGATCGATTCCCGCGCGCCGCACATGCTGGACATCCATTGGGCCCCGCTGCTCGGCGCCTGCGTCATCAAAAAGGAAACCTGGGAGAAAATCCCCTCCGCAGCGCGCGAAACGATGATGAAAGCCGCCGCCGAGGCGGGCAAGGACATCCGCGCCAACAGCCGCAAGGAAAGCGACGACTCGGTGGCCGCGATGAAAAAGCGCGGACTCATCGTTCACGAGCTGAACCCGGAGCAGGAAGCGCAGTGGCGCGCCGGCGCGGAAGAGATTTACCCGGACCTCCGCGGCAGGATTGTGCCCGCCGACATCTTCGATGAAGTGCAGCGGCTTTTGAAGGAGTATCGCGCCGGAGGTCGCAAATGAGCTGTTCCCCTTCCGTGAACCGGGTGTCCCGCGGCCGGCCTGGAGGTTTTTTCCCATGACCCCGGGCGGCGCGCCGCCGGAGGGGATTGCCGCAACTGCCGCCGCCGAACAGGTCACCGGCTGGCAGCGCGTCCTGCGCAACGGAGAAAATTCTCTGGTCGTGCTGGCGCTGGCGGCATTGCTGGCGCTGCCGTTGATCGAAATGGTCCTGCGCCGGTTCCATTCCGGCATCTCCGGTTCGACCGCATTCGTCCAGCATTTTACGCTGATCGTGGGCATGCTGGGCGGGGCGATTGCCGCGCGCGACAACCGGCTGCTCTCGTTCTCCACGCTGGCCAGCTTTTTCAAGGGCCGGATCAAATCCGCTGCGCGCATTTTGAGCAGCGGCGCGGCGGCGGCCATCAGCGCCTTCCTTTGCTGGGGCAGCGGCCAGTTTTTGCTGAAAGAAAGAGAAGGCGGCGGACAGCTCGCCTACCACATCCCGTTGTGGGTCGTCGAACTGATCCTGCCCGTCGGTTTCGGCCTGGTCGCCCTGCGCCTGGTGCGGCACGCGGCGAACAGTTGGCGCGGGCGCGGAGTGGCCTTGCTGCTCGCCAGTGCCATCGTCTGGTCCTTCCTTCATTCGCCGATTGCGCCGGAAAAACTGGTTCCGCCCGCGCTGCTGGCGCTGCTCGCCGCCACGGTTCTGGGAGCGCCGGTGTTCACAGCCATCGGCGGCGCGGCGCTCATTTTGTTCTGGGGTAGTCAATCTCCCATCGCGGCGATCGCGGTGAAACACTATTCGCTGACCACCAGTCCGTCGCTGCCGACCATTCCGCTCTTCACGCTGGCCGGTTACTTCCTGGCGGAAAGCGGCGCGTCGCGCCGGTTGGTTCGCGTCTTTCAGGCGTTGTTCGGCTCGCTGCGCGGCGGGCCGGCGATTGTGACCGCCCTGGTCTGCGCGTTTTTCACCTCGTTCACCGGCGCGTCGGGCGTGACTATCCTCGCGCTCGGAGGATTGCTCCTGCCGGTGCTGCGCTCGGCCCGCTATTCGGAGCGGGACGCGCTCGGTCTGCTCACCGGCGCCGGCTCGCTGGGGCTGCTCTTCCCGCCGTGTCTGCCGGTGATTTTGTATTCCATTGTCGCCGGCGAGGCCATGGTGAACCTCGGCGCGGCGAGCCCGGGCGCCGGCAGCGTCACCATGGAGAAGATGTTTCTGGGCGGCCTCGGGCCGGGCGTTTTGATGGTCGCGCTGACCGCGTGGTGGGGTATTCGCAGGCAACCGAAGGAAGGTGTCGCCGGCCGGACGTTCGATCCGGTGGAAGCGCGCCGGGCGATGTGGGAGGCGAAGTGGGAGCTGCTGCTGCCGGTCGTGGCGCTCGTCGCGTTGTTGGGCGGATTTGCCACGCCGGTCGAGGCGGCGGCTGTCACCGCGCTCTACGCGCTGCTGACGGCCACGGTGATTCACCGCGACCTGCATCCGCTGAAAGACTTGCCGCGCGTGATGACCGAGTGCGGCTTGCTGGTCGGCGGCGTGCTGATGATTCTGGGCGTTGCGCTGGGCTTCACGCATTACCTGGTGGAGGCGCAGATTCCGGACAAGTTGGTCGAGTGGTCCACACACGCGATCAAATCCAAATGGGTGTTCCTGCTCGGGCTGAACCTGGTGCTGCTATTCGTGGGCGGGTTGATTGAGATTTACGCGGCCATCGTGGTGGTCGTGCCCTTGCTCGTTCCCGTCGGGATCGCGTTTGGCATTGATCCCGTCCATCTGGGAATCATCTTTCTCGCCAACATGGAACTGGGCTTTCTCGCGCCGCCCGTGGGCTTGAACCTGTTGCTCTCCTCGTATCGCTTCAACAAACCGATCCTCGAAGTCATGCGCGCGGTCATTCCCATGCTGCTGGTGTTGCTCATCGGTGTGCTGCTCATCACCTATTTCCCGCCGCTCACGACCTTTCTGCCGCGCCTGCTCAAATAACCGCCCTGTCCTGAGCCGCGCAGGGCGACGGAAATTTTCCGCATATGCGGAAAATTTCCGTCGAGCTATGGGTCCGGTCCGGGAACGGGAGGTCCGGCGGCAATCGCTTAAATCAATCGCTCTGGAAATTTTATCAATTAACGCCCGGCGAGACGGGCCGGCTAATCTGGCACCGTTGAAGTCCAATTGGAAATTATGAATCCTCACGCCGCCCAGCTTAACTTGATTCTCGCGTGGCTGTGGATCGTGCTCGGCTTCGCGGTGGGATTCGTCTTGGGGTTGAACTTCCACCGGGAAAGCTGGTTGGGCGGCTACGCGAGTTTCAAACGACGACTGTATCGGTTGGGGCACGTTTCCTTTTTTGGACTGGGCGTGGTGAATTTCCTGTTTTATCTGACGGCGCAGAGTTTCACTCACGTCTCGACCGCCATGACGGTCGCATCGCGGGGGTTTGTGCTGGGCGCGGTATCGATGCCGGTTTGCTGTTTCATCATGGCGCACCGGCCCCGGCTCCGGGCGCTGTTCCTGATTCCCGTGGCCAGTCTGGTCACCGCCGGAACCTTAACTCTTTGGGAGGTCGTCAAATTATGAAAAGGATTGGATTGATCGCCATGAGCGGCGTGCGCGCGCACAACGAGGAACTCACCAGGCTCGGTCTGACGTTGCCCGGGTTCGTGGACCGCAACCGCATCATCGCCTCGCTGCCGAGCCTCGGATTGCTGACGCTCGCCGGGCTGACGCCGCGAACGTTCGAGGTCGAATACCACGAAATCGCCGACCTGCGCAAAGAGACCGAGTTGCCGGAGCATTTCGATCTCGTCGCCCTCAGCACGTTCACCACGCAACTGAAGGAGGCCTGGCGGATCGCCGATTTTTACCGCAGCAAAAATATTCCCGTCGTCATGGGCGGCATTCCGGTGAGTTCGCTGCCGGAGGACACGAAGGAGCATTGCGCGAGCGTGGTGATTGGGGAAGGAGAACCGCTCTGGCCCGAGGTGCTGGACGATTTTGAGCGCGGACGTCTGAAGCCGTTTTACGTCCAAACGCCGAGGGGTGGGTACGACTTGCGGGAGGGACCGATGCCGCGGTTCGATCTGCTGGACCCGGACAAATACAACCGGATCACCGTGCAGACGAGCCGCGGCTGCCCGCACCGCTGCGATTTCTGCGCCAGCTCGATCCTCCTCACACCCCGGTACAAGCTCAAGCCGGTCGAGAAAGTCGTCGCCGAAATCCGCGAGATCAAAAAAATCTGGCCGCGCCCGTTCATCGAGTTCGCCGACGACAACAGTTTCGTTCACCGCGAGCACTACAAACGGCTCTTGCGTGAACTGGCGAAGGAAAAACTGCGCTGGTTCACCGAAGCGGACGTAAGAGTCGCGGAAGATGATGAATTGCTCGGTTTGATGCGCGATTCCGGCTGCCAACAGGTTCTCATCGGGTTGGAGAGCCCGCGCCCGGCCAGCCTCGACGGCGTCGAGTTGCGCAACAACTGGAAGATGCGCCAGGGTGACAGCTACTACGCTGCCATCCGGAAGATTCAGTCCTACGGCATCACGGTAAACGGCTGTTTCATCCTCGGCCTCGATGGCGACACGCCGGAGGTGTTCGAAGAGGTTTTCCATTTCGTGCGCGAGTCCGGGTTGTACGAAGTTCAGGTCACGTTCCTGACCGCGTTTCCCGGCACGCCGCTGTATCACCGGCTAAAACAGGAAGGTCGGATCATCCGCGACCGCGCCTGGGAACTCTGCACGTTGTTCGACATCAATTTCAGGCCGAAAAATATGAGTGTCGAACAATTGCAAGACGGCTTCCTGAGCCTGGTGAAGCGACTCTATTCCGTTGAAGAGACGAACGAGCGACGGCGCAAGTTCAAGGCGCGCCTGAAGAGGTCGCCGAATTTCGGCCATCGCGCGGCGGCGAAGGGCGAGGCGTTGTTGGCCGCGTGACTTTGCCGCCGACTGGTAGTTGAGCCGGCGCAATCCGCGCACTCGGTCAAAGGCGGTGTCGCGACCGACCACGGGCTGGCCGTAGTAACGGCAAAAGCCGGCAATCCAGTTAGGGTTCTTCAAATCAAGACACTACATTTTTATTCCGCCGCTTGATTTTTTCCGGCTGATTCAGAACAATCCCGCTTGCGCAACTGGATATGTTCAGCTCGGAAAACATTCAAACGGCGGCGTTCTTCGCGCTGGTGCTGGTGTTCGAGGTGTTGGAACGCGTTCGTCCGGCGCGCGAGGTGGATCGCTGGAAGGATTTGAAGATCGACGTGCTCTCCTTCGCGCTCGCCATCACCATGAACCGCATTTCGCACTACACCGTCACCGGCTTCGTCAACACTTACGCGCCGGCATGGATGCTCGGCGGTTGGCACGCTTTGCAAGGGTTGCCGAGCACGGTGCGCATCGTTTTGGCGATTTTCCTGGTGGATTTCATGATTTATTGGATTCACCGCGCGCAACATCGTTTCGACGCGCTCTGGCGCACGCACGCGTGGCATCATTCAGTCGAGCACCTCTATTGGTTTTCCGGGTTCCGCACGAGTTTCCTGCATTCGTTCATTTACAACGTCCCGCAGGCGGCGGTGCCGATGCTGGTGTTCAACTTGAGCCCGCTCGAAGCCGGGATCGGCTATTCGATCGGACTGCTCATCCAGTTCTGGGAACACACCAACATCAACGTGAAGATCGGCCCGCTGAAATATCTCATCATCACGCCGGCCTACCATCGGGTGCATCACTCGACCGCGCACAGCCGGACCAATTTCGGCACGACGTTCAGCCTGTGGGACCGGTTGTTCGGCACCTACCACGATCCCGCGACGGTCGCCCCCGACGCGCCGCTCGGGTTGGGCGAACCGTACGACCGGAAAAAGATGGCGAGAATGCTCCTGGGGGTGTGAGTGAAATCCGGATGCCGAATGTCACTACCTCGCAAAGCAGCCGCGCGACCTCAGGCCAGCTTCTGCGCAATAAACTTTTCCAGCTTGAGCGTGTCGGCGGCGAAGAGGCGGATGCCTTCGGACAATTTCTCGGTGGCCATCTGGTCCTCATTGAGCATCCAGCGAAAGGTCTTTTCGTCCAGAGCCAGTTTCGGTTCCTTGCAGTGGGCTGCGGCGGTTTCGGGACCGAGCTTGCGCGCGAGTGTGCCGGAGGTTTTCTGCATCTCTTCGAGCAGCGCCGGGCTGATGGTGAGCAGATCGCAGCCGGCCAGCTCGAGGATTTCGCCGACGTTGCGGAAACTGGCGCCCATGACCTCGGTCCGGTAACCGTATTTCTTGTAGTAATTGTAAATGCGCGTGACCGAGAGCACGCCGGGGTCTTCGGCCGGCGGATAGGAATCGCGCCCGGCCGATTTCCTGTGCCAATCGAGAATGCGGCCGACGAACGGCGAGACGAGTTGCACGCCGGCTTCGGCGCAGGCGACGGCCTGGGCGAACGAAAAGAGAAGCGTCAGGTTGCAATGGATTCCTTCGCGCGTGAGTTGTCGGGCGGCGCAGATTCCTTCCCAGGTCGAAGCCACCTTGATCAGGATGCGTTCGCGCGAGATACCGGCTTTCTCGTAGCGGCCGATGAGGGAACGGGCCTTGGCGACGCTGCCTTCGACGTCGAAACTGAGCCGGGCATCGACTTCGGTGGAGACGCGGCCCGGGACGATTTTCAAAATCTCCAGGCCGAAGGCGACGGCCAATCTGTCCAGCGCCACGCCGAGGGTCTGGCCCGGGTCGGCCGATTCCTGTTTGGCGCCGGCGAGGGTTTTCTCGACGAGCGCGGCGTATTCGGGCATCTGCGCGGCTTTGAGCAGCAGGCTCGGATTGGTGGTGGTGTCGCGCGGTTGATATTTGCGGATGCTGTCGAAATCGCCGGTGTCGGCGACAATGACGCTGAATTGTTTGAGCTGGCTGAGCAAGTCGTTCATAACCCTTAACTATTACAACAGGTCATCGGCCGGGTAAACTGAAAATGCCTCGGCCAAAACCGCGGAACGAATTGTTGCCGGCGCGGTCGAAACAACGCGAACAAGGCGGTATTTGGGGCGGCCAGGCCGGCGGGGCGGCTGATCAACAGGGGCGCGTTCAAGAAAGTGAGCAATCAGGGGGCGGGGACGGCCTCGTCCCCGCAAAACTGGTTGCGTTCGACCAAATACGGGGA
>WNGA01012177.1_pt1 | contig 11139 bp, 10 predicted proteins | sample 5400061 | NCBI WGS metagenome assembly WNGA01 (sample SAMN13153366, study PRJNA577476) | soil metagenome | isolation source: 100 cm soil or saprolite under grassland replicate 2 | place: USA:California | collected 2016-06-15
CGCGGCTTCGGCGATGTCCTTCTTGAGGTCATCGAGCTCCTCGCAGCCGCCCGGGCACAGCTTCTCGAGCCGCGTCAGCATCGCCCGCGCCTTGTCCATTTCCCCCGTCTTGACGTAGAGCTCGCCGAGATATTCGTGCGCGCCCCGGTGATCGGGGTCGAATTCCAGCGCCTTGGCGTAGAACGTGCGCGCCTGGCCGTAGTCGCCCATGTTGCGCAGCGAGAAGCCGAGAAGATTGTACACGTCGGCGTGCTGGTGGGTGGCGGCGAGCGCCTGCAGCTCGGTGACCGCATTGGGCCAGTCCTTGGTCTTGATCTTGGCGCGCACGCTGGTGAGGTCCGGCGCGTCCTTGGAGACGACGGTGTCCACCGCCTGCGCCGGATATGCCATGAGCGCGGCTGCGACGAGCGCGAGAACAGCAAGCTTCGATGATGCACGGAACATGGGATGGCTCCTGTCGAGAAAAGACGACCGTTGGCAGCCGATGCCAACGCCGACAGGACTCGCGCTTGGGGCGGTTTATTCCCGTGCTGCGGCTCCGACCGTAGCCCGCATGAACGTCAGCGACATGCGGGGACGCCGCCCCCGATGTCGCTCCGCGCCGTCCGGGCTGCGTTTCAGGAAAAGCGCGGAGCGAATCCCTTGGCGGTCGCCTCGATGTGGCCGGCGAACGGGGCGCCGACGTGGGCCGGCAGCATCAGCGCTCCCCGCGCGGCGCAATGTTCGAGCACCATGCGGCGGCTTGCGCGCGCCTGATCGGCATCGGAATTCTTGGGAAAGTTCCAGTGCGGGTAATGGACCTGCAGCAGGTGATGCAGCACGTCGCCGATGAAGACCGCGCGTTCGCTGCCGCTGTCGAGCCAGAACACGACGTGCCCGGCCGAATGGCCCGGCGCCGGCATGATCTCGATATGGTCGTTGAGACGGTGCGGGCCGGCGACAAGATCCGCGCGCCCTGCCTCAACGACCGGGAGCACGCATTCGCGAAAGGTGCCCAACTCGGCCGGCCCGTCCTTCGGGTCGGCGTCCAGCCTCTGGTAATATTCGAAATCGGGCTTGGAAAACACGTAGCGGGCGTTCGGAAAGGTCGGCACCCATCGGCCGTCCTTTTGCTGCGTGTTCCAGCCGACGTGGTCGTGATGCAGGTGCGTGCACATGACGAGATCGATCTCGTCCGGCCGCGCGCCGGCGGCCGCGAGCCGTTCGAGGTAGGGCGTATTCATCATGTGCCAGAACGGCCGCCCGGGCTTGTCCTTCTGATTGCCGCAGCACGCGTCGATCAGGATCTTCTGGGAGCCGATCTGCAACAGCCAGCTGTGCACGCTGAGCTTGATCAGGCCGGTCTCCGCCTCGTAGTGGGCGGGCGCGAGCCAGGACGCGTGCTGGGCAAGGATGTCCTTGCTCAACTCGGGAAAGATCTGGGTCGCCGGATAGGTCGGGCCGTAGACTTCCTCGACGCGGGTGATGGTGGTCCGGCCCAGCTTGAATACCGTCATGCGCGGCTCCTTCCGTTCACCGCAGCTGCTCCGCCATCCAGTCGCCGCCGAACGGGCGCCAGCGATAGGCGCGGTTGTTGGCGATGTGGTTGCCGTCCTCGATGATCAGGAGCTCGACCGGGCCCCTGACCTCGCGTGCCAGGCGCTCGGCGTCCTGGGCCGGCACGATGCGGTCGAGCCGGCCGTTCATGATAAACATCGGGCAGACGATGCGCTGCGCGATGCCTTCGAGCGAGAGCGTGGCGGCGTGCGCCCGCGCCGCGTCATCGGTGGCAGAACGGCTGCGCACGCGGAACGCCGCGCGCGTCAGCCCCGGCAGGCCGTCCCAGGCCTCGGCCCAGTTGAACGGGCCGCCGAGCGCCATGCAGGCCTTGATGCGCTTGTCAAACGCGGCGGCGCGCGGCGCGTAATAGCCGCCGAGGCTCACCCCCGAGAGCCCGATCCGCTCGGCGTCGAGATCGCGCCGCGTCGCCACGAAGTCGAGCACGGCCGCGACCGCGACCTCGTAGTCGCCGCGGATGGCGAAATCGTACTGGCCTTCGCCCTGGCCGGGACCGTCGAAGGCGAGGATCGCAAGACCGCGCTGAAGGAACGGCTGCTCGTAGGCGTCGGTCTCTTCCTTGGTGGAGTCGAGGCCCATGGCCATGACCACCACCGGCGGCCGCGCGACCCCTTGCGGCTTGCGCAGGATTCCATAGAGGTGCTTGCCCTCGTACGGGATTTCGACCCGCTCGCCGGAGGGCGCGATGTGCGGCAGCGCCAAGCGGCGGCATTCGATCGACTTGCCGTGCGCCGTCTTCATCTGCGCCATGTCGTGCACGAACAGGAAGGCGGCGAAATGGTAGTAGACGCCGGCGCGCTGCAGATGTTCGCCGGCGCTGACGAGGCGTTTCCTGTCCAGCGCCTCGCGTCCGAGCCGCTCGTGCACGGCGGCGCGCTCCGACCAGGCGCCGCACCAGTGGTCCCACGACGGCGTTGCGGCGGTGACCTCCTCGAAATCGGTCAAGGTGACGCCGTTGGCGACGAAGCGCGGCCCCCAATGGGAGATCGCCGACCTGACGACGGCATCCTGGGCGGGAGCGATATCGTTCATGGTCACTCTCCCTTTTCGTCGCGCCGGTACCAGGGAAGGAAGCGGCGTGTGCTCCAGTTGACGGTGAGCTCGAAGCCGACGCCGAAGGCCGCGAGCAGCAGCACGCCGACGAAGGCTTCGTTGTGGTGGAAGGTGCGGGACTGGTAGAGGATGAAATAGCCGAGCCCGCCGATGGCGGTGAAGAACTCGGCCACCACCGCGCCGATCAGCGCGCGGCCGGCGGCGAGCCGCAGGCCGGCCAGGAAATACGGTATCGCCGCCGGCAGCACGATCTCGATCACCGTGCGGGCGCGCCCCGAACGGAACGAGCGGGCGACTTCGAGATACTCGCGCGGCACCGAGCGGGCGCCGTCCGCGACGTTGATGATGATGGCGAAGATCGCGGCGAACACGATGGTCGCGAGCCGCGTCGCCCCGGTATAGCCGAACCACAGCGACAGAAGCGGCAGCACGACGATCATCGGCACGGCGTAGAAGCCGTTGACGTAATGGCGCAGCATGCGGTCGGCGACAAGGCTGCGGCCGACCGCGAGCCCGATCAAGGTCCCGAACACGAGCGCGATCGCCAAGCCCTGCACGACCGCGCCGAGGGTGATCGCGGCGGCGGTCAGGAAAGCCGGATCGACGATCACCTTGGGGATCGCGGCGAGCACGCCGGTCGGCTTTGCCACGTAGCCGGGCGCGAAGCCGCGCACGATGCCTTCCCACATGAGCAGGATGACGAGCCCGGTGGCGACCCGCGACAGCGCGGCGCCCGGCATGCGGGAGGCCTGTGCATCCGCCGCGAGCGGGGCCCTGATGACCGTATCGCTCATGCCTGGTACCGCCAGCGCGCGAAGCGGTTCTCGATGTGCTGCCCCAGCCGCATCAGCGCGACGCCGAGGAGACCGATCACCAGGATGATGGCGAACACGGCCGCGGTGTCGAAATTCTGCGACGCGGTCATGATCAATTGGCCGAGGCCGGTCGAGCTCAAGAAGAATTCCGCCGCCACCATGCCGACCAGGCCGCGGCCGATCGCCTGGCGCACGCCGGTCATGGTGAAGGGCAAGGTGTAGGGCAGCATCACCTCGCGCCACAGCGCGAGCTCGCTCGAGCGGAACGATCGCGCCACCTCGATGAGTTCCGGCTTGATGCTGCGGGCACCTTCGATCGTGTTGTAGAGGATCGGGAACACCGCGAACAGGAACACCACCAGCACCTTCGGGGCAAACCCGAACCCCATCAGCGACAGGATGAAGGGAATGAGCGCCACCATCGGCGTCGCGTACAGAACCATGATGTAGGGCTCGATCCCGACGCGAACGGCGCGCACGCGGGCGAGCAGGAGCCCAGCCGGCATGCCGGCCAGCAAGGCGAGGGCGAAGCCGGTGACGAACAGAGCCGCCGAATCGAGAAACTGCGCGCCGAGCTGGCCGGACTTCGCGATCTCGGCGAGCCGCACCAGCGTCTCCGACAGCGGCACCATGAAGGCCGCGCTGCTGTTGCGACCGACGACCTCCCACAGCGCCGTGCCGGCGAGCAGGCTGAGCCAGAACGGCGCATGGCGCCGCGCCGACTCGCGAGCGCTCGCGAATGGACCAGCGAGCCGCTTGCTCGGCGCGCTCCCTCCCCCCTTGTGGGGGAGGGTTGGGGTGGGGGGTTCAAGCATGACTCTGACCCCCCTCCCTGTCCCTCCCCCACAAGGGGGGAGGGAACACAGCGGCGCTGTATCGGCACTCCCCACCGTGCAAAGCGAGCTGCGTAGGGTGGGCAAAATCTCTTGCTGAACCATCCATGGTGGGCACGGCGCGCCGGCGATTTTGCCCACCGCCTGTAGGCCACATCAGCGCGCCTTTGCCCGCCCTACCAATCGCCCTCACCCGACTTGCTCACTTCACCAATGCGCTGGCGTCTTTCCACACGCTCCGGTCGACCAGCCGGTCGTACTTCACCGGCTCCTTGCCGGGCTGGATGCCGCCGGTGCGGACCGACACCTGGATCATGGCTTCGAGCGGCTTCTCGTCCATTCCATCGTCCTTGTCGGCCCAGAACCCGATGTCGAGAAACTGCTTGAGCGCGAGCCTGTTGATCTCCCTGGGATGGCCGGTGGGGGCGGCGGCGTCGGCGACGCGGTCGGCGTTCTTCGGGTCCTGCATGAAGCGCGCCGCCTCGATCAGCGCCGCAATCGTCCGCACATAGGCGTCGCGGTTTTCCTTGAGCTTGTCCTGGCGCACGGTCACCAGGAGGTAATGGCTGGTCGGATTGGTCTTCTTCATTTCCAGGACCAGAGAGGGCTTCTTGCCCTGGGCCTCCAGCACCGCGAGGTCGTCGAGGTGGAGCACGCCGAAATTGAGCCGCCCGGCCACCATGGCCGGCGCCGTGTTCGAGGACAGGGCGACCTGCTGCACGTCCTCGATCTTCACGCCGGGGCAGCCGCCGGCCAGCATCGTGCGCAGCGCGATCGACCGTGCGCCGCCGATGGCATCGACGCCGACCGGCTGGCCGACCAGATCCTTACAGTTGGTCTTGGCGGGATCGGTCGTGGCGACGACCCAGTCGGGATTCGGGAAGCCGTAGACCGCGACCACGGGCGCATTCGCATTCGAGATCTGGTTGATGATCAAGGTGGTCGGCGACAGTGAGATCTCGATGTCGCCGGTCAGCACGGCGCGCGCCGCCGCGGTGCCGGTCTCGAACGGCCGTACTTCCACGTCCACGCCGTGCTTCTTGAACAGGCCTTCCTTTTCGGCGACGTAGAGGATCACCGAGGCGTAGATGGGCGGAATGCCGGGCGCGGCGATCACCATCTTCTTCTGCGCCGCGGCCGGGTCCGGAACGATCGCGGCGCTGCCCAGCGCCGCCAGGACCGCGAGCGTCAATATACGGATCATGTGGTTCTCCCATCCAGGGTTGCTGCCGGCGCCCCTCTTCTAACGGCTTAACTCCGCCCGAGTTGGAACTCGGCCTGCCGCGCCTCGCTCATCAGCGTGCCCCAGACGTGCTCGCGCAGCTCGGCAAACCGGGGCTGGCGCAGCGTGTCGCGGGTACGCGGCCGCGGCAGGTCGATGGCGATCTTCTCATGAATGGTGCTCGGGCGTCCCTTGAGCACGATGACGCGGTCGCCCATCAGCACGGCCTCCTCGATCGAATGGGTCACGAACAGCATCGTGGTCGGGCGCTGCTCCCAGATGCGCAACAGCTCGAATTGCAGGATTTCCCGCGTCTGCGCGTCGACCGCGGCGAACGGCTCGTCCATGAGCAGGACGCGCGGCTCGACCGCGAGCGCCCGCGCCAGCCCGCAGCGCTGCTGCATGCCGCCCGACATCTGGTAGGGATAGGCCGCCTCGAAGCCGGTAAGCCCGACCAGGTTGATGAAGGCGGGGACGCGCTCCTCGATTGCCGCCTTGGGGGTTCCGGCCATGCGCAGCCCGTAGGCGACGTTGTCGTAGACGGTCTTCCAGGGAAACAGCCCGAAGTGCTGGAACACCATGGCGACGCCGGCGATCGGCGCGGTGACGCGCTCGCGGTCGACCCAGATCTCTCCCGCGTCCGCCGGCAGGAGACCGTCGACGCAGCGCAGCAGGGTCGTCTTGCCGCACCCCGAGGGACCCACGATGGCGACGATTTCCCGCTCGCCGATGGCGAGATCGATGTCGCGGAACACCTCGAACGTGCCGAAACGCTTCGCCAATCCCTCGATGCGAATAGGGGCGCCCGCCGAATGGGCCTCGGGCGTATCTCGCGCGTCCGTCACGGTCATTCGCTGTCCCGTGCTTTGCCGTCATTCCGGAGCGCGCCGCAGGCGCGAGCCCGGAATCCATACTTCGCAGCCGTGGTTATGGATTCCGGGCTCGCCGCTTCGCGGCCCCTCGCGGCTATTGCCGCTCGCCCCGGAATGACGAGTGCACGGTGATTATCCGAATTCCCGATCACGCGTCATTCAGCCGCCTGGGCGGCGGGCTTGGCGCCCTTGCGCGCCCAGTAGTCCGGATCCTGCTTGGAGCGCGCCAAGGCCTCGGCGGTCTCGAAGCCGGGCGCCATCGAACCCGAAGTCCCGGGCAGAATCTGGTGATGCTCGATGTCGAGCGTGCGCAGCCAGCGCTGCTGGCCCATGGTCAGCGCCACGAAGTAGCCGATCTCGACCAGCTCGGGTTCGCTGAAGTGCCGGTGCAGCCGCGCCCAGAACGCGTCGTCCACCGGCAGATCCCAGGTGATCGCCTCGGCGTAGGAGAGCGCGGCCTTCTGGCGCTCGTCGTAGCGGGACGAGCTTTCGAAGTTGATCAGGTCCATGTAGTCGTCTTCGACGATGCCCTGGCGCGCCGCCTTCATCGAGCGCTGGTTGCCGCAGAATTCGCATTTGACCGAGCGCGAGACGTAGATGCGGCACAGCTCCTTGATCGCGTGATCGGCGACGCCGTTCTTGAACACGTCGCGCCAAGAGTTGGCGAAGGACCAGAACACCGCCGGCACGTGGGCGCGCACCGCCTGGCTCTCCGGCCGCGGCGTGCCCTCGCGGGCGCAGCGGTCGAACTCTTCGAGCATGGCGGGGTCGGTGACGGTCGCCGGATCGACGTAGCTGATGCGCGGCTTGCTCATCGGCAGTTTCCTCCTGAAAGGCTGAAAAGAGCGGCGCAGCCTGGCGGCTCGCCCGCGGTCGGGGCGCATGTTGCCGCATCGGCGGCGGCCGATCAACGCTCCTGCGACCTGCGGCCTTCGGTTACTCCACCAAGCCCTTGCCGGCGAGCCATTTGTGGATGACGTCGGCGATCTCCGCGTTGTTCTTGTCCATCATCAGCATGTGCGAATTGCCCTTGATGCCGATCTCCGGGAGATTGACGACGTCGACGCTGCCACCGGCGGCACGGATGGCGTCGGCGAAGTCGTAGTCGTTCTTGCGGATCTGCGGCCAGCGCGCGTCCTGCGGGATGTAGTCGCCGAACACCATGACGGTCGGGACGGCCCTGAGCGCGGCGGCCTTGGCCGGATCGCCGATGCCGGCCGGCTCGACCGCCACCAGCGCCCTCACTTTGTCCGGCCGCGCCTGCGCCACCTTGAAGCCGAACTGGCCGGCCTGGCTGTGGAACAGGATGACGCACGGACATACCTTGTCCACCAGCTCGGTATAGGCCGCGATGATGGCGGCGTCGGTGGTGGTCCAGCGCGGGACGATCTGCTTCACGAAGCTCTCGTAGGCCTCCACCGGGAACTGGTTGCCCGGCAGGATCTTGCGTTTCGCCGGATCGGGATTCCAGGTTCCTTCGCCGCCGCCGATGCGGAAGCGCTCGTACGCATTGGCCTGGTTGAGGAACACCGGCTCGCCCTTGAAGATGTCCGGAGACATGGCCCAGCTCGCGCGGCCGCGCTCGACCGCGTCGGAGTTGTAGACGTCCCAGCCCTTGCGCACGAACATGTTGAGCCAGCCCTCGCGCCCGTCCGGGGTGGTCTCGTAGGTGACGCCGGTGAGGCCGCCGCCGTGCCACATCAGGAGCGGCACCTTCCCCTTGCGGTCCTTCGGCAGGAAGTACTGCACGTACATCTGCTCGGCCTGATAGGCGCCGTTGAGATCGACCTTGGCCGGCACCCCGCCGGGCGTGAACACGATCTCCTTGACCGGCTTGCCGGTGATCTCGACGACGCGGCCGCCGATATGGAACGAGCCCATGCCGCGCAGCACGATCGGCTCGCCGTTGTCGGCAACGGCGGACGAGACGCCGAGACCGAACACCAGCCCAAGGATGAGACGACGCATGGCTTCCTCCCTTCGTGTCCGTTGTTGACGGGAATTGTCGCCGATCCGCGCGCCGCTCGCCAGCCATGGGCACGCGCGTTGTTGGGCCCGTACGAGGCGCCGACGTGGGCCGCCGCCCCTGATCCTTGCGGCGTTCGTATTTGGGGTCCCTCAGGTCATGTTGAACCCCCCTCCCTATCCCTCACCCACAAGGGGGGGAGGGAACCATGCGGCGTTGCACCGGCAGGGGAACGTGACGTGATTTCACGCTACGATGATGAACCGGTACCTGCCGGCGCTGAACGTGCGGCCGCGCTTGCGTTCCCTCCCCCCTTGTGGGGGAGGGACAGGGAGGGGGCGGCCGCTGATCGCACGGTGAAAGTTTAGCGACGCAGCACTAACCCGGATTTCCTACAGTCTCGGCTTGGCGGGTTGCCCGCCGATCCGCACAACAATCTGACCAAGCAAGACATTTCGTCACGACGCAAGACGCCACGCCGCTTGCGGCCGACCCCGCTTGAACCCTTTCGCCCCCTGCCGCGACTAATTGAGCGAAGTGGCCACGACGGCCCGACAGGACCCAAAGGAATAGGAAACGACCATGACCAGGATCACCACGGCCGTCGCGGCCGCTGCGGCTCTCACCCTCGCCTTCGCTGTTCCGGCGCACGCCGGCTCCGGTTGGGGCCCCGCGGTCGGCGGCGGCTTCGTCGCCGGCACCATGATCGGTGCTGCGGCTGCCTCGAGCGCCTACGCCCAGCCCGCCCCCGTCTACCGCTGCGCTTTCGTCGAGAAGTACGACGCGTGGGGCAACTACATCGGCACCCGCAGGGTCTGCCGCTCCTACTACTGAGTTTTCAGGGCTCGATCGGCGCTTCCGCCCCCCTGTCCCCCCAGCGCCGGTCCAACCGGCCCGCCCGGGCCCCCTGCCCGGGCGGGTCGTGCTTTTTTCTTTCATTGCGGCGGTCGTCCGGCGGTTTGAAACCGGCGCGGTTGATCGTTATGGATTTCCTTCTCCGCGCCTTCGCGGCGAGCAGGGAATGACGAGCCATGAAACGCGGTTTACGCTCGCGCCTGACGAAATACGGCGACGAGGAGTTCGCGCTGTTTCTCCGCCGCGGCTTTCTCAAGGCCGCGGGTTACACCGACGAAGCGCTCGACCGCCCGGTGATCGGCATTCTGTCGACCGCATCCGACTTCAACCCGTGCCACGGAAATGCGCCAGCGCTCGCCGAGCGGATCGCGCGCGGCGTGCGTCTCGCCGGCGGATTGCCGTTCGCCTTCCCGACCATCTCGCTGCACGAGGCGTTCTCGTTCCCGACCTCGATGCTGTTGCGCAACCTCATGGCGATGGACGCGGAGGAGATGATCTCCGCGCTGCCGCTCGACGCGGTGGTGCTGATCGGCGGCTGCGACAAGACCATTCCGGCCGAGCTGATGGGCGCAATCAGCGCCGACATGCCGGCGATCCTGTTGTCGGTCGGACCGATGCTCGCCGGCCGCCATGAGGGCCGCCGGCTCGGCGCCTGCACCGACTGTCGCCGGCTGTGGGCGGCCTACCGCGCCGGGGGCCTGAGCGAGAGCGACCTCGACCGCGCCCACGATCACCTGATGCCGTCGGCGGGCACCTGCATGGTGATGGGGACGGCCCTGACCATGGCGTGCCTAGCCGAGACGCTCGGCTTCATGCTGCCCGGCGGCGCGAGCGCGCCCTCGGTGTCGGCCGAGCGCATGCGCCTGGCCGAGGCGACCGGCGAGCGCGCCGTCGCGATCGCGCGCGCGGGCGGACCGCGGCCGCGCGAGATCCTCACCCCCGCCGCCTTGCGCAACGCCGCGGTCGTGCTGCAGGCGACCAGCGGATCGACCAATGCGCTGATCCATCTGGCGGCGATCGCCGGGCGCGCGGGTCTCGCCTTCGATCTTGCCGCGTTCGACGGGGTCGGACGCGACATCCCGGTGCTCGTCAACCTGAAACCGGCCGGCGAGCACTTTGCCGAGGATTTCCATGCGGCCGGGGGCATTCCGGCGCTGTGGCGCCGGCTCGCCGGGCAACTCGACCTCTCCGCGCGCAACGTGTGCGGCGAAACCCTCGGCGACATCGTGGCGCGCTGGCCGACCTACGTGGACGACGAGGTGATCCGGCCGGTCGAGCGGCCGGTCGTCAAGGGCGAGGCGATCGCCATCCTCACCGGAACGCTGGCGCCGCACGGCGCCGCGATCAAGCTGTCCGCCGCGACCAAGGCGCTGACGAACCATCAGGGCCCGGCCCTGGTGTTCGACTCGCTCGACGATCTCAGCGGCCGGATCGACGATCCGGCCCTGCCGGTGACTCCGGAGCACTGCCTCGTGCTGCGCAATGCGGGCCCGATCGGCGCGCCCGGCATGCCCGAGGCCGGCGCGCTGCCGATTCCGAAGAAGCTCGGGATCCGCGGCGTGACGGACATGGTGCGCATCTCCGATGCCCGCATGAGCGGCACCGCGTTCGGCACGGTCGTGCTGCACGTCGCGCCCGAGGCCGCGGTCGGCGGACCGCTCGCGCTGGTGCAGGACGGCGACCTTGTCCGTCTGGACGCGACGGCGCGCCGTCTCGACCTCCTGGTCGACGAGGCCGAACTCGCCCGCCGCCGCGCGCGCTGGACGCCGCCGCCGAAGCCCGCGCGCGGCTATACCCGGCTCTACGTCGATCACGTCACCCAGGCAGGCTTGGGCTGCGATTTCGACTTCCTCGCCGGGAATGCGCCTGAAGCGAGCTAACCCCATCTGCGAACGGCGGCATACCGCTCACCCCCCGATCACCGCCACGCCCTGGATCTCGATCAGCATGCCCGGCCGCGCGAAGT
>WNGA01017441.1_pt1 | contig 11139 bp, 7 predicted proteins | sample 5400061 | NCBI WGS metagenome assembly WNGA01 (sample SAMN13153366, study PRJNA577476) | soil metagenome | isolation source: 100 cm soil or saprolite under grassland replicate 2 | place: USA:California | collected 2016-06-15
ATCGGCGTCGGCCAGACCGCCTACGCGGCCAAGCGGCGGGACGTGTCCATTCCCGGTCTGGTCCGCGAGGCGGCGCTGCGTGCCCTGCAGGATGCAGGCCTTACCTTCGCCGACATGGACGCAGTGGTGATCGGGAAGGCACCAGACCTGTTTGAGGGTGTGATGATGCCCGAGGCATACCTGGCCGACGCGCTGGGCGCCGTGGGAAAGCCAATGATGCGGGTGCATACGGCCGGTTCCGTCGGCGGCTCCACCGCGCTCGTGGCGGCGAGCCTGATCCAGGGCGGGGTACATGAACGGGTGCTGGTGGTGGCGTACGAGAAGCAGTCGGAGTCCAACGCCACCTGGGCGCTTTCTACGCACTCGCCGTTCAACGCGTCCCTAGTCGTGGGCGCCGGGGGTTACTTCGCTCCACATATCCGCGCCTACATCCGTCGCTCGGGCGCACCAGCGCACATCGGCACGCTCGTCGCGGTTAAGGACAGGCGCAACGCCTTGCTGAATCCCTACGCGCACCTGAAGATCCCGGAAATCGACCGGCAGCTGGTCGAGTCCACCCCCATGCTCTGGGAGCCGGTTCGGTACCTGGAGACGTGCCCGTCCTCCGACGGCGCCTGCTCCCTGGTGCTGGCCAGCGAGGGCGTCGCCGCTGCTGCCCCGAGCCTGCCTGCCTGGCTCCACGGCACCGCGATGCGCAGCGAGCCGCTCCTTTTCGCCGGGCGTGACACCGTGAACCCACGCGCGGGCCGGGATTGCGCTGCCGATGTCTACCGGCAGGCCGGCATCGGCGACCCGCGCCGGGAGCTTGACGTCGCCGAGGTCTATGTGCCCTTCAGCTGGTACGAGCCGATGTGGCTGGAAAATCTCGGGTTCTGCGCGGACGGTGACGGCTGGAAGCTGACCGAGTCCGGCGTGACCGCGCTCGATGGCGACATCCCGTGGAACCCGTCCGGCGGGGTATTGTCGTCCAACCCCATCGGCGCGTCCGGGCTGATCAGATTCGCTGAAGCCGCGCTGCAGGTGCGCGGCATGGCTGGGGAGCACCAGGTGGATGGCGCTCGCCGTGCGCTCGGCCACGCCTACGGTGGGGGCGCCCAGTTCTTCGCCATGTGGGTCGTCGGAGCCGACAAGCCATGACTGGCCTTATACAAGACCCACCCACCCGGAGGATTTCCCCTCCTGCCGATTCTTGCGCGTTGTCAAGCCGCACGATATGGGTGAACGAAATTCTGGGGATAACCCGGGGCCTGGGGATAACCCGGCGTCTGCGGAGAACCCCGGCATCTGTGGAGAACCCCGGCGCCTGCGGAGAACGCCGGCGGCCCCGAGGAGGCAATGAGTTGGATTTCAACCACGCCGATCTCTTCGAAGGAGTCGCCGACGCCGTGCCCGAGCGCATCGCGCTCATCTGCGGTCACCGCCGCCTCAGTTACGCTGCCCTGGATGCTGAAGCCAACCGGCTCGCTCATTACCTCGACTCGGTGGGCGTGCGCCCTGGTCAGCACGTCGGCATGCAGTTGTACAGCGGGGTCGAGTACGCCGCTGCCATCCTGGCGGCGCTGAAGATCCGGGCGGTGCCGGTCAACGTCAACTACCGGTACGTGGCATCCGAGCTCGCCTATATCTATCGGGACGCCGACCTGGTGGCGTTGATCTACGACGCGGAATTCGCCGGGCAGGTTGCGGCCGCCGTCCCGCCCGCGTCGGCGTTACTGCGCTTCATCTCGGTCGGAGATGAGGGCGTCCTGGGTTCATCCGGCCCGTTAGGTGCGGTGCGTTCCCCAGACCCGGTCGCCGGGCAGTCAGGGCCGCCAGGCGTCGTGCGTTACCTGGACGCGATCGCCGGGCAGCTGCCGACCCGGGGATTTCCGCCCAGGTCGCCCGCTGACGTCTACATCATCTACACCGGCGGGACCACCGGCATGCCGAAGGGCGTCATGTGGCACAGCGAGGACTTGTTCTTCGCGTTCGGCGGCGGGAACCCGGGCGGTGAGCCGGTTGGCTCGCCGGAGCAACTTGTTGAAAAGGCCCGGACCAGCGGGCCGATCACCATGATGCCGGTCTCGCCCCTCATGCACGGGGCGGGCCAGATGGCAATGTTCATCAACTTCTGGATGGGCGGCACGGTCGTCTTCGTCCGCAAGTTTGACCCGGCCGATGTGCTAGCCACCATCGAGCGTGAGAAGGTGATGACGATCAATATCGTGGGCGACGCGATGGCTATACCGCTCGCCGACGAGATCGCTGTCGGCGACTATGACATGTCATCCTTGTTTGTCGTCAGCTCGACGGGCGCGATTTTGTCCGGCTCCGTTCGCGACCGGCTGCAGAGGCTCCTCGGCGCAACGATGATCCTGGATAACTTCGGTTCCACAGAATCCGGTTACTCGGCCGCTGGCGTCGCGGGCGCCACCCCTGAGTCTGGGCTCAGATACAAGCCGAATGACTCGTCCATCACGGTGCTCGGCAGCGATCGGAAGCCCGTCAGGCCAGGATCGGGGGAAGTGGGCCAGGTAGCGCGCACCGGGCACATCTCTTTCGGTTACTACAACGATCCCCGCAAGACCGCCGAGAAGTATCTGACCATTGACGGGCAGCGCTGGCTGCTTAGCGGGGACCTCGCGACCATGGGCGACGACGGCACAATCGCCGTTCTCGGCCGCGGATCGGTGTGTATCAACACCGGTGGCGAGAAGGTCTTTCCCGAAGAGGTCGAGGCCACGCTCAAGGCTCATCCGGCCGTATTCGACGTGATCGTCACGGGAACTCCCGACCCGCGCTACGGTGAAGGCGTCGCTGCCGTTGTGCAACCCCGGGCCGAGTTGCCCGCGCCTGCCATCGGCGATCTGGACAGACATTGCCGCGCGCGGCTCGCGGGTTACAAGGTTCCCCGGGCCTACGTCTTCGTGACCGAGCTGAAACGCTCACCTGCGGGCAAAGGCGACTACCGGTGGGCGCGCGAAACCGCCATGAGGGCGGCAGCGTCGGACACCGCCCACAGCGCCGACGGCTGACCAGTGGCGCCCTCCCGATTGCTCCCACCCAACCATTCCTCGATGCGTACAGTACTCATCTGACTACTCACTGTGTGCTAGGGTTCCGTGTCATCCTGCCCCGCGCATTTCCCGTCCAGAAACGGAGTTCACCCTTGAAGAACAGGAGAATCGTCATCGGACGCCAAGCCCGCGCCGCCATCTTCGCGACCGGTGTCATGACGAGCAGCATCCTCCTGGCCGGAGCGGCGTTGGCGTCGACCGGTCCGACCCCCCCATCTTCGGTTGCTCCGAAAGATCTTCCCGCGGCGGTGCCAGCAGGGGGCCAGGCGACAGACGTGCTGCGTGGCCTCAGCGGGGTGGCGCAGCTTGGCGGTGTGACCGGCCTCGGCAGCGCCGCTGGCGGTAGCGCTCTGCGATCCGTGCCTGCTGCGAAATCCGTGCCTGCCGTGAAAAGCGTGAGTCGTGGTCTGAAAGGTATGGGCGCCGGTCCGAGGCTCGGGTCCACGACGGGCATCACGCGAGCCCGGGCGTCGCGCAATACGGGAAGCGCCGCCGATCTCCACAGGCTGAACCCGCGCAGCGTGCCAGCAAGCAAGCCGCTAAAGACCGGTGCCGTTGCGAACGCCGTGCGCGGCCTCATGCTTGGTCGAGCCGGTCAGCTATTTCCCGGTCTCAGCAATGCTGCCAGCGCGGTCCAACGCGCCCGCCAGATGTAACGCTCCCGACAGTGGTAACGTGCCCGCCGAATTGCCGGTCAACTGTGCTGTGTCTGACGAGCGGCGGCGGCGAGAGCGTCAAGCAGGCGCGTGGTGGCGGGCGGATCGGGTGGCTCACCGTAGGTCATCGCGTAGACGTACCGGCGGGCTCCTGGCAGCGGCACGGCATTGATGCCTGGATGCCTTGCCGCGCGAAGCGCCAGACCAGGCAGGGTGGTCACACCCAAGCCGGCGGCGACAAGCGCCTGCACGGCCACATAGTCGTCTGTGGTGAACGCGATCTTTGGTGTGAACCCGGCACGCGCGCACTGCTGGAGCAGGTGACTGCGGCAGCGGTCACAGCCAGCTATCCACTGCTCGTTGGCGTGCGCCGCCAGGTCCGGCTGCGCTTCCGACGCCGGACCTGGCGCTCCTTCGCTGGACCGGGTCACCAGGCAGACCGGCTCCTCAAGCAGCATCCTGGCGCGGGCGCCGTTGTCTGCGGCCCCGGGCTCGTGCCGGAACACGAGCGCGGCGTCAACATAACCCGCGCGAAGCATTCGGAGCGCCTCTGGCGGCTCTGCCTCCGCGAGCGTGAGGTCGACGCCAGGGATATCCGACCGAAGCTGTGCCGCGGCCGCTGGCACGATGGTGCCAAGTGCGGAAGGAAAGGCGGCAAGCCGCACCCTGCCTTGCCGGAGGCCGACATGCGCGGCCAGCTCGTTCTCTGCCGCATCAAGCCTGCCAAGGATCTCCGTGGCGCGTTCGGCGAGCAGGCGTCCGGCGTCGGTGAGCCGGATACCCCGCCCAGCTCGCTGTATGAGCTTGGATCCGGTCTCCGCTTCCAGCCGCGCCAGGTGATGGCTGACCGACGGCTGCGCGTAATTGAGTTCCTGGGCGGCTCCGGTCACCGATCCGTGCCGCGCAACCGCAGCGAGCACCCGAAGCCTGGTGAAATCCAGCATGGCTAAAGTATAGATGTGTTCGATTCTTCAGCTTATGACATGCGATTAAATCTATCTGACCAGTTCAACGGTGCCCGATGAGGCCTGATGGCGGCTCTGGCGCGCCCCGCGATGTGCCGTTGTCGGCTGCGATCTGCTACATGCGGAACCTCCGCGTAACGGTCTATCGAGCGACGTCCGGATAGATGATCTCGCTCGGCCCTAACAAGCCCGGTTAATGCCGAGGCAGCCTATGGCATGTGCCGAAGCGAACGATGATCGACGTGCCGGTCGTTGCCCAGGCCCGTTACGGTGATCGCATGGCGCTGGAAAATGGCCGCCTGCCGGAACTGATGGAGCTTGGCCTCACGATGTACGAGGCCCGCGCGTACCTGGCGTTGATCAGGCGCGAGTCCTACACGGCCGCCCAGTTGGCTCGCGCTACCGGTGTTCCGCGCCAGCGGATCTACGACGTGCTGGAAAGCTTGGTGCGGCAGCGTCTGGCGATCATGCGGCCTGGCCGGGTGGCGAGCTATCGTGCGATCGCGCCGGATGTGGCGGTGGCCAGGCTGGTGGATGAGCGGCGTGAGGAACTTGGTCGGCTGGAACAGGTGGCTGGCCGGCTCGCCGAAGCGCTCGCGCCCACATGGTCGGATGGCCGTTCGCAGACGGACCCGCTTGACTATGTCGAGGTGCTGCGTGATCCGCGGGCGATCACGGTACGTTTCGCGCAGATACAGCGTCGGGCACAGAGCGAACTGTTGTGCTTCGCCAAACCACCGTTCTTCGGGCTTCCCGCGGACAACATCGAGGGTTTGCGGGTAACACGGCGCCTGTCACGCAGCGGAGGCAGCGTTCGCACCGTCTACACCGCCGACATTCTCGACGACCCGGCAACCCTGGACGTGGTGCTGCGGTTCGCCGAGGCGGGAGAGGGCATTCGCGTCGCGGAGGAGCTGCCGCTGAAGCTGGTCATCGCCGATCAGTCGCTGGTGCTGTTCGACATGGCCGACCCGGTCGCCGAGACAGGGGAAACGACCTCGCTGATCATCGAGCATCCCGCTCTCGCCCTCACCCTCAGGCAGGCATTCACCGCGATCTGGGAGCGGGCGGAGCCGCTCGAAAAGGCGCTCGCCCGCCGGGAGTGAAGCCCGAGCCCGGAGACTTCTCAGCTTTGCGCACCGAGAAGTCCCCGGGCCGAGGGATCACGCCGAGCCCACGTCGGCTCAGCCGGTGTCGGCCGAGCCCACCCCAGCCGGAACACGCTCCGGAACACGCTCCGGGAGCGCCTCCGCGGCGTCATCCTCGAACCGCACGTTCGGCAGGATCCGGGCGAGCGGGCGCGGCAGCCACCAGTTGGCTCGACCAAGCAACTCCATGACGGCGGGCACCAGCACGAGGCGTACCAGGGTCGCGTCGATGAGCACCGCGACCGCCAAGCCGAGACCGATCTGCTTGACACCGACGTCCGCGCCGAGCACGACCGACAGGAAGACTACGATCATGATCGCGGCGGCGGCGGAAATCACCCGCGCGGTCCGGGCCAGGCCACGGGCCACCGCTGCGGCGTTGTCGCCGGTCCGGTCGTACTCCTCACGGATCCGCGACAGCAGGAACACCTCGTAGTCCATGGACAGCCCGAACAGGATGACGAACAGGAACATGGGGACCCAGGTGGCCACCGGCATCTTCTCAGGGAAGCCGAACAGCCTGCCGAGCCATCCCCACTGCGCGACGGCGGTCAGCACACCGTAGGCCGCCGTGATCGACAGCAGGTTCATGGCTGCCGCCTTGATGGCGACCGTGACCGACCGGAACACCACCGTCAACAGCAGCACCGACATCCCCACGACGATCCCGATCAGCCACGGCAGCCGCTGGTTAACCAGGTCGGCGAAGTCCACGCTGCCCGCGTTGGGCCCGCCCACGTAGGCGTGGATGCCGGTACCCGACGTCGCCCGCGGCAGCACGGTGTCACGCAGCCGGTGCACCATGTCGTTGGTTGCGGTGGCCTGCTCGCTGGTCGTGGGGTAGGCGATCATCATGGCCGCCGTGCGGTCGGCGCTGACGACCGGCGGTGTCACCCTCGCAACGCCGGGGGTTGCGCGCACCGCCGCCCCGATTCCGCGCAGCTCCGCCGATGGGGCTGTGCCTGAGGGAAGCTTGGCGGCGATGATCAGCGGTGCATTGAACCCGGGACCGAATCCTTCGGCCATCGTCTGGTAGCTCTTGTACCCCATCGTGTTCCTGGCCTGCGTGCTTTCGTCCGGCATGTTGAGCTTCATGGCGAGCACCGGCGCGGCGAGCGCGAGGATGACGATCGCGGACGCGGCGGCGGCGAGGGCCGGACGGCGCTGGACCGCCCGCGCCCACCGCTCCGCAAGCGGAACTCGGCGGACCGACGCTGGTGGTTGGGCGTCGGCACGAGCAGGTACCGAACGGCTGCGCTTCCTGTCACCACGGCTGCCCCTGCGGGCCAACCTGAACGGCTTGGCGAGCCGGGTGCCGGTGAAGCCGAGCAGCGCCGGGAGCAGGGTGAGCGAACCGAGGAGCACGCAGGCAACGGTCATCGCTGCCGCGATGGCGACGCCGTTCATCAGCGGCTGCCGCAGAACCAGCAGGCCGAGCATGGCGATGACCACGGTCGTGCCAGCGAAGAGCACCGCCCGGCCGGCCGTGGAAAAGGCGGTCACCACGGAGCTTTCCGCTGTGGCGCCGGTACGGAGGGCCTCGCGGAAGCGGGTCACGATGAACAGCGCGTAGTCAACGCCCACACCGAGCCCGATAAGCGAGGCCACGATGGGCCCGAACGACGGCGCCGGGACGAGGTGGCCTATAAGGGCGATGAGCGCAAGACCACTGCCGATGCCGAACAGAGCAGTGATGATCGGCAGCCCCATCGCGAGCACCGAGCCGAAGCTGATCAGCAGCACGATGGCTGCGGCGATGATACCGATGCCCTCGGACGAGCCGCCGCGCGGGGTTTCTGCTAGATCAACTGCGCCACCGCCGAGGTAGTAGGACACGCCGCCGTGCGAAGCGTTTCGCGCATCGTTCATGAGCGCCTTCGCCTCGCTGCTCGGGAACTTGATCGACATCACGTCGAGCTGGACCGTGGCGAATGCGACGTGCCGGTCAGCCGAGATCCGGCCTGGCACCTGATAGGGGGAGGTGACGGCGGTAACGTGCGGCGCGCGCGCGAACGGGGCGAGGGCGCTGGTCACCTGGTCGCGCACCGCCGGGCTTGTGACCGGCTGGCTGGATCTGATCGCCAGCGTCAGTGTGTCACCCGACTGGCGAGGGAAGTGCTGATTGATCAGCCTGGTGCCCGGGTCGGTCGAGGTGAACTTGTTATCTGGCGCCGCGCCGAATTGCATCCACATGACGATCAAGCAGGCGAGGATCGCTAGCCAACCGGCCAGCGTCAGCCACTTGTGCCTGTGGCAGGTGCGGGCGATCCGGCCCAGCAGCCCGACGGGCCCGGACCCTGGCGTCGACGGGGGAGGCAGTGCGGGGGCGGCTTGTTTGAGCCGCGGTGCGGGCGAGTACGACATGACCCTCTCCGGTGAGCCGATGGTCTTGTTGTCGCACTTAATGCTCCACACCTCGGCGTCCTAGGTCGTCGTACGCACGAAGGCACTTGCTGGCCTGCCTGTCACCCCGCGGAGTACGACGTTGGAAGTACTTACGGCCCCCGCGCCTCCTCCCTCGACGCGCACAACTCCAACGTGACGTGCACCAGTGCAAAACTAAACCGTGTAGTTTTAGGCGGAGGTGGACCCTAGCTGATGAGCGTCAGCTAAGCATGGTGCCAGATGCAATACTAAACCGTGTAGTTTACGCTGCGGGGCGGGGCCCCTTGCTGGTGAGCGTCAGCTACGTATGGCGCCAGGTGCGGTACTAAACCGTGTAGTTTAGATTGCGGAGCCCTAGCTAGTGAGCGTCAGCTAAGCACGGAGCCAAACGCGATACTAAACCGTATAGTTTACGCAGAATATGGAGCCTTGGCGGGCGGACCAGGCAGTTTCATTCGCTGCGGGCGCAGGCTGGAGCTTCGTGTGTCCCGACCGCGATGCGCTCCCTGGCCGGTGCGGCGACCGGACTTATTAGCGCGCGCTGCGCGAGAAGGCGACGGTCGCCCCGATCGCGGCCGTCAGCCGGCGGAGCGCGGCGACGCTCGCGGCGTAGGCTGCCACGGTTGCGATGAGAACCAGCCAGGATGCGGCTAGTGCGGCGGGCAGCATCCGTGCGCCCAGAGAGAGGTCGCCGGTGAGCACGTGCCAAGGCAGGTGCCATGGCCGCGCGAGCGGAAGGAGCACGAGGGTCGCACCAAGGGTTCCCCAGCTCAATGATCCAAGCGGGTGGAGCCCGTCGCCGGCGTTCTGGCTGAGCAGGAAGTAAACGGCTGCGGACGCGGCTGTGCCGAGCCCAAGCAGCAGGCCGAGTCCGTCGATGCGAAGCCCTTGCCAGACCTCTACGACGCAGGCCAGCCCGACGAGTGCCAGCACGGCACCGACCATGGCCGTACGCGCCAGGTGGACCCGGCGGATAAGCCGTACCCAGGCGACGACCAGGACGGGGGAGAGGTACTCGAGCAGTATGGCGACGCCGACGGCGAGGCGGGAGACGGTGGCGTAGTACAGGGCTTGCACCGCCGCAAAACCGACGGCGCTGTACGCGATCACGAACGGCCAACGGGACCGTGGCACCACGAGCGCGTGCGGGTTGATCGCCGCCGTCAATGCGAAAAGCACTACGGCAGAGCCACCGAGCCTGATCCAGACCGCCTGCAGAGGACTCATGCCCGCGTCGATGAAAGCCTTGGCCAGTGGGCCGGAGAACCCGAAACAAATCGCCGAAATAACGGCGAAGATCAGGCCGGATCGCCTTGCCGGGGACATACCGATACTCTCTCTCTCATCGACACCACCATATCAGGTTTGGTGGTGTCGATTCGAGTGGGGTATCTATCTGCGCGCCGCGTCCGCCACGACGGGCGACCCGTAGAGGGCCGCCACTGGTCGCCGAAGACCCGTAGAGGCCCGCTACTGGTCGCCCTGGGCCCTCGCCGAAGACCCGTAGAGGGCCGCAGCTGGTCGCCCACGGCCTCGCCAATGACCCGAGGAGTGCCGCCACGGGTGGTGGCTAGCCGCCCGCAGGGTTCGCCAAGCCGTTCTGATACGCCATGACGACGAGTTGCGCCCGATCACGCGCCCCGAGCTTGGTCATGGCCCGGCTGACGTGCGTCTTGGCTGTCAGCGGGCTGACCACGAGCTTGTCTGCGATCTCATCGTTGGATAGCCCCGCCGCGACGAGCGAGACAACCTCACGTTCGCGGTCGGTAAGGGCGGTGAAGGAGGGCTGGGCTGTTCGGCGCGGCGAGGCGGCGCCATGCTGCGGCATGCCGGAGTCGACTGCGCCTGCGGTCAGCCGGGGCTGCCGTGAGGTGAACGCGGCGATGACGGAACGGGTCACGCTTGGGGAAAGCAGCGCATCGCCGCGCGCGACAACTCGCACTGCCTGCAGCAGTTCGGCTGGCTCGACGTCTTTCACCAGGAACCCGCTCGCCCCGGCGCGAAGCGCCGCGAACACGTTCTCGTCATCGCCGAACGTGGTGAGCACGATGACATGGACGGCCGTGAGTTCCGGGTCCATTGTGATGCGGCTGGTGGCCGTGACACCATCCACGTCGGGCATGCGCAGATCCATCAGCACCACGTCTGGGCGCTCCTGGCGTGCAAGGGCGACGGCAGCACCGCCGTTAGGAGCCTCGCCGACGACAGTGATGTCGGCGGCGGAGTCAAGCAGCAGACGGAACCCTGCGCGGACGAGGGCTTGATCGTCGGCGAGCAGCACACGAATCATGGGTGAGGTCGGTCACCCCCCACGGGCAGATGCGCGAAAACCTCGAACCCACCGCCCTGGCGAGGGCCCGCCGAGAAGTCGCCGCCGGCCGATGTGGCGCGTTCCCGCATCCCTGCCAGCCCGTGGCCGCCGTCAAGCTGGCCCGTACCGGCACCCGGGGCGGGATGGCCGGCGCCGTCGTCGCTGACCCGCAAGGTGAGAACACCCGGCTGGTAACGGAGGCAAACATAAGCGGTAACGCCTGGTCCAGCGTGGCGCAGCACGTTGGTCAGCGACTCCTGCAGGATCCGGTAGGCGGCGTGGTCGACCTGTTCGGGAAGCACCACAGCCTCGCCGTCGACGGTGAGCCTGACCGGGACGCCCGCCGCCTGCACCGCGTCACAGAGCGCGGTCAAGCGGTGCAGCCCGGCCCGGCCGGCACCTGCGTCCAGGTCCGCCTCGCCGGGCTCGCTGGGGGTCAGGCTTCTGTGCTGCCCGAGGGTGCTGCGCATCTCGGCGAGCGCGCTCTTGCTTGTGTCCCTGATCGCGGTGAGAGCCCCACGGATCTGCGCGGTGTGCCCGGTCGGCCGAAGTACGTGCAGGGCCAGCCGGCCTGGACGGCTATGGTGGCCATGCTGTGTGCCACGGTGTCGTGCAGTT
>WNGA01012179.1_pt1 | contig 11138 bp, 13 predicted proteins | sample 5400061 | NCBI WGS metagenome assembly WNGA01 (sample SAMN13153366, study PRJNA577476) | soil metagenome | isolation source: 100 cm soil or saprolite under grassland replicate 2 | place: USA:California | collected 2016-06-15
ACTTTTTCCTGTACCACACCTAAAGAGTTTTAGTAATTACCAACCGAACGAAAAAAGAATCTGAAAAAATTCCGGAAGGATTGGTCAATCGAAAAGTACGCAACGCTGCAAGGCTAAATTGCATACTCATGCGCTATGTTTATGTTTTTAATTTGCATACTTAGACCAGAATGGGGAAGATTGTCTAAGATATCAATTTTGTGTTATCCACAAACACTTCGTGCAATGGAGAATCTACTGAAGAAAAAAAATCACTTTAATTTAACTGAAACTAATCTTATAATAACAGTTTAATTTTTCTAAATCCTCTTTATAAATTTTTTTCAAGAAATTATGCGCTTCTTTATCTACTATAATTTTTTGAGTATAACCTTTTTTATATGTCATGGATTTTAAAAAATCCTTTTTGCCATCACCCAAAAGATTTAGAAATCTTTTTAGCAACTTATTTTTTTTCAATTTTCGAATAATTAAATATCTTGGATAAGATACGTTATTGTGAACCTTACAAAAATTTATTTTATCTACGTAGTTTTCTGATACCTCAAGAAACTTAAAAACTGAGGTTAACGTCTCACGGGGTTTTGACTTTAAACTCTCGAAGTTTATAATAAGTATTTGAGATGAAGGAAACACTTCATAATAACGAGAAACTTGTTGATAGTAAAACCCAAGATCAAGATATAATCGATCAAGCCCCCAAATTTTTTTTTCTTTTTTAAACTCATCTTGAATTTCCTGAAGAAAACAAATATTTTTTTGTAAGCCAAGAGAATAATCCATTTGATATTGCGAAATTAAACGCTTTACAGGATCACGTAATATTATTATTATTTTTGATTTATTGTTGTAATTATAAATTTTTTTTGCTGCATTCTTTTCCCATAAATAGGATGGACTTGCCTCACCTCTTATTTTGAATTGAGCACCTTCTTCAAATAGAGAAGCATAGACACATTTGTCTCTAATTATTTTTGTATGATATTTCTTACCTTTTTCAGGTGGCTTATATAATTCTTGATTGGGATTTTCTACATTTTCTGCGAAGAAGTGTGGTTCTTTAACGGAAGACATGAATATATCAGGATGCTGATCTAAGTATTCATATAATGAAGTTGTGCCACATCTGGCAGCTCCAACGATAAACAAATTTGCTCGTACTTCCATTTAGAGGGTTCGGTTTTGTTTGTGTTTTACAAAGTATTTCTATAAATATATAAAAAATTTTAAGAAATTTCTTTTTCAGGTCCGCTTATATAATTCTTGATTGTCAAGATATTTTTCATGTTAACTTATTATGATGTTTTAATCCATCTTGAAAGGCTTGGGGTACATAAAGCCTGAAAGCACTTATTTAAGTGGTTTTTTTATTGTGTAAATCGTATAGTTTGGCCAATTAGATAAGCCTTAGTCTTTGAAGCGTCGCAAGCAGAAAAATTCAAACTACGCAAAAATCGAAGCGGTATCGTTCGCCTCCAAACGGTGCCTACACTGTAATTGTACAAACGAAAAGTGAGGAAGAAGCGCGAAAACTTGTAGTAATAAATAAGATATGCTTATTAACAAGCGAAAAAAATGCAACATCAAACTTTCACCTTACGGATTTATAGTTTTCAGCTGCCCTTCCAAATACTTGTTGTTTATATTCATAATAATCTTTCTCTGAAAGCTCGTGCACACTTAGAATTTCTATCTGATCTGAAGAAAGTTCTGGGGTGAAAAAATACCTCTTTAATGGATTTTTTAAATCGGATATGGAGATCGGTGTATCGCTAGCTTTAAGAAATCTTTGAAGATTTGAGCCGGCATCTTTAATTAAATAAAAAACTAAATAAAAGTGTTTCACATTTGGTTTTTGAGTTTGTTTTGAAAACAACTGCACCTGGAATGACGTAGCTATGTAATTGTAAATAAAAATATTTTGTAGTAGCTAAATTAGTTTACTTTATTTCGAGTTTCCAAAAGGAAAAGGTTATCTTTTTATTAAGGATGAACTGTGATTTGTCATTAATAAAAAATCTTTCACGGGTGAGTTTATTTCCAGCGACTGTTTTATTTATATTCTGATTACTGACAGTAAAACAAAAAAGAAAATATAGGGACTCAATATTAACTGCCCGAAGTTTTTATTTTATATAATTGTTAAACACAAAAATTTCAGGGTCCTGCAAAAGGTTTTTACCTTTCCCGCAATGCCTCCTTAGCATTGATTTGTAGACTGAAAGGGACATTGCGGCACTTGCCTACCGGCAGGCAGGTTTATAGCGTTTTCATTAAATCAATATCTCTTAGTTCCATAAAACTCGTTAAGCGATTAACAATTGTGTTGCAGGGAATATATTCTTATTCCTTTCTTCTTATTTCCTTGAACTATTTTTTAAACCGGTCGTTTTGGTATTATCCCCCACTGCTATGCCTTCGTTGGTGTTGTCATCAACGAATTAGAATTGTTGCAGGTTGACAACACCTGCAACGGCGGGGAGAATCTGAATTGCCCAACCTTTTTTCTCCATACCATGCTCATGCTTTATTACTGTCTACTTTATAGCATGGCCGGTGCTGAAGCCTGGTAATAATACCATCTCTTAATTATGTTTCGAAGCGAAAAAAGGAGCAAAAAAGCCCATGACCGAACGTGATACGAACATGGTACGAACATGGTACGAAGATGATACGAACAAGACACTTCCGGGATTTTTATAAAAAGCATGTGTCTTATACGGCAATAGCTTTACAAAAACGGACATGTTTACGGAATAAGCTTTACAAAAATCAATTGTCATACGGGTACAGCTTTACAAAAATAATTTTCATACGGATATGACTTTACAGTTTTTAGCTTTTTAGAGGGTTTTGGGTTGAATGCTGAACTGCAGAAGTGTTAAGATTACAACTAAAATGCAATCTAACGTTGTTGTAAAGATGTATTGCTTTGGTAACAGGTTCAATAGCATTATTGTAGCTCTTAAAAACAATATCCAGGTTAAATTCTTGTTTCAAAATTCCATTGATCCTTTCTGCAATTGCATTATCATAAGGACTTCCGGATTGAGTCATACTGATGGAGATATGGTGTTGCTGTAACATTTGTATATATTCATCGCAGCAATATTGTATTCCCTTATCTGAATGCTAAAACCTCCTTTACCACTCGCAGAAAATGTTACAAAGAGGATAAGATGCTTAGTATATTTATTTATGTCCGTACGAATACCCGATTCTATCTCTTCAAACAAATAAAATCAAAAAAATGAAAAAGTATGTTGTGCTTTATACAGCACCAATTGAAGCAAGTCAGCAAATGCAACAAGTACCACCGGAAGAACAGGCAAAAGGAATGGAAGCATGGATGCAATGGGCGCAGAGATGTGGTGATAACTCGTTGATTTAGGTTCACCGCTTGCCGGTGGACAAAAGCTTTCTCTTTCAGGAAGTACTGATAGCAACCTGAACATTGCAGGTTACTCCATATTACAGGCTGACAACATGGAAGAGGCAAAAAAATTATTGCAAGGTCATCCCCCATCTTGGATGGAATGCGGCTTGTACAATTGAAGTGTATGAAACAATGCCTGTACCAGGAACGTGAAATTTATTTGAAACAAGTGATATGCGATGGATGCCTTGCTTCCCGGCAATGTCTCCTTTGCCTTCGTGTGCAGAAAGGGACATTGCGGCACTTGCCTACCGGCAGGCAGGTTTATAGCGCTTTTGTTAAATCAATATCTCTTAATTCCATAAAACTTGTCACAGGATAAATTCCTTGTACCCCTTCAATATAAAATTTTGCTGAACTACCATATCCTGAATTTGCAGCAGTATATCATGATTATTTTGTTTTTGCAAACGTTCAACAATATCATAAGCCATAAATCTTTTACCATTGCCTGCAATGCTGCTAATTGTTTGACCGGTATTGTGGAAGGCGATAACCGCATGAGCATGATTGGGCATAATTGTATAGCCGATTATATAATGTCCGTTCTTTTTTAAAACATCAAATCAATTATACATTGTATCGTATCCATTTGTTATTTCGAACAGTGGTAACCATTATGCACAAGTGAAAGTAATAAAATATACACCGTCTTTTTCAGGTATAGTTTTTCTTATGGGCATAGGGATCATTAAACAGATAGTAAAGCTAATAAAGGAAATTATGAATAAAAAATCTATAGTAGAAAATTTATCTATTACACTCCTTCACCGCAAAGTCCTCCGCTTAGCACACAGCCCTTGGAGAGACTTTGCGGAGAAGGAATTTTGTAAAAAACTATGTATGATATCATCGCTGCAAATTATTCCAAATAGTATTTGTAAAAATTTACTTGCTTTACTATAAATTTTTCAAGTGTTTTTATTATATTTACTACGCCGTGCCAGTTCTATAAACAATATCAAATTAAATTGCTGATTTACTAAAACTAACTTAGAGTTGAAAGTTTGCCTCTCTTAGGGAATACAGCTACTCATAAATCTATAAAACGCTCTTGAAATTGAACGGTAAATCTTAATACCTCTGATAAACTGCTTATGGTAAGCAATATGAATAGGCTATAATGTTTGTTGATGTATTAGATTTAATAATCAATTCTCTTTTTTAATCTTTTAAATATTACAATTATGAAAAAGAAACTACCCTTTGTTTTATTAAGTTTTGCGCTTTTATGCAACATTAAGTTAATTGCGCAGATAGGCAAACCATGGCTTATCGGAGGCAATACACTTGACGCAAGTCGAGCTATTGGTTCGAATAATAATTTTTCTCTTGCTTTTAAAACAAACGGTACCGAAAGAGCCAGAGTGACAAACGACGGTTTTTTTGGTATCGGTACCAAAGCTCCCTCCCCCTACAAATTGAAAGTCAGTCATGGTTCTTTTGGATTAGACATAGAAAACAATTCAAATTTGAATGATTGGGAACTTGTTACACTTAGCAGCGACTTAGATTTATTTTTTAATGTTTCTTTCCGCGGAGCGTTTAATTCTACTACAGGCGCCTATACAGGAATATCTGACGAAAGACTAAAAACAAATATTCAGTCTATGTCCCCTGCATTAGAAAAGATCAATCAATTAAAACCCTCCACGTTTCAATTTAAAAACACAACAGATAAACAATTTTATAATGGTTTCATTGCACAGGATGTAATGAAAGTATTTCCAAACCTTGTAACGCATATTGTTAACCCAGAGCGAAACCTGGATGTGTATACACTTGATTACAGTGGCTTTGGTGTAATTGCCGTAAAAGGTGTACAAGAATTATATCAAACTGTAAAGAGCCAGGAACAAACAATAAATACACTGCAAGATCGCATTACAAAATTAGAAGCGGCTCTTAATGCAATTAGTAACAACTTAGGCAGCAGAGATATAAAAGGCATTTCACTGCAACAAAATCAACCTAATCCTTTTAATCAAATCACTACAATCCATTATACAATACCACAAGGAGCCAGTGCCCAGATAAGGATTTATGATGCTGCAGGAACCATGATAAAAAATATGAGAGCGACGGAGAGCGGTCAAGCACAAATTAATGCTTACGATTTAAAACCCGGCACATATACTTATACGCTGATAGTAAACGGTAATGTGGCTGCATCTAAAAAAATGGTGTTATTGAAATGATCAATAATAACATTAAATAAATAGAAATAAAAATTGCAAAAAACCTGCAAATTCATGTTTGCAGGTTTTTTATTCAATATACTTCATAATTCTGCGAATACATGTTCAATAAACCTTTCTTATTATTTCAATCCTGAATATTTTAAAATCCGTTTAGGTTCAATGAACGAACTTTTGTAATCTAATTCCGCAATGTCCCTTGCTAACACACAAGGCTATTTAGGAGACATTGCGGTGAAGGAATGCTAAGAGACACTGCGGAGTAACGAAGGCACTACTTGTCCCGCTTAGCGGGAAGACGCTTTGCACAATGCCTGTGTCCCGGCCTTGTATTAACATAGCTTTTTATCAGAGTTTCTCCTTTTTCTTTATCTTGACCGTAAATAAGTTTGCTATATGATCCGTTCAAAAATCGCAGGCATTGGCATGTATCTGCCCGACCAGGTGTTCACCAATCAGGACATAATGAAGTATATGGACACGAGTGATGAGTGGATACAGGAAAGAACCGGCATAAAAGAACGCCGGTATGCCAAAAGGGAAGGTGAAACTACTGCCACCATGGGAATTGAAGCAGCAAAGATTGCCATGGAAAGAGCCGGAACAACAGCGCAGGAAATAGATTTTGTTGTATTTGCAACACTTAGCCCTGATTATTATTTTCCGGGTTGTGGCGTATTGCTGCAAAGGGCAATGAAGATGAAAGAAATTGGAGCGCTCGATGTGCGCAATCAATGCAGTGGCTTTGTATATGCACTTAGCGTGGCAGATCAATATATCAGGACAGGCACCTATAAAAATATTCTGGTTGTTGGCAGCGAGAAGCATTCTTTTGGACTGGACTTTAGTACAAGGGGAAGAAATGTTTCGGTAATCTTTGGTGATGGCGCGGGTGCCGTGGTACTTCAGCCGACTGAAAAAGAGAATCAGGGAATATTAAGCACGCATTTGCACAGTGACGGAGAAAGCGCGGAAATATTAGCCCAGTATAATCCGGGGAGTCATGCTAATTACTGGCAAAAATTTGCGGATTTTAATGATGCTGAAATAGCCGATATGTTCATGAGCCACGCCATGATAGATAAGGCTCAAAACTTTCCCTATATGGATGGTCAGGCCGTGTTCAAAAAGGCTATTGTAAAATTTCCGGAAGTAATTCTGGAAGCATTGAATGCACATGGCAAAAAACCTGCAGATCTTACTATGCTTATACCTCACCAGGCAAACCTTCGTATCAGCCAATATGTACAAAAAAAGCTTGGATTGCGCGATGACCAGGTCCATAATAATATCCAGAAATATGGCAACACCACTGCCGCTTCTATACCGATTGCCCTGTGTGAAATTTGGGAAAAAGGATTGCTCCGTGAAGGAGATTTAGTTTGCCTGGCCGCCTTTGGGAGCGGCTTTACATGGGCAAGCGCTTTATTGTATTGGTAGAAATAATGCGCGATTCCGCAGGAAAAATATTTCACATGCTTGCATAAGTATGGAGCAAGCATGCAGCGTTGACAATATCTACAGCGTGCTTGTGTCTTATTATTTTATTTACGTTTATCTAAAGCACTGCCTGTCCCGCTAACGGAAAGTAGCTACGCTGCAAAAGCTCGTTTGCATACTTACGGAAATAAATACCAATATATCATTTTAATAAGTCTACCTTTAAGACTAACCAAATTAAAAAATCTTTTTATGAGAAAAGTTATGTTAATCCTAAGCTTACTCCTTTTAGGAGTCGGAGCTTATACCCAGGAAACAAAGAAAAATGGTACTATTTACATTAATCACCCTTACATTGACATTGTAAACAATTCTGTTAAAGCCTATCTGGCAAAAGATGATGCAACAAATACGAAAATATTTGCCGATACAGCCAGGTTTTGGGTATCAGGTATGACTAAAGCCATAGGAATAGCGGATGCATTTAAAATGTGGGATAGTGATTTTGATTATTATGATAGTATCACACTTACCAAAGTAGGCTACCCTGATTATTTGAATTACGTAGATAAGGATCAAAAAGTAGTGCAATCATGGTGGCTCTGGTCTGGCAAATCAAAGAAAACAGGTGAAGTGGTAAAAATAGATATGGTTCAGTTCGATACCTTTAACAGTGCAGGCAAAATAGAGTTAGAAGGCATTTATGGAGATTTCAGCAAAATGGTTAAGGACTAAAAGAATAATTATTATCCCAGATTAAAAGAATAATAAAATCCCAAACTATCGGTTCATGAAATGAAATCATGAACCGATTTTATTATGTGAATTAATGAAAAACCTAAGTTATTTATTTAACCATTCATTCAGTTTAAAAAGGAGTTGTCGGCAAAATAAAGCATACATTCCACTACCCTCAAATTTCAAGAGATAAAATAAATTTTATGAAACGGATTTTAGTTGTAGCCTCTTTGCTGATGATTGTTTTTTCATTTTTTGGCTGCGCTCCTTATGGTGTTGTGAGATCAGGGCCACATCGCTATTATGCACCAAGGCCTTACTATGGATATTATGCGCGCCCACATTATTATGGCGGTTTCAGACACCGTTATTATGGTTACGGTTATCACAGATAGTAATGCATCAGATTCTTTACATAGTAAATATTTTTGAAGCTGTTATGATTTATAATAGTTTTTTTTATGCCTTCGTTGGTGCTGACACAACAATCAAATGAATATTGAAGGTGACAACAACTGCAACGGCGTACAGATTTTTTGTTTTCTGCTGACGGGCAACTAACTGCGGCAGCAAAAAAAATTTTTCCTGTACTTTTTTCTTGATAAAAAAGTACAAAAAAATCAAGAAAGAAAAGATATACAACGCTTTTCTTTCTTTTACCTTGATTGAGCTGCAGTGCTACTGTGACTTCAACTGTTAAGTCTTGACGATTAATTCGAGATTTTAGCACATTCGTTCCTCTGCCTTCGTTAGGTTGCCACGAACGAATTAGAAGAAATAAAAGACCCTTGAAAAGAAAAATTAGGTTTTACGGATTAAAAAATCTAAGAATATTTTTTATTCAGACTTCATTGAATATTTTGTACTTGATAAGTCTCAGAAGATACATTTTTATTACACCCCTGAAGCGATTGCTGTATTTCAATATTTTTTTCGTAACAAATTGTACCAGGCTAAAAAACTTGTTTGAGTGGTAATACAGCGGTGAACGCATCGGTGATGCTATACAACAAAAAGAGGGTATGGAACAACCTGTATATTATTGGGACCCTGTGATCTCGCCAAGCGGTATCACTTTTTATAAAGGCAATGCCATTCCTGAATGGGAAAATAACCCTGTTCATGGCCTGCCTTAGCAGTACGCATATAAACCGCCTGGTGATTGTAAACAACAAAGTAGTGGGAGAAGAAAGATTACTTGCAGATAAAAAAGAACGTTTTCGTGATGTGGCTTATTACAACGGCATGCTCTATGCCATTACCGATGGAGGCAACCTTTACCGGATCAGCAGGGAATAGCATGCAACCAGTAAAGAGAAGAAATATTTTCGTTTAAATTTCCAGCGCAGGTATGCAGCAATGGCAATATGTACAGCGTACTTGTGCCTTATTATTTTATTTACGTTTATCTAAGCCAATAACCTGTCCCGCTAACGGGAATTACGCTACGCTGCAAAGGCTCACCTGCCTACTTGCGCCAGATTAGGGCGGCTAACGAATGAGCTTTCCAAACACTAATACCGCAATGTCCCTGCTAACACACGGGCTACGTAAGAGACTTTGGGGAAGGGAAACTTAACCTATAATAATATTTTGCACCTTCTGTGGAGTTGGTTGACCGGGATCAACACCTAATGATTGCAGGATAGGCAGAAGGGTTTCACCGAAGGCCTGGAAGTCTTCCATGCTTTCCCACACATCAGTTACCTGAACACTATTTGGATCACCATAGCATACATGGTAACTTCTTCCCTTTGGAGATCCTGCGCCGGCAGCATTTAGTTTCTCAATGCACTCATCGTACCTGGCAGCGGTCATACCCGAAGGGGCAAATGTTAGAACAAATGACATAGTAATGGTTTTATCAGTTAAAAAATAAAGAAATAAAGTTCATCATTTAAATGGGATATCCGACATTGTTTTTTAATCCCAGGCGAGCCTCCCAGCGGGGAAAAATAATTAAGCTTTTGTATTTTGTAATACTAATACCACAATGTCCCTTGCTAACACACAAAGCTATTTTAGGAGACATTGCGGGGAAGAGAAAAAGGAGTTTTTATGAAACAACATGGTAATTCAAAACATCGGTGAGTTTAATTTTATTTTCTGGTTTTAAGAAGTTGTTATCCAATACTTTAGCCATTTTTCCAAAAGCAAGATTAGAAGGAGCAAAAACGGTGAAAGGGCCGGTACCGCTTAGAATTTTATCTAATCTTGAAGCAATAACACCACTTTTTAATGTTGTCATTTTATCATTGTTGACAACTTGTGTGATTTTTGACATTTTTTTGAATTATATGCCGGTAGAATAACCGGCAATACTTGTAAGATAAACTTAAATAAACGCGCCCGGTGTTAATGTATAGCTTTTGGTAATAAATAACTTTTATAACTTATAGCTTTATTGCGCGATTATGATACAAATAAACCTGCTGTTATAAATGGCAATACTTTAAATAGCGAAGAAATGATCAAATAAAAAAAGGCCGAATAGAAATTCAGCCTCGTATTAAAATCAAATATCCTATGAAAAACCATTTGCATATTGGCAAATGGCATACCAATAATAATTTACACCTGATTTGTCTGGTTGGTTTCGTTTTCTTTCCATTTCATAGATAATAAATGCCATTTTTGGTAGTTAAGTTCTTCGATAGCTCTGTGCATTAATGCTGCTTTGTGCTACTAATACCGCAATGTCCCTGCTAACACACAAAGCTATTTTAGGAGACATTGCAGGGAAGAAAAAGGAAATAAAAGTACTTTATCCTTTGTCCATTAAATATGTAATGATGAAAAAAAATTGTAGTTTGAAGGATAAATTATTTTATGTTTAAAATAATTCCTTATGCTCTTACAATTTCTTTTGTAGTGATTACAACATTCACTTATTGTCAGAAACAACCCGTTTTAATTGTACAAAGCTTTGAATATATATGGCAGAAAGATTTTAACGCATCTCCGGCGCCCCGTATGATCATTTTTTCTGATGATTCTGCAAAACTTGAATTGAAGAATAGTTGCCTGAAAGCCATACACAATTACTGCGATATTGCCGTCTCGCCGGGGTCTCACTATAGATTTGGTGTGTTGGCTGTGGACCCCGGCGCATTTTATCGATTAGCAGATGAAAATGATTTAACAGAGTTCATTGTAGTGCGAGGGCTCATAATGCATTGTCTTATTCAACTCATAAAACGGAGCGCTGCTGTGTTTATATTCCCGCCAGTCATTTATTAATTTCCATTTGCCTTTAACAGGATTAAGATGCATATACTTAATTTTTTGCAACAGGAATTTTCTTGTATAAATCGGTTTTGCATCGA
>WNGA01036949.1_pt1 | contig 11135 bp, 15 predicted proteins | sample 5400061 | NCBI WGS metagenome assembly WNGA01 (sample SAMN13153366, study PRJNA577476) | soil metagenome | isolation source: 100 cm soil or saprolite under grassland replicate 2 | place: USA:California | collected 2016-06-15
TGGGTCGCGCATGACAATCTCCACATCCGCCAATTGGTAGAACTCAGGCGCCTGCGGTTAGAAAATATCACAAAGCCTTACAATCTCGAATACGCAGGTGATTGGTAACTGATAGTCGCAAATCATATTATCAATATAGGTTTGTAGTTCATTATCGAGCAAGTTCGTTGGCGTTCCAAGAGTGCGCCTAACACAGCATGCACCGGACGGCTGGGACTGTGCGCGTTTTTTGGGGTTGTTTCTGAGCTCCGGCAGTTTTCCGTTTCCAAGCTTTATTCTCCCCAGCCGCCGGTAACGCAAGCCGTTAGCCCGCTGAATGAAACATCCCGGCTCTCGTGCCTGTTGCTCGCGCCTGTTTCGATATCTGCTATCATTTCTATCGATACGTGGTTCAGTCCGGCTACCCGCAAAAGGACGAAGAGAGACCATGAGCGACATTGACCTCGGACCACTAGAGCATGGTCCGCATGCCAATCTGATCCGCGAAATGGCCCGCACGTGCTCTGCCGATGACAGCATTCACGCTATCTGGGTGGGTGGCAGCCTTGCTGCTGGCCGTGGTGACGCATACAGTGATGTTGATTTCCGTATTGCCCTCGAACCTGGACACATCGACCGATGGACAAACCCTGACTGGCAACACTATCTGCCTATTCCTCCCTGCGGCGGTTTGTTGATGCACTTTGGGGAGCAGGCGCTGCTGCATCATTTGGTGCTGGCAGACGGAACCATCGTCGATTTCTACGTCCAAGATACGACACAGCACAATCCTGAGCCGAAACTGGTCATCCTCGCCTGTCGCAGCGCAGCGTTCAGAGCGACGTTGGAAGGGTTTGCGCGTCCTGCCGATGTGCTGGTCCGAGCGATTGACGGCGCAGTGATCAGGCAGTTCTTGGTTGATTACTGGATCACAACCCACAAGCAGATGAAGGCGCTTGCCAGGAACTACGATCTCTCCCCGTTCGTTGGCCTCTATTTCGAGCGGATGGCACTGCTGCGCGCCTGGTACATGCACGCGGTGGGAAAAGATATCGATTCACGGCCAACACTGCACATGCTCGGGGCACTGCACAAGGGCTTGGAGGACAAGCTGACTGCGGATCAGCACAACATCCTGGGCTTGCCGTCACGGACACCGGAGGAAACCGTCACGGTCATAGAGGCCATCCGCGCAGAGATGGCGCGCGTCGGTCGTTGGTTGGCCGATAGGCACGCGTTTGCGTATCCGCACGACCTTGAAGATGTCGTACGGCGAGTCTGGAATGAGCACAAGCAATCCCTTGCAAGGCGATGAACTGATAACGCATTGTCTCGCGGGCTAACATTGCGCTACAGCCGATCGGCTGAATCGGGGCGTTTTTGAAAGGCAGTTTCGTGCTTACCGCTCGGTCGGGCGGCTGAGCTCTACTGTTGTATGGATCGATCAGTTCTCGAAGCCTGTCGTCGCCCGAGTTGCCACCAGCTTGGGTGTGCGATCGCGGTGATCGAGGCCCAGTTCGGTGGTGCGCGATGGGCCTGGCCGGGGAGCGGGAGAACGTTGGTCAGCACTGATCCGCTGGAGATGTCGCGCCGCCCGGCTCAGGATTGACAGCTCGGCATCCTGCGCGGGTCGGAGTGCTTGGTGATCGTGACGGCATGGTGCGAGGGGCGAGGCGACGATGCAGGTATCAGAAGTTCCAGGTGCGGTGGCGGCAGGGATGTCGACCGCCTCGATGCTTGACCTGACGGCCGATGACGCGATCGTTCTTCACGACTCGAACCGGCTCGTTCTGCGCCTGCTGCCCTGTGACATTGTCGCCCGTGTCGCGCACATCGCGCATCAGGCCGGCGCGTTCGAAGTCGAGCTTGCTCGGCGGCTCGCTCAAACCGAGAGCCCAGTCGCCACACTCGACCCGCGAGTCGAGCCGCAGATTTACGTGCGTGACGGCTTCGTGGTCACGCTCTGGACCTACTACGAAGGTGTGCCGCCGCGAGAGGTCGCTCCAGCCGACTACGCACGCGCGCTCGAGCGACTCCATGCCGGCATGCGGCAGATCGACATGGCGACGCCGCACTTCACCGATCGAGTCGCGCAAGCTCAACGGCTGGTCGGGAGCCGCGACCACACTCCCGATCTCCCCGACGCAGACCGTGAGCTTCTCAGCAGCACATTGCGAAGCCTGAGGCGGGCGGTCGTCGAACGGGGAGGCGCCGAGCAGCTGCTCCACGGCGAGCCACACCCAGGCAACCTGCTCCGAACGAAGAACGGGCTGCTGTTCGCAGACCTCGAGACCGCTTGCCGCGGGCCTGTCGAGTTCGACATCGCCCACGCGCCCGAAGCGGTGAGCACGCACTATCCGGGCGCTGATCAACAGCTGATCCGCCAATGCCGGAGTCTCATGCTCGCGATGATTGCGACGTGGCGCTGGGATCGAGACGACGACCTCCCGAACGGGCGACGACTAGGGCAGACCTGGCTCAACGAGATGCGCGCCGCGCTGGAGCGCTACGGACCCGACATGGCGTGATACGGAGCACCAACTGGACGTGGTTAAGAGCCCACGAGAAGGAGGCGAGTCATGAAATTCAATGACCTGGAGATACCAGTGTCCCCGGCATGCCGTGCCGCGCTTGAAGTCGCCACCGTATATTGCTCACCTGCGCTCCTCAACCACTCGGTGCGGGCCTTTTTGTGGGCGGCGGGGTATGCGCTGGAGCGGGGCATGGCCTTCGACGCCGAGTTGCTCTACGTCTCAGCCATGCTCCACGACCTCGCGCTCGTGAAGGAGTTCGATAATCATACCCTCCCGTTCGAGGAGGCCGGCGGTCATGTGGCGTGGGTCTTTGGCGCCGCAGCAGGTCGGCGGTGTTGCGGATGGTCGGGCCTTCAGGCATTGGCGTGCCCGAGCTTGTCGAGCCAGGCACGCAGCACTGGCTCGTGCTCCTCGTGCAGGTGCCCAAACGAGTCGGTAACGACATTTGCTAGCGCATAGTCTTTCAGCCAGGGGTAGCGGCCTACTTGGGTCAGATCGCGCTCGGATAGCGCCGTCACGGCATCGCGCAGGCGCTGAAACGATTGGCTGTACTCGCCGAGTACCTCCTGGAGCGGGCGCTCGCGGTTGGCCTGGTAGATCCAGTCGTTGATCTGATCGACATCGTCGTCCTCGTCGAGCTGTGCAGGCCAGGGCGGCGCTGCTGGCGCGTGGCCATGCTGGGCAGCATCCAAGCGCGCCAAGGTCTTGCTGCGCCAGCCGTTCAGGTGAGCGACCACGTCTTTAAATGTCCACTCGCCGGTCGCGCCTGGAACCAGCATGCGCTGTTCGCCAATTTCGGCCTGCAGCTGTTCCCAGAAGATGCGCTCGCGCTTGATTTGTTCCAGCAGGGCGCTTTTGTTCGGTACTTGGGTCATAGCTCCACTCCTGTATCGCATAACTCTTGCAGGCTGGCATGCAAGAACGCGACCATGAACGCAGAGAGCGCACGAGCTAGATGACCAGACGTGGCCTAGCGGTCGCAGCGTCGCCAGTGTTGGGTGTCCCGGCCGGCTCGATCAAGAGCAGGTGTACCTCAGCTTCGGCAAAGGGCTGATGCTCTACGCCGCGCGGCACCACAAATAGCTCGCCTGGCCCAAGTTTCGCCTCCCGATCGCGCAGCCAGATGAGGAACGCTATGGGATTACGAGTTTGCCGGCAGGTGTAGCAAGCACCGAGCGACTGGGCGAGATTGCACGCCAAGAGTGGGGCATCGAGAATGCTTTGCATTACCGGGGAGATGTCACCTTGCACGAAGACGCCGGCCAACTCAGGCAGGGTGATGGGCCGCAGGTGCTGGCAGCGTTGAATACTGCCGTCATCGGCATCGTCTTGCAGAGCGGCGAAACCAACCTTGCTCATGCCCAACGCGCCTTTGATTTCCCCTTCGACCGCTTTCTTGGCCGTCTGTCGGGCTAAGCGACGAGCGCCCCCCGACGTTGCACATGCCCTACGCCCGCGCACATTGCGGATCGATTCCTTCCGCATAGGCTGGTAGACTGGAGATGGGTAGGCAAGGTGGGAGGGGCAAGGCGCCGCCTCGCCCGGTCTCCGAAGCAGTCACCGATGGTGATCGTCGCACAGCCCGGACGACACCAACCGATCCCACATCGGGCGAATGGAAGGAGGGAAAGATGGCGACGCCTCAGGGGCGGCCGGAACGGTTCCTGGCGTACTCCACGGCCGGTCCGCAGCGCGATCTCGCCAGGGATGCGCGCGAACAGCCCCACTGGGACGAGCACGCCGCGTTCATCGACGGCCTCGTCGCGGAGGGGTTCATCCAGCTCGGCGGCCCGCTGGACGAGGAGGGCGGCGGCTTCCTGGTCGTCATGGCGCGGGACGAGGTCGAGGCGCGGGAACGGTTGCGGCACGATCCGTGGTACGCGCACGATATCCTCTCCCTGGTCTGGGTGAAACGCTGGCGCATCTTCATCGACACGTGGGCGGCGACGTCGGGCGCGTAGCGGATGGGGCACGCGCAGATCGGGCAGCAGCGGCGACGACCGACCGATGGCCACATTCGTGGGCGTGAGTTGCGCAGCAGAGGAGGGAGCATGACCGAATTTGCGTATGAGGAGGGGCGCTGGGAGCCACCCGTCACGGGCGACGAGGACGCAACGGTGCTGGGCTTTCTGGAGCGCCAGCGCGCGACGTTCGCCTGGAAGAGCGGGGACCTGGACGCGGCCGGTCTAAGGGCGACGCTCGGCCCGTCGGCGATGACTCTGGGCGGGATGCTCAAGCACCTCGCTCGCTTCGAGGACGACATGTCCTCGGAGTGGCTGCACGGGCGCGGGCAACTCCCACCGTGGAACGCCGTGGACTGGAGCACCGATCCCGCGTGGGACTGGCGCAGTGCCGCCGATGATTCCCCCGAACAGCTCTACGCGCTCTGGCGCGAGGCCGTGGCCCGCTCGCGCGCGCTGTTGGCTGCGGCGATGGCCGACGGCGGACCGGCGCGACGGCGTGGCGGGCCCGACAGCCCGGCCCCCAGCCTGCGCTACATCCTGCTCAACATGATCGAGGAGTACGCGCGCCACAACGGCCACGCCGACCTCATCCGGGAATCGATCGACGGGCGCGTCGGCCACGATCCGCCGCGCTGAGGGTTGCCCGGCGCTCAATCCCGCAATGCCCAACATGACGATAGCGGTGAAGAATGCAGCTGCAATTAGCTCAGGTGGTGTCCAAGCGATTCCCGATCTAGTCGATGCAGCATTCGTGATGGGAGTTGTTATCTGTATGACTTACGCAGTTGGCGACCTGAGCTACACTGGTAGGTGTGCAGGAGGTCAGCCTGATGTTTCTCCTACACCCGCTTAAGCGGTCGATAGGGCGGCTGGGGCAGCTCAACGCCAATTACGTCGCCGGCTTGCACCTCACCGCTCGCCAGCACAATCCCCATCACACCGGCCTTGCGGAATGAGATTGCCCTGGTCATCACGGCCAAGGACTGCTGCCTTCAAGCCCGATTGGAACTGGTCAAGCTGGTCACAGGGATTGCGTAGCCCGGTCACTTCGACCACTGCACTCGCACCAATATGCAGCCGGGTACCAGTAGGCAACCCCAGCAAATCAATGCCACGCGTGGTGATGTTCTCGCCCATGTCCCCCGCCATCACGCTGAAGCCGGCAAGTTGCAATTCGTCATGTAATTCTGCGTGGATGAGATGCACTTGACGCAGGTTGGGCTGGGTAGGATCGGCCGCGACCCGTGAACGATGCTTGACCGTCTGGCCCATATGCGCGTCGCCCTCGACGCCGAGCCCAGCCACGAGCCGGATACTGGTATGATTTGGCTTGCTAAACGTGTGCGTTGGGCTGCGACTGACTGCCAGTACGACCCCACTCATCAGCCAATACTCCTTTCTCGTGACGCACTGCTGCCAGACAAGCCGGCAGTGTGGCTGGACCTGTGAGTGAATCAGGGCGATTAGAGAGAAAGCAGCAAGGTGCAGCAAACCGCCAGCATGACGTGTGCTGTGGATGAGCACGGCTGCACGTGGCTTCGTAGCAGCACACATTGATAACTGCCGTCCAACGCCTTGGGCTTCAGCGGCGGCGCAGCAATCGATCGGGAAAGCTCGCAACTCAAAAGCGGCAGCCTTTCACTGGCATCGTAGACGACTATTCAGTGCTGATGGAGCGCTCGCCTCGTTTGCCGGTCAGATCCTTGTCTTCCATTTCCCAGGCGTGATCGAGCGTGTGAAACGCGGTGTGCCGAATCAGGTAACGCAGCGGCCACGTGCGGGCCATTTTGCCCTGGGAATGCAACGCCCGAATGGCGTTGCAATAGGCGTCGCGATGCGCGTTCAATCCCTCATCGGTCAGTATCGCGTCCTGAGGCGTGAGCACGCCGAGCTTCTTCGCCCAGTCTTGCTCCGTGGCAAGCGTATGACGGACAATGTGGTCTCGATCTCGCCCGCCGCCGCGCGGCCCCCGCTGTATCTCAGCCGACACGCGTGCACGCACAGCGTCGAAAAACGCCCAGCACGCCCGCATCAGCGTCAGTTCACGCTCCAATGCTTCCTCCGACATGGGTTGCTGGTCGATGCTCGAAAACGCGAACGAGATACCCCAGAAGTCGGTTGAGCCCGTGCCCGGATAGTGCTCGACCATGTCGACGCCGGTGATGGTCGCAAACGCGGCCTCCATCCCCGCCAGCTTCGTCACTGGTGCATACCGTGGAATGTAGGAGCGTAGGCGTTCGATCGCAGCCTGCTCAGTCGTTGCCCCGCGCGCGAGGCCGGGCCAATCCGGTGCCACCGCCACCACCTTCTTGCCCTTCGGTCCGATTTCCAGCGTCACCCGCATGTGGTTCGCCACGGCTCCTCCGATCACCGTAGTAGACGTGACCTGGTGTGACTCTATCACAGGTTGGGTTATTTGGCGATGCGCAATGCAGAGCGCGAAACGTGAGGAGGAAGTGATGGGAAGCCATCCACCGGGTGGCGTATCAGCCGCCACGGCGATGCTTCTTGCCTATTTCACGTGACGCTGGAAGAACGCATCCCACGATTCAACTTCGGTCGCTGGGATGTCCGTGTGGCCTCCCGGGTTGATATGCATCGACTTGTCGGAGCTGCTAAACGCGTTGAACAGTGCGATGCCATAGTCTCGGCTGCGAATCGGGTCGTCCCATTGAAAGGCGAAACGTAGAGGTACCGTAATTCGTTGAGCAGCGCATCGTAATGCGACGTGATCTGGATGCAAGTGCGCGAGGCCAAGCACTGCACACTGAAAGCGTTTCTCCTCAGCCAGCAGCGGCACACCAATCCACGTACCTTGCGAAATGCCCCAATAGCCGACCGAAACAACAGCTGGCGCAAAACACGCAAGTGTCGTATCAAGGGCAGCTTGCCACTCGGGGACTGCTTGAGCCGCCAGCGTGTCCAGAAACGCAATTTTTTCTGCAGAACGTAAAGACGGCGCGTTCACATCACCCCGTAACCGACGTTCCGTTTTCAGGCGTTCTGCTTCAGCAGCTTCGCGCGTTATCCGCTCACCGTGTTTGGGAGCATCAATTGCAAGACTGGTCCAGCCGAAGTTCGTTGCGTAACGAATTGCTCGGTCACAATGCTCGGCGTCTTCTTGTGTTGCGATCCACCATGCCCCAGTGCAATCAATGTCCGAGATTCGAGCGGTGCGCTGGGTTTCCAAATCACACAAGGAACGGCTTCGCCAGCGACTTCGACGCTGAAATCGATCTGGAGAACGTCGTTCTCCAAGTATGTGGTTTTGCTCATCTGGTACTGTATCGGAGGTCAGGCACTCGGCATCACCGGGTTGCCTGCACCATCCGTATCGGCTTGGCTCGGTGATCGTTTTGCATACCAAGCGTGAATCATTCCGGCTTGGAAGAAAAGCACTGGTGAGTCAAAGCCCCCGAGCGTGATAATGTCGCGGACATCCTGGGGTGGGAGAACTGCCACATCTCGACTATATGCTTCGCGCATTCGCTCAATCCCCTCAGGAGAAGGAGGAGTGCCACTGCCTGTCATCACCCGAAACCAAATGCCAAGAAGGTCCCGGCACTCCGTCGCGGCCAAGTCGCCAGCCAAGTCGGAACTCACTAAGACACCCTCTGGGCAAAGACGTTCGGCAATGCGCTGGAAGAATGTTGATCGGACATGACGCTCCAGTATGAATTGCGAGACCAGAAACGCAGTGGCGGCATCGAACGATTCATTCGACGGGAGCGAGTCGAGATAGCCCGGATGGAAGACACATCGTGACGAAATGCCATGTTCCTCAGCCCGGCGTCGGAAGACATCCAGCATCGCTGGAGACGGCTCTACGGCGGTAAAGCGCCATTCAGGAAATTTCTGGGCGAGATAGAGGATTTCGGCACCTGTTCCTGCCCCAACGCAAAGGATATTCGCCTTGGGAGGAAGTTGGGAAAGCACGGTACTGGTGAACAAATGCAAAGCGTCGTTGATTGGAGCCAGTTTGCTCCATTGCTGGTCATACGATGACGCCTGTTTATCAAAGAGTGCTGTGATTTCCTCTTTCTGCATGGCTGTGATTTCCTCTTGCTGCATTGAGCGCTTTGGATTCCTTTAGCCCAACGACTAAGCTCAGCCGCCGGCTGAAGAGTACGGCGGTGGGAAGCGGTACAGCGAGCGGCACGAACCTGGTTTTCAAAAAAGCCCCGATTCAGCCGGTCGGCTGGAGCGCAATGTTCGGCGGCACGCCGACTAGTCCTACTCCGGTTTCTCACCACATATCATCAAACTCAGCCAGAGGGTATACGCATCAGGCAAGGCAGCCCACGCTGTCAGCGCGGCACGAAAGCGTTCGAGATCCTCCTCTGTCAGCAACCCGCCCTTGACCAGCGAGAGCATTCGGTCCGGGTGTAGATGCCGCAAAAACGGTTCGACGCCACTGCCGGCGCTGTGTGACCCAACGACTTCCAACTCGATAGTGCGAAATCCCGCAGCGGTGAGGATATGCCACAGACTCCGCCCGATATGCCGATTGCCGCCCCGCGCTGCTTGCCCCTGCCCGAACGCCTCGAGCACCGGTGCGAACTCTGGAAGCGCTGGCTCGAACAGACCGAAGAGTTGATCATCAATATCATAAATGACCAGCTTACCGCCTGGCTTGAGCACGCGCCAGATTTCTTTGGCTGCACCGATCGGATCACGGAGATGCTGAAACAACAAGCGTGCGTAGGCAAAGTCAAACTGGTCACTCTCCAGGTGTGTGTCCATCACCGACCCTTCCACGAAGCGGAGGCGCTCCTTGGCTTTGTGGTGCAGGTGCTGCTCAGCCTGATCAAGCAGGGTGCGGTCGATTTCGACACAGGTGATCGGGCTGGTCGGGACAAGCGTTAAGAGTTGCTCGGTGATAAAACCAGGTCCACTGCCAAGTTCAAGCACGGACATACCATCTTTCAGTCCGAACCAAGACAACGAGCGTGATTCTTTGTCCCAGCCGGAGTGCGCCTGAGCGGCCAAGCGCTCGATTTCCGCTTGCGCATCGCGGTGTGAGGTAGGCAGATGGTATGATCCTGAAGCACTCATCGTCTTCTCCTTCAACGTGTAAGCCGCCGAACGTGTTGCGCGTGAGCCGCGCTCATGCGCTTCGGGACGAGTCTCGCTCACGGCGTCGGCTCGACGCGCTTGTTGGGCAGTGCCGACATACGCTCGGAGTGTCAGCAGTCGAACACCGACCAGCAGATGTCGTTTCGCAACCGCTGATCATCGATGACCATGATCATCGATGACCAGTTCACGAATCGCATCTGGGAGCTGTTCACGCTGCCAGGCGCACTCGAGCCGGCCGGCGCTTTCGCCCTGGCCGAAAGCGGCAGCCGCGCGGGCCGCTTTGATAGCGTAGGCCGCCGCGCCGAGTTCGTGTGCGGCGACATGCGCCAGCACTGCCGCCTGGCCGGCAGCATATGCGGCGTGCCGAGCGGCTCCGCTCAGCTCTCGTGCCGCAGCCATGGCATGACCACCCGCCGCGCGGGCCTGAGACATCGTGATCTTGCCGCGCGCCCATGCTCGAGTCTGCTGGCAAGCCTGGCGGGGCTGCGGGTCCGCGGGCTGCACCGACTCGAAGAGGTGCAGAACGTGCTCTGCGCACGCGGCCGCCCACAGGGCGAGAAGCTGATGGTCGGAGTCTGTGAGCGTGCCCCCGCGGCGGATGGTGATCAGGCGAGGGTCGCGGTCTTTCGGCAGGATCACGGCTGCACCTGTCCTTTCTTGCATCTGCCCAACTCGTTACTATTATAACCCTTCATATAGCCCCCAGTTGAGATCGACTTAAGGCTCTGTGAAGCCTTTGTGAGATCGCGCAGCGCGGTTAAACCGCACGTTCGCTCTAACTTCGGAATAACGTGCTTTGGACCGCATCGGCACGTCACTGGCTTGAAGAACAATGCCGTCTGCATCTGTCGCCAGCGTACTGGTCGAACCGAGTCTGGTGAGGTTTGCTCTCGCCTATCCTATCGGATATCCTCTTTCTATCCTTTTGGATAATCCATCTCTATCCCTTGAGGTACGATTGTTTATCCAAAAGATACTTCTCCTGATCTCCCCTCCAGGCTAAACTGACACCTGTCCCACAGGACAACAGGACTGGTTTGATGGGGCTCGGCGCAGACTGTCGCTGCTAGTAGCCTATGTTTGATTCATGCTCTTGTTCGGGACATTACGCCCTTGTGTGACCAGGTGAGAATGCAATGAGTGCTCAGATCCAGGATTCTTTGATCGATGAGCTTTATAGCCTGGTTATTACTGCAATCACAACACATGGTCATCACATCACGGTGAAATCGGCGTCAGAACGAAGAAGTGTAGCGATTGTTTGCACGAATGCAACGCTGTTGAGTGCGTCGATGGACTACGTGTCTCTGTTGCGCTTGAGCCCCGAAGACCGCTGTATTGTGCGTGTTCATGTGGTCGTGATTGACCAAGACACGATTCTGTTTTTGATCTTAGCAGGCGGTGCCTACCTGGCTATTCGCGCGGAATCAATATCCCTGGAGCGTTGAGGGGCAGCAGAGTCTCTGAAGCCGCTGCCGCATCACGAAGGAGGTGTCATGCCAAAGGCGCACATCCTGATTCTGATCGTAGTTATTGTCCCTGTCCTTGTAAGTTGTGCTCCCCCGCTTACATATGCCGA
>WNGA01012187.1_pt1 | contig 11134 bp, 9 predicted proteins | sample 5400061 | NCBI WGS metagenome assembly WNGA01 (sample SAMN13153366, study PRJNA577476) | soil metagenome | isolation source: 100 cm soil or saprolite under grassland replicate 2 | place: USA:California | collected 2016-06-15
CCGATCCGCTGGATCGAGGACCGTTCGGGGATCAATTTTATGCCCGAACTGGACAAGCCCGAAAACGCGACACTCCACCAACAGCTCGAGCGCGAGGCTCCAGCAGACATCTGGCCGGCGAACGGCCCGGAATAACCAGTGCCCACTATGACTTCGATTCGCGGCGGAATGGGAATTGTCAATCCGAAGGTCAAGCATCCCGGGAGCATTGGGCTGATCGCCGCCCGAGGCGCATCGCGTTACATCCTCAGTTGTTATCATGTGCTTTGTCGGCTCGGTGGTGCGCCCTTCCAGAAAGGCGAGGAGATTTTTCTTATCGAGGATACCGATCAGGCCAACCCCATTGCGCGGGTGGAGCAGGGCCTGCCCGATCTGGATGCCGCGATGGCTTTGGTGCTCGATGGTGTCGAGGCCATCGGCGGGATCGGTGACCTCCCGCCGCTCGCTGAGGCTGCCAAACCCGAAGAAGGAATGAATGTGGTCAAGGTGGGACCTGCCACTGGAAAAACCGAGGGCCGAATCACCCGCGTTGAAGATGACGAGGTATGGATTGAGCCGGTCGATGGAGCGGCCGGCGGACCGATCAGCGCCGGTGGTGACTCAGGGTCGGTGTGGGTCTGCAAAGACACCTGGGTTCCGGTTGTGCTCCACACCGGCACCAACGATGCCGGAACCATTCCCTACGCGCGCGGCCTGGCCCTCATTCGCGCGCTCGATGGGCTGCGGCTTACGGTGTTGACGAGGTGATCGGCCGGTCCGGACGCCCCGGGGAGCGGAGGCGCGATTCGGCAAGCTCTTTGTCCGTTTTTGCCGGGAATGGCGCGGTGCATCTCAGTTGGTCTTTTTGTTGGCAACGAGCAGCAGGGTTTCCGAGCCGAGCCGGAACGGTTCCTCTTTCAATGAGCCATGGGCCCGCACATCGACAAAGCCAGAGGCCTCAAGCAACTCGCAAATCTCGCGGTAGGTGTAAGTGCGATGGCTGGCCATTCGTTTCACGACTTTGCCCTCCTGGATGAGAGTAACAATTTGAAATTCAACCTGATTCTCGGGAGTCATCCAGGTTCGTCACTTTGTGCCGGCTCCCGGTTCGGGCAGGGCAAATGCCACATAAGCGTCACCGCTTCGGGTGCCCATTTTCCCGCCACCGCACGCGATCACCAGATATTGCCGGCCGCGGGCCAGGTAAGTCGCCGGCGTTGCGTAACCGCCGGCGGGAAGTTTCCATTGCCACAACACCTTGCCGGTCTCTTCATCAAGAGCCCGGATCATCTCGTCCCTGGTTGCGGCGATGAAAATCAGCCCGGATGCCGTAACCACCGGACCTCCATAATTCTCAGTGCCGGTCGGCGGCAGGCCCCGGGCGGTGAGCGCCGGCACTTCGCCGAGCGGGATGCGCCACAGATAATCTCCCGTGTTCAGGTCGATCGCATTGAGCGTTCCCCAGGGAGGCTTCACCGCGGGATATCCGTTGGTATCCAGCCAACGATTGTACCCGGTGTGCGTGTAAGGTTCGTTCAAAGCGATCCCTGTCATTCCGTCCTTCTCCGACTCGGCGGGGGAGAGAGTGGCCGAAGGGCGGCCGAGGGAAAGTCCGCCCGGCCGGTCTCCGGGCGTTTCCTGATCGAGCAGAAAGTCCGTCACCGCCTCCGTCTGTGGCTTCGTCAGAAACGCAAACGCCGGCATGTTACCGCGACCGGCCTCGAGCAGTTGCACTATCTCCGGTCTCTTCAACTTTTGTCCGAGGTTGACGAGCGTTGGATAGGCACGCGCCGGGTCGCCCTGCCGGTCGATCCCATGACAAGCGGCGCAGATTTGATTGAAGATTTGCCTGCCGGACGACAGCGGCGCGTTGTTTATGGCGCCGATTCGGACCATCGTCAAGAGCCAGGGCATCTCATTCGCATTCACGTAAAGGATGCCGCGCCGAGGATCGATCGCCGCGCCCCCCCACTCGGCGCCGCCGTCGAAGCCGGGAAAGATGATCGTGCCTTGAGTTGACGGCGGCATGAACTGCATGTGCGGCCTCACCTTGATGAATCGTTCCAGCACAGTCCTGTAGGCGTCGCGCGAAATGTCCGTGATCAGATCGGCGGAGAACAGTTGGCGGGCGAACGGCGCCGGTTTGAGCGGAACCGGTTGCGTCGGCCAGACCGACTCGCCTTGCACGTCGGACGGTGGCATCGGTCGTTCTTCGACGGGAAACAAGGGCTCCCCCGTTTCCCGGTTGAACACGAACACGTGACCGGACTTGGTGACCTGCGCCACGGCGTCGATCTTCTTTCCATTGCGCCGGACGGTGACGAGATTGGGCGGCGCAGGCAGGTCGCGGTCCCACAGATCATGGTGCACGACCTGGAAATGCCAGACGCGCCTGCCGGTGGCGGCGTCGAGGGCGAGCAGGCAGTTGGCGTACAGGTTTTGGCCGATGCGATTGCCGCCCCAAAAATCAAACGCTGCCGAACCGGTCGGGACGAAGACCAGTCCGCGCATATCGTCCACCGCCATTCCCGTCCAGCAATTCGCGCCGCCGATGTGTTGCCAGGCGTCCGGCGGCCAGGTTTCGTAGCCCGGCTCGTCCGGATACGGAATGGTGTGGAACGTCCAGGCCCGTTGGCCCGTCCGCACATCATAAGCGCGGATGTGCCCGGGCGCCGAGGGACCGGGTCCTTCCGACACCCGGGCGCCGAGGATGAGCAGATTGCGATAGATGACACCCGGCGTCGTTGGAAGCACGTAGAGTTTACTGGCATCGCGGCCCAAACCTTCGCGGACATCCACGCGCCCGTTTTGACCGAATGACTGGATCGGCCGCCCCGCGCCGGCGTCAACGGCATACAAGTAGTGGTTTGCCGTAAACAAAATGCGGCGGTCCTGGCCGTCCGACCAAAAAACCACGCCGCGATTCACGCCGGCGGAATTGGCTCCGGCGCTGTCCGAAAACGGATCGAACCGCCACAGCTCGCGTCCGCTCGCGGCGTCGAGCGCAAGCAACTTCAGTTGAGGTGAGGTGCCGTAGAGCACGCCGTCGATGACGAGCGGGTTGCATTGGATTTGCGACCGGTCGTCTGTGCGCGCATCGCCGGAGTGATAAGTCCAGGCGACCTGGAGCCGCTGAACGTTCTTCCGGTTGATCTGCGTAAGCGTGGAGAAGTGCGTGCTGGCTTTGTCGCCGAGATAGACCGGCCAGTCCCTGCCGGCGGCCTGCAGTCCGACGACCGGCCCGAGCGCGAATGAGATGAGCGGGAGCAAGGTTGATTTAAGAATCACGGATATTTTGGACAGCGACGCCGGGGGTTTCATGGGGAAACGGGCGAGGGGCGCCCGGGCGAGTGTTGGCACAAAACCCTACCTGTGGCGGGTACAAAATTTGTCATACCTATAACAACTTTTGTACTCGATCGTTTTCCAAAAGGTTTCATGAATCCGGGCCAGGGAGCGCGAAACAGTAATACGCGTTTCCCGGTTTGGTTTCCGGTTTGCCGCCGCCACCTGCCGCGATGATGACGTATTGACGCCCGCCAATTTCGTACGTGGCCGGTGTCGCGTAACCGCCGGCGTCCATCTGAAATTCCCAAAGCAGTTTCCCGGTCGCCTTATCAAAAGCGTGGAAGCGTTCGTCCATTGCAGCCCCGATGAAAACCAGTCCTCCCGCGGTGACGAGCGGTCCTCCAATGTTGAACGTGCCGGTGGGCGGGACGCCCCTGGCCTCGAGGGCGGGATACGTGCCCAGCGGCGCTTGCCAGCGGATTTCGCCCCGGTCGAGATCGATGGCCGTGAGCGTGCCCCACGGCCGCTTGTTTACGGGGAAACCTTCCGGATCGCGGATTTCATGGTGACCGGTGGCCACAAACGGTATTTCCCCGGCCCAACTCAACTTCAGATCTTTCAATGAAATCCTCTCGCCTCCAGTCTCCCCGAAAAGGAACGCAACGAGGGCCCGCTTTTCCATGGGTGAGAACGTGGCAAAAGCTGGCATTTGATTGCGGCCGGTCTCGAGCAACTCCAGCACCTGCTGTCGGGTGAGCCGATCTTTGACTGTTTTGAGCGACGTGAACGAGGGCGCGGCCGGGTTGTTCGCTTTCTCGAAACCATGGCAGGCGGAACAAACGCTGCCGTAGATCATTTTGCCCAATTCGGCCGGGGTCATGTCGGTCTGCGGATTGGACGGCGCCATCGCGATCCACTCCGCTTCATTGCTGGCGTTGATGTAAAACAGACGTGTCTCCGGGTCAAACGCCCCGCCGCCCCATTCGCCGCCACCGTTGAATTGAGGCAAGGCCACCGAAGGCCGAAGGCCGGGCGGGATGAACAGATCGCCGGCGCGCATCGCCTTGAGTTTTTCCATCGCGAACGTCCGCGCCCGGGGCGACAAATCCGTGACCTCGGCTTCGGTGAACCGCTGCTGCGCGAAGGGCGGCGGCCTTACCGGGAACGGCTGTGTGGGCCAGCTTTGCTCACCGGGAATTTCGGACTTTGGCACCGGCCGTTCCTCAACCGGGAAAAGCGGCTTGCCCGTTTCCCGATCCAACACGCAAAGGTGGCCAACTTTGGTTCCCTGCGCCACGGCATCGACCGTCCGGCCGCGGTGTTCGACCGTCACGAGGTTTGGCGGACAGGGGATGTCATAATCCCACAAATCGTGGTGCACGACCTGGAAATGCCACACGCGTTCGCCCGTGTCGGCCTTGAGCGCCAGCACGCAGTTGGCGAAGAGGTTTTGACCGACGCGATTGCCGCCCCAATGATCGTAGGAAGCCGATCCCGTGCCCGCAAACACCCAACCGCGCTGCGCATCAAGCGTCATGCCACCCCAACAGTTCGCGCCGCCCGCTGTCTTCCACGCGTTGGATGGCCAGGTCTCGTACCCGTACTCGCCAGGGTGCGGTATGGTGTGGAAAATCCACCGACGTTGACCCGTGTGCGCGTCGAAGGCGCGAATGTGACCTGGCGCCGCCGGATTGGGACCTTCACCAACGACCGAACCAAGGATAAGCAAATCCTTGTACACAATTCCGGGCGAGGTGGCGGTTACCGAAAGAAAAAAGACATCGCGATCGAGCCCGTCGCGCAGGTCCACCTTGCCGCCCGAACCGAAGGTGGCAATGAGCTTGCCGTTTGAGGCGTCCAGCGCACAAAGGGAGTTGCCTGCGACAAAAAATATCCGCCGGTCCTCGCCACTCGACCAGAAAGTCACGCCGCGATTGACACCGCGTCCGCCTTGGCCGTTCCAAGGGTCAAACCGCCAGCGACACCGGCCGGTCGCGGCATCAAGCGCGACGACCTTCAGCCCCGGCGTCGTCAGGAACATCAGGCCGTCCGCCACGATAGGATTGCATTCAATGGTACTGGCCGGCTCGAGGCGCATATCGTCGCAACGATAGAGCCAAACCGGCTTGAGCCGATGGACGTTGGTGCGATTGATCTGGTCGAGGGCGGAATACTTTGTGCCGGCTGAATCTCCGCCATAGACTTTCCATTCGCGAGAACTCTCCCGCGGGTCCGACGCCGCGACCTGCAGCGCCAGGCACAAGAGCCAGAACACAACGCGAGAAACCTGAACGGGCATGCGCTCGCTGATACCAGTTTTCGCGGCGGAGGGCAATGCCGGGCAACAGTGGAGGTGGATGCCCCACAGCGGAGTCGCCGCAATTCAGGGGCGCCAGGCGCAAAAAAAAAAGAAGAAAAGTTCTCACCAAATGCCGGGCAACAGGCGGTAGCGCACTTTGCGCGCGTATTCCTGGTAGCCGGCCAATTCACGATGCAGAAACCGGTCCTCCAGAATGGTGCGGCGAACGAGCACTCCCACCACACCCGCGGCCGGCAGCAAAGCCCACCGGGAACCCAGAGCGATCGCGCCACACAAGGCACTGCCGGCGCCTCCCAGATACCCCGGATGACGGATGAACTGATACGGTCCACCGGTAATTAAGTGGTGCCCGCGTTCCGTTTGAATCCGCACCACCGGCGAAAAAAACGGGTTCTGCTTCGAGGCCCACAAAGCCAGGCCCAGTGAGGCGGTCAGACCGGTCAGCCCCACCACTTGCCAACCGCGTGCAATGATCTGAGGGCCGTGCCAACGGATGTCCAGGCCGGCCACCACCCAATAACCCAGCATAAACGGGAGCATGACCCAACGAATCTGCCGATCGATTCCACCGGGGGCCGGCTTCATCCGTTCCCGGCGCAGCTCCGGATCCATGAGGATTTGAGCCAGGACTATGAATGTTGCGTAAATACCGAGGCAAACCCAGGCCAGCGGCAAATCCCAGCGGCCCGCCGAGCCAAAGAACGTTCCTGTCATCACCGCAAAAAATCCGAGCAAAAAGAAAAGCGCTATCATCTGGACCTGGTTCACGGTCCCAATGCATGCAGCGAGTGCTTCGCTGTTTTGGGGAGTGTTGATTCACCGGGTTGCCGCCATATTTCCAGCGCCTCCGGCAAGCTGTCCAACTGGACAAATTCTTTGGAAGCCCGCTCCAATTCATACGATCGCCGCGCATAGCCGAATGTGTCCGGGAGTTTCGTCAAGGATACCAGCCGGCGCGGCGCCAATGCACCCGCCACTTCGGGAATGTCCGTCACCCGCAAAACATTGAGCAGAGCCGGCCCTTGCCAGTGCGACGACGGCGCGTCGTTCAAGATGACTTGATTGACCCGCTCATCGAAAAGTGCCGCATACAACGCGACGATTCCCATTTCCCCTTTGCCGTAAAGCGAGAAGGAGGAGGCGGAAAGTTTTTCTTCATCGGCGATCCATTGGATGGCGCGCAAGGTGTCCCAGACCTGCATCGCGGCCATGGTGCGCCCGACCCAGGCAGCCGTGCGCTCGACATCGGCGTATTCGGCGGCGCTCATCGATTGCTCGGTGAAACGCGGATTCAGGATCAGCACCGCGCAACGGCCCAGCAACGGCAACAATTCATCCATGTCCATGAAATAAATCGAATCGCCCGGCCGCTTCACGTAAATGAGCCAGGGCGTGTCGCGAGTTCGGTTTTTTGGCACGAGTAATTGGGCGCGGATTCGCAGCCCGTCCTCGCTTTGGAAGGAGACTTCTTTGTATTCGGCGTACTTGGGCATATAGCCGCCGCCGCGGTTTGATACTTTGGTGTCGAACGGGATTTTCGGTGTCGGGAACCAGCGGAAGACTTTCTCTTTGAGTCGTGCCAGCACTTCGGCGCGGCGCCGTTCCCAGGCCGTCTTCGAGGGCATCTTCGCCAATGTTACCGAAACGGTGAACTGATTATGAATCTTGTAATTGATGGCCTCTGCGGGAAGCGTGGCCAGGCAAGCGAGGTCTCCGGCGGTTTCGTTCGGGGGCGCGTTGGTCTCCAGCGGAAGAGGCTTCGGGTCGCCCTTGAGCCAGCGTTGCATCCATTGGCGGGCTTCGCGGAGGAATAATGGCGGGTCGCTGTGACCGACGTTGTCGTCCACTTCGCGGATTCGCCCCGAGTCGGCGCCGGCGTAGAAATTGTAAATGCGTTTTGTCCGTTGAAACACTTCATGGTACCCGTCGGGCGGGAAGATGGTGTCCTTTTGTCCGCTGATGATCAGCAGTGGGCGCGGGGCGATGAGCGCGCCGACGATCGGGAAATCCCACAGGTAAGTGTTGTGGTAGTAAATGCAATCGCACTGACCGGAGGCGATCCAATGAGCCGCCTGCGAACCGAAGGTGTAGGTGGAACACACCGGCGCCGCCGCCGCGATGCGTTCATCCAGCGCCGCGGTGTACCACGTCATTGCGCCGCCGCCGGAGATGCCGGTCAGTCCGATGCGAGTCTTGTCCACCTCGGGCCGCGTTTCCAGATAATCCAACGCGCGCATGGCGTTCCACACCTCGACGCCGGCCGGCGTGTAACCCAGCGACAGCCAATTCCACATGTTCAGATTGTGTGTGCCATGATGAATGCCGGCCACCTCGCCGAACTCGAGGGTGTCGAGCACGAGACACGGATAACCATGCGCGGCGAACCAGATGGCGCGGTCCTGATACTCGACCTTGGCGCCGAGCGGATGGGGCGAATGGCCGCACAGATAGAGGATCGTCGGCAACGGGCCGGCGGAACGGTTCGGCACATAAAAATTTCCCGTGACGTAAAGCCCCGGCCGGCTTTGGAAGACAATCTTCTCAATGCGATAATCATTGCGTTCGAGCCGTCCGGTGATTTGCGCCTTCAGCGGCGTTCGGGCGGGCAACGGATCCAGGCCGAGCATTTCCCGCAACTGACGCCGCAGCTCCGGCCGCTGTTTCTTCCAATCCTCCGGAGTTCGAATGTCACTCAGGCATTGGGACGAGATGTCGGCCGCGATCCCTTTCAGTTGATTCGTGGCCATTTCGTGGCGTTGCGCGGCGGTTTCCTGCGCGGGCAGGCTGAACGATGACAGCGCAACGACGACGCTCGCGGCGGCGCGAACAAATCTGGTGTTCATGAAGGGCTTACTTCTTCTCGCGTTTCCAAACTGACAACGTACGTCCGTCACCGGGCTTGCTGGTAAAGTCCGCTGGCCGCTCGGCTCCAACCGGCCCGAAACAAAACTTCACCGTGTCACCGTCCAGTTCGTAGATTCCCATCTGCTTTTTCCCTTTGGTCGGTCCGTCGATCATCTGGTAATCAATGGTCTTGGGCTTCCTGGACGGGTCGATGGTGAACTTTGCCTTCATGAAGAGCTGTCCTCCGACGGTCACGGTGGTTTCATCTCCCTTGCATACACGTTTGGAGTTCCCGCGCATTCCGTCCGGCATGACGTAGCCATCAGCCGACCCGGAGACCATGGACCATTGACCCTGGAGCTGAGCCATGTCTTTCTTCATTGCCCGATCGTCTTCCGCACAGACGGTGGCAATCGCCATGGTAATCAGGCCGAAAAGCAGCAACGTCCTTTGTGTGTCTTTCATTATATTCTTTCCGTTGGTGTGGTCTGTTATCGGATAACGCCAAAAAACGGATGTGACCCGGCGGGCACGCCCGGACGGTGTCAGCGCCGGCTCATGAACCTGGTTGACCGGTCTTGTCCTCACTGATGAACCCGGTCTTCCTGAAGGCAGTCAATCCCTCCGCCGTCAATTGCTCCAGCTCCTTAAAGAGCGGTTCGTCCACAACTTTGAAATTGAAGCACGTCTTGCCTTGCATGCGCGCCTTCAACTTTTTCGACAGGCCAGCGAGCAACTTCGGGTTTTCGTAAACGCCCATGAGATGATAGCTCACATACCCTTTCCCGATTTGAACCCAGGCGACGGGTATTACCGGTTTCCGCATCTTGCCACCCCACGCCCGCACCGCGGCGGGACCGGCGCTGGCCTCCAGGCCATAATGATCGGGCGTATCGTGCCGCACGGAGTATGTTCCGGCGTATTTTTGAAGGATTCCCCGCAATCGAACTAAGATGGGTTCAAACTCGGATGACATGTTACTGCGGACCGTACGTACTCACTGCCCACCGTATCGCCGCCTGTTCGCCGAAAACTTTCATTCGATCGAAATAGTTGATCAAATCCTGGTCCGACATTGTCCGGAGGACCGTTTCGGTTTGTTGCGCGAGGGCTTTGATAGCCTCGCGGCGTTGAGCGAGCGCATCAATTTGGTTCTGCACCGTTTGGCCGGTGTCGCCATACGGGCTGTTCGGGTCCATCGCATTAAAGACGATCCGTTGAAGAGCAATGCCGACCAAACTTTGAATGATCGTGAGCGATCGGGGGTCGTCAAGCCGCTGGCCCAGGTTTATCGCCATCTGCAAGGCCGCTTCGGCGGACGCCCCATCTCCCGATTGCCGGTAGGCATTCGCCAACTCCACCAGCTTTAGGCTCACTTGTTTGTATTCGGCCAATTGCGGCAGCAGCAACGTGCTCGTCGCAATCATTTTGGCCTCGGCGTCTGAATAGCCCGCGGCGCGGTACGCTTCCTCGCTGTTCTGCATGAAGTCGAGCGAGTAATCCTGGATGGGTTTGGTGGCGGCGGCCGAAAGGTCCTGGACGGCCTGGTCGTTCTGGCCGGACTTGAAGTAATCGCGCGCAGAAAGGTAATTCGCAAGCGCGTTGTCCGGAGCTGATTGCTTGAAAGCGTCGAGCCATTGGCGGCGTTCTTCAGGAGACTGACTCCGGAACCACGCGACGTAATCGAGCCGGGGATCAGCCGGGTACTTTTCCATAGCCTCCCGCAAAAACGTCCGATCGTCCGTGGCGTGGAATGCGGCCAGCAGGCTTCCCACGCTGCGATGATTTTTCTCAAGGTAGGACTGGACTTGCTCCGGACTCAGCTTGGGAAATTCCTCTCCCTCCAACAATCGGGCGATTAAATTGGTGTGCGACGGGCCTTCCGGAAATGGATCAACACGCGGCGAGGACACGGGAAAACGCGATGCAGGCAGGCGCGGTTCGACTGCCTGCCTTGCTGAATGCGAACGGGTTTGTTCCGGTGGCGGAACGGGGTTGGCGAGCCGGGGACGCTTGTAAGCCACCCAACTCAAGGCGAACAATATTGCGGCAACAGCAACGACGAGCTTCAATCTCATGCGTTCAATTATACCTTCTTTATTGGACAGGGCTGCAAACGAATCATCCCGTGTCTCAAAGGGCTCTGGGCGCTCCGTTCGCATCGCGGTTCTCAGAGACCAGAAGGCGGCAGCGGGAGTCAGCGGAGAGTGGTCTGTCCGCCAATCGCGCAAATGGACGCAAAATTCCTCCTCGAAGACATTGGCGTTAATTAGCGCAATTCGTGTCTGAAGAAAGACTCAGCCCGGTGTGGCCAGACTCTGGCGCAACTATCCGTGCGCGATTCGCGAACTCTCCGGTTACTTCTTCCGCGTGTACTCGATCGTCATGATCTTGTTCTCCTGACCGTCGTCGCCGATGATGTACATCGTGAACGTCATATGGTCATCATCCGGCATGTGCGTCACCATCTTGTGCTTGGCGGGTTTGCCGTCCGGTCCCGGGGCCTCGCCGGTCATCGTCGTTGTCTTTTTCTCTTTGTCGTGCGTGCCTTCGAGTAACATCGGCCGGGTGCTCATTGAGTCCACCCACACCGACACGTACTTCTTCTTCTCCGGATCATAACTGTCCAGCCCCTGGCCCGAGAATTTCTGGTCAGCGAATTGGCCCTGGAAATCGCTCATAAGCCACATGCCGCCGCATATC
>WNGA01012189.1_pt1 | contig 11134 bp, 10 predicted proteins | sample 5400061 | NCBI WGS metagenome assembly WNGA01 (sample SAMN13153366, study PRJNA577476) | soil metagenome | isolation source: 100 cm soil or saprolite under grassland replicate 2 | place: USA:California | collected 2016-06-15
CTCGTGGACGAGCACGGGGTCGAGTGGGATCGCGCGTGGGAGCTCTGCAGCGCGACGTTCGGCTACACGAACCACACGCTCATGCCGGAGGCGCTCGAGAAGTGGTCGGTGGACCTCTTCGGGCGCGTGCTGCCGCGCCACCTCGAGATCGTCTACGAGCTGAACGCCCGGTTCCTCAGGGGGGTGCGCGCGGCGAAGAAGGCCGACGAGGCGGCGCTCTCGCGGATGAGCATCATCGAGGAGGGGCCGGTGAAGCAGGTCCGGATGGCGAACCTCGCCGTCGTCGGGTCGAGATCGGTGAACGGCGTCGCCGCGCTCCACACCGAGCTCCTGAAGCGCGAGCTGTTCAAGGACTTCCACGCGCTCTGGCCGGAGAAGTTCAACAACAAGACGAACGGCGTCACGCCGCGCCGGTGGCTCCTCCAGGCGAACCCCGCGCTCGCGAGCGCGATCACCGAGGTGATCGGCCCGGGGTGGATCACGGACGCGGCTCGGCTGCGCGCGCTCGAGCCGTTCGCGGAGGACGCCGGCTTCCGGCGCATGTTCCGGAACGTGAAGCGGGAGAACAAGGCGCGCCTTGCGGAGATCGTGAAGGCGGAGAACGGCATCACGCTCGACCTCGACTCCATCTTCGACGTCCAGGTGAAGCGGATCCACGAGTACAAGCGCCAGCTCCTCGCGATCCTGCGGGTCGCGTCGGAGTACCTGCGCATGAAGGATGACCGGTCCTACCGGCCCCACCCCCGCTCGTACCTGTTCGGCGGCAAGGCGGCCCCGGGGTACGCGACGGCGAAGTGGATCATCAAGCTCGTCAACTCGGTCAGCGAGGTCGTGAACCACGACGTGGACCTGCAGGGCCGGATCACGGTCGCGTTCCTCAAGAACTACCGGGTCTCGCTCGCCGAGCGGATCTTCCCGGCCGCCGAGGTCTCGGAGCAGATCTCGACCGCCGGCAAGGAGGCGTCCGGCACCGGCAACATGAAGTTCGCGCTGAACGGCGCGCTCACGGTCGGCACGCTCGACGGCGCGAACGTCGAGATCCGCGAGGAGGTGGGGCCGGAGAACTTCTTCCTGTTCGGCCTCACGGTCGAGCAGGTCAACGCGCTGAAGAAGCGCGGGTACGACCCGTGGGAGTGGTACCGGAACGACCGGCGCCTGAAGCGCGTGCTCGACGCGCTCTCCGGCGACGTGTTCTCGCCTCACGAGCCGGGGCTCTTCCGGCCGATCGTGGACTCGCTCCTCAACGGCGGCGATCCGTACCTCGTGCTCGCCGACTTCGCCGCCTACCTCGCGTGCCAGGAGGAGGTCGACGAGGCCTACGGCGACCGGGAGCGCTGGACCCGGATGGCGATCCTGAACGTCGCGCGCTCCGGGAAGTTCTCCTCCGACCGGACCATCCGCGAGTACGCGGACGAGATCTGGGGCGTCACCCCGGTGCCGAGCGAGTAGCCCGCTCGCGGCGGCGCCGGCGCCACCCGAAGCGCGACAGGTCGATGCGGTCGCGGTCGTCGAAGCGCACCCCTTCGCGCTCGAGCAGGTCTCGTTGCACCCCCGCGCCGACGGGATCGAGGAGGGAGATCGCGGCGTGTCCGCGGGGGCGCGCGCCGACGACGCGCTGCCAGGGGACGTCGTGCGCCGCGCCGCGGAGCGCGGCGAGCGCGAACCCCACCTGGCGCGCGGCGCGCGGCTTGCCGGCCGCGAGGGCGACCTCGCCGTAGGTCGCGACGCGGCCGCGCGGGATCTTGCGGATGATGCGGTAGTAGACCGACCAGCCCGAGGGGAGGGGACGCACGGGGGCAATGTAGCGGGATTCGCTCACGTGGCATCAGACGACTCGATCCCCGACGCGGCTCCGTGGAAGGATGCGTCGGGTGACCGGGAGCCGGACGACCGCCTCCGCGCTCAGGGCGGTCCGCGGCCCGGGCCGCGGTCGAGCTCGAGCTCATTTCCGCTCGAGCTCGCGGAGTCGCGCGCTCGCCCGCTCCGCCTCCCCCCGCGCCGCCGCGGCGCGCTCGCGCGCTCGCCTCGCCTGCGCCTCCGCGTCGGCTGCGGCGCGCTCCTCCCGGGCGGCGCGTTTGCTCGCCGCGTCCGCCGCGCGCCGCGCCGCCGCGATCGCGCGCGACCGCTCCTTCCGCTCGCGGAGCGCCCGTGCGCGCGCCTCGCGCTCCTCGCGGGCGGCGCGCGCGTCGCCGCGCCCGGAGCGCTCGCGCATCTCGCGCGCGTGGACCTGCCGCGGCGCTTCCGCGCGCCCGCCCGGCAGCACTGCGAACCCCCCGAGCTCGCCCGACGCGATCTCCGGCTCGCGCGCGAGGATGCCGCGGCGCAGCGCCTCGCGCGCCGCGCCCGACGAGGTCGCCGCGACGCGCAGGAGGAGCTCGACCCGGGCGAGCGCGGTCGGCGCGACGGCGCGTCCCTCGCCCGCGAGCACGCGCTCGCCCTGCGACCGGAGCGCCCGCGCGCGCTCGCGGAGCTCGGAGTCCGCATCGCGCAGCTCGTCCGCGCCGCGTCCGGCGACCGCGCGCCGCTGGCCGGCGCGAAGCCGGTCGCCCGCCGCGAGGAGCGCCTCCACGTCGCGGGGCCGCTCGCGGGCGAGACGGTTCAGCACCCAGGCGAGCCCGACCGGGCGCGCGAGCTTGCGTACCGCCGCGGACGCCCGGTCCCCCCGCTCGGCGAGCGCCTTCGCGAGCGCGTTCCGCTCCGCGGTGAACCGCGACGGCGGGAGCGAGAAGAGGTCCAGGGCGGCGTCGGGGACGTCCACGCGGTGACGTTTAAGGTCTCCGGCGCCGACGGACCACCACCCGGCCCTCGAGGCCGCGGAGCGTGGCGAACCAAGCCCCCGAGCGGATCCACCTCTCGCCCGACGCCCCATGCGGTACTCTCTCCCGCCGATGCAGCGCCTCTCCCTCGTCCTCGCCCTCGCCGCGGTCGCCGCGTGCACGACACCCCAGCCCTGCCCGAGTCCGCTCGAGGAGTGCGATGGGCAGTGCATCGACCTCCAGTCGGACCGCCGCCACTGCGGGATGTGCTTCGGCGCCTGCCTCCCGGGAGAGGCGTGCATCGGCGCGAGGTGCACCGCGGACGTGCGCGCCGCCTGCCCGGACCGGATCGGCGGCGCGTTCGTGACGCTCGGTGACTGCGGGACCTCGGTGAAGCTGTGGGTGCTGCGGACCGAGTTCATCGACGAGGCGGTGACGTTCATCGGCTCGGCGACGATCGCGCCGCGCACGCCCCTCCTCGCCGTCGTCCCCGTCACCGACTGCGACGCGCAGTGGAGCTGGCACGTGGACGACGCGACGCCGTCCTTCGTCACGACCGTCACCGCGACCGGCTGCGACGTGTGTCCCGACGACATCCAGGCGATCGTCGCGGGGCACCTCGCGTCGAGCGGGAAGTGGTGCCCGTCGAGCGCCAAGGTGCTCGCGGTCGACGACCGTCGGCTCCCCTGACCCGCCCGGGGCTGTGGCGCGACGCCAAGGCCGGGCCTCGGGCTCGCGGCGAGAAATGATCCTTTCCGGACGGGCGCCGCGGCGCTAGCTTCCCCGCACATGAGACCGAATCGGACGACGATCCCGCTCGCCCTCGCCGCCGCGCTCCTCGCGTCGGGGTGCGGCTACCAGTCGATCCCGCGGGCGGAGAACGCCGTCGCCGGTGCCTGGGGCGAGGTGGAGAACCAGTACCAGCGCCGCGCCGATCTCGTCCCGAACCTCGTGGAGACGGTGAAGGGCTACGCCGCGCACGAGCGGGAGACGCTCGAGGCCGTCATCGCCGCGCGCGCGCAGGCGACGCAGGTGAAGCTCTCGATCGATCAGCTCACGCCCGAGAACCTGAAGCGGTTCGAGGCCGTGCAGGGCGAGCTGCGGAGTGCGCTCGGCCGGCTGCTCGCCGTCGCGGAGAACTATCCGCAGCTCAAGGCCAACGAGAACTTCCGAGATCTGCAGGCGCAGCTCGAGGGGACCGAGAACCGGATCGCGATCGCCCGTCGCCGCTACATCGACCAGGTCCGCCAGTTCAACGACCTCGTGACCGTTCCGCCGACGAGCTGGACGAACTCGATGGTCTACAAGAAGCAGCCGAAGGCGCAGTTCACCGCCACGACACAGGGGGCGGAGAAGGCGCCGGAGGTGAGGTTCACGAAGTGATCGGCGGGGTCGCGACGCTCCGCCTCGCGCTCGCCCTCGCCCTCCTCGCGCTGCCGCTCGCGGCCGGGGCGCAGGCGCCCGTCCCGCCGCTCACCGGGCCCGTCGTCGACGCGGCCGGGCTCCTCGACGGCGGCTGGCGGCAGCGGCTCTCCGAGCTGTCGCGCAGCGCGCGCGCGCGCGACCGCGGGGAGGGAGTCCAGCTGCAGTACCTCATCGTGCGCTCGCTCGACGGCGAGCCCATCGAGGACCTCTCGATCCGCGTGGCCGAGGCGTGGAAGATCGGCACGAAGGGGAAGGACAACGGCCTCCTCGTCACCGTCGCGGTCGAGGACCGGGCGTTCCGCATCGAGGTGGGCGGCGGGCTCGAGGGCGAGATCCCGGACGTGCTCGCCCGCCGCATCGGCGAGCAGATCATCCGCCCCGCCTTCCGGGCCGGTCGCTTCGGCGAGGGGCTCTACGACGCGGGGGCGCAGCTCCTCACCCTCGCCGGCGTCGCGACCGAGGACGTCGCGCGCCACGCGCGCGGGCGGCCGCGCGGCGTGACCGGGCTGCCGTCCGGCGCCGGAGCGATCCTCGCGCTCTTCGTCGTCCTCTGGATCCTCGGCAACGTCTTCCGCGGCTTCGGGCCGCGGCGGCGGCGCCACCTCTGGTGGGGTGGGGGGCCCATCATCGGGGGCGGCTGGGGCGGCGGCTTGGGCGGCGGGGGCGGAGGCGGCGGCTGGTCGGGGGGCGGCGGTGGCTTCTCGGGCGGGGGCGCCTCCGGCCGCTGGTAGCGGTCCGTCGATCGGCGGGGAGGAGACGAGATGCTCGAGCGAGAGTTCGACGAGGCGGCGCGGGTGCGGGTCGCGGAGGCGGTCCGGCGCGCGGAGGCGCTCTCGCGCGGGCAGATCGTCCCGGTCGTCGTCGAGAAGAGCGATCCCTACCCGGAGGCGCGCTGGCGCGGCGGGCTCGCCGGCGCCGCGCTCGCGACCGTCGCCGCTCTCGCGCTCGGGGTCCCGCTCTCCGCGGCGGAGCTGCCGCTCCTGCAGCTCGCGGCCGGGATCGCGGGCGCGCTCGTCGCGACGTGGGACCCCGTCGAGCGCCTCCTCGCGGGCCGGCGGGCCATGGACGAGGCGGTCCGCGCCCGCGCGGTCCGCGCGTTCCACGAGCACGGCCTCCACCGGACCGCGGAGGGCACGGGCGTCCTCGTGTTCGCGTCGCTATTCGAGCGCGAGGCTGTGGTGCTCGGTGACCACGGCATCCACGCGCGCATGGGGGACGACTGGGGGAAGGCCGTCGCGGCGCTCACCGCCGGGCTGCGGGACGGCGACCCGGCGCGCGGGTTCGTGGACGCGGTCGCACGGTGCGGCGCGCGGCTCGCGGAGCACTTCCCGCGCGATCCGGGGTCCCGGCCGCCGACGAACGAGCTCGAGGACGCGATCCGCGCGTCGCGGACCTAGCGCGGTCCTCCGCTACTCCTCCTCTTGCCTGCCGAACAGGAGCTGCACGAGCGGCTTCTCGTCGGGCCGTGCGAACACGTAGACGTGGTCGCCGGGCTCGAGCACGGTGTGCCCGCGGGGCGGCACGAGCTCGTGGCCGCGCACGATGAGCATCAGGGTCGCCCCCTCCGGGAACGGGAGGTCCGCGATGACGGACCCCGCCACCGCCGACGCGGGCTCGACGTAGAACGAGAGCACGTCGCCGGCGAGCGGATCGCGCGAGACGATCTCGAGCACCGCGCGCGGCGAGGGCGGGCCGGGGACGACGAGGTCGAGCTTCCGCGCGAGCCAGCGGATCGGCGCGCCCTGGAGCAGGGTCGAGACGACCACGACGAAGAAGACGAGGTCGAAGATGCGGCGCGCGCCGTCCACGCCGGCGAGGACCGGGTACGTGGCGAGGATGATCGGCACCGCGCCGCGCAGGCCCACCCACGCGATGAACCCGACCTCCCGCGGCGCGAAGCGGAACGGGAGCAGGCACGGCACCACCGCGGCGGGGCGCGCCACGAACACGAGGAAGAGCGCGAGCGCGAGGCCGGGGAGGGCGATCGCGGCGAGGCGGAGCGGGTCGGCGAGCAGCCCGAGGGCGAGGAACATCGCGACCTGGCTGAACCAGGCCATCGCGTCGTGGACCCGGACGAGGCCGGTCCGGTACGGCAGGGCGCCGTTCCCGAGGACGACCGCCGCGACGTACACCGAGAGGAAGCCGCTCCCCCTCAGGATGGTCGCGGCGCCGAACGCGATGAACGCGAGCGAGAGCGTGAGGACCGGGTAGAGGCCGCCCGCCGAGAGCCGCGCGCGCGGCAGGACGAAGCGGCCGGCGCGCCCGACGCCCCAGCCGACGGCGAGCCCGACCCCGAGCTGCAGCGCGATCTCGCCGAGGAGCCCCACGCCGGGCGCGTGGTGCTCGGCGAGCGCGGCGGTGAAGCCGAGCGTCAGGATGACCGTCATCGGGTCGTTCACGCCCGACTCGATCTCGAGCACGTGCGCGACGCGGCGCCGGAGCTGGATGCGCGCGCCGCGGAGCACCGAGAAGACCGCGGCGGCGTCGGTGGAGGAGACGATCGCGCCGAAGAGGCCGGCGGTCGGCCAGTCGAGGCCGAGCGCGCGCGCGCCGAGCGCGGCGAAGAGCGCCGTCAGCGCGACACCGAACGTGGCGAGGACGCCGGAGGGCGCGAGGACCCGCCGCACGCTCGCCACGGGGGTCGAGAGCCCGCCGTCGAAGAGGATGAGGACGAGCGCCACCGTCCCCGCGCGGAAGGCGAGCAGGTGATCGTCGAACCGGAGACCGGCGGCGCTGCCGGCCAGCATCCCGACGATGAGGAACAGGAGCGCGGCGGGGACGCCGGCCCGGCCCGAGGTGCGCGAGGCGAGCACGCTCGCCGCGAGGAGGACGCCCGTGGCGGCGAGGGCGATCGCGGTGGGGAGTGGCTCGACGGGCACCCGGTGGGGGAGCGTAGCGCGACGCGGACTCGGGCGTTGCCGTCACGGAGGGGGTCGGGGAGGGGGCGGCCTGAACGGACACTCGCCGCAGATCGGGTTTCCCTCCCACCCCTGGACGAAGCGACGCAACACCTCCCCGTTCCAGACCGCCCCGAACGGCCGCTCCGCGACCGATCCGAAGTCCCCGAGCTCCCCGCGCGCCGCCGCCGGGTGGGGGCACGGCGCGAACCTCCCGTCCGGGTGGATCCACGCCTCGCGCCCGACGAACCGGCACGGACCGCGCGGCACCGGCGCCAGCGGATCCTCCGGCAGCGCGACGACGTTCTCGAGCGCGATCCGCTCGCCGGAGGGGAGCCTCACCTCCTCCACGGCCTCCCTCATCGCAGCGACCGCCGCGTTCCAGCGCCGGAGCGCCTCGGGGCTCCGCCGGAGCGAGCGCGGCGCGAGCGCGGGGTACCTCACGTGGAGGTGATTCACCTTCACGCGCTCGACCCCGAGCCCCGCCGCGAGCCGCACGATGTCGGCGAGCTCGCCGACGTTGGCCTCCTGCGCGGTCACCTGGAACGAGAGCCGGCAGCGCCGGCCGGGGCGTGCGCGCGCGTCCCGCTCCGCGGCGAACGCGCGGACCGCGACGACCGCGTCCGCGAGGTCGAGCCCGGGCATCACCGCGGCGACGGTCTCCGGCGTCGCCCCGTTCCAGGAGATCTTCACGTCCGAGGCGACCGGGACGAGCCGCTCCGCCCACGCAGCGGCGCCGCGCCCCGGGAACGTCCCGTTCGTCGTCAGGTTGAGCGCGAGCGCGAGCTCGGCGCAGAGGTCCACGAGCCGGTCGAGGCCGCTCCAGAGGAGCGGCTCTCCCATCGTCGACGGGATCACCTCCTCGAGCCCCGCCGCCGCAGCTTCGCGCACGACCCGCTCCGCGAGCGCCGGGTCCATGCGGCGTGGCGGACCGGGCCGGCGCGCGGCGCCGCACTCGCACATGTCGCACGCGAGGTTGCAGTCGTCGGGGTTGGTGACGAGGGTGAGACGCCAGGCGCAGCGCGCGGTCGGATGCGTTGACAACCCCTCCGTTGTAGCGGAAAAGATCCACACGATGAAGAACGCGCGAGAGACCCCCCGCCGCCGCGGGCGTGCGGCCGCCAGCCCTCCCGAGGCACGGCCGGCCGAGGGGCGCGAGGTCGCCGCCGCGGCGGCGCGCGACCTCACGCCGGTCGTCGGCGGCAACCTGCGCCGGCTGCGCGGGCAGCGCGGGCTGTCCCTCGAGCGGCTCGCGCACGCCTCGGGCGTGTCGCGCGCCATGCTCGGGCAGATCGAGCTCGGCCAGAGCGCGCCGACGATCAACGTCCTCTGGAAGATCGCCTCGGCGCTCGGCGTCCCGTTCTCCGCGCTCATCTCCGCGCGGACGCAGGGAACCCTCCACGTGCTCCGCGCCGAGCAGGCGAAGGTCCTCGCGAGCCACGACGGCTCGTTCACGTCGCGCGCGCTCTTCCCGTTCGACGAGCCGCGCCGCGTGGAGTTCTACGAGCTGCGGCTCGCGCCGGGCGGCGTCGAGAGGGCGGACGCCCACAACCCGGGAACGACCGAGAACATCGTGGTCGCGAAGGGGACGGTCGAGATCGAGGTGGAGGCGCGCAAGGAGGTGCTCTCCGCGGGCGACGCGATGGTCTTCGAGGCGGACGTTCCGCACGTCTACCGGAGCCGCGCCGACGGGGAGAGCGTGATGTACCTCGTGATGACCTACGCCGACACGGTCGGCTAGCGCCCCTCGACCCGGGGTCGCCGCGTCGTGGGACTGCGCGCGGCGGGGGTTCGGGGGACATTTCCGGGTGCACCGACGCGGAGGGATGCGCTGCCACCCAGGACCGGAGAGCTGATCGTGGCCCGTGGCCTCGCGACCGCCGAGCGGGTCGAGGCCGCGCACCGCGACGCCCGCGCGCGCGGCGAGCCGCTCTGCTCCCGGTTCCTCGACCTCGGCGTGGACGAGGCCGACCTCGCGAGCGTCCTCGCGGACAAGCACGGCGTGCCGGGCGTGGACCTGTCGCGCTCGGCCCTCGCGCTCGACCTCCTCGACCTCGTCCCGCGCGCCGTCGCCGAGGGCGACCTCATCCTGCCGCTCTCGGAGGACGGCGACCGGATCCACCTCGCGATGGCGCACCCGCTCGACGACCGCGTCGTGTCCGAGGTCCGCTTCGTCACCGGGCGCGAGGTCTCGCCCTACGTCGCCGTCCGGAACGCCCTCCTCCACGCGATCGCCGAGGCGTACGAGGAGCGGGCGCGCGGCGCGAGCCTCTGGCGCGGGAACGCGGCGACCGCCGAGGCGCCGCACCTCGAGGCGATCGTCCCGGGCGCGGTCGCCGGCGCGCCGATCGAGGGCGAGCTCATCCCGGATGCCGAGATCGTCATCGAGGTCGACACGGGGGAGCTGCCGCCGCCGGCGCGCGAGCACGGCGCGCCCCTCGTCCTCGTCGTCGACGACGAGCCCGAGATCCGGCAGCTCGTCGAGCGGATGCTCCTGTCGAAGGGGTACGCGGTGGCGATCGCCGTCGACGGGCAGGAGGCCCTCGACGAGGCCGACCGGCTCGTCCCGGACCTCGTGCTCCTCGACGCGATGCTGCCGAAGGTCCACGGCTTCGACGCCTGCCGCCGCATCAAGGCGAGCGCGCGCACGCGCCACGTGCCGGTCATCATGATGACCGCGATCTACCGAGGCTGGCGCTTCGCCCAGGACGCGCGCGACTCGTACGGCGCGAGCGACTACGTCGAGAAGCCGTTCCGGATGGAGGACCTCCTCGCGCGCATCGAGCACGGCCTCCTCTCGGGCGCGGCCGACGCGGTGGGGCCCATCGACGCCGGGGAGGCGCACTCCGCGCTCGTCACCCGCGGCAAGGAGCTCCTCGCGTCCGCGAACGTCTCCGAGGCGATCGCGGTGCTCTCCGACGCCGTCCGGGCCGATCCGCGCGCCCCCGACGCGCAGTTCCAGCTCGGGCGCGCGCTCCACGCCGCCGGCGACCACTTTGGCGCGATGACGGCGCTCGAGCACGCGGTGGAGACCGGGGCGGGTCACCTGCCGGCCCTGCGCGCGCTCGCGGCCCTCTACGAGGAGAGCGGCTTCCGGCGCAAGGCGGCGGAGGTCCTCGAGCGCGCGCTCCCCGCGGCGCCCGATGACGGCGCCCGCGACGCGATCCGCAGGGAGCTCGTCCGGCTCATCGCCTAGCCGGGGCGGACGCGGTGCACCCCCGGGGTGGCGCCGGGCTGATCCTCCCGAGGGGGCTCGCCCGGCGGCCCGATCGCGGGGCAGCGCGGAGCCCGATCCGCTGGCAGCGATCGGGCGCCCTCGCCGGGCCTGGACCCCTGCGCTGCACGCGACGCGGGCACCGCCTGCCCGCCGCGCGCGCTCCCGAGCCCGATCCGCCCCACGATCGGCGTGGCGCACGGGCGGCACGCCCGCTGCAATTCGGTCGCACGAACCTCGGTGCTCGCCGCCTCTCGCGGCGGCGCGCGGGCGCGGCTCGAACTCGAAAGGAAACCAACGCAAATGACACCGACCTTGGCGGAGCTGGCGAAGAACCTCTCCGACACCCAGACGGCCCTGAACATCGTCTGGACGATGATGGCGGGCTTCCTCGTGATGTTCATGCAGGCGGGGTTCGCCCTCGTCGAGACCGGGCTGACCCGCGCGAAGAACGTCTCCCACACGATGGGGATGAACTTCCTCGTCTACGCGATCGGCATCATCGGCTTCTACTTCGTCGGGTTCGGGCTGCAGATGGGCGGCGTCGGCGCGCTCGCCACCTTCGGCGGCGAGACGACGCTCTCGAAGGAGTTCGTCGTCCACCTCTTCGGGAAGGACTTCGGGCTCTTCGGGATGACCGGGTTCATGCTCCCGCTCGCGCAGTACACCCCCGCGGTAGCGGCGATGTTCCTCTTCCAGATGGTCTTCATGGACACGACCTGCACGATCCCGACTGGCGCGGCCGCCGAGCGCTGGAAGTTCAGCGGGTTCGTCGTCTTCTCGTTCGTGATGGCGATGCTCATCTACCCGATCTACGCGAACTGGGTCTGGGGCGGTGGGTG
>WNGA01014118.1_pt1 | contig 11134 bp, 10 predicted proteins | sample 5400061 | NCBI WGS metagenome assembly WNGA01 (sample SAMN13153366, study PRJNA577476) | soil metagenome | isolation source: 100 cm soil or saprolite under grassland replicate 2 | place: USA:California | collected 2016-06-15
AAGGACGACGATCGAAAGATGGGCCTTGGCGTGGTTGTCGAATACGCCAACCAGCGCGGCGATCCGCAATGGTCGGCCCCGCCCAGTTCCGCGTGGGACTACACCATCTTTGGCGTGGACCAGCCGCTGCCTGCGCCCGACGAACGTCTCGATCTACTTTTCGAGAAAGTGCCGGGCGGCCGCGGTGGCTACAATCGGTGGACAATCAATGGTAAGTCCTGGCCCAATACCAATCCGCTGTTCACCACGGAGCGCGGAAAGCGCTATCGCCTCGTCATGAACAACAAGAGTGGTGACAACCACCCCGTCCACCTCCATCGCCACACATTCGAGGTTACCAAGGTGGGGGATAAGCCAACCGCCGGCGTGATGAAAGACACGATCAACATGACGCGATTCAGCACCATCGAGATCGATTTCATTGCCGACGATCCCGGGCCTTCGCTGCTTCATTGTCATCATCAGGATCATCAGGACGAAGGCTTCATGGGCCTGGTGACATATCTGTGATTGCCATCGCCGATGCGAACTTCGATGTGAGCGAAATGGACGTACCGCAGTCGCGAGCACATCGCCGCAGCGCTGCCGATCCAGGATCCCGATGCCGCCGCATGAAGCGAGGAAATGCACAGAACAGCTCGGCCGCGGCTTGCTGAATCAAAACGATGTGCTGATTGCCAAGATTATTCACGCCGGCTTTCGAAGGTTCTCACCGGTCCTGGCGACCGCTCCTGGCCGCTCGCCCGCCTTGACGGACAGCCGCGCGTGCACGTGGCGCATTATGCCAACGCCGAGGCGAGCCATGAATCGGCCCCAACGCCGGGCCCGCCATGACAGACCTGCTTCGATCGATAGAGAGCGGAGATAATAGGCCTTGGCGGCCGAATGCGTGTCGTAGGCCCTTTTGATCGGATCATCGTAAAACGCGCCGGTCTTCTCCTCACCCATGCCTTCGGTCGCGAGCCAGCGTGGGATATGGACGTTGCAGAGGCGTTCTACATCCGTGAACACCTTGCCGGTGCCGGTGCCGGCGGCCGGGCACGTGACGTACAGATCGGCGGGCCGGATTTTGATCGGGCCGATCACTTCGAAATCGCCGGTCAAGCTTCTGAGATTGGGCATCGCGCGGAGCAGCGTGTCTTCCGGTGTCTCGCGCAGCTGTCGCAGCCATGGATCGCGCATATCGCGGTAGACAAAAAGGTTGGCGCGCGTCGAGGACCCGATTGGAAAAAGCGTCAGGAACGCCAGCTGATCGGTGGCGCGTTCGGCATAGTAGGTCAACGCACGGAAAGCGAAGGCAGGTCGGTCAACCGGCTTGATGTCGAAACCGACACAAACGGAATGGCACGGGCTCAAGACCTCGCGCGTGATGCCGAGCGTGTGGCGCAAGCCGATGTTGAGTCCGTTCGCCAACACGATCAGACGCGCGGAAATTTCCTCCCCAGTGGATAGCGTGATCGTCTGTCGCTCGGGGCTCGTCGAAAGGGCCGTCACCTTGGCGACAATGAACGGGATGCTATGCGGGATTTCGGCACGGATCGTGTTGACGAGCGTGTCGTAGTGAATGCCGTATTGGTCGCCAGTCCTCTTTTCGATAACGCGTCCGAAGCGGGCCGTCCAAGCTTCGCCGTCATGCGTTGCAGACGCAAGAACGGCCTCGGCCAGACCGGTCTTTTGCAGGATGCGAACCTGCGGTCCATCGAGCTTCTCGCAACGAAAGTCCGGCGGATAGACGGCATGGGGGTCGATCAGGATCGCGTCGATCCCCGCCCGCCCAAGCATGGCGGCGGCGGTCGAGCCCGCCAGCCCGCCGCCAACGATCGCAATATCCGTTTGCCGCATGAGGCGTCCCTTTTTGGCACGCCATTTTTGCGGCAAAATGATAAAAGAATCTTGAAGCTAACCCCGCGATACCGGCTGAATGCACCGGTGTCCCTACCGTAAACCTCATCCGGGTAGCGGGTGAGAGCGAATCGGCTGATGCCGTTCCGCGAAATGGACCCGAATGGACGCTTGCGAGCCGGGCAACGGACCCGTGGGTGGCCGGCCAGCCCCCAGGGAGAACGGTCATGTTGAACAGACGCCGGTTTGCCCTCGGCTTGGCGGCAACGGTTTCACCTGGCTTGTTTGGCAGCCGCTCAGGGAACGGCGAGCCCGTGGATTTCAGCACTCCATTGCCGATCCCGAAACTTATCGATGCGGCGAAAAAGGGAAACGCGGTAAAACTGAGGGCAGCGCCGGGCATGCACGCCTTCATCAAGGGAAAGCCCACGTCGACCTACGGGTACTCGGCACCCGTCCTTGGACCTGTCATTCGCCTTCGCCGCGGCGATGAGGTGGAGATGACGGTCGAAAATGCGCTCGACTGTGAGACGACCGTGCACTGCCACGGGCTCTCGGTGCCCAGCCATATTGACGGCGGCCCACATCAACCCATCAAGCCAGGCAACAGCTGGCGGCCGGTTCTCAGGATCGATCAGCCGCCCTCGACCGCTTGGTTCCACCCGCATGCGCACCACGATACTGGCCGGCAGGTCTATATGGGCCTGACTGGGATGATCATTATCGACGACAGCTCCTATTCCCATCTCGACCTGCCGCGTGCGTATGGCGTCGACGACCTGCCGATAATACTGCAGGACCGCTCGTTCGAATCCGACGGGTCGCTCGATTACAGCCCGAGCCCCCTGTCGGTCATATACGGAAGCCGAGGCGACACGATCGTGGTCAATGGAGCAATTCGCCCCCTCGCGGAGGTTCCACGCGGCCTCGTGCGGTTGCGGCTTCTCGATGCCGCAAATGCTCGCAATTTCTACTTACGCTTCAGCGACCGGCGCACATTTCACGTCATTGCGTCCGATGCGGGATTCCTCACGGCGCCGGTCGCAGTTTCTCTGCTTACGATTTCGCCCGGCGAGCGCTTCGAAATTCTCGTCGACTTCACGGACGGCAAGGCCGTCACACTCGAGACCGGTCCGGATGAGCAAATAGGCCTGTTCGATGTACTGACGGATCATGACGCCGAGGGGGAATACGCGCCGGTGATGCGCTTCCAGCCGGCCACAAGGCCGGTTGTCCGGCGGACGATGCCGGCGCGGCTTGTCGAGCCCGCCGCGGCCGATCCGAATGCCGCAGTGGCACGCCGTCGGTTCATCCTGGATTGCCGTATGGGAATGCGCCACGGCCATGCGGGGATGGACGAAGTCCAGATGGGCATAAACGGAAAGTCCCATGACATGGCACGCATCGACCTCGACGTGAAGCTTGGAACGACCGAGATTTGGGAGATCGTGTCGATCCGTACGGGACATCCATTCCATGTCCACGGGGCGGCCTTCCGTATCCTGTCGCTCAACGGACAGGCGCCGCGCGCTCACCTCTTGGGCTGGAAGGACGTGGCTCTCGTTGAAAGCAAAGCCGAGCTTCTGGTCGCGTTCAATCAGCCGGCAACGCGACAAAGTCCCTTCATGTTTCACTGCCACATCCTCGAACACGAGGACGCCGGGATGATGGGACAATATGTTTGCGCTTGATGCTGACGTCGCAGTTCGCCAACACAATCGGGCGCGCGGAAATTTCCTCCCCGGTGGATAGCGAGCCGAACTTTGTTAGGCAGCGATTGAGAAGGAGCAAGGCCGTGTCGAATGTCAGCGTCCGCTATATCGTCGATGAAGTCGCCCCGGCCGTTGCGTTCTACACCAGCCATTTGGGCTTCGTTGTCGAACAAGACTCCGGCCCCGCCTTCGCTTCCGTCACCCGCGGGAACCTTCGGCTGTTGCTGAGCGGACCGAGCAGCTCGGGCGCGCGTCCTATGCCTGATGGCCGCCGTCCCGTCCCCGGTGGCTGGAATCGCATCCTGCTGATCGTGACGGACCTCGCCGCAGAGGTTGACCGGCTAAAGGCGGCTGGATTGTCGTTCCGCAATGACATCCTCGTTGGCGTTGGAGGCTCCCAGATCCTGCTTGAAGACCCCTCGGGCAACGTCATCGAACTGTTTCAGCCCGCTCATTAGCGCTCCGATTCCGAAGTTCGCATCACTTCGCGGCACCCTCACCTGCGAACTTCGGAATCAAAGGAGCACTAAAGTAGCAAGCATATGTTTCTAGTTCGGTTTTGGATTGAAGTTCTTATACGGACCTTGCCGCACGATCTGATAGGAACTTCAAATCCACCGCACTAGCCATCCCAGGCCGCCCCGGAGAACACGCTTTGGTCGCCTGTGGTGATCAACTGCCCGGCTGTCAATCCGCCTCTTGCACCACGTCCGCGATTGCGCTCATCAGCGTCACCAGGGCGCGCTTGACGGGAGTCGGCAGGACCGGCCAGACCGGCACCAGCCGATGGGCGACATCGTCCGCCTGGAACGCTGCGAATGCGGCGTCGGTTTTGCGTCCCGCTGGACCCGGATTAGGCTTCGGTCCGGGCGCGCCTTCGAACAGCCATGCCGGCGTGACCTGGAGCACGTCGCAGATCTGCAGGAGTCGCGAAGAGCCGATCCGGTTGACCCCCTTCTCATATTTCTGCACCTGCTGGAAGGTGACACCGATCCTGTCCCCCATTTCCGTCTGGCTGAGGCCGAGGAGGTTCCGGCGAAACCGTATTCTCGCGCCCACGTAGCCGTCCACCGGCCGTGCTGCCTTTACCCCTGCGTTGCGCGGCATCGCTTTTCCCCCTCCTGCATGGTTCGACAGGCGTCGTCGCGTCTCTGGACCTGTTCGGAGTCAACAAAAAGGGGCGCGGCTCTCGCCGCGCCCCTTTCGGTTTGACGCTTTGCTTATGCAGGCTGGCTCAGAAGCCGCCCATTCCGCCCATGCCGCCGCCGCCGCCCGGCATCGGCGGGCTCGGCTCCTTCGGCAATTCGGCGACCATCGCCTCGGTGGTGATCAGCAGGCCGGCGACCGAGGCCGCGTCCTGCAGCGCGTGGCGCACCACCTTGGCCGGATCGATGATGCCGGCGTCGACCAGGTCGACGTATTCCTCCTTCTGCGCGTCGAAGCCGAACGTCTCCGACTTGTTCTCGAGGATCTTGCCCACCACGATCGAGCCCTCGACGCCCGAGTTCTCGGCGATCTGCCGCACCGGCGATTCCAGCGCCTTGAGCAGGATGTTGATGCCGGCCTGGATGTCGGGGTTGTCGTTGGTCAGCCGGCCGACCGCCTTCTTGGCGCGCAGCAGGGCGACGCCGCCGCCCGGCACGATCCCCTCCTCGACCGCCGCGCGGGTGGCGTTGAGCGCATCCTCGACGCGGTCCTTCTTCTCCTTGACCTCGATCTCGGTCGCGCCGCCGACGCGGATCACCGCGACGCCGCCGGCGAGCTTGGCGAGCCGCTCCTGGAGCTTCTCGCGGTCGTAGTCGGAGGTCGTCTCCTCGATCTGCGCCTTGATCTGGCCGACCCGCGCCTCGATGTCCTTCTTCTTGCCGGCGCCGCCCACGATGGTCGTCTTCTCCTTCTCGATGATGACCTTCTTGGCGCGCCCGAGCATGGCGGTGGTGACGTTCTCGAGCTTGATGCCGAGGTCTTCCGAGATGAGCTGGCCGCCGGTGAGGATCGCGATGTCCTCCAGCATGGCCTTGCGGCGATCGCCGAAGCCCGGCGCCTTCACCGCCGCGACCTTGAGGCCGCCGCGCAGCTTGTTGACGACGAGCGTGGCAAGCGCCTCGCCTTCGATGTCCTCGGCCACGATCAAGAGCGGCTTGCCGGTCTGGACCACCGCTTCCAGCACCGGAAGCATGGCCTGGAGCTGCGAGAGCTTCTTCTCGTGCAGTAGCACGTAGGCGTCCTCGAGCTCGGCCACCATCTTCTCGGCATTGGTGATGAAGTAGGGCGAGAGATAGCCGCGGTCGAACTGCATGCCTTCGACGATCTCGACGTCGGTCTCGAGCGCCTTCGCCTCCTCGACGGTGATGACGCCCTCGTTGCCGACCTTCTGCATGGCCTGGGCGATCATCTTGCCGACGTTCTGGTCGCCATTCGCCGCCAGGGTGCCGACCTGGGCGACCTCGGCCGAGGAGCCGACCTTCTTGGCGCGTTTCTCGATGTCCTTGACGACCGCGGCCACCGCCATCTCGACGCCGCGCTTCAGGTCCATCGGGTTCATGCCTGCGGCCACCGCCTTGGCGCCTTCCCTGACGATGGCGTGGGCGAGCACGGTGGCGGTCGTGGTGCCGTCGCCCGCCTGGTCGTTGGTCTTCTGGGCGACCTCGCGCACCATCTGCGCGCCCATGTTCTCGAACTTGTCTTCGAGCTCGATCTCCTTGGCGACGGTCACGCCGTCCTTGGTGATGCGGGGCGCGCCGAAGCTCTTGTCGAGCACGACGTTGCGGCCCTTGGGACCGAGCGTGACGCGTACCGCACTGGCGAGAATTTCCACGCCGCGCAGCATCTTGTCGCGCGCATCGGTTGAGAACCTTACTTCCTTGGCAGACATTTCACTTTGCTCCGTTTGCTTGTTGTCCTCATCCTGAGGAGCGCCGAAGGCGCGTCTCGAAGGATGAGGCCGTGAACCTTGGGCCTCGTCCTTCGAGACGGCCGCTCCGCGGCCTCCTCAGGACGAGGGAAAACGTCAGGCGATCACGCCCATGATGTCGGACTCCTTCATGATCAGGAGATCCTCGCCTTCGAGAACGACTTCGGTGCCGGACCACTTGCCGAACAGCACCTTGTCACCGGCCTTGACGTCGGGCGGGACGATCTTGCCGGACTCGTCGCGGCCGCCCGGGCCGACGGCGATGACCTCGCCCTGTGAGGGCTTCTCCTTGGCGGTATCGGGGATGATGATGCCGCCCTTCGTCTTTTCCTCGCCTTCGAGGCGACGGACGACGACGCGGTCGTGCAGGGGACGAAACTTCACTTTGGCCATCTTGTTCCTCGTCGGCGCAGGTTACGCGCCATGGTGGGATAGGACCGGGAGGGGGGCGGCTGCTAGCACTCACATGAGATGAGTGCCAACGGCTCGCGCGGGAGATATGGCCTGGCGCCGGGCTTGTCAAGCACGGGAGCCGGGCACTTGAAAGGGAAGGCGGTTCCTTGGGTTAACGACGCAGGGAATGCCCGCGTCACGCGGGGCTGCCGGTCAGCGGTCGAGCCGCTGCATTGCCCGCCGGTAATAGCCGAGATCGACGTAGCGCTCGGGCGGTACCGCCTCGCCCTCCTTCCGTTGGATTTCGGCGCGCAGCGCGAGCAGGTTGCGGAAGCCCTCGGGGTTGAAGGCGGCGTCGACGTCGAAGCCGAACGACGGGTCGACCAGAAGCTGATAGGTGCGCTCCGCCACCGTTTGCGGCAGGTTGAGCTTGTCGACCAGCAGGCCGACCGCCTCGACGCGGTTCGCCGGGTCGCGCACCCGCCGCAGCGACTCGACATAGGCCGCGAGGTAGCGTTCGAGCGTCGCGCCGTTCTTATGAGCCCACTCCCGCATCACGAAGGCGCCGCCCGCCTGATAAGGCCCGAGCAGGTCGACCGTCCGGCCCAGGCTGCGCATGCCCGACTGCTCGGCCTGGACGGTGAACGGCAGGTTCAGGATGGCGGCTGCATTGTCCTTGCTTTCGGCCATCGCCTTGAAGCGGAAAGCGCCGGCGCCGACCGGTTTGACGGTGTAGTCGGTTCCTTCCTTCAGGCCGTGCTGGAGCAGGATCTTCTTCGCCTGCAGCGCATAGGCGGTGTCCGGCGCGTCGACGACGAGAATGCGCCCGCGCAGGTCGGCAAACGACGTGATCTCGCCCTGGACGAAGAACTCGTTCATCCCGCTGTCGCCGCCGCCGACGATGATCACGTCGTGCCTTGCCACCTCGATCATCGCCACGGCGTTGTCGAGCGCCGACTGCGCAAGGTCGAACCGGCCGGCGGCGAGGCCCTCGCGCTGGCTTCGGGAGTTCTCGGTGAATTCAAGCTCGAGCTTGATTCCATGCCTGGCGAAGATGCCGTTCGCTATTCCCGCATGGAACGGCAGCGCCTTGGCATTGGGGAACGTGTTGACGCGGACCGGCGTCAGTTCGTCCGCCGCCGTAGCCGCGGCCGTCAGACAAAGACCGAGCACGATGGCCAACCGGGAGATCATGCGAATCCTTCTCGATTGTAGGCTCCACCCGAGTCATACATCATCCGGCCACGCGGTTGTCGAACGGATGGTGGAGCAGAAGAATGCGGGCCTTGAGCCTCGATCAAGCGAACACGATCATCGGCGCGACCTTCGCGGCGGCCGAGAAGCACAAGTGCCGCCCGATGAGCGCCATCATCCTCGATGCGGGCGGGCGGGTGAAGGCGTTCCAGAAGCAGGACGGCGCGTCCATGATGCGGTTCGAGATCTGTCACGGCAAAGCCTACGCGTCGCTGGCGCTCGGGCGCGCGTCACGGCTCGTGCTGGCGAAGGCGAAGGAGAAGCCGCTGTTCATGCAGTCGGTCGGCGAACTGGCCGACGGCCCGCTGTTCCTCGAGGGCGGCGGCCAGCTCATCCGCGACGCGGCGGGCGAGGTGATGGGCGCGATCGGCGTTACCGGCGACGTCAACGAGATGGACGACATCTGCGCGATCGAGGGCATCCACGCGGTCGGCCTGAAGGCCGATTGCGATTTCGACGACCCCGAGCAGGTGCGCCGCTTGAGCATCCTCAAGGGACCCGCGCTCGCGGACCCGCGCAAGAAACGATGACGCCGAAGTCACGGATGATCGATGCCACGTAGGGGCAACCCTTGTGGTTGCCCCTTTAGGGCGCCCACGAGGGGCGCCCCTACGAGCACCTCGTCATGACGGTTTCAACGCGGATCGAACTTGCGCCGAAGACCGGTGAGTTCCTCGGCCATCCGAAGGGGCTCGCCTTCCTGTTCGCGACCGAGATGTGGGAGCGCTTCTCCTATTACGGGATGCGCGCGCTCCTCGTCCTCTACATGGTGAAATACCTACTCCAGCCCGACCGCGCCGAGACCGTGCTCGGCTTGGGCGCCATGAAGCGGATGCTGGAAGTCCTGTTCGGACCACTCGATATCCAGCCGCTCGCCTCGCAGATCTACGGGTTCTACACCGGGCTCGTCTATCTCACGCCGATCCTCGGCGGCCTCCTTGCCGACCGCGTGCTGGGCCAGCGCCGCACCGTCATCATCGGCGCCGTGCTGATGGCGATCGGCCATTTCATGATGGCGTTCGAGGCGCTGTTCCTGTTCGCCCTCCTGACGCTGATCCTCGGCAACGGGGCCTTCAAGCCCAACATCTCCACCCAGGTCGGCGGGCTCTACCCGCCGGGCGACCGCCGCCGCGATCGCGCGTTCTCCATCTTCTACGTTGGCATCAATCTCGGCGCGTTCCTGGCGCCGCTTATATGCGGCACGCTGGGCGAAGAGGTCGGCTGGCACTATGGGTTTGCCGCCGCCGGCGTCGGCATGACGCTCGGGCTTGCGATCTATCTCTATGCCCTGCCGACGCTGCCGCCGGACGATCTCGCGCAACGCACGGCGTCGGGCAAAGCACGGCGGCTCGGCCGCGAGGGATGGGGCGCAATTCTCGCGCTCCTGATCCTGTCGCTGCCGGTGACCCTGTTCTGGGCGACCTACGAGCAGCAGGGGAACACGATCGCGCTCTGGGCCGACCAATATACCGACCGCTCGATCGATCTCCTGTTCTGGCGCGGCGAGATTCCGACCACCTGGTTCCAGGCCTTCAACCCGTTCATGATCTTCGCCTTCACGCCCTTCATCGTCGCGCTGTGGGGCTGGCAGGCCGCGCGCGGGACCGAGCCTTCGACCGTCACCAAGATGGCGGTCGGCTGCTTCCTCAACGCGGCCTCCTACCTCATCCTGGTCGCCGCCGCCTGGTACGCCGGTCCCGCCAAGGCGAGCTGGATGTGGCTCACCGCCTATTTCGTCGTCATCACCATCGGCGAGCTCTACCTCTCGCCGACCGCCCTGGCGCTGGTCACCAAGGTGGCGCCTGCGGGCTTTCTCTCGATGATGATGGGGGTCTGGCTCGCCACCAGCTTCTACGGCGGCTTCCTCGCCGGCTATCTCGGCAGCTTCTGGACCGGCATGGGCAAGGGCGATTTCTTCCTGATGATCGCCGTCATCGCGGCGCTCGCGGGCTTCGCCGTCCTTGCCTTCAACCGGCCGCTCGAGGCGATCCTGAAGGAATAAGTTATACTTTCCGGCCACTATGCGTGACCTTGCGCCCGGCGCTCGGGGCTATCAGAGTGTGCCGCAAGTGTTTGGGAACTTCGGAATCAAAGGGACACTAGCCAGTCGCGTATTCGAGGAGGCCGCCATGACCGCTTCCCCCATTCGGCTCGCCGCTCCGCTCCTGGGGTTGGCGCTGGCGGGCTGCGCCGGCTACGGCACCGGCTATTTCGGCACCAGCGAGCAGCCCCCGCCCCCGTCGCAATTGTCGGCCCCGCCGCCGCCCGACATGAACCCCGGCGACTTCGTCGGCAACTGGGGTCTTGCCGCCTATCAGAAGGAGGCCGACCGGGCGCGCACCGAGGCGGCCGCGCGCGGCCAGTGCAACAAGCCCTACACGATCGGGCGCGGACCGACCGGCGGGCTGATGATGCATCTCGCCGATTCACGGGAGCTGCAGGAGCTGCGCCTGAAGTCGGGAACCGACGGCAAGGTCTATATCGGTCCCGAGGGTCCGGCGCCCGACGCGCGCGACCGCGAGGTCGTCTCCTTCGACGGGCGGATGCTGGTGCTGCGCTACGCCGACGCGGACGTCGCTTCCCGCTTCGGCACCAGCGTCTACGTGCGCTGCGGCACCCCCGGCACGGTGGCGACCAAGCGCAAGGCCGGCCAGCCGGCGCAATGACGGTGACCGTCCGGCACAATCCGCAACGCGCCACCGGTCGGGTGAAGGAGACCCTGTGAGCCAGGATGCCATCCTTCCCCAGCTCACCGCTTTTCCGCTGGCGACATGGGAGCGTGAGGGAATAAAGGCGGCGCTCAAGAAAGTCGGTTTGCCGGCCGACGACGTCGAGGCGCCGGACCGGCTGTTCTGGCGATTCGAAAGAGCAGATCTGGTTCCGGTCGGGTTCGGCGGGCTTGAACTCCACGGCGACGACGGACTGCTGCGCTCGGTGGTGACGCTTCCGCCCATCCGCGGCCAGGGAGTCGGCGCCGCGATCGTGGCCATACTCGAGGTCGAGGCGCGGGTGCTCGGCT
>WNGA01017013.1_pt1 | contig 11134 bp, 11 predicted proteins | sample 5400061 | NCBI WGS metagenome assembly WNGA01 (sample SAMN13153366, study PRJNA577476) | soil metagenome | isolation source: 100 cm soil or saprolite under grassland replicate 2 | place: USA:California | collected 2016-06-15
CGTTAGTGGCGTGTTCATCGTAGCGGCGCTGCAGGTTGGTGACCACACCCTCGAACCGTCCCTGCGCGTTGGTAGCAGGCGGCTTGACATTCGGGAAATGGCGGCGGAACTGCGGACTCTCCGTGCCATACAGCAGGAGGTCGCGTTGAATGGGCGTGTAATCCTTGATTGCTTTGGACGGGTCGAACTCAAAGCCGAAATACTTCCCTGTGTTTTTCAAAATCTGGCTGTAATGATTGATTTGGAACTCGATCCAACCGTCCACGGCGTTTTCGGGGATGCTCTTGCTTTCATCAATCAGGCGGCTGATGATGGGCTGCCGCATCACGCCCAGACCTGTGCAGGTGGGGCAGGCTCCCGCGGGTTTGTTGAATGAGAAGTTTGCCATACCCATCTCTGGCACATCCGCGCCGCAATGTGGACATGGATACGTTCCTTCGGGGCTTTCTTCGTCCGACTCATCCTGCCAGTTGTCATCGGATAATTCGTAGTTTGGTGGCGGTACATCCTTTCCACAATTGGGGCAGGGGCGATGTCCGAGGCGGGCGTACAAGATTCTCAGATAGGTAAATACCTCGGTAACGGTGCCCACCGTCGAGCGGGGGCTGTGATTCGTCAGGTGTTGGTCCACGCTGATGGAGGGGGATAAGCCGACGATGGAGTCCACAGGCGGTTTGCTCAATCCCCACGTGACAAGACCGAGCGATTCCATATATTGGCGCTGACCTTCCTTGTTCAGGATGTCAAACGCAAGTGTGGATTTGCCCGAACCCGACAGCCCCGTGATAACGACGAGTTGGTTCTTGGGAATTTCAAGGGTGACGTTTTTGAGGTTGTGCAGGCGGGCGTTGCGAATAGTGATAGTGGGTTTCATAAACTCTCCAGTTGCCACGGTACGACGCGGCTTTTACCCTCAATTTTACAACCCTGGTGTGCCAGTGGAGGGTCAGAAAGAAGTCCGCTATAAGCCTGGCCATCAAATATATAAACAGTAATGGTATAACGACAATAATATTACCTTGACAGACATAGTAATATGTTGTATATTATACCTATGGAGACGACACTATGACTGATAACAAGATCTCTTCGGATTTGCTGCGTGGCCATACTGATACGATGATTTTACGGCTCTTATGCGAAGCTGATCGCTACGGCTACGAGATTGTTAAGCTGATTGCCGAGCACTCGGGCGGCGAGTATGAATTAAAGGAAGCCACGATGTATTCCAGCGTCCGGCGGCTTGAGACGGACGGCGATATCGAGTGGTATTGGGGCGATGAATCTCAGGGCGGACGGCGTAAGTATTTTCGGATTACCGAAAAGGGTAAGGCCACTTACGCCGGAAACAAAAGCAATTGGGAGTACGCAAAGCGCGTACTCGATAACTTATTATAAGGAGATGTGATGTTATGAATGAGAAACTAACAAACTATTTGAACGGCGTTTTTGCGCCTTACGATGGAGTAAAAAGCGTCGCCGAACTAAAGGCTGACCTGCTCTCCGATTTGCAGGAGCGGTTCCGTGAACTCAAAGCCGAAGGCAAGGACGATGAAACGGCCTTTGAGATGACCATTGACAGCATTGGCGACATTGAGCAAACGGTACAAGATGTCGCCAATCTCTCCCGTTCGCTGGAGCGACAGGTTCTGACAAACTTCAGCGCGAGCAACTTGCCGAAGAGCGACTTCGCAGGCGTTAAAGCGCATAAAGGAAAATTTGAAGCAAGCATGTTACGTGGCTCCGACTTTGCGGGCGCGGATCTGACTGGCAGCTCGTTTAAAAGCAGCGATGTGCGGGAAGCCAATTTCGACGGAGCAAATCTGACTGACTGCACCCTTTACGTCAGTGACCTAACGGATGCGAGCTTCAACAAGAGCATCCTTGTACGCACCGAAATCAGCACGTCAGGGCTGACCCGGGCAAAATCTTTGCGATTTGCGGGGGCTATGCCTTGACGGGCAGACCTTTATTGGTGTCAAGTTTGACAATACGTCGCTGAACGAAGCTACGTTTAAGGGCGCGACCCTTAGAAATGTGTCCTTCCTTGCACCGTTTACCTGGTCTACCTGGTCTAAGAAATACTACCGTGCCATCAAAACCATCAACTTTGACGGCGCGATGATGGATAAATTGACCTATGCCGCGCTCAAAGGTTTGGAAGTCGATTTATCAAAAGTAACTATTATATAAGGAGCGAAGAATATGCAAAACCAAGCAATCCAAGTGAAAGGGCTGCAAAAGTCCTACAAGCAGCTTCATGTTCTAAAGGGTGTAGATTTCGAGGTGGAAAAAGGCAGTATTTTCGCCCTGCTCGGCTCCAATGGCGCGGGCAAGACGACGATTGTCAAAATTCTCACCACACTGCTTAAGCAGGATGGCGGAACCGCCGCCGTAAACGGATTCGACGTTGCGGCAAATCCCGACTATGTGCGGCAGTCGATCAGTCTCACCGGGCAGTTCGCCGCCGTGGACGAGATCTTGACCGGGCGAGAAAATTTGATCATGATCGCCAAGTTGAGGCACCTCAAAAATCCGCGTCAGGTCGCGGATGATTTACTGAACCGCTTCGGCCTGACCGATGCCGCCGACCGCAGGGTTTCCACATATTCGGGGGGTATGCGCCGCAGGCTCGACATAGCCATGAGCCTTGTGGGAAAACCGCAGCTCATTTTCCTCGACGAGCCGACCAACGGTCTTGACCCCGAGGTGCGCATCGAGTTTTGGCAGATTGTCAAGGAGCTTGCCGATGGCGGCACGACGGTATTCCTGACCACGCAGTATTTGGACGAGGCTGAACAGCTTGCCGATCGAATTGCCATTCTGCATGAGGGTAGGATTATCGCCAACGGCACGCTCGCAGACCTGAAAAAGCTGTTCCCGCCCGCAAAGGTGGAATATGTGGAAAAACAACCTTCATTGGAGGAGATATTCCTCGCAATCATAGGTAAAAAGGAGAAAAAATAACAATGAATAAACACTTTTTCAGCGACATGGGCGTTATGCTTGGACGTTCCATGCGCCATATTTTCCGCAGCATGGACACCATCATCACAGTCACCCTTATGCCGATCGCGTTCATGTTGCTGTTCGTCTATGTGTTTGGCGGTGCGATTCAATCGGGCACGGACAACTATGTGAATTACCTGCTGCCCGGCATCCTTTTGATGGCGATTTCAAGCGGCATCGCCTATACGGCTTTCCGTCTGTTCATGGATATGCAACGGGGCATCTTCGAACGGTTCCACTCCATGCCGATTTCCCGTTCGGCCCCGCTGTGGGGGCACGTGCTGACCTCACTGGTATCCAACGCGATTTCGGTTATCGTCATCATTCTCGTCGCGCTCATTATGGGCTTTCGCTCGTCGGCGGGGGTTCTGTCATGGCTTGCCGTAGCCGGCATACTTGCGCTGTTTACGCTGGCCTTGACATGGATCGCGGCGATTGCCGGACTATCCGCAAAATCAGTGGACGGTGCAAGCGCGTTTTCCTATCCGCTTCTCTTCCTGCCGTTTATCAGCTCGGCGTTTGTGCCAACCGCTTCTATGCCGGGGCCTGTTCGTGCCTTTGCCGAAAACCAGCCGGTGACCTCAATCGTAGACGCCATCCGTGCGTTGCTGTCCGGTCAGCCGGTTGGCAATGATATATGGATCGCTCTTGCGTGGTGCGTCGGGATTATGCTCGTGGCCTATATCTTTGCGATGAGGGCGTATAAAAAGCAGGTGTGAAAAAGGGACAGCATTTTTTGTAATGTAGACCCCTTGACCCCTATTCTTTTTAAACAACCTAAACCCAATAAAAGTGAACTCCCCTTCGAAAATTGAGGGGGAGTTTGCAATATTCGGTAAAATTATTATATCCGTTCAATTGGTAGAAAACGCAGTCTGACAAGTATCAAAGAGCAGATGGATAGTTAGGATGAGTAGGTCACGTTTTCAACGTGACAGTCACGCTGCATCGCGATTCGTCACGCTAAAAGCGTGACCTACACCATTTCTTCAATCAACTGGATCACCTGCTGTGCCAGGTTTTCCTGTCCGTGCAAGGTGGTGAGCCAGTGATCGGCCGCGGTGAAGATGTCTTCGTCTGCGCGCGGGGTGTCGAGGATTTTTTTTAGTTCGCGCGTATTTCCCTTGTCCAGTTCGATGAACATGCGTAATATCGCCATGTGACTGTAACCCGCCTTGCTCAACATGCGGATGATGCGCAGGCGTTCGATTTCATTTTTTCCAAACAAACGGTAATTATTGTACGAGTTGCGCGGAACGGTGATCAGCCCATTTCGTTCCGCATTGCGGATCACATCCAGGCTGACGCCCAATAATCTTGATACTTCCCCAATCGCAAGCCGGGCGTTATCATGGGAGTCCCGTGTCATGTTTTGTGCCCAATGCTCCAGCAGATTCGCGGCCTGATTGGCGTGTTCCAGCTCGGCTTTCACAGCAAGCAAATGCTCGTGCGCTTTTTCCAGCGCGCCCTGCCAATCCTCCACAACCGCACACTGGATAATCTCGTTGCCTAAAGCGCGAAAACCTCTGCCTGGATATGGGGCGGCATAGATCATCCGCGCCAGCCGGAGGCAATCTACGTGGCGTTGGGTGAAGAGGCGGTATCCGCTAGGACTCCGCTCGACGGGCGGAATCAGCCCCCAGTCCACGTAGCGGCGGACAGTGTTCGGGTGAATCCCCGCCGCGCGGGCAAGGTCGGAAGTGCGAAGGAATTTTGTAGCCATCGTTCCATCGAAAGTGTATCACTGCGTTTGTGGAATTGAAATATCTGAACTTCTTCATGCTATTCGAACATTTACAGAGTACAGATCTTATGAGACCCAAACTGAGGCAACCTTTGCGGCTGACCTGTTTTTTGCCAGTAATGACAAATGATACCTGACTTGGAGAACGAGGGTACCTAAAATGCTAATAGTTGACAGGATAGTCTGATTTTTAATCTTTGACCGTATAATATTCCACATGAATTTTATACGGCGATCGTCCATAAGCTATTACGCTTTGCGTGCCGCTGTATACGCCCTAATTAGGTCACTGGAGCATAGGTATGGCTATCGCCAAAGAGTCACGCGCTGACGGTTACGAATCATTCTATAAAGAGTTCGACTCGCCGGTGATGCAGCAGGTTCGGCGCGAAGCTTACGGTGAGGATATTGGCCAACACTCCTGGATGGGCGCCGACGAAGTACGTGCTGACATTGTCCGCCTTAGGCTTTCAGCTTCTAGCCGCCTCGTTGATCTTGGTTCCGGCCCTTGTGCGCCGCTTACCTTTATCCTTGCCAGCGTTGGGTGCGCGGGTACGGGAGTCGAACTTAGCCTATCTGCCCTTCGAGTTGGGCGCGCGCGTGCCGCCTCACTTGGTATCGATGCCTTGCTTTCGGTTCAAGAGGTCGACCTAAATGAGTCACTTCCATTCGAGTCTGGCTCCTTTGATGCCGCAATATCTTTGGATGTAGTACTCCACCTTCGCGACCGGTTGAGCTTCTTCCAGGAGGTTGCGAGACTCCTTCGGCCCGGTGGAAGGTTCCTGTTCACCGATGCGGGAGTGGTGACAGGTGCAGTCTCGAACGAAGAGGTGCGCAAACGCAGCGTTCACGGCTATACCCAGTTTGTCACCGCAGGTTGGAACGAAAGACTGCTTGAATCTACTGGTTTTCGGCTGATCGAGACCGAAAATAGAACCATAAGTGTGGTCAAGAACGCTATCGGCAGACTGGCGGCCATGCAGGCGCATCGACCAGAACTCGAAAGGGCGTCAAGTGCTGGTGATTTCGAGAGTCAGCAGAACTATCTCGAGACCGTTGTCGAGTTGTCGCGCAGGGGAGCCGTGTCGCGGGTGATGTACTTGGCCCAAGTTCATGGATCAGTCTAACAAAGCGATAGAGTTGACTCGCGGGTCTTGCAGGTGTCCGTGGCCGCGGGCCGCCCATCGCTTAATCATTGAACGGACAATGACTATAAGAGAACTCATCAGAGTGGGTGGGCTTAACGTGCTTGACCCGCACGAGAAAAATCCTATAATTATGATGATCAACGATACTATTAGCTCGTTGAGAGTTGTTGGCACCACTTTTTTGCCGCGAGTGTGACGTTGTCAATCTACAGAGTGCCACATGATTTCCCAAACTGAACCTTTGAATTTTAGCCTGCAAATTATTTCAAAATGTTTAGTAATTAATGAGACGAGCGGCAACCTGCAAGAAAGTGATGAATGCCAGATATAGGCTACTATGTTGAGGCTGTCAACTAAGTTGATAGTTGGGCGGTCTCGTGTTCGGAACATCTTCATTCCCTATAAGGAGTGATTCTAATGGTCGAGAAAAACCAGCCACCTGGAGAAGAAAAGTATCTTCACGGCTACAGTGCAGAGCACCGAGCCTTTTTATCCAGCCGAACGGCCACGCGGGAAGCAGCGTTTTTCCTGCCCTTTCTCAAGCCAGGCATGCGGCTGCTCGATTGCGGCTGTGGTATGGGGGCGCTTACAACTAGCCTCGCCGAGTGGCTTGCTCCGGGAGAAGTGATTGGTATCGACCGGGAACCCAGCCAGGTGAATGCTGCCCGTGCCTGGGCAGAGGAGAAAGGCATCTACAATGTCCGTTTCGAAATCGGCAACATCTATGACATTCCCTACCCGGACGCTTCATTCGACGCGGTCTTTGCGTTTACCGTTCTGGAAAATGTCCGCGAGCCGCGGCGGGCGATGAGCGAAATGCGACGGGTATTGAAATCAGGAGGCGTAGTGGGCATCTACGACCCCGATTATGAGGCGCTGCTGCAAGCGCCTTCGACGCCAGGCTTGCAAGAGTTGAACCAATTGATGCGTCGCTTCAGCGAAGAAAATGGCAGTCCATATTACGCCCGTCACCAACGCCAGTACCTGCTCGAAGCTGGATTTGCCCGCACCGAAGGCTTTGCGTTCGCTGTCGGAGGCGGTAATCCACAGATGACACCGTTCATGTACCAGGTAATACTGAAACCGACAGTTGAATCCTTGCGGCCCTGGATCATTGAGCATGGCCTGGCCGATGACGCGCACCTCGATGCGTTGCTAGCCGAAGGTCAAGCCTGGTCGGAAAGGCCAGACGCCTTCTTCGCCCTGATGCAATGCGCGGCTGTGGCCTGGGCTCCATAGAATAGAAAAGAGGGCAAGCGCAATCCTTGAAAGGCCACCTAGTTGCAGACGACCGCTGCGTGCAGCGGTAGGTGAAATTGACCGTTCGGTCAGATTATCATCTATACCTTACGCTTGCACATGGAAATAGATTGCCCCAGGGTGATTACACTTTCGCATTATATGCTCGCACGAGCACAGCGATGTTAATGGATGAATTACTCACCTACCTCTTCGATGGGCAGTCCCACCTCCTTGCTGCGCCAATGGCAACGTGGTTAGCCTCCTCACGTCGGTTCACTGCCTTTGTCACTGCCCACCAGACCAAAATTCGCAAGAAACTCCGCGTTGCGCAGGAATCAGAAAGCCTGCGTGATCTTCAGCTTGAACTGGAAACGGCCTACCTGCTGCTCCGAGAGCGATCTCTGAGTCTGGCGTATGAACCGCAGCATCCAGAACTCGGGCGCAGTCCTGATTTCGCTGTCACTTTTACCACCAGCCTCGTGTTTATGGTCGAGGTCACTCGGCTGCGGACAGCTCAACCGAGAAAACCACCCGGACTTGAGGAACACATACGCGGAACGCAGTCACCAAATACTACGCCCACCGTCCCGCTGCTAGGTGATCGTTTCTCTGATATGCTGTGCAGCAAATTAGGACAACTTCTTACGCAGCGCAGCAATGTTCTGCTCGTCGGTGTTGAAAATCCGCACTTAACTCACACTGACCTCCACGCCGCAATGCTCCGCGTCCAGCAACGCGCGGAAAGTAATGACTCAACCGTGGTGCAGCGATGCGGGTTTCGCGACCGCGCCGACTTCTTCCACCACTATCAGCGGTTAAGTGCACTCCTAGTGCGCGGCGGAACGCCCCTGCAAGCCGGCGAACCCGTGGTCATCTGGGACAATCCGCAGGCGAAATATCCATTACCCAGTAAGGTCCGAACCGCCCTACACCGCAGCCACAGTATCTAATACCGCAACCTTGCAGAGAGCATGCGGGGCTACGTGTGCCTTCGTTTCGCAGTGGTGGTATGATCGCCGTAAAAGGAACTCCTCTATGACTCAAACCTATAACGCCATCATCATCGGCGCGGGCGTGATGGGCGCCAGCCTCGCCTTTCACCTCGCCGAGCGCGGACTCAAGCCAGCCATCCTTGAACGCAAGGTCACCGCCTCGGGAGCGACAGGTCACTCCAGCGGACTCGTACGCATGCACTACGATCTCGCCGCCGAATCGGAACTGACCTTCGTTAGTTACAAAAAATACTTCAGCAACTGGAAGGAAAGAGTTGGCGGTGAATGTGGATTCATCAACACAGGCTTCATGCAGATCGCCAAACGAGAGCATGAAGACAAGCTGCGTGGCAACGTCGCCAATCAACAGCGTATTGGCATCAACACCTCCGTCATCTCTGCTGCAGACGTAAAAAAACTCGTCCCTGATTTCATCACCGACCGCTTCGACTTCGCCGCCTATGAACCCGACTCGGGCTACGCCGACGCGACCCTCACCACCAATTCCTTTCTGGAATGCGCTAAACAAAACGGGACAAGCCTCATTCAAAATTGCGAAGTGACCGCCATCCACACGTCAGGTGGACGCGTGACAGGCGTCAGCACCAATCAAGGTGATTTCGACGCGCCCATACTCATCAACGCGGCCGGGGTGTGGGCAAAGCATGTCGCAAGCCTCGCAGGCATCGAGATCCCGCTTGAGACCTGGACTCATGATGTCGCCTTTCTCCATCGTCCGCGGTCGCTTGGCAAAATCCCCGCAGTGATCGACGACATCATCAACTGCTACTTCCGCCCCGAGGGCAGTGCGCTCATCCTTGCCGCAGGTGAAGACGAATCCCTGCGCGGCGAAGCGCCCGATGCTGAAGACCAAACGCCCACGCCCACGTTCGTCGAAAAACTCATTGATAACATGGTCATGCGCATTCCTAAGATCGAAGAGAGTGGCTTGCACTCCATCCATGTGGGGCGCGACGGCATCACCCCCGACCAGCGCGCTATCTACAGCGCCTCGGGGCTCGACGGTTTCTATCTTGCCTGCGGGTTGAGCGGCACAGGCTTCAAGACCTCCCCCGCCGCGGGCGCCAGCCTCGTCGAACTCATCCTTGACGGCGCTCCTAAAACCGTGGACATCACCCCCTTCCGCTTCGAACGCTTCGCCGAAGGTAAACTCATCGAAGGCGAATACGGCTACGGACACATCTGGAAATAGATAAAAAACCGCGAATGTACTTCCCCACCTCCGCGGTTTTTATTTTGACCCGCGTCGCTTCACGCTTAGTCAAGGTTGATTCGTTAGAGAAAATTTGTTTGAGGCACTTTATTTAGAAAAAATTCTTGATGACGCTAAAGCTCAATACAAAAATAAATTTGGAGATAATGCATCGCTGGTAGGTTTAGCCATCATTAAAAATAGGTAAGACTTTGGGTTTTGTCGCTTTTTGAATTTTGGGGTGCGTGTTTTATAATTGATCTGTGTCTACACCAATTTTAGCCACTAAACTTTATATCCCCCCACCTCGGCCTAAAGTTGTCCTTCGCCCTCGCCTGATCGAGCGGCTGAACGAGGGTCTCCTTGCGGGCCGCAAACTGACCCTCATCTCTGCCCCCGCGGGCTTTGGTAAAACCACGCTGGTCAGCGAATGGGTCGATGATTGCGAGCGACCAGCCGCCTGGCTGTCGCTGGACGAAGGGGATAACGATCCCACGCGCTTTCTGACTTACCTCATCGCGGCGTTGCAGACGGTTGCGGCGAATATTGGAGCAGGGGTGTTGGGTATGCTTCAATCTCCTCAGCCACCGCCAATTGAACCGATTCTGACAGCCTTGCTCAATGAAATCACCGCCGTCCCGGACAATTTCATCCTCGTCCTGGACGACTACCACGTGATTGATTTCAAACCGGTTGATCATGCCTTCACCTTTTTGCTCGAGCACCTGCCACCACAAATGCACTTGGTCATCGCCACCCGTGAGGATCCAGATCTGCCCTTGGCCCGATTACGTGCCCGGGGCCAATTGACCGAACTGCGCGCCGCCGACCTGCGTTTTACCTCCGCCGAAGCCGCCGAATTCCTCAACCAGGTGATGGGTCTCACCCTCTCAGCAGAAAACATCGCCGCACTGGAAACTCGCACCGAAGGTTGGATTGCCGGCCTGCAATTGGCCGCCATTTCCATGCAGGGACAAAAAGACGGCGAGAGCTTCATTAAATCATTCACAGGCAGCCACCATTTCGTGATGGACTATCTGGTTGAGGAAGTCCTGCAACAACAGTCCGAACGCGTTCAGACTTTCCTGCTGCGCACATCCATCCTCGACCGCATGTGCGGTCCGCTTTGTGATGCTGTTGTGCTCGACCCTACTGCCTCCGGGCAGGAAACCCTGGAATATCTCGAACACGCCAACCTGTTCCTCGTCCCTCTGGACAACGAGCGGCGTTGGTACCGTTATCACCATCTCTTTGCTGATTTGGAAAAGCCGCGTGAACGAATTGCACATCCGTGCCAGCCAGTGGTATGAAGACAATGGCCTTGAGATTGAAGCTTTTCACTATGCGGTTGCCGCCAATGATATTGAGCGCGCCGCGCGCCTAATTGAAGGAAAGGGGATGCCCTTGCAATTTCGCGGCGCGGTGACGCCTGTACTGAACTGGTTGGAGTCGCTGCCGACGACGGTACTGAATGCGCGGCCCTCGTTATGGGTGATGTATGCCTCGGCGTTATCGATGACCGGCCAAACGAACGGCGTCGAAGAGAAACTCCAAGCTGCTGAAGCAGCTCTGCAAGGCACTGAGTTGGACGACAAGACCCGAAACCTTATAGGACATATTGCTGCCATACGAGCCTTGTTGGCTGCCGCTCAGTACCAGGTAGAAACTATCATTGCCCAGTCGCGCCGCGCACTGGAGTATCTGCACCCCGACAACCTGCCTGTCCGCACTGCCACTATCTGGAAGATGGGGATTGCCTACCAGCTCCAGGGAGACCGTACCGCTG
>WNGA01027514.1_pt1 | contig 11130 bp, 8 predicted proteins | sample 5400061 | NCBI WGS metagenome assembly WNGA01 (sample SAMN13153366, study PRJNA577476) | soil metagenome | isolation source: 100 cm soil or saprolite under grassland replicate 2 | place: USA:California | collected 2016-06-15
GTGGGCGGTGGAGACGATCTCGATCCAGGTGCTGGCGGGCAGCTTGCCCTTGGTGAGCACCCAGCGGACCTCGTCGTCGAGGATCTCCGCGGCGGTGCCAGGGATGGTGTCGAGGCCGGACTCGCGGGCCTTGATCAGGAAGTCCTCGAAGGACAGGCCGGTGCGGTTGGAGCCGTTGACGATCTCCATCGGGGAGAAGGCGTGCACGTGCATGCCCGGCACCCGCTCCTTCACCGCGGCGGCGAGGTCGAAGTACGCCGTACCGGGGAGCTGTGGGTCGATGCCGCCCTGCATGCAGACCTCGGTCGCACCCAGGTTCCAGGCCTCCTCGGCCCGGTCGGCGACCTGGTCGAGGGACAGGGAGTAGGCGTCGGCGTCGGTGCGCCTCTGGGCGAACGCGCAGAAGCGGCAGCCGACGTAGCAGACGTTGGTGAAGTTGATGTTGCGGTTGACGACGTAGGTGACCTCGTCGCCGACGGTCTCCTTGCGAAGGTCATCGGCGAGGCGGATCACCTGCTGCAGCAGGTCGCCCTCGGCGGTCATCAGGGTGAGGGCATGTTCGTCGGTGAGCCCCGCGGGATCACGTTCAGCGGCTGCGAGCGCCGCCGCGCCGGAGGAACCGACCGAGCGTCGCGGCGTGCCGTCGCTCACGGCGGCTGCCTCGCGCAGGACATCCCAGTCGCCGTAGATAGCGTCGAAGTCGGAGCGGCGATCGGTGGTGCGGCCCTCGGTGTCGACCGCGGTGTGCAGGTCGGTGCGGCCGGACCCGGTGGCTGCGTGCAGGACCGGGTCGGGCTCCTGCCAGGGGTGGCCGGTGGGCCGGATGCCCTCGACGGCCAGGCCGTCGTCGTCGGCGAGGGCCGTGACGTGGGTCTGGATGCGCGGGTCGAGCCAGGGCTCGCCCGCCACGACGTACGACGGATGCACGGTGAGCCGGGCCCGCAGGGTGAAGCCCGCCGACTCGGTCAGCGCGCGCAGCCGCTCCAGGGAGGGCCAGGGGCGCTCGGGGTTGACGTGGTCGGGTGTCAGCGGAGAGACCCCGCCCCAGTCGTCGACACCCGCGTCGACCAGCGCCCGGCACTCGGTGAGGTCGACCAGGTTCGGCGGCGCCTGCACCCGGGCCTTGGGGCCGAGCATGATCCGGGTGACCGCGATCGCGGCGCGGTACTCCTCCAGGCCGAGGTCGTCGACGTGCCGCATCGCGGTGTCCGGCTTGGCCCGGAAGTTCTGGACGATGACCTCCTGCACGTGGCCGTAGGTGCGGGAGATCCGGCGTACGGCGAAGATCGTCTCGGCGCGCTCCTGGAGTGTCTCTCCGATGCCCACCAGCAGTCCGGTTGTGAACGGGATCGACAGCCGGCCGGCGTCCTCCAGCACCCGCAACCGGGCGGCGGGGTCCTTGTCGGGCGACCCGTAGTGCGCCTCCCCCTTGTCGGTGAAGAGCCGGGACGCGGTGGTCTCGAGCATCATCCCCATCGACGGCGAGACGGGCTTGAGCCGGTTGAGCTCCTCCCATGACATCACGCCGGGGTTGAGGTGCGGCAGCAGGCCGGTCTCCTCCAGCACACGGATCGCCATCGCCCGCACGTAGGCCAGCGTCGAGTCGTAACCCTGCTCGTCGAGCCAGGCCCGTGCCTCTGGCCAGCGGTCCTCGGGCCGGTCGCCGAGCGTGAAGAGTGCCTCGAGGCAGCCCAGCGCCGCGCCGTCCCGAGCGATCGCGAGGATCTCGTCGGGGGAGAGGTACGGCGCCCGTCCGTCGCGCGCCGCCTGCGCCGGTGTCTCGACGAACGTGCAGTAGTGGCACCGGTCCCGGCAGAGCCGGGTGACCGGGATGAAGACCTTGGGCGAGTAGGTGATCACCCGGTCTTGGTTGCCCGCGTCCCGGACCCGGGCCGCGACCGCACACAGCCGGTCCAGCTCCTCACCCGTGGCACCCAGCAGGGCGGTCGCCTCACCGAGATCGAGGGCCGCACCACGTTCGGCGCGCGCCAGCGAACGGCGGATCTCGTGCGTGGAGGTCACTCGGTCGGCATCTCCTCGTCGTCGAGCGCGATCGGCCCGATCCGGGCAAGTCTGCCCTGTGCCGCGCCACGGGGCATCACCACTGGGTGTGAGATGCGTCCCTCCTCCCCGGTCTCGTGGCGTAGCAAGCGCCTCTAGCGGCGTCGGTCCAGCCCTTCGAGGATGAGTTCGAGCCCCCATTCGAACTCGTCACCGAAGTCGTAGCCGGGCCGGAGGTAGTACTCGGTCGCCATCTCCACGAGGTGGGGGTACTCGCCGGTGGAGAACCGCTCAATGATCGGCTCGGCCACGTCGGCGACGGTGTCCGAGCCCTCGAAGGGCAGGCCGGCCTCCTGGAGCGCGAAGCCGTAGGCCTGGCTGTCAAGTAGCGCATAGGCGTGGGCGGTCAGCTCGTGAGAGAACCCCGCGGCCCGCAGGGTGGCGATGACCGCGTCGTGGTGCCGCAGGGTCGCCGGGCCCGGGCTGGTGCGCGATTCCATCAGCGCGATCGCCCAGGGGTGCTGCCTCAGCACCCGCCGCGCAGACCGGGCTCGCCGACGTATCTCCGCACGCCAGTCACCGCCGGGCGCCGGTAGCTCGATCTCGCTGAACACGAGGTCGACGATGCCGTCGAGGATCTCGTCCTTGTTGGCGACGTAGTAGTAGACCGACATCGGCTTCACGCCCAGCCCCTGGGCGAGTGAGCGGATCGTCAGCGCATCGATGCCGCCCGCGTCGGCGACCGCCATGGCGCCCCTCAGCACGCGTTCCCGGCTGAGCCGGGGGCGATCGTCGCGGCTGTCGGTTTGATGTTCGGGCATCTCACTCCCTTTGGTGTCGAGCCAGTCGGTGAAGTTGGCCCTGTCGAGCCATGGCGCTTTCGTACTTAGTACTGTAGCGTCTCGTACTAAGTACTAAACCCACAGACGCGAGGACACCCCATGACCACAACCATCGAGGGCAAGTCGGGTCCCGGCCCGCAGACCCTGGGAACGGCGGCCGGAGACGCGTCGGCCCGGCAGGCAGCCATCGTCGCCGGGCTGGGGATCCTGGCCATGGCCGCCCTGTCGGCCTTCGGGATCTTCTACGTCGGCGAAGGTCTGGTGACTCAGGGCGACGCAGTCAGGACCGTCGAGGACATCGCGGCCTCCGACGGCCTGTTCCGTTGGGGGACGGCGAGCCTGTACGCAGTAGTGGTGCTCGACGTCGTGGTCGCGTGGGCACTGTTCCGGTTCTTCAGCCCGGTGAGTGACGGCCTGGCGAGACTGGCGGCCTGGTTCCGGCTCGCCTACGCGGGCATCTTCATGCTGGCCATCGGCCAGCTCGCCGGCATCCCCGACCTGGTGACGTCCGGCGAGTACTCGCGCGTCTTCACCGCCGAGCAGATCCAGGGCCAGACCCTGCTGAAGGTCGATGCGTTCGACGACCTCTGGATGGCCGGGCTGATCCTCTTCGGGATCCATCTGGCGATCGTCGGCTACTTGGCTTACGTCTCGGGCTACGTCCCGAAGCTGCTGGGAGTCCTGCTCGTCATAGCCGGGGCCGGCTATGTGTTCGACAGTCTCGCCTCGACAGTCCTCGCCAGTCCTCCGGGCAGCGTCGCCACGGTCACCTTCCTCGGCGAGTTCCTGCTGGCGCTCTGGCTCGTTGCTCGCGGTCGCCGTGTCTCACTGGAAGCAGATGGTCATGGTCTCTGAGCAACTGGTCCCGGCAGCCGCCACAATGCGCGCAGTCGTCCAAGACGGGTACGGCGGCGCCCACGCACTGCGCGTCGAGCGGGTTGCGCGCCCCTCGGTCGGCGACGGCGAGGTCCTGGTGCGGGTGCACGCGGCGGGTCTGGACCGCGGCACCTGGCACCTGATGACGGGCAAGCCGTACCTCATGCGGATCGCGGGGATGGGCTTCCGGGGTCCGAAGGACCGGGTGCCGGGGCGTGACCTTGCCGGAACGGTCGAGGCCGTCGGGGCCGAGGTGACCAGGTTCGCCGTCGGGGACGAGGTGTACGGCGTCGGCCGCGGCTCGTTCGCAGAGTACGCCGTGGCCGCGGAAGGCAAGCTGGCCCACAAGCCGACGAGCCTGTCGTTCGAGCAGGCCGCCGTCGTCCCGATCTCGGCGGGGACCGCACTCCAGGCTCTGACCGACCAAGGCCGTATCCAGGCCGGTCAGCGGGTGCTGATCATCGGCGGGTCCGGGGGAGTCGGCAGCTACGCCGTACAGCTGGCCAAGGCGCTCGGTGCGGAGGTCACCGCGGTGGCGAGCACCGCGAAGCTGGACCTGGTGCGCGCTCTCGGCGCCGACCACGTCCTCGACTACACCCGCGACGACTACGCCGACGGCACGCACCGTTACGACCTGATCCTCGACATCGCTGGGAACCCGGGACTGTCCCGGCTGCGCCGCGCGCTCACGCCTCAAGGGACGGCCGTGCTCGTCGGCGGCGAGGACGGCGGCAACCTGACCGGTGGCCTGAACCGGCAGTTGCGGGCATTGGTGCTCTCGCCGTTGGTGAGCCAGCGGCTGGTCTGGTTCATCGCCAAGGAGCGGGCCAGTGACCTCGACCGGCTGGCCGACCTCATCGAGACCGGGCAAGTGAGGCCGAGCGTCGACCGCACCTATGCCTTGGACCGGGTCCCTGAGGCCATGCACCACCTCGAGTCCGGCCAGGTCCGGGGCAAGGTCGCCATCACCATCTGAACGCCATCTCGGCTTCGCCGGGGCACCGACCGGTCGTCCCCGTTCTCGGCATCCTTCCCAGAGACAGAGGTACGACCCATGAATACCACCGCAGCACTGTGGACTCCGCCGGACCGCCGAAGCCGCGCCACGACCGGCGGCCCGGCAGATCCCGTGACGAGCGGCCGGATGTGGTCCTCGAGACTGATCGGGGCACTGTTCCTGGCCGGGTTCCTCCTCTACGGCACCGGCTCCATCCTGGTGAACTCCGTCGTCGACAGCCCCAACTTCCTCGCGGGCGTTGGCGCCCAGCAGACCACCCTGGCCCTCGGGGCATTCCTGATGATCTCGACCGCAGCGGTCGACATCGGCAAGGCCGTCTTGTTCTTCCCGGTCCTGGAGCGTCACGGCAAGCGCACCGCTGTCGCCTACCTGGCCACGATGGTCTTCGAGATGGCGATGATGACCGTCGGCGTGCTTGCGCTGCTGATGATCATCCCCCTGGCTGACCAGGCCGACGCGGGGGAGCAGAGTCTGGACTCTGCCCAGGCCCTCGGGTCGCTCGCGGTCGACGCGAACGAGACCGCCTACCAGATCGGCCAGCTCTCACTCGCGTTCGGATGCTTGTTCCTGTGCGCCCTACTCATGCGCAGCGGGCTCATCCCCCGGTGGCTGGCCGCCTGGGGTCTGATCGGCTACGCACTGCACATGGCCGGGGCCGCCGCCGAGATCTTCGGTGCCCCGATCAGCCTGGTGCTCCTTGTCCCCGGCGGCATCTTCGAGGTCTCGCTCGCGATCTGGCTGCTCGTCAAGGGCTTCACGCCGGCGGCGTACGACGGCGTACCTGTGACCGCCGCGTCGGTCGCTCGACCGGCACCAGTCGCTGACACCGCGCAGGCACCGTTGTGAGCACTCCTACAGCACGGTCTGCGCTCGTGTTCGGTGCCACCGGGTTCATCGGCCGATGGTTGGTCAGGGAGCTCCTCGGCCAGGACATCCCGACCACGGCAGCCGTGAGAAGTCCCGCTGCTGCCCACCGGCTGATGAGCTGGCTGGCACATCACGGAGCGTCGATGGAGCTGGTCGAGACCGTCGATGTCGACTTCGGCGTTGACGGGCTCGGCATCGACCTCGCCGGACTCCCGCAGATCAGTGAGGTCTACAACGTGACCGGCGCCTACCGGTTTGGCATGAGCGCCGAGGAGGCTCGCGCCGCGAACGTCCACTCGGCCCGCCGCGTGGTCGAGCTCACCGCCACCCTTGCGGCCCCGGCCCGACTCGTCCACCTGTCCGGCTACCGGGTCGGCGGCCAGGACCCCGAGAGCGCGCCCTGGTCGCTCCAACGCAGGACCGCGGAATACGCCCGCCTCGGTGCCTACGAGGCGTCGAAGGCCGAGAGCGACGCCGTCGTCCAGGCCACCGCCCGACAGTTTGGTGTGCCGTTGACCGTGGTGAACCCCTCGACGGTCATCGGGGACTCGGTCACGGGCGAGTCCGACCAGATTCAGGGCCTGGCGACCACGGTCCTTGATCTCATCGCGGGGAGGCTGCGCGCGATCCCGGGAGGGGCGCAGACCTTCGTGCCGGTAGTGACTGTCGACCACCTCGCTCGCTTCATGGCACTGCTGCCGAGGCTGGAGGAGACCGCGGGCGCGTCGTACTGGATCCTCGACGACGACACACCCCTGCAGCGCTGGAGTGACTACTTGGCGCACAGCGACGCGACGAGCGCCAGGACGCCCGCGAGCACAGACAACGCAGGCTGACCGATGACGGCGATGGCATGGAGGGCGGTGCTGGTCACCGGAGGCACCGGAGGCTGCTTGATCAGCCCAGTGTCGAGGCGCGGGCGACGAGCTCCGGGGTGAAGGTGACCTGCTGGTGCTGGTGGGCCGGGTTCGCGGCCTCGTCCATGAGCAGCTCGGCGGCAGTTCGACCCAGCTGCTGTCGGGGCTGGCGCACCGAGGTGAGTGGCACCGCGGCTGCGGCTGCGAATTCGATGTCGTCGTAGCCGACGATGGCCAGGTCGCCGGGCACGGAGCGATCGGTCGAGATCGTCTGCTGCAACAACCCGAGAGCGAGCAGGTCGTTGGCACAGAATGCCGCGGTCGGCCTCTTGCGCAGCGGCAGTCCCGCAAGTCGTTCTCCGGCCGATCGACCCTCGGCGACGCTGAGTGCGGCGGTGGGGATCACCTGAAGCGCTTCCTCGGGCAGGCCGGCCTCGGCGATCGCCTCGCGCACGCCTCGGAGCCGGTCGGCCACCTGGCCGATCGTGAGTGGCCCGCCGACGAAGGCGATCCGCTTGTGGCCGCGGTCCAGCAGGTGCTCGATGGCCAGGCGTCCGCCGAGCTCGTCGTCGACGGCCACGGAGCAGAAGCGGTCATCGCCGCGGACGCGGTCCACGATCACCAGCGGAGTGCCACGGGCGACCACGTCGTCGAGGGACGGACTGTCGGGGTCGACCGGGGTGACGAGGATGCCCTGGACGCGCTGCTCCTGGAGGTGGGCCAGGTGCCGGGCCTCGCGAACAGCCCTGCCGTCACTGTTGCAGATGAACAGCGACAGCTCGGCTTCTTCGGCTGCCCGCTCGATTCCCTGCGCCACGTCGGTGAAGAACGGGTTGGTGGCGTCGAGCATCACATAGGCCATCGTGTGGCTACGGCCGGAACGCAGCTGCCTGGCGAACTCGTTGCGCACGAAGCCCAGGTCGGCCATCGCCTTCTCGACCCGATCGCGGGTGGAGGCGCTCACCCTGTCCGGCCGGTTGAGCACGTTCGACACGGTGCCCAGGGAGACTCCGGCGGCCGCCGCCACATCCTTGACCGATGCGCTGCGCCCGTCTCGCGGCGGACGTGACCTGTTGGCCATGTCGTCTCCTATCCCGAACAACCGTGTGAAACGTGAAAGTCAGAGTACGGCATCGGTCGTGGGTCAGGTGCTGATGAAGGCCCGCCCAGCGTGCCTCTGGAAGCAGGTGTGGACCAATTTGAGCGGAGGCCTTGACGGATGTGACGGTGCTCACCTACATTCGGCACGTTGATTGAAACCTTTCAATCCAAGGAGCTAGGAATGGTGGAAGCAGCGGTCGCCCCGGTGCTGGAGCTTGACGGCGTCGCGAAGTCGTTCGGACCCGTCGCGGCGCTCCGGTCGGGTTCGCTGTCTGTGCGTCCGGGCTCGATCCACGCACTGGTGGGCGAGAACGGCGCCGGCAAGTCCACGCTCGTCAAGATCGTGGCCGGCGTGTACCGCCGCGACCTCGGCGTGCTCCGCCTCGACGGCCAGGATGTCGACTTCGGCTCGACGGCCGAGTCCAAGGCAGCCGGCATCGCGGTCATCTACCAGGAGCCGACGCTCTTCCCCGACCTGTCGGTCACCGAGAACATCTTCATGGGGCGTCTCTCGCTCGGCCGCGGCCGCCGCATCGACCGTGGCGCGATGTACGCCGAGGCCGAGCGGCTCTTCAAGGGGCTGGGAGTCCACATCGACCCCCGTCGGGCCGCCCGCGGACTCTCCATCGCCGACCAGCAGATCATCGAGATCGCCAAGGCCATCTCGATGGACGCCAAGGTCCTGATCATGGACGAGCCCACGGCGGCGCTGAGCGGCGTCGAGGTCGAGCGGCTCTTCGCGGTCGCCCGCGGCCTGCGTGACGAGGGCCGCGCGGTCGTGTTCATCTCACACCGCTTCGAGGAGGTCTTCGCCCTCTGCGACACGATCACGGTGCTGCGCGACGGCGAGTACGTCGGCACCCGCCCCACCGCGGACACCTCCGTCTCGGAGATCGTCGGTCTGATGGTCGGTCGCCAGGTCGGGGACCTCTTCCCCAAGACCCCGGCCGAGATCGGCGCCCCGGTCCTGCAGGTGGAGGGTCTCACTTCCGCCGGTGTCTTCCACGACGTGACCTTCGAGATCCGCGCCGGCGAGATCGTCGGCCTCGCCGGTCTGGTCGGCGCCGGGCGCAGCGAGATCGCGCGCGCCGTCTTCGGCGTGGACCGCTACGACTCAGGCACGGTGACCCTGCACGGCAAGCCGGTGCCGGCCCGCGACCCGCGGGCCGCGATCCGGGCCGGCATGGCCTTCGTCCCGGAGGACCGCCGCAAGCAGGGCCTGGTCACCGACGCGTCGGTCGCCCACAACGTGGCCGCCGTGATCCGACGAGGCCTGAGCCGCGGTGGGGTGCTCACCCGCGGCGCCGAGAGTAGAGCGGCCGGGCCGTGGGCCGCGCGCCTCGAGGTCAAGACCAGCGCCCTCGACATGGGCGCCGCCACGATGAGCGGCGGCAACCAGCAGAAGGTCGTCATCGCCAAGTGGCTGGCCACCGAGCCCTCGCTCCTGATCATCGACGAGCCGACCCGCGGCATCGACGTGGGCACCAAGGCCGAGGTGCACCGGCTGCTCTCCGACCTGGCCGGCCGAGGCCTGGCGATCCTGATGATCTCGTCCGAGCTGCCCGAGGTGCTCGGCATGGCCGACCGGGTCCTGGTCGTGTGCGAGGGCCGGATCACCGCCGACCTCGACCGGGCCCACGCCACCCCCGAGGCGGTCATGCATGCCGCCACGAACGTCTTGGAGGCCCACCGATGAAGGCCGAACACGTGGCCACGGTCGACGAGCCGCTGCGCGAGGCGCTGCTCGTCGAGCCCAGCGCCCTCAGCCCGACCCGTCGGGTCCTTGGCGAAATGCTGCGCTCGCGCGAGCTGTCTGTCGGACTCGCCCTGCTGGTGGTGGTCGCCGCCGCCACGCTGCGCCACCACACCTTCCTGCTGAGCAGCGACTCCTGGCGAGACCTGTTGCTCACACCCTCGATCCTCGTGGTGCTGGCCGTCGGGCAGGGCGTCGTCATCATCACCCGCAACGTCGACCTGTCGGTCGGCTCGACGCTGGCGCTCACGGCGTACCTGACCGGGCGGCTCTTCGTCGACAATCCGGGGCTCCCCGTGATCGGCGTCTTCGTCATCGGGTTGCTGGTGGGCGCCGCGCTCGGGCTCGTGAACGGCGTCCTGGTGGCCTTCGGCAAGGTCCCGGCGCTGGTGATCACGCTCGGCACGATGTACATCTTCCGCGGCGTGGTCCTGACCTGGGCCGGCAGCAACCGGATCAACGCCTCCGACATGCCCAAGGGCTTCCTGGACCTCGGCACCCGGCAGGTCCTCACCATCCCGGTCCTGACGATCATCGCCCTGGTGGTGCTGGGGGCCGTCGGCTACTACCTGCACACGGCCCGCGGTGGCCGCGAGCTCTACGCCATCGGGTCCGACCCGTCGGCCGCGGAGCTCTACGGCCTCCCGGTGCGCCGCCGGCTGCTCGCGGCGTTCATGCTCAGCGGCTCCCTGGCCGGACTGGCCGGCGTCCTGTACGCCGCCCGCTACGGCACCGTGAGCAGCGGCGCCGGCAGCGGCATCGAACTGCAGGCGGTGGCTGCCGTCGTCATCGGAGGCGTCGCGATCTTCGGTGGAAGCGGCACGGTCTGGGGCGCCGCACTGGGTGCCTACCTGTTGCTCACCATCAACCGGGCACTGCCCATCCTCAACATCCCCGACTTCTGGCAGCAGGCCGTCGTGGGCGTACTCATCATCGCCGCGATCGTCCTCGACCGGGTTCTGTCGGTCCGCCGGGAGCGCCTGGCCATCGAAGCGAGGGACGCATCATGAGCCGTACCTACTCCGCCTGGTCCCGCCCGCTGTGGCAGCGCGTACTGCTGACCCGTGAGGCAGCGGTGATCGCCCTCCTGGTCGTCGTCTGGCTCTATGCGCGGGCCGAGGTGCTGCACTTCGACGGGCCGCTGACCCTGCCCTACCTGTTGCTCGACACGGCGCCGATCCTGCTGATCGCCTTCCCGATGACCCTGGTCATCGTGACCGGGGAGATCGACCTCTCGGTGGCCAGCGTCGTGGGCCTCAGCAGCGTGCTCGTCGGCGTACTGCACCAGCACGGCATGTCGGTCCCGGTGGCGGCGTTGATCGCCGTCGTCGCCGGCGCTGCCTGCGGCGCCCTCAACGGATTCCTCGTGGCGTACGTCGGTCTGCCCTCGCTCGCGGTCACCATCGGCACCCTGGCGCTCTACCGCGGCATCGCGGTCGGCCTGCTCGGCACCACCGCGGTCACCGACTTCCCGGAGAAGTGGACCAGCCTCGCCAAGGACCGGATCGCCGACGGGCCGATCCCGCTGGTGGTGATCCCGATCGCCCTGATCGGCCTGGGCTTCGCGATGCTGCTGCACTACACGTCGTTCGGCCGCGGCATCTACGACATCGGGCTCAACGACGAGGCGGCCCGGTTCTCCGGGGTGAACGTGGAGCGGACCAAGCTCGTCCTCTTCGTTCTCGCCTCCACCGTCTCCGCCTTCGCCGGCGTCTTCTACACGCTGCGCTACGGCAGCGCCCGTGGCGACAACGCCACCGGCCTCGAGCTGCAGGTCATCGCAGCGGTGCTGCTCGGTGGGGTGTCGATCTTCGG
>WNGA01044042.1_pt1 | contig 11130 bp, 9 predicted proteins | sample 5400061 | NCBI WGS metagenome assembly WNGA01 (sample SAMN13153366, study PRJNA577476) | soil metagenome | isolation source: 100 cm soil or saprolite under grassland replicate 2 | place: USA:California | collected 2016-06-15
AGCAGCGGCAGCACGCAGACATGCGGCCCCGCTTTGGCATTGGCTTCGCAGCCGTTCCTCTCACAGAAGCCGCAATACTGGCACGCGCCGAGGGTCAGGCCTTCGCTGTTGGTGTAGGCGCGGCTGGCGTTGCTGATCGGCTGCGGGAACGGATGATAGCCGAGCTCCTTCGCCGCCTTCTCGAACATCAGCGCCGACGCGGTCATCTTCAGCGGCGGGGTCGGATATTCGTTCTGCCGCGGCCCTTCGAAGACGTTGCCGCCCTCGATCTTTTGGCCGCGCAGATTGCCGGCCTTGCCGGAGGTGCCGCACAGCTTTTCGAACTTGTCGTAATAGGGCTCGAGCTCGTCATAGGTCATCGCCCAGTCCTGGATCGTCATGTCCTCGGGGATGGCCTTGGCGCCGTAGCGGGCGACGATGTGGCTGCGGGTGAGGTGGTCGGTCGGGTGATAGCGCCAATGCAGGCCGCCCCAATGATTGGCGGCGCCGCCGACGGTGTTGCCCGGCAGGAACGATCCCATCCGCCGCATCGGGAGCGCCGATTCCGACGGCCGGTGTCGGAAGGTGACCGTCTCCAGTGCCGGGTCCTGGATCAGCTCCAGTCGCTGCGAGTATTTCAACTCGTCGCGAACGTTGGGCAGGGCGAAATGCTCGCGCGGCGTGATGTCCTCGCCGCGCTCGAGCCCGACCACCTGCAGCCCAGCCTTCGTGAGCTCGCGCGCCATAATGCTGCCGGTCCAGCCCATGCCGACCATGACCGCATCGACTTCCTTCAATCGGGTTGTCATTGCTGCGCCCTCCTCACGAGAAATCGGCGATCGATTGCGGCTCGGCGACGTAGCGCTTGGTGCGATACTCCTCGATCAGGTTGGCGTAGACCGCCGGCAGGCCTGGGAAGCCCACCATCTTCCACGACACCTTGTTGCGGTTGCCGCCGTAGATCGGGTCGGCGAAGAAGCCCTGCATGGTGATTTGCAACAGCGCCTCGAAGAGCGGCTTGCCGTCGAAATCGACGAGCTCGGCCTTGCCCTGCTCCAGCGCCTTGAGCGCATCGTCGCGCTGCTTGGCCGCGAGCCGGTCGAAGTCCTTGCCATGGAGCTTGCGGGTCCAGGCGTTGGTGGCGACGATGCCGGCCGCGAAGAACTGCCGCGGCGTCAGCGGCAGCTGATAGCCGTATTCGGGCTTGGCTTTGCGGAACGGGCCGCTGCGGTACATCTTGGCGCCGCCGCCCCCGCCTGTGCCGGCTCCGCCGGCGCCAGGCCCGCAGCGACCGCGGTGCCTGCTCCGACCAGAAAGCTGCGACGTGGAATCGGATTGCTGTCGTCCGGCTTCTTGCCGTCAGTCATGGCGACCTCCCGTTGCTTGCGCGCCGCATGAGCGGCGCTTACCGCGGGGGCGCGTGCCGCGCGGTGTTCGTTGTTTTGAATAAGACTAAACCGATTTGAGCGAGCGCGGGAGGGGATGCGGGCCAATTGACCCGAAAATTTGCGGCCGATGCTGGAGTGAAGCCGAAAGCAAGAACCGAGGCGTCGGAACAGTCTAGCGTGGACAATTCAAGTCATTCCTCCAGCATCGTCGCGATGAACGCCGTGGGATCGGCCCAGAACTCGCGCATGAGCCGGTAATGATCGGTATCCTCAACCGTGACCTCTTCCAAGCCGTACTTGGATAGCCGCAACAGGCGCGCGCCCGGATAGGCCATGAGCATGGGCGAGTGGGTCGCCATGATGACCTGGCAAATCCCGGATCGATCCATACGGCGCAACAATTTCAGGAACTCGATTTGCCGCGACGGAGACAGGGCCGATTCCGGCTCGTCGAAGATGAAGATACCCTGCCGTCGGCATCGCTCCTCGAAGAACCGCAGGAAGCCCTCGCCATGCGAATGCGACAGGAAGTCCGGCGGGCGCCCGCCGCTCTCCATAGCCGCCTGGTCGAGATAGCGCGCGACCGAGAAGAAGCTCTCCGCGCGAAAGAACCATCCGGTTGTGACCTTCGGCAGCCAGCTCGCGCGCAGCGCCTGCGACAGGCGGCCGCCCATCGCTTCAAACGCGCGCGAATGATCGACCGGCATGTAGCCCTTGCCGCCGCCGGCCTCGTCGTAGCCTGCGAGTGCCGCGATCCCCTCGAGCAGCGTCGACTTCCCACTGCCGTTCTCACCGACGATGATGGTGATGGCGTGATCGAAGGTGAGATCGAACTCGCGCTGAAGAAACGGCAGGCAGAACGGATAGGCCGCCGGATCGCTCACCCGTGACGAGTCGAGCCACACCCGCTTGAGATAGGGCGCCGGCAGGTTAATGGTACGATTTCGCCGGTAAGCCATCTGCTCAGCTCGCCGTTGCTTATGTCCGAGATCGGGCTACGCAGGACAATAAGTCAGGCGCTCCGCACTGCAATCCATTCTGGCAAAAAAGCCAGGCTGCGTCTGACTACAACAAGCACACAGTGCCAGTCCGACCTGATGAAGGTGGACTCACGCCGGCCAGCGTCTCCTCCCGCGTCGTTGCGCAATCATCCCAGCCAATTCGGCGTTTCATGCACAATTCGCCCGCCCACCATGGTCATCAGCGCGCGGATGTCGGCGAGGCCCGTTTCCTCGACCGTGAGCGGGTCGGCGCTGAGCACGGCGAGATCGGCGAGCTTGCCCGGCTCGAGCGAGCCCTTCTTGTCCTCGTCAAAAGTGAGATAGGCGCCGTTCGCGGTCGCACAGCGCAGCGCATCGGCGCGCGAGAGCGCCTCATTCGGCGCCACCTGCTCCCCGCTCGGGTAGCTCCTGCGGGCAACCGTCTGTGAGATCGGCAGGAACAGCGACACCGGCACGTTGTCGGTCGCCAGCGACACCTTCACGCCCGCAGCGAGCAGCGAGCGCAACGGATTGATATCTTGGTGGCGTTCCGGCGGCAGCCGTTGCGCCAACTCACGCAGCCCCTTGTAGAGATAATTGTTGGTGTGCGTGGTCAGCACCAGGCCCATGCGGGCGATCGTCTCGATCTCGCGCGGCGAGATCGTGCTGATGTGGCTGATCACCCAGCGCCGCCCCGCGAGCGGAATCTCCCGGTCGACCTCCTCGTAGAGGTCGAGATTGCGCGAGCCGATCATGACCGCGCGGATGTCGTTCCTCGCGCAATGGCGCAGCAGCTCCTTTGCTTGCGCGCGCGGCAAGCCGTGGCTGTAATTGAATCCGGCCCATCCGGTATAGGGCGCGGCGCCGGCGCGCAGATCATCCGTCGCCTCGCGGCCGACGTGCACGTAGAGCCCGCTCATCTTGAGCCAGTCGTCGCCCAAGCCGGGCTCGCCCAGCCATCCGGCCCAGGCTTCGACGAATGGACCGAGCGGCGCATCGCCGGTCGCCTTCCAGTTCGGGCTGAACGCGAGCGAGGCCCGCATCGTCAGGGTGCCTTCCCGATAGGCTTGCTTGTAGACGCGCAACAACTCGGCGGCAACGCCGTGCCCTTCGAACACGCTGGTGGTGCCGAACGCATGATAGGCGCGCGCCGATAACGGCAAGGCGCGCAGCCGGTCGGCGTGGGTGAAGGCCGAGGCCTGCCGGAACCAGATCAGCTCGGCCATCGGCTGCATCTCGCGCTCGACGATCACGCCGGTCGGATCGCCGTTGCCGTCCTTCTCGATCGTGAGCGTTGCAACCGGCGCGACGGTGTCGCGGGTGATGCCCGCGCGCCGCAACGCCTCGCTGTTGGCGCAGGAGACCAGCGGAAAGGTCCCGCGCCAGTAACCCCAGATCGAGCGGATATAGACCGGATTGTGGGGCGCCGCCGCGTCGAGATCTTGTCGCGTCGGCCAGCGCTTCTCCGCCAAGATGTCGGGCACGTCGAAATAGTAGGGCGGATCGCCGATCGGCATAGTGACGATCCACTCGCCCGGCTGTTTTGCGCGCGCGAGATCGGCGAGATCGGCGATCCGGTCCTGGATGTCGCGGATCGAGCGAACGCGCCCGAGCGAAGGAAAGACCTCGCGCAACGCTTCGCGGTCCATATGGGCGTGGCCGTCGGTGATGCCGGGAATAGCGGTTTTGCCGTTGAGATCGATCACCCGCGTCGCCGGCCCGGTATGCGCGGCCATCGCCGCATCCGGACCGACCGCGACGATCCGCTCGCCCGCGATGGCGACCGCCTGGGCGATCGTGAACGCGGCATCGACGGTGATGACCTTGCCGCTCTTGAAGACGAGATCGGCGGGATCGCGGCCGGCATTGGCCGGTGCCGTCGACGCTTGTGCTTGCGCGGGTGTCGAGAGGCTTGGCGATGACAACATGCTGGCCGTGCCGGCGGCACCCATCGCCTGCAGAAACCGACGGCGTGGAACCGGATCCGCCACCGCGGTTGCTCCTTCAGGAAAAAAATCGGCGATCGATCGCGGGCTCTGCGCGCGGAGGTTGTTGCCGCCACGCGACGATCTCATTCCATTATGTGGAGAGTAATCCGATTTGCGCCCGCGCGGGAGGGGCAGCAGCTCCAATTCAATTCCTGGCCGGTAGCACCATCAATTCGGAGTGAAATACCGTCGCCTTCATTCGATCACCTCGTCGGCGGTCGAGAGCAGTGTCGGCGGCACGGTGAGGCCGAGCAGCCCGACGGTCTCGGCGTTGATGACCAGCTCGAACTTCGTCGCCTGCACGACCGGCAGGTCCACCGGCTTCGCACCCTTGAGGATGCGGCCGGCATAGACGCCGACCTGACGCCACGCATCCGTAATATTGCTTGCGTAGCTCATCAGTCCGCCGATTTCGGGAGATTCGCGGTTGGGAAATGTCGCCGGGATCGCGTGGCGCGTCGTCAGGTTGACCAATTGCACGCGCCGACTGGAGAAAAAGGTGTCGGTGCCGATGAAGAGCGCGTCGGGCCGCTCGCGCGCAAGCGTTGCGAAGGCCGCATCGATCTCGCGGCTGGTGCCGGCGTTGAGGAGCTGGATTTGCAGCCCGTGGCGCGAGCAGCCGCTTCCAGGTCTCGCAACGTCGACTCGGCAATCGTTGCATTGGCGGGATTGACGAGCACGGCCACACGAGCCGCTCCGGGCACCATCTCGCGCAGGAGCTCCAACCGCTTTGCCGCCAACTCGCCTGTCAAGAAATTGATGCCTGTCAGGTTGCCGCCCGGTCGGGCGAGGCTGGCGACCAAACCAAGCCCGACCGGGTCTCGGCTGGCGATGAAAACAATGGGGATCGTCGTTGTTGCCGCTTTGTCCACCAAAGCCACATCATCGCCGGCCGTGGCGATCACGGCGATCTTGCGGCGAACCAATTCGTCCGCCAGCTCCGGCAGTCGATCAATTTGATTCTCGGCCCAGCGGTATGCGATCGCCACGTTCTCGCCCTCGACATAGCCGGTCTCCTTCAGGCCCTGGCGGAACGCGCGCAGACGGTCGGTAATCGTGTCGGGCGATCTGGGGTCGAGGAACCCGATCACCGGCATCGCCGGCTGCTGCGCGCGCGGGGAGCGGGCAAACGACCGATCCAGTCGCCGCGCCGCCGAGGAGGGTGATGAAATCGCGCCGTTTCATTTGCCCCCGAGGCCGAGGCTGGCAGCGCCCGGCGAAACCTACCACATCGCACCCTGGCCGTATGCGTCCGATGCTGCCGTGACTGCGACATGCCGCCTCTATGCTGCGGAAAGTGCGGAAAGTGCGGAAAGCCCCTCCGCCCTGTCTGCGCCGCGTCGGCAATGGGCCTTTCCGCACTTTCCGCACCCCCGAACAGCGCGGGATTGACGGTCCAACGATGCGCCGGCCGGCGTTTTGGCCAAACGAACCCAACAGGCGTTTTGGCGGAACGAACCCAACAGCTGTTTTGGCGGAACGAACCCAACGGGCGTTTTGGCGGAACGAACCCATTGGTGAAAGCCCAATGATTACAACGCCCGACCCGGCGCATTGGTCGAATAGCTTCCGGCCGGATCCATGCGAAGCTGCGATCGAGCCCGTCGTGATGCAAACGGGTCGGCAAGCGGTCAACGTCGTTCGCACCATTTTGGCCAAACGAACCCAATGGGTGAAAGCCCAATGATCATTGACCCATTCCCGACTGGATTCCGACCCCGCGCTCAATCGGTCAAAACCTCTGTGTCAACCAACTAGTTCCGCATTCGAAAGGAAAATGGCCGCTGTTTTCAAGGTTTTCGGCCGATGAAGGACGGCGCCGCGCACTCCGAGGGCCGGCGGCTGCGGTCCCCGACTTCCAAGTGATGCAAATTTCCCACAGTGGCGAGCCAGACCGCAGCGACGGGTGAACCTACCCCCCTCCCGACACGACCAATCCCTGAAGCCGCGACGAGCGGCCAAGGGGGCAACAATGACCATCGCACTTACAGCCGTTTGGGTTCTCGGCAGCTTCACGCTGGTAATTGCCGCGCTTTTCGCGGTCCCGGCAGAGGACTAACCGAAGTTGGTAGCCCGGATGGAGCGCAGCGAAATCCGGGGCGGTCTCACCACGCGGCAGGAATCCCGCATTGCGTTGCGCTTCATGCGGGCTACGCGGCCGACGCCTGCTTCGAGCTTCAGATGGGATCGAGACCCTTCGCCTTGAGCACAGGCGCGGCGGCCGGCCCGGCCAAGAACTTGATCAGCGCCTTGGCGGCCTCAGGCTCTTTGGCGCCGGTCGCGACCGCGGCCGGATAGACCGTGTGAAGCCCGATCTCCGCTGGCAACGGCCCGACCAGCTCGGCGCCCGCATAGGGCAGGATTTCGCTGATCTGAGTCATGCCGATCTCGGCCTCGCCGTTGGCCACCGCGAACGCCGCCGGGTTGGAGGGCGGCAAGAGCTTGGTCTTGGCCCTCAACTGCTCCGCGATGCCGAGGCGTTCGAGCAGCCCCTTGAGATAGATGCCGGTTCCGCCTTGCTCGACATAAGCGATCGATCTCGCATTGATCAGCGCGCGCTTGAAGGCGTCGGTCGTGCTGATGTCGGGCTTCGGCGCGCCCTTCCTGACCGCGACGCCCGCGACCGAGCGCGCGATCTCGGTGCGCGTCGCGGCAACGAGCTTGCCTTGCTTGATGAGGTCGTCGGCCGCCGGCGCATCGAGGATCGCGACATCGAACGGCGCGCCCTTCTCGATCTCGGCCTTGAGCATGGCGGCCGCGTTGAAGGTGATCACGAGCTTGTGCTCGGTCGCCTTCTCGAACTGCGGTCGCAGCTCCTGCAGCGTCGTCTTCAATGCGTTGGAGCTCAGGACCTTGATCTCCGCCGCATTTGCCGCGGCGCCGGCTACGAAGGCGGCAACCATCGCCAGCCGTGTCGCCGCCTTCACCATCGCGTGCATCGTCATGGCGTCCTCCCCGCTGGTTATGAGGTTCAGGCTGGCTCCAGGCCCTTGGCCGCGAGCAGCGGGTTGACCATATGCGCGGACAAGAAGTCGATCAGCGCCCTGGCGGCTTCTTTTTGCGCGGCCTGCGCGCCGAGACCCGCGGAGAATACGGTGAAGACCTGGAGCTCGGCCGGAAACGGGCCGACCAGCTCGATGCCCGCAACCGGCAACAGCTCGCTGATTTGCTGGACGGCGAGCTCGGCTTCGCCGCGGGCGGCCAGCTCGGCGGTCGGCACCCCCTGTTGCACCCTGGCCTTCGGCTTCATTTCCTCGGCGATCCCGAGGCGCTGCAGCAAGCTCGCAAAATAGACGCCGCTCATGCCCTGGGCGCTGTAGGCCACCGACTTGGCGTCGAGCAGCGTGCGCTTGAAAGCCTCGGCGGTGCCGATGTCGGGTTTGCGCGCGCCGGCGCGCACCGCCATGCCGACGCCCGACTTGGCGAGGTCGGTGCGCGGGCCCGCTATTTTTCCGTGCTTGATCAGGTCGTCGACGGCTTCCGCCGTGAGGATCGCGACGTCGAACGCCGCGCCTTCGCCGATCTCCTTCTTCAGGCGGGCGGTCGGGCCCAATGCGATCGTGACTTTGTGCCCCTTGGTGCGCTCGAATTGCGGCGCAAGCTCGTGCAGCAGCGTGGCGACGCCGTTGGTGCTCAAGACCTTGATGTCGGGCATTGCTGGAGGCTCCTCGCAACAATCTTGCAGCCAGAATCGGCCATTCAGAATCTACGCCGTCTTCCGTGGAGCGGCAGTTTTCTTGCCGCCTGTGTTTGACAGGCTGAGCGGCACCCCGCGCCACTTGTCGCAGGAGATCGCGCCGTCATAGGCTTGCGACAATTTTCCGTCGAAGCCGCATTCGACGCCCTCGAGCCGAGCTTCCCATTGACCTGCACGGACTGCGCCTGCGCCGGCCCGGCAAACGTTACGAGCAACGCGACCACGGCCGCATTCCGCATGGCTATCCCCGAAAGAAAGCCAGCGTAACATCTTCAGGAGCCGAAAAACCACACCATCCGCAAGCCTGGCGCGGTGCCTGGCGTGACCGCCCACGACGCGAACCGACGGCCGCAGGTCGCGACGATCGCGTTGCCGTATTCGCCGGCGCTCGAATAGGTCACGCCCATGTTGCGGTACTGCTTGGCGGCGTTCGCGACGCTGCCTGCCCATGCGCGCCCGGAACCGAAGGCAACGAACCAGACCGGCAGCGTCGGCTTGCCGGCCTTGCGGCGCAGCGCATCCATGTCGCCGGCATTGCCCGCGCCCTTCTCCACGATGATGCCATAGACGTTCGGATGCGCGACGTATGCCGTTGCCCCACCCCCCATCAAACCGGGGTTCTTGGCGATCACCTTGAGGCCGTAGCTGGCCGCCAAGTCGATCGCGCCGATCACGTCCTTGATCGAATAGGCGTCCGGATTGTCGAGCTCGATATACTCGAAACCCTGCTTCTTGCGGCGCTCGAACTGCTCGCGCAAGTTCTTCTCCCAGCCCGGCCCGCGCGGGTCGATCTGGCCTTCGTTGTACTGCGCCGCCGTGTCGGACGTGTGCAGGTAGGGACCATAGCGCCGGGTATTGTGCTCGTCGAACAGATTGCCGTAGGCGATGCTGACGCCGCGTTTGACCGGTTGGGTCGTGCTGTAGGACACCACCGTCACCTCGTCGTCGCGTCCCGGCCCCGATGCCTGCGTCCCGATCAGGTATCGCAGCGGCTTGCCCTCCAGCGCGTCCACGCGCGTCTTCCGAAGCGGTCGGACGCGACTGAATGCGGTGCAATGGGTTTGCGGTCGTCCTGCCAGAGCACCAGGGTGACGGTTGCTCCTGCGAGCGCGCTGGCGATGAGCTTGAGCGCCAATATGGCGGCCGGCAGAAACCATCCCGATTGCCGCCGAGGCGCGACTCGCCGCAACGGCATTGCCGGCCGGTACAATGGCCTTGCCGGCCGCTGCAATCTCATCGCAGCCGGATGCCCGACGCTCACCGCGATCGCGCGACTTGCGACCATGTTGGAGCCCCCGCACGCACGCCACAAACCGACGGCACCACCCCGCAATCCGACCCCGGCGCAGCCCTCCCCGGGGCCGCAACGGCGTTCGCTTTTTCAGCCCGGACGAGCGAGAATGATCCCCGAAAGATTAAACTTTAGTGTATTGATAAATAAGGAAAAATCTTGGTCTCACGACGCCAAATGAATGGCTTTCACGACCGATTGCAGGCGGTGCTCGGCAACCCATTTGGCAGTCTGGATGGACTGAAGCGGGGCAACCCTGCCCGAATTGCGGGCTATCGACAGGCCGCCGCAATCGCCAGGAACTCGTCCGCCTTGAGGCTGGCGCCCCCGACCAGCGCGCCGTCGACATCGGCGACGCTCATCAGCTCCTTGGCGTTCGCAGGCTTCACCGAGCCGCCGTAGAGAATGCGGATGCCCTGCCCTGCTTCCCCGAAGCGCGAAGAAAGCCGTTGGCGGATCAATCCATGCATCTCGGCGACGTCGCTTGGCGTCGGGGTGAGGCCGGTGCCGATTGCCCAAACGGGCTCATAGGCGACGACAAGCGTCGCCGCCGTCGCGCCGTCCGGAAGCGAGCCGCCGAGCTGGGTGTCGACCACCGCGGGCGCCTTGCCGGCCTCGCGCTCGGCCCGCGTCTCGCCGACGCAGACGATGGCGAGAAGGCCGGCACGGCGGGCGGCCAAGGCCTTGGCCAGCACCTCGGCATCGGTTTCCTTGTGATAGGTCCGCCGCTCGGAGTGCCCGACGATGACGGCGCTGGCGCCGGCGTCCTCGAGCATCTCCGCCGAAATGTCGCCGGTGAACGCGCCGGAGGCTTGCGCGTGGCAGTCCTGTGCACCGATCAGCAGCGGAGAGCTCAGTGACAATGCGTGCGCCGCAAATTGCGCAATGAGCGTGGCGGGCGGGCACACCATCAGATCGACGGCGGCAGCGAGGTCGCGCGCACCTTGGATGATGTTCGCAAGCTCCGTCGCCGAAGCGCGCAGCCCGTTCATCTTCCAATTGCCCGCAACCAGCGGGCGGCGTGATCGCAAAGCCATGGCTGGATCGGCCGGTCAGGCGAAGGCAGACGCGTTCGCGGGCGGCGCGCCGTTGCTCACGCGGTGAATGAAATCGGGCAGGCCCTGCCCCATTGAATGCTCGTAACGCAGCGCCGCGGCCGAGGGATTGAACGGGATACGCAGCGCGGAGCGCACCTCGGTCTCCAACTGGTTGCGCAGCGCGACGATCCGCTCCGAGCTTAGGTGATCGGTGAACACGAACGATTTGTATCCGCCGTTCGGGTCGCCCTTGTAGTAGTCGGCGGACACGCTGTAGTCGACCTCGTAGGCGTGCAGCCGGTCGCCGGTCCGCGGCTGGGTATAGGTCCAGACGTTCGGCTGCGTCGGGTGCCGCAGCGCGAGATCGTAATAAGGCGTGCCGGGATAGGTGGCGATCACCGTGCAGTCGAAGTCGTCGACTTCGCCTCGGATCAGCCAGTCGCGGATGTCGCCGATGCTGTCCTCGCTCTCGCCCGGGTGGCCGCACGACATCAGCGCCTTGACCTTGAGACCGTGCTTCTTGGCGATCTCGACGCAGCGCGTGTTGTCGTCGAGCGACGCCTTCTTGTCGATGTTCTCCAGGATGCGCTCGTTGGCGGCCTCGAAACCGCACAGCAGCCAGCGAAAGCCGGCCCGGTACATGGCGGCGGCCTGGATCTCGTTGAGCAGCTCGGCCTTGACGAAACCACGCAGCCGGAAGTCGACGCCGAGACGCGACTGCAGGTCGCTCAACGCGTTCATCAGCTCGACCATGCTGCGGCTGACGTTGA
>WNGA01012199.1_pt1 | contig 11129 bp, 10 predicted proteins | sample 5400061 | NCBI WGS metagenome assembly WNGA01 (sample SAMN13153366, study PRJNA577476) | soil metagenome | isolation source: 100 cm soil or saprolite under grassland replicate 2 | place: USA:California | collected 2016-06-15
CGCTCGTGCACCGCGTCAGCCAGCGCGCGGGACCGGACCCGGACCTGCTCGATCGCCTCCGTCGCCCGCAGGTCGTGCAGGTCCAGCGCCTCGGCCTGGTCGAGCAGCACGGTGGCCAGCTCGCGGGCGGCCGCTGCGGCCGATGCCGCGGTGTTCACCTCACTCATGACTGCGACGCTACAACGACCCCGACAGCCGGCGGGAGCCGGTGCCGCTCTAGTCGAGCAGTGCCACGCCGGCGACCTCGTCGGGTACGCCGAAGGCGTCGACGAGATCCACCGCGTACGGCCGGATCATGCCGCACAGCCGGTTCACCATCGCCGTGATCGCCTTGGACCGCTCCCCCGACAGCCGGCCGTGCTCGATGAACCAGGCCCGGTCGGCCTCGATCGTCGCCAGCGCGTGCAGGTCGTACAACGTCATCAGCGGGTCCCGCAGCTCGGCCGGCGCTGCCTTCACGGCGGCCAGGAACGCCTCGGTCACCACCCGCTCGACGTGCGCCCGGGCCGAGGCGATGGCGTGGTCCTGGCAGCGGTTGAACACCTCGAAGGCGTCGTCACCCGCGTCGACACCGGCCTTCAGCCGCCGGGCCACCCCGGACAGCATGTGCTCCTCGCGGAACCGCAGCAGGCCGCAGTGGTACTCGTCGTTGCGCAGCCCGGCGTCCGCGTCCTCGTCGTCCGCCCGTCCCGGCACGGCGTCGCGGAGCCGCTCGACGAGCGTGCGCAGCGCCGCCTTCTCGACCGCGATCTCGACCGCCTGCTGGGCGACGAACCGCGCCGTGCCCAGCGGGTCGAGCGCGCCGAACGACTCCCGGTAGTCGGTCAGCAGCCCCTTCGCGACCAGCTGCAGCAGCACCGTGTTGTCACCCTCGAACGTGGTGAACACGTCGGTGTCCGCCCTCAGCGCGGCGAACCGGTTCTCGGCCAGGTAGCCGGCGCCACCGCAGGCCTCCCGGGCCGTCTGGATCGCCGCGGTCGCGTGCCAGGTGCCGACCGCCTTGGTGCCGGCCGCACGCGCCTCCAGCGCCCGGCGGTCGTGCTCACCGACGTCCTCACCACCGAACACCCGGACGAACTCGTCGACCAGCTCGCCCTGGGCGAAGTGCAACGCGTACGTCGTCGCCAGCAGCGGCAACAGGCGGCGCTGGTGCATCCGGTAGTCCAGCAGCAGCGCCTCCTGGTCGGAGTCGGGGGCGCTGAACTGCCGCCGCCGGTCGCCGTACCGGATCGCGATCGTCAAGGCCACCTTGGCCGCGTTGATCGCCGCGCCGCCGACCGAGACCCGGCCCTGTACCAGCGTCCCGAGCATGGTGAAGAAGCGCCGGTCCGGGTTCTCGATCTCGCTCTGGTAGTCGCCCTCGGCATCGACCTGCGCGTAGCGGTCGAGCAGCGCCTCGCGCGGCACCCGGACCTGGTCGAAACTCAGCCGGCCGTTGTCGACGCCGTTCAGGCCCAGCTTGGGCCCGCAGTCGCCGATCGTGACACCGGGCAGCGGGTTGCCGTCGTCGTCGCGGATCGGGACCAGCAGGCAGTGCACGCCGTGCGTCTCACCACCGACCACGAGCTGGGCGAAAACCGCCGCGATCCGGCCGTGCCGGGCCGCGTTCCCGATGTAGTCCTTGCGCGCGCCCGGATCCGGTGTGTGGATGACGAACTCGCCGGCGGCTTCGTCGTACGTCGCCGTCGTGCGCAGGGCCTGGACGTTCGAGCCGTGACCGGTCTCGGTCATCGCGAAGCAGCCGAGCAGCCGGCCGCTGATCGCGTCCGCGAGGTACCGCTCGTGGTGGCGTTCGGTGCCCAGGTGCAGGATCGCGCCGCCGAACAGGCCGAACTGCACACCGGTCTTGACCAGCAGCGACAGGTCGCCGTACGCGAGAGTCTCGAAGCCCGCGATGAACCCGCCGAGGTCGTCCTCACCGCCGTACCGCTTGGGGAAGCCGCGCGCGGTCAGACCGCTCTTGGTTGCCTTGAGCAATAACTCGAGCACGCGGTCGCGGTAGGCGTCGCGATCCAGCTCGAGCGACTCGGCGAACAGGTCCGCGTGCTCGGCCAGGTGCTCGCGCACCTGGTCGCGGATCGCCTTGTAAGGCCCGTCCAGGTAGCCGGCCAGCGCGGTGACGTCGATCCCCGTTGCACCCATGGCCAGCAACTTACTCCGCTACCGGCGGCGGATCAGCCACCTCCAGCGCGGTTGCTCCAGCACGCATCCGGCCGCCGCGAGCACCGTCACGATCACCGCCACGACGACCGGCAGCACCATCCACGACGACAGCACCGCGGCCCCGAACTCCAGCAGCACCAGCCCGATGGTGACCACGCCGGGCACCGCGACCATCGTGTTCGCCTTGTCGCCCGGCGTGCGCTCGGTCGCAGGGGCTGGTGTCACGGCGGCCAGACTATTGGGTCGCGGCAAGCCCTTTCACGTGGTCGGATTGGTTGCCATGAGCGACACCACCGTGTGCCCCGGCTGCCGCGTGGAACTGCCCCGCAGCGACTGGCCGGGTGGCAACTCGCGGTTCAACGCGACCGCAGAGTGCGCAGAGGCCGCCGGTGAGTTGCTCGGCTTCGAGACCGAGGACCAGGCGCGCCTCGGCCAGCTGCACCAGCTCCGGATCGACGCCTACGGCGCGCAGCACACCGGCCCGCAGACCCCGCCGATCACCACGGTCTTCGCCCTCAACGGCCTTTACATGTACTTCGAGCGCGGCAGCTCCGGCCTCGACGTGCGCACCGCACACGGCATCATGGCCAACACCTTCGACGCCTGGCCTGGCCTGACTCCGCCGGCGCGCGTCGGCGACCTCACCGCGTACGACGTCCTGCGCGCGGGCTCGGTCGACCAGGTCGAGCAGACCCTGATCGAGTGGGCGCGCCAGGTCTGGGCCGCCTGGCCGGGCTCTGACCGCGACCTCGTCCGCAAGCTCACCGACGACCTGGTCCCGGCCCGCTACCTGCCCAGGGCGTGACTCCTTAAGCCTGCGGCCCGTGGTGTCCCGGGTCAGCCGGTGGCATGTTCTCCGTAGCCTTGCGGGTCTCGAGCTTCTCGACCTTGGCCGCGTTCCCGGGCTGGTGGCCGCCTTGTGGTCCGTAGCCGGCACAGGTAAGACGCACCTCCGCGAACACGCGGTGCGTTGGACCAGTCGCCCCACCTACGATCTCACCAGCCCGGATGGCACCTGGATCTGAGCCCTTGTAGCGGCGAGGCACAACCTCTTCAGACCGGGACGCGGGCGCCGGAGATGATGGTGGAGGCGTCCTCGCAGAGGAAGCGGATGACTTCGGCGATCTTCGTCGGAGGGACCCAGTTCGTGCGGTCCGCGTCCGGCATGGCTGCCCGGTTCGCCGGGGTGTCGATGACGCCGGGCAGGATCGCGTTGGCTCGCACGTTGTTCTTCGCGTACTCGACGGCGAGGCAGTCGACGAAGGCGAGCACGGCGGCCTTCGCCGTGAGGTAGCCGGCCGCGCCGGGGAACGGCTTGAGCGCGGCACGGCTGGAAGCGCAGACGATCGCGCCGCCGCCGGCCGCGACCATGTGCGGCAATACCGCGTGGGTGGTCAGGTACGTCGGCCGCAGGTTGAGCCGCAACTGCTGCTCGAAGTCGGCGACGCCGGTCTCGTGCACCCGGCCGCCGGCCGCGAACCCGCCGACCAGGTTGACGACCGCACGCAGCGGCGCGTCCGGATCGTCCGCGGCGGCAGCCGCGACCTCGGCGGCGGACGCCGGTTCGAACAGGTCCGCCGGCACGGTCCGCAACCGCTCGTGCGGCGTGAGCGCATCGCCCTCATGCCGGACCGGTACGACGACCCGCCAGCCGGCGGTCAGGAACGCCTCGGTCACCGCGGCGCCGAGCGCACCCGCGCCACCGCCCACCAACACCGTCGAAGTCATGCGGGCATTCTCGCCGACACCGTCCCGGCGACAGGCGAGGTCGGGTCAGTGTCGCGGGACGGTGCGCTGGAAGATCCGGAACATCCACAGCATCGACGGGACCAGGAGCAGCGCACCGCCGCCGAGGGCGCCGAGTGAGGCGACGAGGACGGAGTGCTGGGCGGCCGCGTCGGAAGCAGTCATACCCGGCAGCATGGACGGGTACTGCGCCGCGCCCCAGCCCCACAGCAGGGCCGTCACCGCGGCCGCGGCGGTCACCCGGACAGCCAGGTAGCGCCGGGTCGCGATCAGCCCCAGCGACACCAGTCCGGCCAGCACCGACACGACGACCAGGACGAGTCCCCAGCCGGACAGCAGTTCGTCGGCGAGATCGCGCGCGTCACTGCGCAGCACGAGGATCGCGCCGATCGCGACGGCCCCCGTCACCACACCCGAGCCGAGCGCGCGCCGCCGGAACGACTCGGCCAGGTCCCCCTCCCCCTCCCGCTCGGCCTCGCGGGTCAGGTAGACCGCCGCCAGGTACGCCGTCAGGCAGACCGTCAGCACGCCGCACACGATCGACGTCGGGTTCAGCCAGCTCGTCACCAGGTCACCGGCGGCCAGCCCCGGCGGTACCCGCCCACCGGCGACCGCGCCTGCCGAGACGCCGAGGAAGAACGGTGTCAGCAGCGACGACAGCGCGAACACCGCGCCGAACAGCCGCTGGTGCTCCACGCGCACGCTGGCCTTGCGGAACACGAACGCGGATCCACGCCCGATGATGCCCAGGGCGACCAAAGTGAGCGGCACGTACAGCGTCGACGAGACGGCCGCGAACACTGGCGGGAAGCCGGTCCACATCAGCACGATCACGAAGATCAGCCAGACGTGGTTCGCCTCCCAGACCGGCCCGATCGTGTGCGCGATCAGGTCCCGCTGCCGGCGGCCGCGTTCCGGTCCGCCCGCGACCAGGTCCCAGATCCCCGCGCCGAAGTCGGCGCCGCCGAGCAGCAGGTACAACGTCAGGCCGAGCCACATGACCGCCAGATACGCCGTGACCATCAGTGCACCGCCTCGACGGTCTCGTCGGTGATCTCGTCCGGCACGGGCGTGGTCCTGGTCATCCGGCGCAGTACGACGACCGTGATCGCGGTGAGCACCGCATAGACGACCGTCACCAGGTAGAAGCCCCAGCGCAGCCCCGGTGCGGGGTTGACCGCATCAGCCGTCCGCAGCACGCCGTACACGACCCAGGGCTGCCGTCCGACCTCGGTGGTCACCCACCCGGCCTCGAGCGCGAACGCCGCGCCGACTCCGGCGAGGGCGGCCGCGCGCCAGAACCACGGCGTCCGCGGCAGCCGGCGCTTCCGCAACCAGACCAGCGCGAACAGCCCGGACAGCGCCAGCAGCGCGAACCCGATCCCGACCATGCCCTGGAAGGCCAGGTGCACGATGTTCACCGGCGGGCGGTTCTCGGCGGGCACCGTCTCCAGCCCGGTGATGAAGGTGCTCGGCTTGTAGCCGGTGAGCAGCGACAGCCCGTTCGGGATCTCGATCCCGTACTTCATCTCGCCGTCGACGTAGATCCCGCCGAGGTGCAGCGGCACGTGCGAGCCGGACCTGAACACGCCCTCGATCGCGGCCAGCTTGATCGGCTGCCGCTCGTGCAGGAACTTCGCCGCCCAGTCCCCGACCGCGATCTGCACCGGCGTCAGTACGGCGGCCAGCGTGAACGGGATCGTGAAACCCAGCCGGTGGTAGCGATCCCGGCGTCCGCGCAGCCACGCGACGGCGTACACGCTGGCCATCCCGAAGCCGGCGACCATCAGCGCGGCCACGATCATGTGCGTCGTCTGCGGCGGCGTCGCCGGGTTGAACATCGCCCGCCACGGGTCCACCGTGACAACCTTGCCCTCGGCAACCATGAAGCCGGTCGGCTGGTTCATCCAGGCGTTCGCCGTCACCACGAAGAACGCGGACGCGATCCCCGCCAGCACGATCGGCACCGCGGTGAGCGCGTGCACCCGGGCCGGCAGCCGGTCCCAGCCGTACAGGTAGATCCCGACGAAGATCGCCTCGATGAAGAACGCGATCCCCTCCAGGCTGAACGGCAGCCCGATCACCTGGCCGTAGACACCCATCAGGCCCGGCCACAGGATGCCCATCTCGAACGACAGGATCGTGCCGGACACCGCGCCGACGGCGAACAGCACGCCCATCACCTTCGCCCACCGGCGCGCCAGCAACCGGTACACCGGGTCACCGGTGCGGATCCCGAGCCACTCGGCCACCAGCGTGATCAGCGGCATCCCGACGCCGAAGCACGCGAACACGATGTGCCAGCCCAGCGACAGCGCCATCTGTTGCCTTGCGGCAACCATGTCCGCCGGCGTCGCCGCCTCCAACGCAAGTCCGGTCAGCACAGCGCTCACCGGCGATCATCCCCTTAGGTCGTGCCTCCGGTCTCGCTTGTGAATACTTTCACGAGGCCATCGGAGGCACAACGAAAGGTGACACGTCCTACATCAGTACAGGTACGGGTTGCCGCTGCTGTTCCACTTCAGGATGCCGACCCAGGTCTGCCGGACGTGCGACGCCGGCGTCCCGCCCTTCCAGGCGTGGAAGGCGATCCGGGTCGTCGTGCCGTCCTGCAGCACGGTCGCGCCGCCGGGACCGCACAGGCCGGTCGAGGACGTCGTCATGATCGTCCGGACCCGGGTGAAGGTGCCGCCCCAGAAGGTGTCCGCGCGCCACACGTCGGTGTAGTAGGTGCAGTCCACCCAGTTGCCACGGGAGGTGAACATCCACACCTTGCCGCCGTGCCGGATCACCGACGGCGCCTCCATCCGCGCCGAGGCCGCGATCTTCGCCCGGCTCGAGCTCACCGGGACCCGCCCGGTCGCGGTGTCCATCTGGATCGCGCGGATCGTCCAGCCGCTCGCGTTCGAGTGGCTGGTCTTGTAGATCAGGTACCGCTTGCCGTCCGCGGCCTGGTACGCCGACGGGTCGATCGCCTCGTAGAGGTTCGAGCTCCCGCAGATCGTCGTACCGCCGGCGACGAAGTTGCGGTCGGGCGAGCGGGACCAGGCGACCCCGACGCAGTTCGCGCCGAACGACTTCTTGAAGCCGGTGAAGTACATGACGTACAGCGCGCCGTGCGAGTCGGTCACCCGGAACACGTGCGGCGCCCACAGGCGCAGCGAGCCGTCCGGCGACGGCCCGACCCAGCTCGGCACGTTCGGCATCGAGGCGGCTGGCGTGCTGTAGCCGCTGCCCGGGCTGGACGAGTGCGCGGCCGCGAAGCCCCGGCCGGTGCGGTACAGGTAGTACACCGAGCCGAACTTCGCGAACCCCGGGTCGGCGAAGTCGGTCGCGATCGCCTTCGTCGCGTGGCCCGGCGTCGCCGCGCCCGCGGGCACGCTCGCGACCATGGACACCGCGACCAGCGCGGTCAGCGCGGCGACAGCCGTTCGAAGTGTGTTGCGCATCCCTGCCCCCAGTCTGGTGGAACGCCCGGCGGATCGTGGGCGGTTCACCGGAGCGTACGGCGAGGGCGGTTCACCGCGTGGGCTGTCGCAGGACGAGCATCTGGTCGGCGCCGCGCTGGAACTCGTACGGCACCCGGCGGATCTCCGACTCGGTCCCGCCCTCGGCGAGCGCGCGTCGTACCGCGTCGAGGAAGGGCACCGGCGCACCGTTGCCCTGGACAACCAACGAGAAGACGCGCACCTCGCCGGCCACCCGCGCGAGTTCCCGCAACGCGGCCAGGTGCCAGGCCTCGCCGAGCTGGTCGGACCAGGTGAACAGCAGGTGAGAGCACAGCGCCAGCTCGAACCGCCCGTCCGGGAACGGCAGGTCGGGCAGCGCCGCCGCGAGGTACCGCTCCGGGTGCGCCGCGCGATCGGCGAGGAACCGGGTCGCCGCCTCCGACCGCAACTGGTCGCGGCGTTCCCGGCTCCCGTACCAGCTCCAGACGAAGTCGTCCGGGTGCTGGTCCACGATGCCGGCGCCGTCACTCGTCCCGCCCCGCACGATCTCGCCGAGGTCCGCCACCTCGTACGACGGGTCGGCGGCGACCGCGTCCACTCCGCGCGACGCCGCCACCGCGGTGAACTCCGCCCCGCCCGCACAGCAGTCGAGTACCGACGCCGGCAACGGGTCCGGCAGGTCGAACATCGCCTGGTACTCGGCGAACGATCGGGACGTGACGAGCACTAACGCCGCCGGGGCAGCACGCGGTCCAGCGCCGTGGCGCCGGTGCCCAGGCCGAGGAACAGCACCGCCACCACCAGGCAGTTGAGCAGCACCCGGCCGAGACCGTGCTCGGCGACGTCCACGAACGGGTACGGGTAGAAGTCGCCCGCCAACGGACCGCGCACCAGCGTGAAGACCAGCCACAGCACCGGGTACACCACCGACCACCAGACGATCCGCGCGTTGGTCTGCCCGCGCGGCCCGAACACCAGCCAGCCGATCACCGCCAGCAGCGGCGTCACCGTGTGCAGCACGACGTTCGCGAACGCCGCCATCCCGTCCAGGTCGTCCAGCCCCGCCAGCACCGTGTGGTAAACGATCCCGGTCACCGCCATCGCCAGCACCCCGTCCAGCCGCAGCGCACGGAACGCCGTCGACCTCCGGTTCGTCCGGATCGCGAGCAGCGCGCTCGTGATGCCGAGCAGCAGGTTCGACTGGATGGTGAAGTAGCAGAAGACGTTCAGCACCGCCTTCGTCCCGGTGAAGTGCCCGGCTTCGTTGTCCGCCGTGGCGAACAGCTGTACGACGATCCCGACGGCGACGATCACCGCGGTGAGCGCGAACCAGGTCCGGCCGGCAGGTTGCGTCATGGGAGGAATGTACTGGCCAGCCCTGTTCGCCGATGGCTACCAACAGGTAACGTGCTGGGCAATTCGGTGTTTCGGGAGGCCTGATGACCACCACGGTTCGACGGACCGCGTGCAACCTGTGCGAGGCGATCTGCGGTGTGCTGGTGACTGTCGACGACGGGCCTGACGGTCCGGTCGTGACGGACATCCGCGGCGACGAGGCGGACCCGCTCTCCAAGGGCCACATCTGCCCGAAGGCCGTCGCGCTGCGCGACCTGCAGACCGACCCCGACCGGCTGCGCAAGCCGGTACGACGTACCGGCGACGGCGAGTGGCAGGAGCTGGAGTGGGACGAGGCGTTCGAGCTGGTCGCCCGCCGGCTGGCCGAGGTACAGGCCGCGCACGGGACCAACGCGGTCGGCGTCTACCTCGGCAACCCGAACGTGCACAGCCTGGGAGCGCTCACGCACCTGCCGCCGTTCGTGCGGCTGCTGCGGACCCGGAACCGGTTCAGCGCCACCTCGGTGGACCAGTTGCCGCACATGCTGGCGGCGCACCTGCTGTACGGGCACCAGCTGATGGTGCCGGTCGCGGACATCGACCGGACGTCGTACCTGCTGATGCTGGGCGCGAACCCGCTGGCGTCGAACGGCTCGATGATGACCGCGCCCGGGTTCGGCCGGCGCCTGCGTGAGCTGCGGTCGCGGGGCGGGAAGGTGGTCGTGATCGACCCGCGCCGGACCGAGACCGCCGCGGTCGCCGACGAGCACCACTTCATCCGGCCCGGGACCGACGCGGCGTTCCTGCTGGCGCTGGCCCACGAGGTGCTGGCGTCGGACGCGGCGCGCCCGGCGTCGTACGTGGACAACGTGGAGCAGGTGCGCGCGGCGGTGGCCGAGTGGACCCCGGAGCGGGCCGCGGCGGTGACCGGGATCGACGCCGACGTGATCCGCCGGATCGCCACCGAGTTCGGCACCGCCGACCGGGCCGCCTGCTACGGGCGCAACGGGGTGTCGACGCAGCAGTTCGGCGCGATCTGCCAGTGGGCCGTGCAGGTGCTGAACATCGTGACCGGGAACCTCGACCGGCCCGGCGGCACGCTGTTCCCGCGCCCGGCCGTGGACATCCTGCGCGGGCTCGGCCGCGGACATCTCGGCGCCTGGCGCAGCCGGGTCCGCGGCCTACCCGAGTTCGGCGGCGAGTTGCCGTCGGCAACGATCTCGGACGAGATCCTGACGCCCGGCAAGGGCCAGATCCGCGCCATGGTGACGGTCGCCGGCAACCCGGTGCTGTCGACGCCCAGCGGCAACCGGCTCGACCAGGCGCTGGACACGCTGGACTTCATGGTGTCGGTCGACCCGTACATCAACGAGACCACCCGGCACGCGGACGTGATCCTGCCGCCGACGCCGCCGCTGGAGCGCGACCACTACGACCTGACCTTCTACCAGCTCGCCGTCCGCAACGTCGCGCGCTGGAACGCCGCGGTGCTGCCGAAACCCGCGGACGCCCGGCACGACTGGGAGATCTTCCGCGGGGTCGGCACCAGGTACGCGCGCCGGACGCTGAGCCGCAAGCGGCTCCGGCGGACGCTGACGTCGCTCGCGACGCTGCGGATGTCGCCGGCGCGGATCGTGGATCTCGGCCTGCGGACCGGCCCGTACAAGCTGTCGCTCGGCCGGTTGCGCCGGACGCCGCCCGGTATCGACCTCGGCCCGCTCCAGCCCTGCCTGCCCGGCGCGCTGAGGAACCGCACCAAGCGCATCGATCTCGCTCCGGAGGTCATCCTCGGCGACCTGCCGCGGGCCGCGGCCGCGCTGCTGGACGTGGCCGAGAGCGACGGACTGCTGCTGATCGGCCGCCGGCACCTGCGCAGCAACAACTCCTGGATGCACAACTCGGCGCGGCTGGTGAAGGGCAGGCCGCGGCACCAGCTGCTGATGAACCCCGCCGATCTCAAGGAGCGCTCGCTGGTCGACGGCGACCTGGTCCGGGTGTCGTCGGCGTCCGGCTCGGTCGAGGTCGAGGTGGCGGCGACCGACGACATGATGCCGGGCGTCGTCAGCCTGCCGCACGGCTTCGGCCACGCCCGCTCCGGCGTCCGGCTGAGCGTCGCGACCGGCGTCGCCGGCGTCAGCGTGAACGACGTCACCGACGCGGGCCTGGTCGACGAGCTCGCCGGCACCGCCGCGGTGAACGGTGTGCCGGTGACCGTGGAGGCCGCTAGCTGAGGTCGTCGAGGAAGGCGTCGGCAAGCGCGACCTGACGTTTCCGCGGAAACGCGCGCGGATCGAAGAGCGCCTGCACGACGAGCCCGTGGGTGAATGCGGCGATCGTCGCGACCAGGTCGTCCGGGTCTCCCGCTCGCAACTCGTCCCGCTCCTGCGCGGCGATGACGAGCGGCCGCAACCGTGACCGCCAGCGGCGATAGCGGGC
>WNGA01012200.1_pt1 | contig 11129 bp, 8 predicted proteins | sample 5400061 | NCBI WGS metagenome assembly WNGA01 (sample SAMN13153366, study PRJNA577476) | soil metagenome | isolation source: 100 cm soil or saprolite under grassland replicate 2 | place: USA:California | collected 2016-06-15
CCACGCAGTGGGACAGGTGCTCGTCCAGCAGTTCCAGCGAGAACGACTGCAGTGCCTTGGTCGCGGCCGACACCTGGGTGAGGATGTCGATGCAGTACTTGTCCTCCTCGACCATCCGCTGCAGGCCGCGGATCTGGCCCTCGATCCGCCGCAGCCGCTTCAGGTGGCTGCTCTTCTCGGCGGTGTACCCGTGCACGTGGGCCTCGGGCTCCGGACCGGCATCGGTGGTCATGGCAAGCTCCTTCGTTCCCTGCAGCTACCCCTCAGGGGTATGTCGACGGCCATGAACTTACCCCCTTGGGGTATCGAATGCAAGCTCTCGACCAGTACCTATGGGGGGTATCTGTCAGACCGTGAACCAACAAACCTGTCAAGCTGTGCGTCGGAAGGACACGACCTGGCTCGACAAGGGGGTTGCATGCCAGAGCTGGCGATCAGTACGCGCGGTCTGCGGAAGACCTACCGGACCCGGTTGGGCCGCAAGGTGGTGGCCGTTCAGGGGCTTGATCTGGACGTTCCGATCGGGGGAGTGCACGGGTTCCTCGGCCCGAACGGGTCGGGAAAGACCACCTCGATCCGGATGCTGCTCGGGCTGATCCGGGCCGACGCGGGATCGATGACGGTCTTCGGCCGCCCGGTGCCGGCCCAGCTGCCGGACGTGGTCGGCCGGGTCGGCGCGATCGTGGAGTCGCCGAAGTTCTTCCCGGCCTTCAGCGGCCGGAAGAACCTGGAGCTGCTTGCCGAGGCGATCGGCGCGCCCAGGAAACGGGTCGGTGAGGTGCTCGAGCAGACCTCGCTCGGCGAGCGGGGCAAGGACCGGTACAAGGCGTACTCGCTCGGCATGAAGCAACGGCTGGCGATCGCGGCGACGCTGCTGAAGGAACCCGACCTGCTGATCTTCGACGAGCCGACCAACGGCCTCGATCCGGCCGGCATCCGGGAGATCCGCGAGACCATGCGCGGGCTCGGCGACCAGGGCCGGACGGTTCTGGTCAGCAGCCACATCCTCGCGGAGGTCGAGCAGGTCGCCGACACCGTTTCGATCATCGGCCACGGCCGGCTGCTTGCCTCGGGCACGGTCGCCGAGGTGATCGGCGGCAGTACGGCGGGAACAGTGAAGGTTGCTGTGGACAATCATGAAGCCGCGACCAGGATCCTGACCGCGGCCGGGATGACAGTGCGGGCTGATGGCAACTACCTACTGGTGGACGGCGCCGAGCACCCCGCTGACGTGACCCGCCGCCTCGCGCAGCAGGAGCTCTACGTGTCCGAGTTGGTCCCGGTCCGAGCCGACCTCGAATCGGTCTTCCTCGAGCTGACCGCAGGAGAGGGGCTGTGATGATCCGTCTCACCGGAGTCGAGCTTCGCCGCCTCACCGCCCGTCGCCTGACTGTCATCGGCGTACTCGCGGTCCTGGTCATCACCGCCTTCCTGCTGTTCGCCCTCTGGCGCGAGTCCCAGCCGTTGTCGGCCGAGGAACAGCGGGCCGCTCAGACGCAGTTCGAGCAGGCGCACAAGAACTGGGTGGAGCACGGTAAGGAGGACCAAGCGCGGTGCGAGGAGGACTGGCGGACACAGCCCGAGCCGAAGCCGGCGATGGAGGAGATGTGCAACTTCCGCGAGCCGACAGTCGACGACTTCGGCAAGCCGCGGACGGTGTTCGCCGAGGTGATGCCGGACATGCTGCTCGGATCGTCGTACCTGCTGGTCTTCGCCGCGTTCCTGATCGGCGCGAGCTTCGTCGGTGCGGAGTTCAGTACCGGTGCCATCGGCAACTGGCTGACGTTCGAACCGCGTCGGCTCAGGGTCTACGGCAGCAAGGTGCTTGCCGCTGCGATCGGTCTCGCGCCGGTGGCGGCCGTCGTACTGGCGATCGTCCTGCTCGGCGCCTATCTGATCGTCGATCAGCTCGGCGATACGGCCAACACGACCGGCAAGGTCTGGGGTGATCTCACCGCGACGGGTGGCCGTGCGGTGCTGTTGACCGCGCTGGGAGCCTCGATCGGCGGGGTCGTCGGTTCGTTGCTCCGGCATACGGCGGCCGCGATCGGTGTGGTGATGGCCTACCTGGTTCTCATCGAGGGCGTGTTCGCCGGCTTCCTCAACAAGGCTCAGCCGTGGCTGGTGAAGACGAACTTCGACGCTTTCGTCCGGCACGACACGAAGTACTACGTCAACGAGTGCTCGTCGAGCAGCGACGGTGGCTACCTGTGCAACACCATCGAGAAGACGCTGTCGTTCGAGCACGGCGCCTGGTATCTCGGCATTCTTGCCGCAGTCCTGATCGTTGTCGGCGGCGCGGTGTTCTACCGCCGCGACGTCAACTCCTGAGGCGGCGACGCCGTCCGATCAGCACGATGCCGAGAGTGATCGCGGCGGCGACCGCAGCAACCGCCAGGCCGCGGAGCAGGCCGGGAGGCGTGTAGCTGCAGGCGATCCGGTCTTCGGAGCCGGTCAGCCGTACGGCGATCAGGCCGCCATAGCTGCGCGGCGTCTGCGCCTTTCCGTCGCCGGCAGAGCACTGCCACCCACGCAGTCTCGGTACGGCGACCACGGCGTACCCCTTGCTGCCCGGTCGCAGGGTCGCGCTGATCGAGTGACCGCCGATCTTGACGTCCGTTGCCCCGCTCAACCGAAGCTGTCGCACCGCACGATCGAGTCGTTGTTGATCGAGGCAACCGATCGCGCCGGTGGGGGTGATGCCCTGCGGATCCTCGCCGAAGTTGACCTCGACCAGTACGACCCCCGACGACGGCACGAGGCCGAGTTCGACCATTGCGCTGTTCGTGTTGATCCCCGGCCGGCGGGTCGCGCTCAGCCCCTTCCACCGACCGCCGGCAAGCCGCGCCTGGCCCTCGACGCGGGGCAGGTTCAGGTAGGCCATCGATCCGGCGGCGCATCGGCTGACCAGCTTGACGTCGCCGGTGGCGAACCTGGTGCCCTTGTACTCCGGTACGTCGTACACCGGCGTCCCGAGCAGGCGGTTCTGGACGACGTACGCGTTCGACCCATCGGTCTGGCCGAGCCGCCGTCGTACGGTGACCAGTGGCGGCACCACGGACCGGGTGATGCGCTGGCCGTCATTCTCGAGTTGCATCCGGGCGCCGATCGAGAAGATGGCGTCGATCACCGGGTTGTCGAGGTCGCGCGACGCGCGGCCGTAGCCGGACCAGCCGAAGCCGAGGTCGGTCAGCGTCTGGTTGAGCGTGTATGGCAGCAGGCTGCTGTAGAAGCCGGCGCCCTGTCCGCCCAGCAGCATCGGATCGTTGGGCGTCACCGAGGTGCCCGGATCGGCCCGGTACGCCGGCCAGTCACCGGCGTCCCGAATCGCGTTGGACATCTGGGTCCGCCGGTCGTCCCATGGTGTGGCCGAGGGGCTGAGCGCTTTCGCCCGCTGCTCGTCCGTCACGACCGCGGTCCAGGTGGTCTCCAGCGCGACGATGACCATCAGTACGGCGAACGCCACCGCGACCGGCCACTTCAGTCGTCGCAGCGTGGCGGATCGTCGTACGCCCCAAATGGTGCCTAGCGCAACCAACGTCCCGGCTCCGGAGAGGATGAGCACCGTCATGGCATGCCGGGTCAGCAGTGGACTGCCGTTGGACACCACCGCGATCACGGCGAGCAAGGCACCGCCACCCAGCAGTGCGACCGGTCCGGGCAAGCGATGCGCGACCGACACCCAGGCGAGGACGACGATCACGCCGCACAGCACGAAGGCCTCGCGGTACTGGCTGCCGTTCGGGGTGTCGAAGCCGTGCCACAACTCCTGGGTCGGCGCCCATCGGAACGACAGCGTGATCAGGACGGTCGTGACCACCCAGACCACCTTGGTCCGGATCGTCACGAACTTGTTGAACGGCAGCGTGAGCGCGAGCAGCAGTGCGACGGTTCCGACGTACAGGCTCGCGGTGCGGCCGACGCCCTCGGACAGCGGAAGCAGGCGAGACAGGAACAGGTCGATCCGCGACGCACGGAAGACGCCCGACGGCGAAGGCGTCGCGTCTTTGTTGGCCTCGAAGATCGGCAGCAACATGGGCGTGATCAGCGCCAGGCCGAGCACGAACGAGATGCCATGACGCAGTACGGCGCGCAGCCGCATCAGCCAGGTGAGGTCGCTGGTCAGCACCCGGGCGAGCAGGTACAGACCGCCCGCGATCGTTGCCATGTAGGCGGTGTAGAAGTTGGACCACCAGAACACGGCGACCACGAGCACGCTGAGCAGCCGATTGGTCCGGCGCAGTGACCACTCGGCCACCAGGAAGAACATCGGCAGCGCGATCAGCCCGTCCAGCCACATCGGCACGTACGAACCGTCGTCGAGCGCCCATCCACAGACGCCGTACGACGCCCCGAGAATCGCTGCAACCCAACGAGGTCCGGGGCGCATCTTGAGAAGTAGGACCGCCATCGCGGCGGCGGCCAGACTCAGCTTGAGGACGGTGACGACGTAGACCGCCAGATCGATCTGGTCGCGCGGGAAGAGCCCCACCAGCAGGGACAATGGGCTGCCGAGGTCGACGCCGTAGTCGGCCCAGAAGCCGACGCCGAACGCGCTCTGCCAGTTGAAGAAGAAATCGCCCTGGGCGCGGCCGTGCAGAACGTCCCAGAGGTGGGCAAAGAAGGGGATGTACTGCGTGCCAAGATCGTTGGTACTGCGGGACAGCGAGCCGAAAGGAAAGGTGCCGCGGATGATGCCCGAGGCAGCGAACACCGCCGCCACCAGGACACCGGCCACGAGCGCCGGGAGTAGTGCCCTTGTGGGTTCGTGCGTGGGGCCCTCGGCAACCGGTGCAGGGTTATCGGCGGCCGGCTCCGGTGATGTGCTCGGAGCAGGTGGATCCTGTACAGCGCCGTCGTCCGCCACTGGCCGCCTCTCTGCCTGTGTTCACGCTACCCAGCAAGCGCGGCGTACTCATCGGGACGCGGGGCGGCTCCCTGTCTCAGGCACGCGCGCGAGATCGACCGCAAAGCTAGCGTGTAGTTGCAGTCTAGATAGGAATCGGTCCGCGGTGTTGAGGTGGGAACGATGACGCGACTGAGCCTGGTGGTTCCCTGCTACAACGAGGCCGAGGTGATCTCGCAGTTCCACGACGCCCTGCGCCGGGAACTGGCCGCGACCGGTCAGACGTACGAGATCGTGTACGTCGACGACGGGAGCGCCGACGGCACCCTCGTCGCGCTGGTGAAGCTCGCAGCCGAGGACGAGACCGTCCGCTACCTCTCCTTCAGCCGGAACTTCGGCAAGGAGGCCGCGATGCTGGCCGGCCTGCGGTACGCCTCCGGTGACGCGGTCATCATCATGGACGCCGACCTGCAGCACCCGCCGGAGCTGATCGGCCGGATGCTGGAGCTGTACGAGCGCGGCTTCGACCAGGTGATCGCACGGCGGAGCCGGGTGGGCGATCCGGCGACGCGGACCTTCTTCGCGCGGGCCTACTACTGGCTGATCAACAAGTGGGCCGACGTCGAGCTGGTCGACGGGGTCGGGGACTTCCGGCTGCTGTCGCGCCGGGCGGTCAACGGGCTGCTCGAGCTAGGCGAGTACAACAGGTTCTCCAAGGGCCTGTTCGCGTGGATCGGGTTCGAGTCGATCCTGTTCGAGTACGAGAACGTGCCGCAGACGGACCGGAAGAGCCGGTGGACGTTCCGGCGGCTGCTCGAGTACGGGCTGGACGGGCTGCTGTCGTTCAACAACCGGCCGCTGCGGCTGGCGATCTACGTCGGGCTGCTGCTCACCGCGGTCGCGGCCGGGTACGCGGTCTGGGTGATCGCGGTAGCCATCCTGCACGGGGTGGAGATGCCCGGTTACGTCACCCTGATCGCCGCGATCACCGGTCTCGGCGGGCTGCAGATGGTGATGCTCGGGGTGATCGGCGAGTACATCGGCCGCATCTACTACGAGACCAAGCAACGCCCGCACTACCTGCTCAAGGAAACCAACCTGAACCCCGCGGAGCACCCCGCGACCCAGAACGACCGCAGCCGCCGGGCCACGTAGCGGGCCGCAGCCGTCAGGCACGTAAGCAGACAGCGGCCCCGGGTGGACGAACCACCCGGGGCCGCTGCGTTACGTCGTACTGACTGCTCAGGCGGTCAGCCGCTCCTCGGTGGAGGTGGAGAAGAGGTGCAGCTTGGCCGGGTCGGCGGCCAGGTGGATGGTCGAGCCCTTCTCGACCGGCATCCGGGCGTCGATCCGGGCGACGATCTGCTGGTGCTCGTTGTTGTGCTCCGCGGTGCCGTACAGGAACGCGTCGGCGCCGAGCTCCTCGACCACCGCCACGTGGACCGGCAGACCCTGGTCGGCGACCTTGAAGGCCTCCGGCCGGACACCCAGGGTGAGGGTCTTGTCATTGCCGGCCTTGGCCAGGATGGCGCGGTCGACCGGTACGACGTAGTCGCCCAGCTTCGCCCCACCCTCCACCAGGTCGGCGTCGAGCAGGTTCATCGCGGGCGAGCCGATGAAGCCGGCCACGAACTTGTTCTTCGGGTTGTCGTACAGGTTCAGCGGGGTGTCGACCTGCTGCAGCAGGCCGTCCTTCAGTACGGCGACCCGGTCGCCCATCGTCATGGCCTCGACCTGGTCGTGGGTGACGTAGACGGTGGTGACACCGAGGCGCTGCTGCAGCTCGGCGATCTGGGTCCGGGTCTGGACACGCAGCTTGGCGTCGAGGTTCGACAGCGGCTCGTCCATCAGGAAGACCTGCGGGTTACGCACGATCGCGCGACCCATGGCGACACGCTGACGCTGACCACCGGACAGCGCCTTCGGCTTGCGGTCCAGGTACTCCTCCAGGCCGAGCAGCTTGGCGGCGTCGCCGACCCGCTTGGCCCGGTCCTCCTTGGAAACACCCTGCATCTTCAGCGCGAAGCCCATGTTGTCCGCGACCGACATGTGCGGGTAGAGCGCGTAGTTCTGGAACACCATCGCGATGTCCCGCTCCTTCGGCGGACGGTGCGTGACGTCGCGGTCGCCGATGTAGATGGAGCCCTCGTTGACCTCTTCGAGGCCGGCGAGCATCCGGAGCGAGGTGGACTTACCACAACCCGACGGGCCGACGAGAACCATGAACTCGCCGTCCTCGATCTCGAGGTTGAGCTTGTCGACGGCGGGGGCATCAGTGCCCGGGTAGACCCGGCTTGCCGCCTTGAAAGACACAGTGGCCATGACGATTACTTCCCTTCACCGGCAGGAACGTGCCGGACGATCCGAGTAAAGGCCCCCGGGCGGGGGTGCGCTTATCCTCACCCGCCCCGCTCGTCCTGACAAGGTGTACGGCGTGTGACGTGCGCATTCCGTTCACGTTGTGGACAGATGCGCGCATTCTCTCCCTGCAAGTTCTTGCAGGTTCTTGCTGCAACGTCACCGGGTGGTCGGTACAGTGCCCCGGGTGAGCAGCAGAGCACGGCTGGCGGACATCGCGGCCAAGGCGGGGGTCAGCGAGGCCACGGTCTCGCGGGTGCTGAACGGCAAGCCGGGGGTGGCGGAGGAGACCAGGCAGTCGGTCCTGACGGCTCTCGACGTACTCGGGTTCGAACGACCGACCCGGTTGCGGCGGCGGTCGGCGGGGCTGATCGGCCTGGTGATGCCGGAGTTGATCAACCCGATCTTCCCGGCGTTCGCCCAGGTGATCGAGTCGGCGCTGTCGCAGCGCGGGTTCACCCCGGTGCTGTGCACGCAGTCCCCGTCCGGCGCGACGGAGGAGGAGTACGTCGAGATGCTGCTGGAGCGCGGCGTCTCCGGGATCATCTTCGTCTCGGGGCTGCACGCCGACATCGGCGCCGACCACGCCCGCTACCAGGCGCTGGTGGACCGTCGGCTGCCTGTTGTCTTCGTGAACGGCTGGCTGCCCGAGGTGGAGGCGCCGTTCGTGTCCTCGGACGAGTACGCCGCGATGGACCTGGCGGTCTCGCATCTGGTTGCCCTCGGCCACCGCCGGATCGGCTTCGCCTCCGGGCCGGAGCGCTTCATCGTCGTACAGCGGAAACTGGCCGGCTACCGCATCGCGATGAAGGCCCAGCTCGGCCTGTCCGACGACGAGCTGGACCAGTGGGTCGCGCTGAGCATGTTCAGTGTCGAGGGCGGCGCGGCCGCGGCCCAGCAGTTGCTCGACGCGGGAGTCAGCGGGGTCATCTGCGGCTCCGACATGATGGCGCTCGGCGTCATCCGAGCCAGCCGGCAGCGCGGCCTCTCGGTCCCCGGCGACATCTCGGTGGTGGGATACGACGACGCCCCGATGATGGAGTTCACCGACCCACCCCTCACCACGGTCCGGCAACCGGTCCAAGCCATGGCCCTCGCCGCCGTCCAGTCCCTCCTGGAAGAAGTCCGCGGCCACACAACGCCGCATACCGAATTCCTCTTCCGCCCAGAACTGGTGGTCCGAGCCTCAACCGGCCCGGCCAGGTCATGAGATCAGGCGTCGTACACGAACTCCGGCCCGGAGACCGTCCCCTGCCGGGCGGTTCCGGGCCGGAGGGCCTGGGGTTGATTGGTCAGGGCTAGCGCCGTACCGGGATCACTTGGAAGTGTGGAAGGCGGCCTTCGAGGTGCTGGTGAAGCCGTTGGCCCAGAGGCGGTCGACCTTCGAGCGCTCGGTCGAGTCCGGGTAGGGATTGGTGCAGGACGGGCCGGGGCCGCCGCCGGACATCAGTTCGGAACACGGGCCGGAGTAGTGGTCGGGCAGGCCGAGGACGTGGCCGGTCTCGTGGGCCGTGATCCGGGTCGGGTCGTACTGCTCGGCCTGGGCGTAGTCGAGGAAGATGTAGCCGTTCCCGTGACCGTCGGTCGACGCGTACGAGCCGCGCGAGTCGTTGCCCTCGGTGTAGTAGAAGTCGTAGTTGCTGCCCTCGACCAGCTTCACGTTGCTGACCGAGGAGTTCCAGATCGACGTACTGGAGTTGATCTGTGAGCGGAAGCTCGGCGCGTCAACGGCGTACGTCACGGTGACAGCGGCAATCTTCTTGCCGGCCTTGGCCTGCTGCGCCAGCTTGGCATGCGCGGACTTCATCACGGCGTCGTAGAACGCCTTCGTGGCGGCCTCGTCCTGCGGGGATCCGACGTACGCCGCTCTGGACGCAGCCGTCGAGCTGGTCGAGGACGGGATTGCCGGGGCCGATGCGGTGGGGGAGGCGGCGGCGAACGCGGGGACGGCCAGGGCTGCGGCGGCGAGCCCTGCGAGCGAAGGCAGGATACGGCGATGCGACATGGGAGGGCCTCACTCCGGATCTGGGGCGGAAAGCGACCAGCGGATTACTGTTCGTCACCCCGGATGCTGCCAACCCTCCAGATTTTCCGCACCAGATCAGAAGAAACTCGGGGGATAACCCGCGAACCGCCCCCGCGGTCCTATGCCGCCCATAACCCACCCCCTATGCCGCCGCTCGCCGCTCGACCCGCTATACCGCCGCTCGCCGCTGTGGCTCGCGGCTTCCGCACCCGACCTCCGCCCCGTGTGGTCCACCTTGGGCACCGTTCGACCACTGTGAGGCGCTTCGACGTGGTCGAACGGCGCACAAGGTCGCGCCGGACAGGCGTTCGCCGCGGGGTGTCGACGGAGTGCTCGGGTGCGCTCGGGGTGCTTGTTACTCGCCAGGTATGCCGACGTTGAGGATGCGGGCGCCGGGGCCGCGTTCGGCGAGGCGGTCGGACTTGTTGTAGAGGTTGCAGCGCTGCAGGCTCAGGCAGCCGCAGCCGATGCAGCCGTCGAGGTCGTCGCGGAGTCGCTCGAGCTCGGCGATCCGTTCCTCCAGCCGGCCGCGCCAGGTCTTCGACAACCGGCTCCAGTCGGCGCGGGTCGGCGTACGGTCGTCGGGCAGCGAATCCAGCGCCCCCTTGATCTCGGCCAGCGCCAGCCCGACGCGCTGGGCAGCCTGTACGAACGCGATCCGCCGCAACGTGCTCCGCTGGTACTGCCGCTGATTTCCGGCTGTCCGCCGCGATCTGATCAGTCCCTGGTCCTCGTAGAACCGCAACGCCGACGCGGCGACTCCGGACCGATGAGCGATCTCCCCGATGGACAGCCAATGCTCCTTGCTGGGAACGTTCTCCTCCGCCATACCGCCACCCTAGAACCGCCCCCCAAAAACTCAAGCACACTTGAACTGCGCACCCGCGGACCGCCCCCACTCACAAACTGCCTCAGGCCCCGACGCCTGGACCGCAGGTGAGCGTGGGAGTCGTCTGCGAGGCGAGGTTGGTGAGTGGCGGGCGTCCGCCGCCGCGTCTGGAACCGGGGGCTGCGGATTGGCGGCGGGGAAACGTTTGGTCGCCTGGTGCACGTTTGTTTCCCGATGACGGTCGGTCTCGGCCAGGCCGGGCGGGGGCGTACGACACCAGTGGGATGGGTGGTCTGGTGCGGGGCAAATGTGGTCAGGGGAGGGTGGTGAGTCGGGTACACTTGGGGGCGTCGGTGCGCGATCGCGTTACCAGAGATGTTCCCAGGCGCTCCGACCCGTCGGTTTCAGCATCCGGCTGAAGGTCCCCGGCGACATGGGTGCAACGCGAAGCACCCGCAGGTCGATGCCCGTCTCCTGCTGAGCACGTTTTGTCCGGCCCTGCCCCTGATCAGGTGGCCCTGTTCAGGTCCGGCCGGACGTTTGCGTGCGGCTGCGATCCGGCATTGTCCGTGACGTTGAGAGAGAGATTGTGAGCCAGCACGACCAGGAGAACCACCGACCCGACGCCGGCGACCAGGCTGACGGCCGGGTGAAGAAGCCGCGGCACAAGAAGTTCCAGACCCAGTCGTACGGCGAACGGATGGCCGCCGAAGCCTCCGCGTCCGGCGAGGTCCGGAACGACGCTGCCCGCGGTGAGCGCCGGGGCGGACCCACCCAGTACTCCGACCGCGGCGCCCGCACCTCCGCCCGCGACGACAACCGCATCGACAATCGCGACAGCAACCGCTCTGACAACCGGTACGGCGACGACCGGCGTGACAGCCGCCCGGTGAAGGGGTACCGCGCCGAACGCGCCAACCAGTCCCGCCCCGAGCGCGGGCAGTACACGCGCGACGAGCGTCCGCAGTACGGCGACCGCACCCGCACCGACAGCGGCGACCGCACGCAGGCCCGCGGCGATCGTGGGCCGTACGGCGATCGTCCGCGCTCCGACCGTGCCGGCGACCGTC
>WNGA01012201.1_pt2 | contig 11128 bp, 13 predicted proteins | sample 5400061 | NCBI WGS metagenome assembly WNGA01 (sample SAMN13153366, study PRJNA577476) | soil metagenome | isolation source: 100 cm soil or saprolite under grassland replicate 2 | place: USA:California | collected 2016-06-15
CTTGTAACCGTTCAGATGGAGGACGGGCAGCACCGCGCCGTCGCGCGCGGGATTCAGGAAGTCGATCCCCTGCCACGAGCCGGACAGCGGGCCGGTTTCGGCTTCGCCGTCGCCGACGACGCATGCCACGACGAGGTCCGGGTTGTCGAACGCGGCGCCGAACGCGTGCACCAGCGCGTAACCGAGCTCACCGCCCTCGTGGATCGATCCGGGCGTCGGCACGCTGACGTGGCTCGGCACACCGCCGGGTGTCGAGAACTGCCGGAACAGACGGTGCATGCCGTCGCGATCTTGGGAGACGACCGGGTAGATCTCGCTGTACGTGCCTTCGAGGTACACGTTGGCGAGGATCGCGGGCCCGCCGTGGCCGGGGCCTGTGATGTAGATCACGTCGGCGTCGCGGTCACGGATGATTCGGTTCAGGTGCGCGTACAGGAGGCTCAACCCGGGCGAGGTGCCCCAGTGCCCGAGCAGGCGGGGCTTGATGTGCTCGGGCTTCAGCGGCTCGCGTAGCAGCGCGTTGTCAGACAGGTAGATCTGTCCGACGGTGAGATAGTTGGCGGCGCGCCAGTACGCGTCGATCGCGGCGATGTCGTCGTCGGAGAGCGCGGTCGGCATCAGTCGCCTTCTACCGGTTCTCGATCTGCCACGACCAGGTCGCCGTGATGACGAGCGGCGCGCCCGGGCGGACCACGGTGGGGCCGAGATTGAACGCGTCGGGCGGGTCGGATTGCGGCTCGACGCAGATGGCGTGCTCCGGTTCGTCGAACACGACGACGTACCGGCAGGACGTCTCGAGCGTGACCGAGATCGCGCCCGGCCAGCGCAGGACAGCGGGCTGGTCGCCGAGCTTGGTGAAGCAGTCGTCCCACGGGTGCGGGCCAGGCGGGACGAGCTCGCCGGTCGGGATCCCGTCGTCGTCTCGCGTGTACATGGCGTCGGCGTCGAGATCGACCGTGAGCTGATCGCCGCGCTGCGCCCGCCGGCTCCACCACGGATGCCAACCGCACGACGCCGGCATCGGCACGTCGGCGGCGTGCACCTCCATCGTGAGATGCAAGGCGTCGGGTGCAAGCTCGAAGCGCTGCACGACGCGTCCACCGAACGGCCAGGGCGGGCCGAGCGAGGCCGAGATGACGCCTTCGCCGTCCTCCTCCCATGGGTGGTCGCGAGCGGTGCCGTGGATGGCGTGCGGTGGGTTGTTGAGCGGGAGCTGGTACCGCTGTCGCTCGAAGTCGAAGCTGCCGTGGCGGACGCGACCCGCCCACGGAGCCATCGGGAAACACCCGAAGTCGTGGTCGTCGACGTCCGGTGTCACGAGGAGGTCGATCCCGTCCACGGCGAGGGCCATGATGCGGCCGCCACGCTCCGGCGCGACCACGACTCGCGCCGGCCCCGATTCGAGCTTCAGCACAGGCTGCAGTCTCGCACGCCGACACCGATGCGTACGTCGTGCGCAACTATTGCGCACCAGGTACGCATCGAAGTGGGCGTCAGCCCAGGCGCTCGATCACTGTCGCGTTGGCCTGGCCGCCGCCTTCGCACATGGTCTGGAAGCCGAACCGCCCGCCGGTGGTCTCCAAGTGGTTGAGCATCGTGGTCATCAGGCGCACGCCGCTGGCACCGAGCGGGTGACCGAGCGCGATGGCGCCGCCACGCGGGTTGTACTTCGCCGGATCGGGTCGGAACTCCTTCGCCCACATCAGCGCGATCGCGGCGAACGCCTCGTTGCACTCGACGGCGTCGAACTCGTCGACCTTCATGCCCGTGCGCTCGAGCAGCTTGCGCGTGACGGGGTTCGGAGCCGACAGCACGAGCACCGGGTCGTCGGCGAGCACGGCGAAGTGCACGAACCGCGCGCGCACCGGGAGCCCGAGGCGTTCGGCCGTAGCCCGGTCGGCGACGAGCATCGCCGACGCACCGTCGCTCATCGGCGACGAGTTGCCGGCCGTGATGTCGGGCGCGGGCTGCTCGTCGGACTCCCACGCCGGCGGAAGACCGGCGAGCTGCTCCAGAGATGTGTCGGGGCGGATCGCTTCATCGCTGCTCAGCACGTCGCCCGTCGGCTCCCCGTGCTCGTCCTTCAGCGGGAGGGGAAGCATCTCCCGGGCGAAGAAGCCCTCGTCGGTGTTGGCGGCGGCGCGCCGGTGGCTCTCGAGCGCGAACGCGTCCATCTCGTCGCGAGTGATGCCGAACCGGTCGGCGAGCACCTGCGCGACCCAGAACTGGATGCCGAGGGTGTGGTTCGTGTGCTCCATGAACGCCGAGCTGAACGGCCCCACGCCGCCACGCGCGTTCGTCGACATCGGCGCGCGCGTCATCGACTCGACGCCGCAGGCGATCGCGAGGTCGTAGGCGCCGGCCATGACGCCCTGGGCGACGAAGTGCATCGCCTGCTGTGACGACCCGCACTGCCGGTCGACCGAGGTCGCCGGGACGTGCCACGGCAGGCCGCCCGCCACCCACGCGTTGCGGGTCACGTTGCACCCCTGCTCACCCGACTGGGTCACGCACCCGCCGACGACGTCGTCGATCGTCCCCGGGTCGACGTCGTTGCGCTCCAGCAGCGACCGCAGCGTGAAGCCGAGCAGGTCGGCCGGGTGCCAGTTGGCCAGCGCGCCCTTCCGCTTGCCCACCGCGGTGCGCACGGTGTCGACGATCACGGCCTCACGCGCGTCCATTGCGCTCCCTCATTGGAACCGACCCAACCTGACATGGTAGTCAGGTCGCGTTCGCGTCAGATCTGGGTGGAAGCGGCCGGGCCGGAGGAGGAACGCATGGGCGTGACCGGTGGTGACGTTCCCGAGCACGACCACATCGTCGACACGGGGAAGAGCAGCTTCGGCCTCGACGAGCTGGGCCACATCCAGCCCGGGCTGGCGCGCATCATGCCGGAGATCGGCGCGCGCATCTGGAAGTGCTACTACGCGGGCAAGGCCGGCAATCAGCCGCTGGCGCGCTTCCAGCTCAAGGAGGCCGTCAACCTCATGGAGATGGGCGCGTTCGTGCGGCCCAAGTACGAGGAGAACATGACGAAGTTCATAGACGAGGACGTCGAGAAGGTGAAGCAGGCGATCGAGGCGAAGGACTGGGACAAGTTCGAGACCGCGTTCCACGCAATGGTCGAGCAGGCGAACGCCTACCACGAGCTGTACGACAAGGAGTTCCTCCGCTGGAAGATCCCCGACCAGCCGCCGCCTGACCTCGACATGACACCGCGCCGGTAGCCGCCGGCGCGTCTACGTCGTCGACTCCCGCGGCGGGCGCCAGAAGAGGACGAGCAGCGCGAGCGCGCCGCCGAGGCCGGCGATCGCCGTGATCGCGAAGCCGGACCACCCGTCGACCCACGAGAACCCGAGCGCGTCGTCGAGGGACCACTCCCCCGGGCCGAGTGCCCCGAGCGCCAGGCCGAGCACGGTGAGAACCATCACGTACTCCCACCCCTCGGTCGGCCGCTTGAACACGAAGAAGCCGGCGTTGCGGTGGTTGGTGACCCACGCGACGGCCGCCACGCCGGTGACCGCGGCGGCGCCGAGCGGGGTGAGCAGTCCGAACACGAGGAGCGGTCCCGCCGCCAGCTCGGTCACGGTGACGAGCCAGGCGTGGGCCGGGCCGGGGCGGAGGCCGAGGCTGGCGAACCAGTTGGAGACACCCGGTCCCTCGCGCATGCGGGACAGGTGGTTCCAGCCGTGGGCGAACATCACGACGCCCGCCGCTACCCGCAGGCCGAGCAGGGCCAGGTTCACCGCGTTCGTGTCCATCCGAGGCTGTCCTCCCGAGGTGTCCCATCATCCGTTCCCTGACGCTATCGTCAGGGTCGGATGAGCGCCCCCGAGGCTATCGACGGCACCTACGACCCGTTCGAGGAGTTCAACCGCAGCGTCGGCGCGGGCGTGGTCGAGAACCCGTACCCGCTCCTGGCCATGGCCCGGGCGAAGGGAGCGGTGCTCAAGGAGAACCTCGAGGCGGAGTTGCTCTCCGCGGAGGTCGACCCCCAAGTCACGATGGGACCGGAGGTCTTCACCGCGTTCAGCTACGACGCCGTGCAAACGGTCCTGCGCGACGGCGAGACGTTCTCGTCCGCGGGATACGCCGACGTCATGGGCGCGGTCATGGGCCACACCATCCTCGAGATGGACGAGCCAGAGCACCACACCTACCGCGGGCTCGTGCAACAAGCGTTCAGTCGGAAGGCGATGGAGCGTTGGGAAACGGAAGTGGTCGTTCCGATCGTGGACGAGTGCATCGACGCGTTCGTCGATCGCGGCCGGGCAGAGCTCGTGCGCGAGCTCACGCTGCCGTTCCCGGTGAACGTGATCGCGCGGATGCTCGGACTCCCCCGCGAGGACCTCCCGCAGTTCCATCGTTGGGCGATCGAGCTCATCAGCGTCTCGTTCGATTGGGACAGGGGCACACGGGCGTCGGCGCAGCTGCGCGATTACTTCGCCCGGGTGCTCGCCGACCGGCGCACTCATCCCGCCGACGATCTCATGAGCACGCTGGCGGCCGCCGAGCTCGACGGCCAGCACCTGACCGACGAAGAGATCTTCGCCTTCCTTCGGCTGCTGCTCCCGGCCGGCGCCGAGACCACGTACCGCTCGTCGAGCAACCTGCTCTTCGGTTTGCTCACGCATCCCGACCAGCTCGACGCGCTGCGCGCCGACCGCGCGCTGATGCCGCAGGCGATCGAGGAAGGGTTGCGCTGGGAGCCGCCGCTCACGACAATCGTGCGGACCGCGACATGCGACACTGTCGTCGACGGGGTGGAGATCCCGGCCGGGGCCGTCGTCGTCGTCAACATGGGCTCGGCCAACCACGACGAGAAGTACTGGGAGCGATCCGAGGAGTTCGAAATCCACCGCGAGCAGCGCCAGCACCTCGCGTTCGCGTTCGGGCCGCACATGTGCCTCGGCATGCACTTGGCGCGCATGGAGACGCGTGTTGTGCTCGAGCGCATCTTCGACCGGCTCCCGAACCTGCGCCTCGACCCCGCGGCCGAGGTACCGCAGATCACTGGCATGACATTCCGTGCACCGCCGGCGCTGCCGGTGCTCTTCGGCTGAAGAGGAGACACGATGCGGGCAGACGATCTCATCCTCGTAAGCGTCGACGACCACGTCGTCGAACCGCCCGACCTCTTCGAAGGTCACCTGCCCGAGAAGTGGATCGAGTTCGCGCCGAAGAGCGTGCATCGCGACGGGATCGACGTCTGGGTGTACGAGGACAACGTGATCCCCAACATCGGGCTCAACGCGGTCGCGGGCCGCCCGCCCGAGGAGTACAACATCGAGCCGACGAGCTACGAGATGATGCGCAAGGGCTGCTACGACATCGACGAGCGCGTCAACGACATGAACCGCAACGGCGTGCTCGGCTCGATGTGCTTCCCGTCGTTCGTCCAGTTCTGCGGGCAGCTGTTCTCCCGCTCGAAGGACCTCGACATGGGGCTCAATCTCCTGCGGGCCTACAACGACTGGCACATCGACGAGTGGTGCGGCACCCATCCCGGCCGGTTCATCCCGCTGTCGATCCCGCCCATCTGGGATCCGCAGCTGATGGCGGACGAGGTGCGCCGCGTCGCCAAGAAGGGCTGCCACGCCGTCACGTTCTCGGAGAACCCGTTCAAGCTCGGCTGGCCGCACATCTTCGGCGACCACTGGGATCCGTTCTTCGCCGCCTGCGAGGACGAAGGCACCATCATCTGCCTGCACATCGGCTCGTCGTCGACGCAGATCGAGATCGCGCCCGGCGCGCCGATCGACATCATGATCACGCTGACGCCGCTGAACACGATGCAGGCCGCCACCGACCTGCTGTGGTCACCCGTGTTGCGGAAGTACCCGGACCTCAAGTTCGCGCTGTCCGAGGGCGGGACCGGTTGGCTCCCCTACTGGCTCGAGCGGATCGACTACGTGTACCAGCAGCACCGCTTCTGGACGCACCAGGACTTCGGCGACACGCTCCCGAGCCAGGTGGCGCGCGACCACTTCACGTTCTGCTTCATCAGCGACCGCGCCGGCGTCGACGAGCGCGAGGCGATCGGGATCGACAACATGACGTGGGAGTGTGACTACCCGCACTCCGACTCGTCGTGGCCGAACTCGCCCGAGTCGGTGGCCAAGCAGCTCGACGGCGTCTCGGACGACATCGTCAACAAGATCACGTACGAGAACGCCACGAGGATCTTCCGCTACGACCCGTTCGCGCAGCGTCCGAAGGAGCAGAGCACGACCGCCGCGCTGCGGGCCGAGGCACCCGCCTAGCTAGCCGGCTCGGGCTCGCCGGTGCCGGAGCTCGGGGACGAGACCGGCGTCGGACAGCATTCGCACCGCCCGCTCCTCCTCGACGTCGATCACGATCGCCTCGCCCGGTCGCCGGTCGACGATGAAGCTGACCACGCAGTCGTCACACGCGTGGGTGTGTTGCATCACGCAGTCGTCGCAGTTGATCTCCATACGACGAGGATCGCACGGGGGTGTGACAGCTACGCGAGCGCGGCCCGGAGAGCCTCGAGGCGCTCGGGCACGACCCGGTACCAGATCCACGGTCCCCGCCGCGTGCTCTCGACGAGCCCGGCTTCCCGAAGCACCTTCAGGTGGTGGCTCACGGTGGGCTGGGAACGGCCCAGCGGAGTCACCAGATCGCACGCGCACCGACCGTCCGGGGCGTTGGCGATCATGCTGACCAGCCGGAGCCGGGCCGGGTCGGCGAGCGCCTTGAACGCCCCGGCCAGGGCCTCGGCGTCCTGCTCGTCGAGCACACCTTCCAGCAGCGGCGGGCAGCAGACGGACACGGGTTCCGCGGTGATTTCCACGAGTCCATATTGACAGACATCGATATTCATGGCAAGGTATTGATGACGATCGATACAGGAGGCCCCGATGTCCCGCGTCCAGCTCGCCCTGAATGTGTCCGACCTCGACGAGGCGGTTGCCTTCTACTCCCGGCTCTTCGCGACCGAGCCCGCCAAGCGCCGCCCCGGATACGCCAACTTCGCCGTGGCCGAGCCCCCGCTCAAGCTCGTGCTGTTCGAGAACCCTGGTGCCCCCACGCGTCTGAACCACCTCGGTGTCGAGGTGGAATCGACCGACGACGTCGGCGCCACCCAGCGCCGCCTGGACACCGAGGGCCTCGACACCGCCACCGAGGACGGCGTCACGTGCTGCTACGCGGTGCAGGACAAGGTGTGGGTGGACGACCCCGATGGCGCGCCGTGGGAGGTCTATACGGTGCTCGCCGACTCCGACACGCCACAGCAAGAGCAGCTGCGCACGGTCGAAGTAGGCGGGGACGGCGGCTGCGACTGCGCCGTCTAACTATCTGCGCAGCGCTCGGAGCAGCGTGTCCGACGACACCACCCGGGCGTCGGCCTTCCGCGCGTGCTCGGCGACCCAACCGTCGGACGACGCCACCACGACCGGCACCTCCGCCGGGAGGTTCATCGCCTCGCGCACGACGACGGCGTCCGCCTCCTCCCCTTCGGGGGAGAACACGACCCGCACCCCGGGTCGCCGCGGCGGACGGACGGCGCCGACGTCGGCACCGTCGAACACGACGATCGCGTGCGCACGCGTGCGGAGCTGGAGCTCGCCGATCGCGCTGAGCAGCCGGTCCCGTTGCTGGGCCGGCGGCGCGTCGCCCCACGCCAGCATCGACACGTTGTACCCGTCGACAACAAGGACGGCGTGCGGAGTGCGCAGCATCGCGTCGAGCGCGTCGGGATCGTCCTCGACCATGCCCGGCGGAACACGAGGCTGCGTCCGGCGGCGGCGCGAGGGCTTCGGCTTCGGTTGCGGTTTCGGCTTCGGCGGCGGGGCCTCGACCGGCGTCTGCGGCCGCATGACCCGCTCGGCCTGCTCGGCGACGCCGCTCAGTCCGTCGGCGAGTCGCTGTGCGAGATCGGCCGCGTCGATCAAGGCGCGTAGGTCGTCGGCGCGCAGGACGGGGAACCCCGCCCCCGCGTCCTGATCGCCGGCGGCGAGCGCGAGCTCCTCCTGCTTCCTCGCGCGTCGCAGGTCCCGGAGCTCCTCCTCGGCTTGGCGGGCCCGACCGGCCTCGCGTGCAAGGCGTTTCTCGGCGGCTTGAGCCGCGGCGCGCGCCTCCCGGAGCCCCTTCTCTGCCTCGTCGACGCGGCGCTCGGCCGCCGCGGACTCCTGGGAGGCCTGCGCGTCGCGTGCACGCCGCCCCTGGCGCTCGGCGCGCAGGTCGCGCTCGAGGCGCTCGGCTTTCTGCTCGGCGGCGACGCGGGCAGCCTCGGCCCGGCGCCGCGACTCCGCCATGCCGCCGATCTGCGACTCGCGGGCCTTGCGCTCGTGGCCCTCCTGCTGCTCGATCCGCCGCTGCTCGAACGCGGCGCACGCGACGCCGAGCCCGAACGCCCACCCGGCGGGGTGCGCCGCGTACAGCGTCGAAGCCAGCAGCGGAAGGTGCCCGTCCTCCGCCGCGTTCTCGACGAGTTGAAGTGCGTTGTCGGGGCGCCACGCCTCGAGCGTCTCGGACACGTCGGGCCGTCGACGGAATCGATCCACGGCGCGGTCTCGGAACGACTCGTCGGTCTCGATCGCACGGAACAGCTGTTGACGCGCGGCGCCGCGGGCGAGGCCGCGCCGATCGAACTCGGCCACCGGGCGCAAGATCGCGGGCACGTCCGTCGCGTCGAGCCCGCGCAGCACGTCCGCCGCCACATCGAGCAACGGGACCAGCAGCGTCTCGGGCGGTAGCGGGAGCGACGCCTCCCGCGGCGGGCTCGACATCGGGCCGCCGGCGCTCACCGCGACGCCCGAGGTGCCGCTGCGGAGACCGGCTCGTAGACTGAACCCGAGCCGGGCGGCCGGCAACGACGCCGGGGGCGAAGGAGCGAGATGCGCACACGGTACGAGGAAGTCACCCTCGACACCCAGGGCGACGGCGACATGCTCGACGTCACCCCTTACGCCCAGAAGGCCGTTGACAACGCCGGGCTCGCCGATGGCCTGTGCACGGTGTTCGTGGCCCACTCGACGTGCGGCATGACGACCATCGAGCACGAGCCCGGCTGCAACGCCGATCTCAACGCCGTGCTCGAGGACGTCGCCCCCCAGGACCGCGGCTGGGAGCACAACGCCCGCAACGCGGACACCAACGGACACAGCCATGTCCGGGCTGCCCTCATCGGCCCGTCGGTCACGATCCCGGTCCGGGCCGGCGAGCTCCAGGTCGGCGTCTGGCAGAAGGTCGTCTGTGTCGACTTCGACGACCGGCCCCGCAGCCGCAAGGTCGTCGTCCAGCTGCTCGGCGAGTAGTCGACCACCCTCACGGTCACGCCGGCTCGGCCGGCGCCGCGGCGTCGGGGGTTGACGCTTCGATGCTGTCACCGCTCGCACCGCACCAGCGGCAGGTCACGCGGTCGACGCGTTCCTCGAGCACCTTCTCCTCTTCGACGGTCAGGTCACCACCGACGCTGTAGTGGTGGAACGCGCTCGTGCGTCGGGTTGTGACCACGTCGAAGCGGGTGAGGTTCCCGCACTCGCCGCATCGATATCGCGCCGCCATGTCCAGATTGTACGGCTCGCCCACCGCTACCGGCTGCCCCGCTGCGCCGCCGTCCGCTTCGACCGCCGGCCATCCCCCGCGGTAGCGGGCTCGTCGGGCCGGCCGCCATCCGAAGCCTCGGGCGACTCCGACTGCCGGCGCAGCATCCCGCGTCGCGATCCGTCGCGCTCGAGGCGCTTCTCGGCGCGACGCCGCGCGAGCGCCTGGCCGCCTTCGAGGAACAGCGTGAGGAACAGCGCGGTGAACAACGCCCACACGGGCGCGATCGCGACGACGCGGATGTAACGCGTGAATCCGGTCCCCGTGAACACGTCGACGAGCCGCTCGCCACTCAGCCAGCCGGAAGTCCGAGCCAGCCAGACCGTCACCACGAGCGCGAGCGGGAGCGCGGCGGCCCATGCGAGCGCACGCCACGGCAGCGTGACCGGCTTCGTCGCCCCGGGGCGCACGGCCGCGCCCCGCGGCTTCGCAGCGTGCGAGGCCCGGGCCGCGGCAGGTGCTGCGGGCGCGGCTGCGGCCGCCGCCGCAGCCGCCGAGCCCGCGCCGTCCTTCGGGAGCGCTGCCGTCGCATCGCCGCGGCGCGGCGGGCTCGGCCGTTGCGAGGGTCGCGACGCCTGGACCGACGGCCGGAACTGCGCCGGGACCTTGAGGCTCTGACCACACTTCGCGCACCGGAACGACGGCGCGTCGGGCAACGCCGTCACCGGATGCTTGCTGCCGCAGGCCGGGCACTGGATCGATTTCGCCATACGGTGGCTCAGCCCTCGTCCGCGGCTCGGGCCGCCTCGCTCGTGCGCACGAAGGTCTCGAGCACCGCGGCAGCCTTCCCCGATTCGACAGCCGCCAACGCCTGCTCGAGTCCCGCGCGGAGATCGGGCGCCACGCCGGCGACGACGAGCGCGGCGGCCGCGTTGAGCACCACCACGTCGCGCACCGGGCCCGGCTCGCCGCCGAGCATGCGCTCCGCGATGGCGACGTTCGCGGCGGCGTCGCCGCCGACGAGCTCGTCCGGCTCGGCGCGTGGGATCCCGTAGTCGCCCGGGTCGATCGTGGACGGGGTGACGGTGCCGTCGGTGAGCTCCCAGACGCTCGACACGGTCGTCGTGGTCAGCTCGTCGAGGCCGTCGCCGCCGCAGAACACCATCGCCCGCTCGACGCCGAGCTCGGCGAGCGCATGTGCCATGCGCTCCGCCATCGACGGGTCCGAGACGCCCACGACGCGGCGGCGCACCCCCGCCGGGTTCGCGAGTGGGCCGAGGAAGTTGAACGTCGTCGGAGTGCCGAGCTCCCGGCGCGCCGGTCCGGCGAAGCGCAGCGCGGGGTGGTACTTGGGCGCGAAGCAGAACCCGATCCCGGCTTCGTCGACGCAGCGCGCGACGCCCTCCGGGCCGAGGTCGATCACGACCCCCAGCGCCTCCAAGATGTCGGCCGATCCGCAGCTGGACGACGCGGCGCGGTTGCCGTGCTTCGCGACCCGGACGCCGGCGCCGGCAACGACGAGCGCGGCGAGCGTCGAGATGTTGACCGTGCCCGAGCGGTCACCGCCGGTGCCGCACGTGTCGACCACCGGGCCGGCCGACGACTCCAGCGGGAGGTC
>WNGA01012202.1_pt1 | contig 11127 bp, 14 predicted proteins | sample 5400061 | NCBI WGS metagenome assembly WNGA01 (sample SAMN13153366, study PRJNA577476) | soil metagenome | isolation source: 100 cm soil or saprolite under grassland replicate 2 | place: USA:California | collected 2016-06-15
CTCGTTCTTCGCCTCGGCGGCTCCGATCATGCTGAACGGCAGCTGCGACGCCACGGCGCCGGCGCCGACCGTGATGCCCGAGCGCTTGAGGAAGCTGCGCCGGTCCATGGTCTTCAGGACGCCAGGCAGCCCTCGCGACAGGCGTGCCTGGGGAACCGCTTGGCTCGCTGCTTTGCGGGTCAACAGCATGACGCTCTCCTCAAACCTTGGTGGTGCGGTAGTAGTTGTTCACGTGCTCGCTCGCCTGGTAGCCGCGTGAGGCACGCTTGTCTTTTTTCACAGATTCAGAACCCGGGGTCTTCGCCGCGATCGCGGCCGCAGTGGCCGCGCCGCCGGCGCCGAGGGTGACCAGGAAATTGCGTCGTGACAGCCGCGTTGTACGGTTGCTCATGGCCTCCTCCGTATCGTCTAGTTATGTGCGCCCGATTCTAGAGCATATCGAACGCCGATTGCTCCAGGGAAAAAAACTCGCGGGCGAAACGCGCGACCACGCGGTAGAAGGCAGTGCCGGGATGGGCTTCTATTGCGTCGCACAATCTAGCTCCGGGTACCAGGAGCCAACGACTGAAGAACCGCTTTTGTTCCCCGAGCTCGAGCTGTTGCTTTGCAATAAGGTGGCGCATGCTGTCGCACAGCCCCGCGACGTGGTCTTCGGGCTCGGCGGCTTCGGCGCGCCGCGCGAGCCCGAGCGCAGCGAGCTCCGCGCGCAGCGCGGCGAGCGGCGCTTCGTTCGAAAAGCGCATGGTGTACGCAGAGGTGTAAAGGGTGACCGGCGCTCTTCCGGTGCCGACGAAGACGCTTTCGTATTCATCGCGCACCGCCTCGGTGTCCGCGCTCGCCGCCGCGCGTGCGAGCTCGCGCCAGGCAACGGCGAGAGCGCCTTCTTCTGCGGTCTTTTCGGCCGCCACCGCGGCGAGCAGCGCGGCGTCGGGCGGCGCGTAAAACAGGCGCGCGAGCAGCGCGTAGACGTTGGCGCGCGCCGCCTCTTCCGGCTCGATCATTTCTTGTAGTCGAAGATCGTCGCTTCGGTCTGGTTCCCCATCATGTCGACCACGCGGCAGTCGGCGCACATCTGCAGCCGGCGCAGCGCGCCTTCGGCGGCGAACATCGAATGCGCGCCGAGCTTGCCGAGCATGTTGTCGACCATCCTGCGCGTGCCGAAAGGCTTGCCGCAGCGCACGCAATTGAACGGCTCGGCCTCGTGGAGCGTCACGGCTTGTTTGGCTTTTGCTCCAAGAAATAATCTTGGAACAAGCGTAAGCGCGTTTTCCGGGCAGGTGTTGACGCACAGCCCGCATTGCACGCAGTTGCGCTCGATGAAGCGCAGGCGCGGCGCGTCGGGCGAATCGAGCAGCGCCGCTTCCGGGCAGGCGCCGATGCACGCCTTGCACAGCGTGCAGGTGTCCTGGTTGACGCTGATCGCGCCGAACGCGGCGCCTTGCGGCAGCTCTATGACTTCCCTTGCCTGAGAAGCGTGCCTGGCGAGATGCTCGATCGCGAAGTCGAGCGAAGTGCGCTTTTCGGGGGACAGGTTGAAGCTGGCCGGCTCTTCTACCGTGGCCGCCGGCTTCGCATCCCAGGTCTCGGCAATTTCCCTTATCAGGGAAAAATGCTTTACTGCATACCCCAGGGCGGTGACGATGGTCTGCGCGATGCCGATCTCGCGCTCGAGCGCCGCGACATAAGTCTCGGCGGTTTTTTCGGTGATGAATATCGCCACCTGGCTGGCGCCATAGGCGATGGCGCCGAGCAGCAGGTCCATGCCGATCGAGGCGACATGGAAGCACTCGAGCGGGATGACGCGCGCGGGCAATCCCTTTTCGTGCCTGCCGGAGCCGAGCAGCGCGGCGCGGCCGGCCTCGCCATCGTGGAGCAGGACGCAGGCATCGCGGCCGCCGGCCTCCCGGTAGGTGCGAAGCAGTGTCTTCAGGCGCATGCCCAGGTCGGGCACGCGCGGGTAGGCGTAGCTCATCGCCCCCGAGGGACATACCGTCGCGCAGCCGCCGCAGCCCGCGCACAGGTGCGGCTCGACCTTGACGTGATCGCCGTCGGCGCGAATTGCGCCGCTCGAGCACACCTCGATGCACTGGTTGCAGCCCGGCTGGCCCGAGCGGCTATGGGCACAAATGCGGGATGAATAGGAATAAAACCTCGGTTTCTCGAACTCCCCTACCAGCCCCGTCAGCGCTTGCGCGGCGAGCGCCTGCTCGAGCGCATCGTCGCCCGGGGCCAGATAGCCTTGCGGCAACTGGCGCGTGCGGATGAAGGGCCGGCGCGACAGGTCCAGCACCAGGTCGAAGGCTTCCTTGCGCTCGGTCGCGGCGCGCGAAAAATCGATCGCGCCGATGGCGCCGCAGGCCTTGACGCAGTCGCGGTGCGCCTTGCACTTCGCCAGGTCGATCTGGTAGGTGAAATCGATCGCCTGCTCCGGGCAGGCGCGCACGCAGGCGTTGCAACGCGTGCAGACTTCGAGATCGATCGGATTCTCCTGGCGCCATGCCACCGCGAAGGCGCCCAGCCAGCCCGAGAGCTGCGTCACCTGGCCCGACCAGACGGGGTATTTTCTTTCGAGCGGCAGCTCGCCGCCCTGCGCAGCCGTGATCAGGACCGAGACCTCGAGCTGACCCGCAAGCCGCTCGGCCCAATCGAGCGCCGCCGCCGACGGCCCGATGATCAGCACCTGGCCGGATGACTTGAACTCGACCGCGGGAGCGGGCTCGGGCTCGGGCAGCGCCGCCATCGCCACGAGCGCGGCGATCTTCGGCATCGCGCGCGCGCCTTCCGTCGACCACCCCGCTTGCTCGCGCAGGTTGACGAATTTGATGGCGGTGCTGGAACCACCCGCAAGCTCGGCGAAGAGCGGCGCTTCCTGGGTGCAGGCGACAATCACGTCGGACTCGCCGAGCGCCGCCTGAAACGCCGCCGCGTCCTTCCTGCAGAGCTGGTGATGCACCTCGATCGGCGCATCGCTCTTCAGCGCCGCCGCCAGCGCCCTGGCGTCGAGCGCCACCGTGCGGTTGCAGCTGCAGACCTTAAGCGTCTTGCCTTCGAGGCTCATCTTCCTTCGGCTTCTCCTCGGGCTGCGGCTGCGTGGCTTCCTTCTTGTCGCTGAAAAGCAGCGTTCTCGCCTGGTTGAGCGTCGCCAGCATCGCGTCGGGAATCGGCTCGCCTCCGGTCCAGTCGCCCGAGTACGCCTCGAACGGATCCGGGATGTTGAAGCGCGGATCGCTGAACAGTTTCTTCAGCGCCGCGCGGCGCAGCGCGTCCTCGACCTTGGGCTGCATGAAGGCGGTGAAGTCGGAGTCCGGGGTCATCTTGTCGAGCGGCGGCAGCACCGGCGGCGCAGCTACTGGTTTCTTATCGTCTGCAGTCTTTTCACGCTTCAGGCGGGCCCAGCGGCGCAGGAAATCCTCGGCCATCGCTACACCCGGTCCTTCGGATGCTGGAACGAGCGCGGCTTGATGCGCTTCTTCGGCTCGGGGCGGTAGTGGCTTTCCACATAGCCGCCCACCCAGGCATAGATCTCGGGCGGCATTGCGACGCCGTCCACCGAATGGCCGCCGTCGAGCCAGCGGCCCGCCTCATCGGCGCTCACCGTGACATCGAGCGGCAGCGCCTGCTCGCCTTCCATGCGCCACAGCACGAATACGCGCGGCTCGCGCGCCGAGACGTTCATGTAGTAGCCCTCGGTCTCATCGCGATGCAGCACCAGCGTGAAGCCGGGATGCAGCCATTGCGCGATGCCCGCCTCGTCGAGAAGCAAGCGCGGCGCACCGGGCGGATATTCAGGCAGCACGCTCCAGGGCTCCCAGACGTGATCGGTCCAGCGGCTTGGCGAGGCGCGGCGCTGCATCACCACGGCGACGGAAAATCGCGGTTTTGGAGAAGCATTAAAACTGCGTTTTTCCACGCCGCAACTATACCCCGTCTGCTATGATTTTCCTGGGAAAACACCATGATGAAGAAGGTCATTGGCATTTGGCCGGAATCCGGCGCGTCGCGTCCCGCGGCAGCCGCGTTCGCTGGCGGCCGGCTCGCCGATACGCTCGGGCGGCCGATGCGCGACCTGCGCATCTCGGTCACCGACCGCTGCAACTTCCGCTGCGTGTACTGCATGCCGCGCGAAGTGTTCGACGCGAACTACCGCTTCCTGCCGCACAGCGCGATCCTCAGCTTCGAGGAGATCGCGCGGCTGGCGCGCATCTTCGTCGGGCTCGGCGTGAAGAAGCTCAGGCTTACCGGCGGCGAGCCGCTGGTGCGCAGGAACCTCGAGCGCCTGGTGGCAATGTTGTCGGAGCTGAAAACTGAAATAACTCTGACGACGAACGGCTCGCTTCTCGCCAGGCAAGCTGATGCCCTGAAAAAAGCCGGGCTGGACCGCGTCACGGTGAGCCTCGACTCGCTCGACGATGCGACCTTCCGCGCCATGAACGACGCCGACTTCCCCGTGGCGAAGGTGATCGAGGGCATCGAGGCCGCGGCGGCGGCCGGGCTCGCGCCGGTGAAGATCAACATGGTGGTGAAGCGCGGCGTCAACGATGGCGACATCGCCGCGATGGCCGGGCGCTGGCGCGGCAGCGGCCACATCGTGCGCTTCATCGAGTACATGGACGTCGGCGCGACCAACGGCTGGCGCATGGACGACGTGGTGCCTTCGGCGGAGGTGGTGCGGCGCATCGGCAGCCGCTGGCCGCTCGAGCCGATCGGCGCCAACTATCCGGGCGAGGTCGCGCAGCGCTGGCGCTACGCCGACGGCGCGGGCGAAATCGGCGTCATCTCCTCGGTAACGCAGGCGTTCTGCGCGAGCTGCAACCGCATGCGGCTTTCGACCGAGGGCTCGCTCTACACCTGTCTGTTCGCCGGCTCGGGCCACGACCTGAAGTCGCTGCTGCGCGGCGGCGCGAGCGACGAGCGGATGCGCGACGAGATCGCCGCGCTATGGCAGCGGCGCGCCGACCGCTATTCCGAAATCAGGACCGCTGAAACTGCCAAGCTGCGCAAAGTCGAGATGTCCTACATTGGCGGCTAGAGCGCACCGCCCGCAGCTCACCAACGCCGCGCGCCCGGCGACTTTCGAGGTCGAGGCCTATAACGAGCGCGGCGAGATGGTGCCGACCTCGGTGGCCGGCGAGCATCCGCTGACGCTCTACCTCGACAAGCGCGAGATCGTCACCCTGATGACGCTCGGCCACGCGCCCGAGGCGCTGGCGATCGGCTACCTGCGCAACCAGCGCCTGGTGGATTCGATCGAGGACATCGCGGCGGTGCAGGTCGACTGGGAGACGAACTCAGCCGCCGTCACGACGCGAAACAGGAAAAACATCGACCATAAATTCAAGAAAAGAACCGTTACCTCGGGCTGCGGCCAGGGAACCATGTTCGGCGACCTGATGGAAGAGATCGACCAGGTCAAGCTGCGCGAGGACGTGCGCCTGACCGACGCCAACCTGTTCCTGCTGCTCGAGAAGGTGCGCAAGCACGAGACCATCTACAAGCAGGCGGGCGCGGTGCACGGCTGCGCGCTCGCCACCCTGGAAGGCGAGATCCTGATGTTCGTCGAGGACGTGGGACGCCATAATGCGGTTGACGCAATCGCGGGATTCATGTGGCTTGACGCGATTGACGGCTCGGACAAGCTGTTCTACACCACCGGGCGCCTCACCTCCGAGATGGTGATCAAGTGCGCGCAGATGCGCATCCCGTTCCTCGTCTCGCGCTCGGGCCTCACCCAGATGGGCCACGCCATCGCCGCGAAGACCGGCATCACCATGCTAGGCCGCGCCAGCGGCCGGCATTACCTCGCCTTCACCGGCAAAGAACGCCTCGTCAGAACCGTTCCGCAACCCACCGCGCTCGTCTGAAAAAGGAAAAATGGGGACAGACCCTATTTTTCTCATTTAGAAAATCGGGGTCAGAGCCCGAGCTGCTCGTTTGGTTTGCTACCGAAACAAAATGGATTCAGTTATTTGGCAGACGCGCTTCCCCTGCGGAAATGTCCCCGGTGCGAGTAGTCCCTAAATGAGAAAAATAGGGTCTGTCCCCGATTTTCTTACGTGACGGGAAGAAGAGCGACGCCGCGAGCATCCCGGCGGCGAGCGCCGCGAGGACCAGGAAGACGTTCCTGAAGCCGCCCTCGGTACGGTGCAGCACCGCGATCAGCGGCACCGCGACCGCTGCGACGCCGAGCGATACCACGTAGCGCACCGCGAGCACGCGGGCGCGGTACTCGTCGGCGCAGTATCTGCCGACGATGGCGTCGTTGAGCGGGACCTGGCCGAACACCGCGAGCATCATGGCGAGCGCGGCGCCGAGCATCGCCCAGCCCTCGAGGTTCGCGGCGAGCGCGAGCAGCGGGATCTGCACCATGGCGATGCCGATCATCAGCCGCCGCAGCTCGAAGCGGTCGATGAGCGCGCCCATCGCGACCTGGGCGAAAGCCGCCAGCGTGTAAACGAAAGCGACCAGCGCGCCGATGCCGAGGTTGGTGCTGGTCAGGGCGCTCAGCCGCTCGTCGAAGATCTTGGGCATCGCCACGGTGGTCGAATTGAAGATCACGCCGCCGCAGGCCGTGGCGATGAGCAGGATGGCGAAAATGCGCGCCATGGTGCGCGTATCGACCTGCAGGCCGATGGACTTGGAGTACCTGCGCACCGGTCCCGGGTCGGGGACGAGCGCAACGAAGGCGATGCCGGCGGCGATTGCCGCCAGGCCCGGAACGAAGAACGCGGCGCGCCAGCCCCACAGGTCCATCAGCGCGCCCGAGACGATCGCGGCGACCGCGAGGCCGAGGTTGCCGAACAGACCGTTCCAGCCGAGCGCGCGCCCCATGTTCTCGGGCACCGCCACCAGCATCGCGATGCCGACCGGGTGGTAGATCGCGGCGAACATGCCGGTGAGCGCGAGCCCCAGCCCGATCTGCCACGGCGCCTGCGCAAACCCGGTGAGAAACATGCACAGCCCGATGCCGAAGAAGAACACCACCATCATGCGGTAGCGGCTCCAGTGGTCGGCGAGCCAGCCCGCGGGCAGCGCAAACGCGCCGAACGCGATGAAGCCGCCAAGGGTGAGCGGCAGCAGCTCGGAATACGGCCGCTCCCAGTCGCGCGCGAGCGCCACCACCACGGTCGGGAACACCAGCATCACCAGGTGATCGAGCAGGTGCCCGAGGTTGATGAAAGGCACCAGCCAGCGGCGTGCGTTCATGGCCCAAGCTTACCTCGTAAAATCAGCCACCATGGCGGCTGTTTCAGGACTGGTGCTGGCGGGCGGACTCGGCCGGCGCATGGGCGGCGTCGACAAGGGGCTGCAACTGCTGCGCGGCAAGCCGATGGTTTCCTGGGTCATCGCGCGCCTTGCACCCCAGGTTTCCGAGATCATCGTCAACGCGAATCAAAATTTTCAAGATTATGAAAAGTACGGACACCGCGTGGTGCAGGACGAGATCGGCGGTTACGCCGGGCCGCTCGCCGGCCTGCACGCCGGCCTCAAGGCCGCCGCCTTCCCGCTGGTGGTAACGGTGCCCTGCGATTCCCCGTTCCTGCCTGGCGACCTCGTCGCTCGCCTTTCATCTTCACTACAACAAAATGATCTTGCCGTAGCAAAAACCGGGGATCAGCCCCATCCCGTATTTGCCTTGGTCAGAAAATCCCTGTTGAAAAACCTGGAGGCGTTCCTGGCCGGCGGCGGCAGGAAGATCGACGCCTGGTACGGATCGCTCGCGCACGTCGAAGTGCGCTTCGACGACGAGGCGGACGCTTTCCGCAACATCAATACCATGGACGAGCTGAAGCGGGAATGAGCAGCATCGCCGAGACCGTCAGCTGCCTTGATGGCTACGATCCCGACGCGCTGCGCGTCGACAAGGCGCGCGAAGCGATCCTCGCCTGTCTCGCGCCCATCACGGAAACCGAAAGGATTGAAACCCGCGCAGCGCTGGGGCGCGTGCTCGCCGAGGAGATCGTGCCGCGCATCAACGTGCCGGCGCACGACAACTCGGCGATGGACGGCTACGCCGTGCGCTTCTCGGACCTCGACGGTGAAGAAGGCATCCTGCGCGAGGTGGGCACGGCGCTCGCCGGAAAGCCCTATGCCGGGAAAGTCGGCCTGCGGCAATGCGTGCGGATCATGACCGGCGCGGTGATGCCCGAAGGCATGGACACGGTCGTCATCCAGGAAGTCGTGCAAAGCTCCGGGGACCGCAAAGTCCTCATACCCAAAGGACAAAAGCACGGGCAGAACGTGCGCTACGCCGGCGAGGACCTCAAGATCGGGGTTGCCGTCCTGGCGAGCGGCAAGTATCTGCGGCCCGCGGAGATCGGGCTCATCGCCTCCCTCGGCCTGCGCGAGGTGCGCGTGAAGCGCAGGCTGCGGGTCGCCTTCTTCGCCACCGGCGACGAGCTCGCCTCGATCGGATCGGCACTCAAGGAAGGCGAGGTCTACGACTCGAACCGCTACACAGTGCACGGCATGCTCGCGCGCCTGGGCGTCGAGCTCGTCGACCTCGGCGTGGTGCGCGACGATCCCGCCGCTCTCGAAAGAGCATTTATTCTGGCGTCAAAGCAAGATGCAATCATCACCACCGGCGGCGTATCGGTCGGCGAAGCCGACTTCGTGAAGCAGCTGATGGCCAAGCTCGGCGAGGTGCTGTTCTGGAAGATCGCCATGCGCCCGGGGCGGCCCATGGCTTTCGGCAAGATCAACAATTCTTATCTGTTCGGCTTGCCCGGCAACCCGGTAGCGGTGATGGTGACCTTCTACCAGTTGGTGCGCGACGCGCTGCTGCACCTCTCGGGCAGAACGGATGATTTTGCCCTGCCGCTTTTGCAGGTCAAATCTTCTGTTTCCCTGAGAAAAGTCCCGGGGCGGACTGAATTCCAGCGCGGTGTCGTGTATTACGAAGATACAGAGTGGAAGGTGCGCACCACCGGCCAGCAGGGCTCGGGGGTGCTGCGCTCGATGTCGGAGGCCAACTGCTTCATCGTGCTCGAGCACGGGCGCGGCGCCGTCAAGGCGGGCGAGCAGGTCGCGGTCCAGCTCTTCGAGGGGCTCGCTTGAATCCCATCCACCCGGCGCTTGCGCGCCTGGCGCGCGCCGCAAGACACCAGGACTTCGGCGAGCTGGAGGAGACGCTGCACGTCGCAGTTCGCAAGCCCGCCTGGCTGCGTCCCGAGCATCGCGTCGGCGACCCGAACGGCTACATGCGGCACCTGCTCTACATCGACCCGCAAGATGCTTTCGTCATCACCGCGATCACCTGGCTGCCCGGGCAGGTGAGCGCGCTGCACGGGCACCGGGTGTGGTGCATGTACGGCGTCGCGGAAGGCGAGCTGACCGAGCAGCAATTCAGCAACTCCAAAAACCAACTTGAAATCGTGAAAGAAAAGCTTTATCCGGCCGGCACCCTCGCCGAGGCCAACCTCGAGCAGAAGATGATCCATCGCGTCTCGAACCGCGGGCGTTCGAGAGTAGTATCGCTGCATCTCTACGGCGTCAGCGCCGGGCGGCTGACGACCGGAATCAACCGCATCTACCCCGAGGAGGCCTGACCATGGAACCCGCGCTCAAATGCCTGAAGTTTCTCTCGCACGGCACGCTGGAATCGCGCGACCTGGAAAAGACGCGCGCTTTCTACGAGGAATGCCTCGGCATCGAGACCGTGCGCACCAGCCCGATCTCGCTCATGATCCGGCTCGGCGGCGACAACACCATCGCGATCGTGCAGAACCCGAAGAAGCCGCCGATGCCGCTCCTCAACCACAACGGCCTCGATGTCGCGACGCGCCAGGAGGTCGACGAGTGCCACCGCGTGCTGGAGGAAATGAAGCAGCGCTGGGACATCAGGAAGGTCACCAAGCCCGCGGACCAGCACGGCACCTACTCGTTCTACTTCTGCGATTGCGACGAGAACTGGTGGGAGATCCTGGTCAATCCCGCGGGGGGCTACAGCTGGATGTTCCAGGGGCACGACCTCGAGCGCTGGGGCGCCGGCAAGGACGAGTCGAACCCGAACGACTACCGGCCCACGGCCAAGAAATGGGTCAATCCCGGCGGCTAGGTGCTCATTCAAACCGCAAACTGACAACTCCCAAACCTGCTAGCCGCTACCAAACCCAAATGACACTCTCGAACGACGAACGCGGCCGGATCACGGCCAGGGTGCCGCAGAACGTGCAGGACACCCTCCAGCGGGCGGCTGAACTGCTGGGGGCGACGTTGAATCAGTTTGTCGTGCAGGCCGCGCTGAATGAGGCGCGGCGGGTGATCGAGCGCGACCGGGTGATCCATCTGTCCAGCACCGACGCGGCGTTTCTCATGAATTTGCTGGAGAAGCCGCCGGCGCCGAATGCAAGGCTCCGCAAGGCGTTCCAGACCTACAAGAAGAGGACGCTCGATGCTGAGCATTCAACCTTTAACTGGGCGCCACGAGCGAAACGCGTTCGAGAGCGGAAGCGCGCAGCTTGACGCCTGGCTGCGCCAGATCGCGCAGCAGCACCAGAAACGCGGTATCTCAAAAACGTTCGTCGCAGTCGCGGACGACGCGCCTTCGCGCATCCTCGGGTTCTACGCCCTGACTGCGTGCGAGACCGCTCGGTGCAGGGCCAGGGACTAGGCGAGCTGCTGCTCGTGGACGCGATCACACGCACCAGGAGCGTGCTCGAACACGTGGGCGTGCATGCGCTTTTCGTGGACGCGAAGGACCGGGAGGCGGCCGGGTTCTACCGAAGGTATGGGTTTCGGCCACTGCCGAGCGATCCGCTGCGCCTCGTCCTGCCACTAGCCTAAAAGCACGCTAGCCCTTGCCGGCGTCGACCTCGAGCAGAAGATCATCCATGTTTACGCCTGATCCCAGAGCATCGCCGCTCCGCGCACGCCGCTCGCATCGCCGTGCGCCGCGCGCAGCAGCGGAGTGTCAAAGCTGTGTGTGTACACGTAGCGCGCGAGCAGCGGCGGCACCTCGGCATACAGGCGCTCGAGGTTGGACACCCCGCCGCCGAGCACGATGACGTCCGGATCGAGCAGGTTCACGACGTGCGCGAGGGCGCGCGCCAGCCGGTCCTGGTAGCGCGCCAGCGCGGCGCTCTCGCCCACCGCGGTCTTGTCGCGCGCCAGCGCCGGCCCGGATACGAA
>WNGA01032225.1_pt1 | contig 11127 bp, 7 predicted proteins | sample 5400061 | NCBI WGS metagenome assembly WNGA01 (sample SAMN13153366, study PRJNA577476) | soil metagenome | isolation source: 100 cm soil or saprolite under grassland replicate 2 | place: USA:California | collected 2016-06-15
TCTGTCGGTCGATGCAGGCGGTTCGACCGACTTCGCGCTGAGCCTCCGGGTGAACTACGACACCCTCGGCGGCGTCCTGTTCGAGAAGGACGGGTTCCTCACCCTCACGGAATCGGGAGGCGGGGACGTCCTGCGCGTGCCGTTCCTCCTGATCCCGATCGCGAGGTCAGCGGCCCACGCATCCGCGTCGAGCATCGCCCTCGGCTCGTCGTTCACGGTGCAGAACTCCGGGATCCGCGCGACGCGCGTCGATGTGTACCAGCTCGGCGCGACCTCGCCGAACGAGGACTTGATCGCGGAGCCCAACGGCCTGCCGAACGATCCGGACGACTGGTTCGACATCCGCGCGACCGGCGCGCGGTCGTTCGGCAAGGAGCCGGTCGGCTCGAAGGCGGACCAGGTCCTCGAATGGGGCATCTCGGTGTGGGGCCGGCGGAGCGCGCCAAGCCTCCTGGTCACGGACATCGTGATCAACGTGGACGGGGGCGCGCCAGACTACCTTGTCGAGGTGGCGGATCTCGGCCTCCTGACGACGGGATCGTTCAACGGCCAGATGGCGTCCGCCGTATTCAGCCTGAACCCGAAGCCCGGGAAGCCCTCGGGATTCCTCGAGTTCGTGGTGCCGAACTCTCTGCACGCGTCGTGGCAGAGCGCACCGCTCTTCCTCGCGGACCTGAACACGCTCGCGCGGGCGAACAACCAGCCGAAGATCGGCCTCGCGAACGAACCGTTCTCGTACTTCGTGATGACGACGGATCTCGAGACGGGATCGTTCGACGTCTCCCCCGTCGGGACGTTCAATGCGAAGCAGGTCCAGCTCGATGCGGTCCCGAACATCGTCGCGAGCGTCGCGGCCGCGGGCAGCGCGGGAATCACTGCGGTCGGCGCCACCCCGGGCGGTCTCCTCCTAATCTACCGCAACAACGTCGCGGGCGCGGACCAGAGCGAGGTCGTCACGGTCCACGCGTAGCCGCCCGCACACCGCAGCAGGAATCCGACAAGCTTCAGCGGAAGCCCCGGCTCGAATAACGTACAAATAGGGTCCGCTCCATCGAGTCCGCCGTGCTGGATATCCGGCTCGTCCGCGAGAGCCCCGAGGTCATCCGCCGCGACCTCGCGAAGCGCAAGGCCCCGGAGAAAGCGAAGCTCCTCGAAGACGTCATCCAATGGGACAAAGAATGGCGGAAGGCGCTCGCGGAGGCGGACGCGCTGAAGCGGCGGCGGAACGAGATCACGCGGCAGATCGCCGACGCCAAGAAAGCGGGCAAGTCCACCGACAAACTTCGCAAGGAAGCGGCCGACCTCCCGAAGAAGATGCCGGTCGGGAAGGACGACACGGAGAACGTCGAGGTCGCGAGGTGGGGCACGCCGCGAACCTTCGACTTCGAGCTCAAACCGCACGGGGAACTGCTCGAGGCCCTCGGCGGCGCGGACTTCGAACGTGCGCGGAAGATCGCGGGCGCGGGTTTCCTCTACCTCCTGGGCGACCTCGTGCGGCTCGACCAGGCGCTCCTGCAGTTCGCGCTCGACTACATGATCAAGCAGGGCTTCACCGCTGTCTTCCCGCCGTTCCTGATGCGGCGCGCCGCGTACGAGGGTGTCGTCGACCTCGCCGACTTCGAGAACGTGATGTACAAGATCGAGGGCGAGGACCTGTATCTCATCGCGACGTCTGAACATCCGATGGGCGCGATGTTCATGGATGAGGTCATCGACGACGCCCGCCTCCCGATCCGGCTGACGGGCATCGCCACCCAATTCCGTAAGGAAATCGGCGGGCACGGCGTCGATACGAAGGGCCTCTTCCGGATGCACCAGTTCAACAAGATCGAGCAGTTCGTCTTCTGTCGGCCCGAGGAGAGCTGGACGTGGCACGAGAAGCTCCGAGCGAACGGCGAGGCGATCTACCGCGCCCTGGAGATCCCCTACCGGGTCGTCAGCTGCTGCACGGGGGACATCGGCACGGTCGCGGCGAAGAAGTACGACATCGAGGCATGGTACCCGCGACAGAAGAAGTACGGCGAGGTCATCAGCTGCAGCAACTGCACGGACTACCAGGCGCGCCGGCTGAACATCCGCGCGGGGAAGGTCGGCGGCGACAAGTTCGTCCCCCACACGCTCAACTCGACGGCGATGGCGACGTCCCGCGGAATCGTCGCGGTCCTGGAGAACTACCAGCAAGCCGACGGATCCGTCGTCGTGCCGAAGGTCCTCCGGCCGTTCATGGGCGGCCAGGAAACAATTCGCGGAACGGGCCGTCCCTGAAGCATCGTGAAAGTGACCCGAGGCTGCAGATTCGCCTACCCCACCGGAAGCCATTAATATGGCGTGCTACGTATATGTAGTATGACACAAATGTCAACCATCAACCCTCCAGTCGTCGCGGTTCACCCATCACCACGGCTGCAGACGCTCCACGAAATCGAGGTGATTCTCCGGAGGGCTGTCGCCCGGGATGAAGGGCCGCTACGTCTGGCGGAGATCAAACGTCGGATGCGGGCCAAGAGCGTCCGTCACTCGACCGTCAGGACATGCATCGAGGAAATGAAACGTCTCCGGCTCATCGTCGAGGATCCGCGGCGTGGCGTAATGTGGACGCTGTATGAAGATCCCGAATTCTGGTCCCGGAAGCGGGTCAAACTGTAACTTCCGCAGCGGAGGGTGCGGAGCTTGGGCGAGGTTGAAGTCTTCGTCGACGAGACAGCGTTTCGCGGTGCACCCGAGACCCAGAGGCGGAAGCTCCGAGAACTCGCCCGCCGGCTTGAGGTCGAACCCTTCATGGGAGATCGCATCCGCAGAGAGCAGATTCCAAAGCGCTTCCGTGGGTTGCCGAACCTGTTTCGACTCCACCTGCCGGGCGGTTGGCGGGCCCTGTACACAGTAGCGAGCAGCCCGTTGACCAGGACCGAAATTCGGATCGTGTGGATCGGCGACCACGTTCAGTACGACCGCCTGTTCAGGTACTGAATCGCGTTGGAGTGGTCCTTCACCGTGGACCATGCCCATCGCGCCCCTCGTTCCTCTCGAGGCGCTGCCCCTGATCGGCGTTTGGGGTGGCCCGTCCGTCATCCTCGCTGCGGGCGTCATCGCGGTGGACGGATTTCTCGCGGTCCCCTTTCTCGCCGTGGCTGCGGTCCGATTCGCACGGCCGCCGCGGAAGTGACTGCGGTCCGCAAGCGGAGCCGCCAAAAGCTCCATTATGGCGCGGGGCCTTCCCGCCGATGGGTAGCTATGTCCCTGCTCTGCCCGATCGACTTCCGCTACGGACGGCCGAAGATGCGGGGCATCTTCGAGGAGGATTCGCGGCTGGAGCGGCTCTTGGAGGTCGAGGCCGCCCTCGCGCGGGCGGAAGCGAAGGTCGGGCTTATTCCGAAAGAAGCAGCCGCGGAGATCACGAAGAAAGCCACGACGAAGAACGTCACGGTGAGTCGCGTCGAGGAGCTCGAGAAGGAGACCCGACATGACCTCATGGCGGTCGTCCTCGCCCTCACGGAGGCGTGCGGCGACGACGCCGGGAGGTACGTCCACTTGGGCGCGACGAGCAGCGACATCCTCGATACCGCCACCGCGCTCCAGCTGCGCGAGGCGATCCGCCTAATCGACGAAGACCTGGACGGCCTCATCGACGCGTTCACGTCCCTCGCCTCCAAGCACAAGCGCACGATCATGCTCGGACGCACCCACGGCCAAGCCGCCGTCCCGATCACGTTCGGGCTAAAGATGGCGGTGTTCGCCTCGGAGGTGGCACGGCAACGCGAACGTCTTAGAGAGGCGACCCCGCGGGTCATCGTCGGTAAGATGTCCGGTGCCGTGGGCACGGGCGCCGCGTTCGGACCGCAAGCCTCAGACATCCAGAGCGCCGTCATGGCGGACATCGGCGTCGGCGTCGAGGAAGCCGCGACCCAAGTCGTTGGCCGCGACCGCCACGCGGAGTTCATCGGTGTGCTCGCGAACCTCGCCGCGTCCCTCGAGAAGTTCTGCACGGAGGTGCGGAACCTCCAGCGGACGGAGATCGCGGAGGTCGCGGAGGCGTTCGAGGCGAAGCAGGTCGGCAGCTCGACCATGGCGCAGAAGGAGAACCCGGTCGCCTCGGAGAACGTCTGCTCCCTCGCCCGCATCGTCCGCTCGCTCGTGACCCCGGCGCTGGAGAACATCCCGCTGTGGCACGAACGGGACCTGACGAACAGCGCGGCGGAACGGATCATCCTGCCCCACGCCTGCGTCCTGATCGACGAGATGCTCGCGCGGACGACGGAGATCTTCCGAACGTTGCGCGTCTATCCGGACCGCATGAAGGCGAACCTCGAGGCGACGAAAGGCCAGGTCATGGCGGAGTCCGCGATGATCGCCCTCGCCGGGAAAGGGCTCGGACGGCAGGAGGCCCACCGGCTAGTGCGCGAACTCGCGCAGAAAGCGCGTACGAACGGCATCGAGTTGCGGGACGCGCTCCTCGCCGACCCCAAGGCGACGAAACTACTTTCGAGGAAGGAGATCGACGCCGCGATGGACCCGGACGCATACCTCGGGGAGAGCGTCGCAATCGTCGATGCGGTCGTGAAGCGGATCCGCTAGACCGGACCTTGTGGACTCCGCCGTCGCTCCTACGGACGGCAAGTCAGGCCATGGACCGCGAAGTCGCGATCGAACGTGAACGCTTCTTGAAGACGCAGCCGGCCCATGATGGCGAATGAAAGGCAGTCAGTCATGTCGATATTCTGGTCATCGTACTGGAAAAAGAGGTCCCGCGCCGCCGCGTGGTCGTCGTCCGAGTCCGGCTCGATCCGCATCACCGCGCTCGATTCCAACGCGCGTAGCTGTCGAATCGCCTCCCGCTTGCCGATACGTTTCGTGACCCCATCAATGTACTCGACTAACACGGGCCGTCCCACGACGAATCGGGTTCCCGTCGAGATCGCATTCCGGAGAAATGCCAACGCGTCTGCATGATTCTTGTCGGATGACACGGCGAGAGCGATGAGGGCGCTCGTGTCAACGTAGAGAAGCACTCATGGCCTCCAATCCTTCCGTTCGCTCCACGTTCGCCCTTCGAGCTTGAGGCGGCCGACGATTTCGAAGATCGGATCCGTTTTGAGGGAGCCCTCCTCGACGTCCACATAAGATTTCAACGCGTCGCGGAGGACGGCCTTGAGCGGAACCGACCGACGGTCCGCCAGATGCTTGAGGCGAGTGTATGTGACGGGATCCACCTCGGTCTGAACGACCTTCTTCGATCGCATGAGCCGACCAGGGGTCGAGAGGTATATTAACATTTAGATGTGGATCTACATTCGACTCCAAACTAAACCCGGGGCAGGGGTCCCCAGCCAGCGCGGCCTCGATCTTCCGCAAGAAGTCCGAGGGCATCGCGCCCGTCGGGGCCGTTGACGACGGCTTGAAAGGCGAGACTTCGGCAACGCCCGCGAGCGCCAAACGGCATAGGCGAAGAGCCGGAAGACCGCAGGACCGGCGAGAAAGTTCTAATAGAGATGTTAACATTACTTAACATGATGAACTGGAAGCATCGGAGGAAGGGCCTCGGGATCTCGCAGGCGGAACTCGCCCCCCGCGTCGGGATCAGCCGCACCGCGCTCAGCTTGATTGAGAACGGCCATTTGCGCCCCTCTGGCCGGACCGCCGCATCCCTAGAGAGAGCGCTGGACCCCTTCTCGCGGCCGGTCAGGCTCGTCCACGGCGGGGGCCCCCTCGCCGCGGCGGGAGAGATCCGTGACGCGTCTGCGGCGGCCCGGCTCCCATACGCCCTGACCCTCGATGTCGCAGCCTGGTTCCTGACGCGGTACCAGACGCCGGGCGCCGCATGGGTCTACGTCCGACCCTTTGATCGGTGGACGGCCCTCCTGCGACGGCGCGGCGTGCGGGCGGCGGGTCCCCTGAGACGCGCGGACCTCGTCCTCCTCCGCGCGCCGGACGACGTCCTCCGGGACGCGCGGCAGGTCGAGGGGTACGTTCTCGCATCGCCCCGGAGGGTCCTCGCGGACGCCGCGCGCCTGGGAGGGAGGCACGGCCTCGACGCCGCGCGGCTCTACCTCGATTTCCCGGAGGCTCGGGAGCCCGGTCTCCGCCTCGACCCCGACGCGTTGCTCAAGGTGTTCGAGGAGGCCGCCACGTGGACGTAGGCACGATCGTCGAGCGGATCGCGGCGGGCATGGGGGACCGCGCCGTCTTCGTGGGGGGGGTGGCGGTGGAGTGCTACGCACCGTACCGGCGGACGCACGATGTCGACGTCGTGGTCCGGGAGCGGGACTTCGCTGCGCTGAAGTCCCTCCTCGTCGGCGAGGGCTTCGCGCACCGGCGTCCGACGCATCTCGAGAAGCACGCGTTCAAGGCGCGGGATGGCGGGGAGGTCGACGCGTACACGTCCCGGATCGGGGACGTGCCCGTCGACGAGGGGCTGTTCCGCCGCTCGCGGCGGGTCCCCTTCGGCGGGACGCGCGTCCGCGCGGCATCCCCCGAGGACCTGGTCCGCCTGAAGCTCTCCGCCGGGCGGGAGATGGACCTCGCGGACGTCGCGGTCCTGCTCTGCGAAAAATCGGCGGAGTTCGATGGCAAGGGGCTCGAGAGTCTCGTGGGACTCGACCGACTTCGCGCGGCCGCCGGCCGGCTTCCGGATTCGCTCCCGGAGGAGTACGGATGGCAGGCCCGGCGGGCCCTGAGGTCCTGGCTGCGGAATCACGGATGGATGTAGCCTCCGGTTCGTGCCCCAGGCCACGAGGCTCTTGTAAATCATCTAGCCGAAGGACACGAGGTAAATCATCTAGCCGAAGGACACGAGGCTGTTGACGACCGTCGACGCCGCGGCCCCGATCTTCGTCCAGAAGTCCGAGGGCATCGCGCCCGTCGGGCCGTTCACGACGGCTTGCCAGGGCAGGATCCGCACGACGTCGGACGCGGGGTGTCGACGAAGACTATGATCGGTCCCCTCCTTTCACCCACTTCGCGCCGCGGCCTCCGTCGGCGAGCGAACGAGCCTTCACGTCCCGAACTTCCGGAGGAGGAGTTCGAGGAACTCCTTTCCACCGGGAGGCATGTCGCCCAGCCAGAGCCGGGCCTCCGCTCCGTCGTTCAGCCGAAACAGGATGCCTGTGTCCCCATCCTCGTGCGCGATCCGCGTAGCCTGGACCACATCGCTCAGCGGAACCTCCCATGTCCGGCCCGTCGTCGGCCTGCGAATCGGAAGGGGGAGATGCAAGACTCCTTGCCGCACATAGAAGTCTCTCGCCCTGGCCACCAAATACGCGCTCGGGAAAACCCAGATTAATAGGGTGATGACCGCAATCTCAATCAACGGGTCGGAACCGCTCTCCCTGAGGACGAGATCGAGCAGGAGCCCAGCGAGTGCGATGCCGGTAACCACGCTCATCGTGAGAGCCCAGTACAGATACCGCTTCCTGTGGAACGAGGAGCGCGCGCGGGCGAGACGAGGGAAGTCGGGAATCCCCGCGGTGCTCCCCGGAGCCCGAGAGTCCGCCTCTCTATCCGAAGAGCCCCTGGGACCCATGGTCAATCGCCTTCGCCGTAGCCACGAACGGCGATCCGTAAGCAACGAACTTCTCGAAATAGACGCCGATGGAGCTCAGCAGATCGGCAGCCCTCTGTTCTCCCTTGGCCGACTCGTACACGTACAGGCAGAACCCGCCGGTCGCTAGGAACATGCCCGCGATGTCCACTAGGAAAAGCGGGACTCCCCGCAGGCCCGAGGTACCGAGGAAAAGAAGCCCGAGGCCGAGAACCCCAAAGCCGAATCCGATCCAGCGCAGAAGCGGGGAACGACGGCCCGCAGCGCTGTCGTGCATCGCCTTGTAGAATTTCAGGACGATGCTGCTCGCAGCTGCCGAATAGCTAACAGCGAGTCCCACAGACTTGAGCAGTTCCACGACCCCTTGCTGCACCCAGTCGACTGACTCCAACACCTCGCCGAATAGAGTCGCGATTGCTAGCGAGAGCGCCGTTGCAAGGAGCGTCTTGACGGCAAACTCCGCCACAACTTTCGCAGAAAACTTTGTGACGAGGTATCCCACGCCCAACGTCGCGGCAGCTAGCGCTACCTCCGCAGCACGAATCGCGATCGGGACGAGTGCGATCATCAACGCCAGTTCCATGAGCCGGGTGACCAGGCTGGCTATGATGTTTGCCGTTCGGAACGGGTCTGGATTCTCGACCAGTGAAATGAGATCGCTTACAACGGGACCGATCGTCGCGCGGTATAGGGCTGTGAAGCCATCGAGTATCGCACGGATCGCACCCTGCAGGGTTCGAATCATGAGGTCAGCCGCCGCGTCCACCAAACGGTTCAACAGGGAGGCCGCGGTCTGCGCCACGCTTACCACCGCATTCCACACGGCCCCGAGCGCCTTCATCCCCCAGTCCCAGATCGCCTCTCCCAGGTTGACGAGGAACGTGCCGAGGGCGACGAGCCCTCTGTAGACCAGCTGGCCGAACTGGACGAGGTTGTTCACGACGGTCGAGGCGACCGCGCCGATTTTCGACCAGAAGTCCGACGGCATCGTCCCCGTGGGGCCGTTCGTCACGGCTTGCCATGGGAGGATCTTCACGACGTCGGCGGGGAGGTTGGCCACGAGGGCCTGGCTCGTCAGGTCGATGTACGAGTGCGTCAATCCCCCGGACGCGTTCCTCAGGAGGCGGTTTAAGACGTCGGCCGCCTGAGCCGCCGTCAGGGACGCCGCGACGACGCCCGCGACGCCGTCCGAGATCTCGGCCTTCGCGAGGTCGTCGCCGTACACCGGGGCGTCGGACAGCGGCGCGTACGAGCCCGCCGAGAAGTCGGCCTTAAGCTTCGTGTCGAGGAAGATCGCCCTGGGGACGAGGATCGTGTTGATGCCGACGACGAAGGGCGACGAGGCCGCGGTTACGTTCAGCGCGAAGACGAAGAACCGGTCTTGGCCGGCCATGCGCGTGACGCCCGCGGCCGACGTGACGGTCGCGTTGCCGTCCGTGATCAGGAGCGTCTTCGCCTTCGCGAGGCCGACCGTGGAGACGTCGAAGGTGATCCACGAGTTCCCGTTCGAGAACGTCTGGGTCGGAATCGCTGAGTTCAGCGAGTACGTCAGGGACTGGTCCACGAGATTGTCGTCGCCCCGGGACGGGTTCACGGACCATCCGGTCATCCGCACGTTCGCCGATGCCACGTCGTCCGGTACGTCGGCGTAGTAGGTCAGGCCGAAGACGCCGGTGGACTTGATGTCGGCCATGCAGCCGAATGAGAAGTACCCGTCCTCCGTCGCCATGTGGTGCTCCGTCACCCACGTGTACGCGTCGTTCACCCGGACGATCCCGACCAGCTCGGGCGTGCACCACGGACTCGCGCCGTGGTGGATCTTGTTGACCGTCACCCGGACGACCAAGTTGCGCAACGGATCGAGGTCGACATTGTCCCGGGCCCCATCGCCGTCCGTGTCGACGGACAGGGGGTTCGTGCCGCGCGCGATCTCGTACGCGTCGCCCCACGTGTCCCCATCCGTATCGGACAGCGAGGGGTCCGTAATCCATCCATCCTGGCCGTACGACGTCTCCTCCGAGTCGTTCAGGCCGTCGCCGTCCGTGTCCGCCTTTACGGGGGACGTGCGGATCGTGAACAGGATGCTGAACTTCTCGACGATGCCGCCGGACGCCCACGAGGAGACGGAGAGGGTGTACGTCCCGCCGCCTTGCATCGAAGCGGGCAGGTCCACGGAACTGAAGTTGACGAGGCCGCTCCCCTGGTGGCTCCGCACGACGACGCTGTTCGACCCCTGGGAGAGTGCGAGGTAGAAGTTCGAGACGTCGATCGTCGAGAGGCCGTAGCTGACGGTCGCCTTCTCCACGGGTCCCGCGATGCGGACGGATAGGGGCACGCTCACGGATGTCCCGGCGCTCTTTCGCGTAGGCATGGCGACCTCCTTCATGTACCGCTCCTGGCCGTCCGCGAGGCCGTCGTGGTCCGTGTCCGGATCGGACGGATCCGTCACCACGCCGTAGACGGACGTGCCGTACCACTCCTCGTTGTCCTTGAGGCCGTCCCCGTCGCTGTCAGAAGAGTAGGGCAGGGTCGTTACGGACCGCGTAACGGCGGCGCCGTTGATCGTCAGGGTGAGGGACCGCGCGTTGATCTCCGTCCAATCGGAGAACGTGTCCCCGTCCGTGTCGGTCCGTGTGGCGTTCGTGTTGTAGCTGAGCTCGCCGAGGTGGCCTCCCGTCGTGGTGCCGTCCCAGAGACCGTCGGCGTCCGTGTCCGGCATGGTCGGGTCCGTGACGGTGCGGTCGGCGCCGAGCGTGCGTTCCTCGCCGTCGCTCAGCCCGTCGCCATCCGTGTCCGCCTTCGCCGGATCCGTCTTCACGCTGCGGGTCGAGGTGACGCCGTCGATCATGAGCGTGAGGGGCTGTGGATTGCTCTCGAAGAGGTCGCTCAAGCCGTCGAAGTCCGTGTCCAATGCCACCGGGAACGATCCGATCTTGAGCTCGTTCCCGTCCGCGATCTCGCCGTCCGTATCCGCCTTGAGGGGGTCGGATCTCTCTTCGGTCCGGAGTGAGGCGGACCGGAGCGTCCCGCCCGTCGCGAACGGGTTCCAGTCCCGGACGAGGACGCGCCACGATCCTTGGGCGTGGAGGTCCGCGGCGGACCACGCGGGGGCGCGGAAGCCTGCGGAGGTCTCCCAGGAGTCCAAGGACGTCTGCATGAGGTCGATGGTCACATGCCAGATCGTCGACGAGGCCGTGCTCGCGCTCGCGGTCGAGCCGAAGCCCGAGGCGAGCGAGAGGCGCTCGCCGGTCCCCGCGGTGACGGACTTGCTCGGGTAGACGTGGTTCTCCGTGTAACTGTACGTCTGGGTGGTGTACACGCAGTAGTATGTCCCCGTGTCGTAGTCGAACTGGCGGTTGCACACGGTCCTCGTTCCCGTGTGAGTGTGCGTGATTACGACCGTGTCCCATATGCTCGCATTCGCGAAGGTGCCGGGCGTCCAGACGGTCTTGTACCGCCACGCGGTCCCGTCCCACGAGCCGACGGCGACGACGAGGTCCCCCGGGCTTCCGTGGTCGACCTCGAGGTCCAGGAACGCGCGGGTCGCGATCCCCGCCCATTTCGGCCGCTCGAGCGTCATCACGAGGACGTCC
>WNGA01012204.1_pt1 | contig 11126 bp, 7 predicted proteins | sample 5400061 | NCBI WGS metagenome assembly WNGA01 (sample SAMN13153366, study PRJNA577476) | soil metagenome | isolation source: 100 cm soil or saprolite under grassland replicate 2 | place: USA:California | collected 2016-06-15
TACCCCACGAGCGCCCACCGCGCTCGAGCTCTCGCCGGCTATCTGCGCTGGTACAACCGGCACCGCCCGCACAGCTCGCTCGGTGGCCGACCTCCGATCAGCCGCGTCTCACAGGTCTGTGGGTCCCACAGCTAGTCGGAGCTGCCACGCTCGATCTCCTCGCGCGCCGCAGGTGGGGCCGGTGGGCTGGCGCGACCGAGACTGGCGAAGTTCAACGACGAGGAGCGGCAGCTCCTCCACGGCTTCAACCGGCGTCCGACCGTGCGAGCCTCAGGCGCGGCGCGCCCGAGCGTCTCGGCGCTGGTGATCATCATCGCGCTCGTCATGGGCGGCTACGTGCTCTCGTCCCGGCCAGGTTCGATCTTGGGGGTAGCGGGTCGCGTCCAAAATGGGCCGGCTGTCATCTACGGCATCAGCGCGGGCAGCCGCCTCTACGAGAACGGCGGGGAAGCCGCGTGCACCGAGATGGCGTTTCGAACGGACTCCCAACGGTGGGTCTGTATGTCGTGGGATGCCAACGTCAACGGGTATCCCGTCCGGCCAGCCAAGCGGTACGACGGGCAGTGCGCGCACACCTCTGTCGATCAGCAGAGGAGGGAGTGGGTCTGCCTCAGCGTCACGCCGCTCCCGCCGCAGTCGCTACCGACCGTACCTGTGCCGCCTCCCGGCACGTCGCCGTCGACCTAAAGCTTCACTCTGCGGAACGCCACTCTCGATCTCCTCGCGCGTGTACCTGAAGAAGGTCGCCGTGGGCTTCGTGATCGTGTGAAAAGGGGCTTCGTGATCGTGTCGAAAGTGCAACATCGAGCTAGGGTCCTACCGGATCGCGCCGCTCCTGACTATTGGCCGTTTTGGACAGGGCCAAAGCCGCCGCCGCCCGGCGTTTCGACCCGCACGAGGTCGCCGGCGGCGAGAGAACGCGTGACCTTCGGGGGCAGCGGCTCGCCGTTGAGCAAGTCTCTGCCCGGCTCGCCGGGCTCGCCTCCGTGTGCCCCCTGGGGAGGCCGGTGGCGGCGCTCGGCGACGAGCGAGAGCCGGCAGGGCTCGAGCACCCGCAGCTCACGCACGACGCCGTCGCCGCCGCGGTGCTCGCCACGGCCGCCCGAGCCGAGTCGCAGCTCGTGGCGCTCGACCCGGAGCGGATAGGCCAGCTCGAGGGCCTCGGCGGGTGTCGAGAGTGTGTTCGACATCGCGACGTGCACCGCCGAGGGGCCGTCGGCCTCAGGACAGGCGCCCTGGCCCCCGCCGACGGTCTCGTAGTAGGTGAAACGCTCGTTGCCCAGGGTCAGGTTGTTCATCGTCCCCTGCCCCTGCGCGGGCACCGCGACGGAGCGGCCGAAGGCGGCGAACACGACGTCGACGATCCGGCTGGACGTCTCGACGTTGCCCGCGGCCACCGCGGCGGGCGACCGCGCGTTGACTAGAGAGCCCTCCGGCGCGAACACCTGTACCGGCGCGAAGGCGCCTCCGGATGCAGGCACGTCCGGGTCGGTGACGCAGCGGACGACGAAGTAGCAGGCCGAGCGCGTGACCGCCAGCGGGCAGTTGAGGTTCCCCTCTTCCTGCGGAGCAGTGCCCGCGAAGTCGAGCTCGAGCCGATCGCCCCTGACGGTGACGGAGACGCGGAGCTCGAGCTCGCGGCCGTCGGCTGCTTCCAGAACGTCGGAGGCCTCGAAGCGCCCATCCGGCAGGCGCGCGACGGCGGACCTGACCCGGCGCTCCGAGTAGGCATGGAGCTCGTCCATCGCCTGCTCGACCCGCGCCTGACCGCGCCGCTCGCACAGCTCGTCGAGCCGGCGCTCAGCCAGACCGTGCGCCGCGAGCTGGGCGCGCAAGTCGCCGCGGCGCTCATCCGGGTGGCGCATGCGCGACACGAGCTCTTCGAGCACCTGCTCGTCGAGCCGGGTCGGCGGGATCACGACCCCTTCCTCTTCGAGGCGCCGCGCCTCCGCGGGCAGGCTCCCCGGCTCGACTGCGCCCACGTCCGCATGGTGCGCGCGAGTGACCGCAAAGCCGACACGGGTGCGGGTGACGAGGGTGATGTCGGGTAGGTGCGTGCCCCCTGCAAAGGGATCGTTGAGCACGAAGACGGCGTCCGCGCCCGGGTCGTGCCGGCGGACCGCGGCGACGGCGTCGGGCATCGCGCCGAGGTGGACGGGGATGTGCTCAGCCTGCGCGATCATCCGGCCGCGCGCGTCGAAGAGAGCGGTCGAGCAGTCGCGCCGCTCCTTGATGTTCGCCGAGAACGCGGAGCGGACGAGTGCTGCCCCCATCTCGTCCGCGACCGAGCGGAGCGCGGCACCGATGACCTGGAGCTCGATGTTCATTTCACAGTCTCGACACGATTTCGTCACAGCCTCGTGAGCCGTATCGTGCTACTGGTCCCATCCCTAACCCCCACCCACCCCGGGGGGAGCCAGCAGGTGGCGCCGTCGAGCTCGAGGACCGCCGGGCCGGTGGCTTCGAGCGGCTCCGCGGGCGGGAGCTCGAATTGCGGGCCCGGGCGCACCTCGGCGGTGCGCACGGCGACGAGCTCGATCCGTCGCTCGGGTTCGGCGTAGCCGTAGCGAGCCTCGTGCGCGCGGTGGAAGGCAGTCGCGAGCTCCGCCTGGAGAGGCACGGTCAGCTCGAACGACTGCCCCTGGTAGCGGAGGTCGGCCTCACCTGCCGCCGGGACCTCAACCGCTTCCTCGAGTGGGCAGACGTAGGACTCGACGTGGTCGCGCCGCTCGTCGCTCGCCATCAGCCCGAGCGCCGACAGCACGCCCGCGGCTGCGGGGACGAGCACCGTGCGGATGCCGAGCTCTTCGGCAAGGGCGCAGCCATGCAGAGGGCCGGCGCCGCCGAAGGCAACCAGGGCGAAGTCCCGAGGATCGTGGCCCCGCTCGACCGAGACCACGCGGAGCGCGCGCAGCATCTCCGCATTCACGACCTCGACCGCCTCCGCGGGGTCGATCCCGGCGAAAGCCCGCTCGGCGGCGGCCCGGTTGGGCTCGATCTCTCCGGCGAGCCGGGACGGCAGGCGCCCGAGCAAGAGGTTGGCGTCGGTCACCGTCGGGCGCAGGCCGCCGCGCGCGTAACAGGCCGGCCCGGGCTCGGCGCCCGCGCTCTCCGGGCCGACTCGTAACGCCCCGCCGGAGTCACGCCAGACGATCGAGCCGCCCCCGGCCCCGACCGTCTGGAGGTCGACCGTGGGCAGCCGCACCGGAAGACCCGCAACCACGCGCTCGGCCGTCCGGCCGGCTTCGCCCCGGGTGATCAGGGAGACATCCGTCGAGGTGCCGCCCATATCGAGTGAGATTGCGTTCTCGACACCGGCCTGCCGCGCGATTCGCGCCGCGCCCACGACACCCGCGGCAGGGCCGGAGACGAGCGCCACCGCCGGGTGGGCGGCCGCCTCCGCAAGCGTCGCGACTCCCCCTGAGGAGCGCATCACGAGCGGCTCAGGAAGCCCGGCGGCGTCGCAAGCATCGCGAAGCGCCTCGAGGTAGCCCGAAACTCTCGGACCGAGGTAGGCGTCGACGGCCGCGGTCGAGGCTCGCTCGTACTCCCGCAGCTCGGGCGAGATCTCGTGCGAGGCGACGACGCGCGCCCGTGGCAGCCGTCGGCGCAGCTCGGCCGCCACCGCCTGTTCGTTGCTGGGGTCGCGGAACGAGAACAGTGTGCAGACCGCCACCGCCTCGATGTCGTCGCCCAGGTGCGGCAGCGAGTCGAGCTCGAGGGGCGCCAGGACTCCCTTCGGGCCCATCCGTTCGCGCACGCCGTAGCAGCGCTCGAGCGGGACGAGCGGCTCCGGATGCGCCTCGCAGAGCCGGTAGAGATGCGCGCGGTCCTGGCGCCGGAGGTGCAGCAGGTGCTCGAAGCCCGAGGTCGCGACGAAGGCCGTTCGCGCCCCCTTGCGCTCGAGCAGCGCGTTCGTGGCTGCGGTCGTGCCGTGAGCGAAGCGCTCGACCTCGCCCGCGCCGACCGCGGCCGCCGCCGCCACCACTGACTCCTCCTGTCGAGACGTCGTCCAGACCTTGGCGGTCCGCAGCTCACCGTCGGCCAGCAGCACCGCGTCGGTGAAGGTGCCGCCCACGTCCACGCCGAGAACCGCCATCAAGCTGGGAATCTCGCAGGCCGTGGCACGTTCGACCAGAGCGATGGCGAAGCTGGAATCCGACAGGCCCCGGCAAAGCTCGCTCTCGTGAGCCTGAGGGAAGGGCCCAGGGCGAGGCAGAAACTCGACCGGGTGCGTGCAAGACTTCGCCGATGACCGTTTGCGGGCGGGAGTTCGTGCCGAGGTTCCATGCTGCCCGATAGCGCGCAAGAGCTGGTTGAGTCTGGCGTGCTAGCGCATCTGGTCACGCTCAACGAGGACGGTTCGCCGCAGGTGACGTGCATCTGGGTGGGGCTCGACGGCGACGAGTTGGTCTCCGGGCATCTTGCGAAGGATCAACGAAAACTTCAGAACGTAAGGCGGGACCCCCGGGTCGCGCTGTCGCTCGAGGGATCGCGAGTCCATCCACCTGGGCTCAAGGAATACCTCGTTGTGCACGGCCGGGCGCGCCTCGAGGAGGGTGGTGGGCCTGAGCTCCTCCAGCGTCTAGCTCACGTCTACCTCGGGTCGGGCGTGAAGTTTCCTCCAATGGACAACCCGCCGCCGGGGCACGTGATGCGCATTACCGTCGAGCGGATTGGCGGCGTGGGACCTTGGATGTCTAAATGATTGGCAAGCTCGTCGCTCCCTGAAAGAGTCGACAAGCTGCTGACTGTGCCATCGCGGTCTTCGAGGACGTCGTCAAGACGATCTGAACGCTGACAACAATTAGCCGAGGCTAGGCCGCTCGACGACCCAGTCGCGGGTGAGGTACAGCCAGAACGCCAGGCCCGCGTAGTCGCCGTAGCGGCGAAAGCGCCGCTCGATGGTCTTGTCAGTCGCCTTGCGCCCGTTCAGGCGCGCGTACTTCGGGCGCGTCCAGGAGTCGAGGATCAGGCGCGAGTGCCGCCCGAGGAGCATCATCAGGTGCGCTGCGCCGTACGGGCCTATTCCGGGAAGCGCGAGCAGGCGCGCTGCAACCTCATCATCGGGAAGATCGTTCGAGGCTCCGAGTTCTTCCAGGCTGATCGTGCCCTCGGCGACCCCGACCGCGAGCGAGCGGAGATAGGCGCTGCGATATCCCGCTCGAACGATGTTGCGGTAGAAGGACTCGGGCGACGCGGCCATTGCCTCGGGAGTCGGGAACGCACGCGCCTTGCTTCCCGTCGCCTGCTCGCCGAGGTTGTCCACGAGCGCCCTGACCATCCGCACCGTCGCCGACCAGGCGACGTTGGTCGTGCACACGGTTTTTACTACGGCCTCAAAGACGGTCGGCGTGCGGAGCATCCGTCCTGCTCCGTCAGCCGCCCAGGAAAGTTCGGGGTCGTTCCTGACGAGCGCGTAGAATTCGGACAGGTCCTCATTCAGGTTGAGAATCTGATGGACAGCCGCTGTTAGCTCGCGCGACGCTCTCGCACTGAGCTTGCGGCCTCCGATCTCGACACGGGCGAAGCTCGGACGCCCTTCACGAATCAGAACCGTGCGCGGCTGCGCCGTCGGCAACACGAGCGTCGTTGTGTACGTGCGTGCCTCCTCATCGATGTGGCCGGGCGGGAGATCGGCGACTCCGTGAGACGTGATCGTTCGGATGAGATCAACCGGCTCGCCTTTCGGCCCTTCGAGAGGTATGTCGAAGGCGGTGGGCACGGAAATTAGAGGAACGACGGCGCGGGGCTGGCAATTCCGACGCGGCCCCGCGCTCAGCATGGTCACATGACTCTCCGAGGAAGGTCGGCGCTCGTCGCTCGGCCTTCAAAGGGACGCCTACCCTTGTGGCAGAACCGCTGTTGCGTGGCGAAGGTGCAGCAGGCGTCGCCGTCTGCGACGCTCCCCGGCGCGAGCGCGTCATGTCAGTGACCCCCCTCCTCCGCGAACGCAAACCCGGCGAGACGCCGGGCGTCACGACCGTCGAGCTGTTCTTCGATCTCGTCTTTGTGTTCGCGATCACACAGCTCTCCCACAGTCTCCAGGAGCACCTGACCGGCCGCGGCGCGCTCGAGACCCTCGTGCTGTTCCTCGCCGTCTGGTGGGCGTGGAACTACACCGCCTGGGCCACGAATTGGATAGACCCCGACAACGCCGCGGTCCGCCTGCTGATGCTCGCGCTGATGCTGATCAGCCTGGTGATGTCGGCCGCGATCCCGGACGCGTTCGGCAGCCGGGGCGTCGCCTTTGCGTTCGCCTACGTCGGCCTTCAGGTCCTACGGAGCGCGTTCATGGTCGCCGTGCTCCGCGGCCGAAAGATGAGTCGCAACTACCTGCAACTGCTCGTCTGGAGTTGCGTCGCCGGCGTAGCGTGGTGCATCGGAGCGTTTGCGCACGGCGACGTTCGCCTCGCCCTCTGGATCGCCGCTGTCGCGATCGACTACGGCGCGCCTCTACACGGTTTTGCGTTGCCACGACTCGGCCGGACGCCGACGCGAGACTGGACGCTCGCCGGCGGCCACCTCGCCGAGCGGAATCAGCTCGTCCTCCTGATCGCCCTCGGCGAGTCGATCCTTGCGATCGGCGCGACGTTCGCCGGCCTGAGTTGGAGTGCAGCCGTAGTCGCAGCGTTCGGAGTCGGCTTCGTTGGAACAGTCTCGCTCTGGTGGATCTATTTCGGGCACGCGGAAGAGGCCGCTCGCACGATCGATCGTGCGGCCGATCCCACGCGCGTTGCACGCGCCGGCTATGCCTACGCCCACGGCGTGATGGTCGCAGGCGTCATCGTTCTTGCGGTCGCAATTGACCTGACCATCGCGCACCCGACCGCGGCGACGTCGAGCGCGGCGGCTGCGGTGATCCTCGGTGGTCCAATGCTCTACCTGGCGGGCAACAGCCTGTTCAAGTACTCGCTGGTCGGCTACGTGCCGCGGTCGCGACTCCTCGGCATCCTGGTCCTCGCCCTTCTGATTCCTCTCGCGGTCGCGGTCAACCGGCTCGTCCTCAGCGCGGGCGCGACGCTCGTCCTGGCTTCGCTCGCAGCCGCCACCGGGACACCACGTCGTTCCGGGGCGCACGCGGCCGCCGAGACTTCGTCATGAACCTTCGCAGGGTACGTCGGGGCCGGCCGCGTGACGAGAAGACGCGCGAGTATCACGTGCTTGTGCGCTCGTGGGTGCGGAGGTGACGATCCCAGGGCCGTTCGAGCCCGATCTCAGTCTGTGGGACGCCTGGCGTCCGGCCGAGGTGGCGCGCCTACTCGCCGGGGTGCAGGCGCCCTGGTACGTTGCAGGCGGCTGGGCGATCGACCTCTTCCTCGGTGAGCAGCGGCGTGAGCACGAGGACCTCGAGATCGCGGTGCCGCACGATCGGTTTGCGGAGGTCGCGCAGGTTCGCCGGGTTCGAGCTCTTCGTTCCTGGGCGCGAACGCGGCCGCGCCCTCGTCTGGCCGTTTGCACAGGCCGGCGACAGACGCGAAACACATCCCCAGACGTGGGTGCGCGAGCCCGCCAGCGAACTGTGGCGCCTAGACGTCTTTCGCGAGCCCTCGGATAACGACACGTGGGTCTGCCGCCGCGATAAGCGGATCAAGCTCCAGTACGGAGAGGTGATCGACCGGACCGAGGACGGAATCCCGTACGCCCGCCCCGAGATCGTCCTGCTCTTCAAGGCGAAGCATGCCGACCGGTCGAACGACAAGGCTGATTTCGCCGCCGTCCTACCGCTCCTCGAGCCGCCACGCCGCCGCTGGCTCGCCCAGACGCTCACGCTCGTCCACCCCGGTCACCCCTGGCTCGCAGACCTCGCCTCGCCCCCTTGATGATCGGGGAACTACGCGACGAGCTCGCCCCGCCGCTCGCGCGCCTCGCGGCGGCTGCGGGCGCGCCGGCCGGAGGTCGCCGGTGCGGACTTCGCGTCGTTGCGCTTCGTGCGGAGGTTGACGATCAACGCCTCCTCTTCGCGGAGCTTCGTCTTGATCCTCGCCAGCCGCTCGCGCTTGAAGCTGTTCGGCTCCGACTTCGTGCCCTTGTACCCGCCTGCTCGCGCTCCCGGGCTGGGGGCCGTACGCGACCACGCACATGATGGTGCTGCTCGGCCGCTACTCTCGCCTGCTCCTCGATTCCTGGACGCGACCGAAGTACGCGCGCCTCAACGGGCGCAAGGCGAGCGACAAGACGATCGAGCGCCGCTTCCGGCGCTACCGGGACTATGCCGGCCTGGCCTTCTGGCTGTACCTGACCCGCGACTGGGTGGACGAGGCCGGCTGACGCGCAGGCGCCGGCTGCTTACCGACGAAGGCGAAGCCGGCGAACATCACGGCGATGCCGACCAACTGCCCGGCGTAGGCGAGCGAATACCAGTTCGCACGCGAGAGGCCGGTTGCGAGGGCGACGACGAGAGCGCCGCCTCCGATCCAGAGGTTCGCCCGTACGTGCCGTCGCCTGACGATCGAGTAGAGGGAGCCCCCGACGAGGAAGAGCGTGCCGAACGAGTTGAGCGCGATTGCCCAAAGGAACGCATGGCCACCGAGCGCCGAGTTGGCTGGCGGCCTTCCGTGGAGGGTCGTTGCCAGCGTGGCGGCGCTCACGGGCGCTAGGGCCACCGCGACCGCCGCGGCCGCGGTCGCCACCACGACTCCGCCGATGAGCGCGTCGCGGGCGCGCTTCGGCAGGAGCATCCAGGCCGACCCCGCGCCGAGGTAGGCGACGGTGAGGGCGCCGCCGGCAAGGTAGTAGGTACGGAAGAGCACTGGGCTCCAACCGGTCCGCAGCGCAACCGCCTCGCTCGCCGCCGCAACCGCGAAGAGGGCGAAGCCCGCCGACCAGAGCGCCTTCTGCCCGGCCCGCCGGCGCCGGAAGGAACGGAGCAGGAGAGCGCTGAAGAGTGCGGCCACGAACGCGGCGGAGATCGGCAGGAACGCGTCGATGACCGCCGGGACCGACCGACGATCACGCGAGCTGATCGGCGTCACGGGCGCTCCGCGCGACACAACCGTCAGGTAGGCGAAGTCGCGCCCGCCGAACATGCCCTGATGCGTTCCGACGAACAGGTAGCGACCGGGGGCGATCGGGCGGGACGGCGCGAGCGTGAGCGTCCGGGGCGAGCTTGCCAGCACCGCGAGCGGCACGCGGTTACCACGGCCCAAGTCGAAGAGGCGGTACGCGTCAGAGCGATCGACGGCGGCCGCCCGAACGAGAAACGAGCGTACGTCGTGCGAGTACAACCGGAGCGCATCCGGCGGGTAGGGATCCTGGGGGTCACGCCAGGAGAACAAGGCGACCGTTCCCTTCGGCGTCATCAGAAATTGGCCCGTGATGTCCTTCGTAAAGCCGGTCTGGTAGGCGTAGTGGACGGGGCCGGTACCGATCCCGCTCACGGCAGGCACGAACGGAAGGGAAATCAGGACGAGGAAGATTCCACCGACCGCGATGCTGACCCTCGTCCGATATCCGCCGGGTCGGCGAGGGCGCCCGCGCGGCGGCGTCCCCTGGAAACGGCGCTGCCGTCGGCGGTGCGCCCGGTACAGAGCGGCGGCGGAGAGCAGGGCGGTCGCCGAGAGCCACACGAACTCGAATTTCCAGCCGAGGCCGCGCAGCGGCCCGGTGCCGTACGGGCTGAAAGCCGACGGGATGACCGCCCAGGCAAGCACGGGCCCGACGAGGAGCAGCATCGCCGCGATGAACGGGAAGCCGGCGAAGAGCCAGCCGACGCCTGGGAAGCCCATCAGCGCCATCGGGAGCTCGTAGCCCGCGAGCGCCGCCGGGCTGCGTCTCCGGACGCGCTTCGGAACGCGACCCGCATAGACGGCCGGAGCGGCCGCGAGCGCTTGCCGGCCGGCCCTCCGCTGGCGCGCGCTCATGCTCCAGCTGGCCACGGCATAGGCACCGAAACCGCCCAACACGGCGAGCGCCGCGGGGGCAAGCAGAAGAGCCGGCCACGGCTCGAGACCGGAAACGGCTGCCGCGAAGGTCCGGCCCTCGGCGACATCATGAGCCTCGAGCGCCGAGAACACCATCCCCGCGGCGTAGTAGACCGCGGTCCCAGCCGCAACGCCGATGAGGGCTGTCCGGGCGAGGCGTGGCCGACTGTGGGCGCCGAGCTCCGCGAGCAGTGCCAGGGCGACCCCGACGAGGATCACCATCAACCCACCGAGCATGTTGAGCTGCGCGTGCAGGTTCACGATCACGCCGCCTGCGTCGCCGCCACGATCGAGCAGCTCGTGAACCGCCGGGAACGCCTGCACCGGCCCCTGCAACGTCCCCAGCGCCAACGCCGCGCAGCCTGCGAAGACGAACGCCCGCGCGGGTCCGCGGGCGCCCCGGAAGCAGCGCAGAAGGACAGCGAGCAGCAGCCAGAACGCCGCGAACATCGCGATGCCAGCGGCCATGATCAGGTACGGATGAACGGGCGTCGCCTCCTCGGCCTGCTCCGGGGTGAGCCCGTGATGGACCACGAGACGCCCTTCGTGGAAGCCGAGGTAGAGGGCGGTCCCGTAGAACGCGAGCGAGCCGCCGAGGAGCACGTAGAAGCAGGTGTTCGCGGACCTGCGCGAGGGCGACGTGCCTCCGAGGAGCGGGACGAGGTAGAAGACGGCCCCCGCGACGAGCATCGTCACGCCCGTGACGAGATTGATGTGAGCATGGCTGATGGGATCGATCCACTCACCGGCATGGCCTGCCCGGTGCAGCCAGGCCTCCTGCGCCGGCTGCACTTGGATCACGCCCTGAACGGTTCCGACCGTCAGCCCGGCGGCGCCGGCAGCGAGGTACTTCCACAGATGTCCGCTCGGCTTCGGCACCCGCACGAGCCGCGCGTGGAAGACGGTCAGAAAGACGTTCGCCGCGAAGCACCAGTAGCCGATGCCCATGACGCCGGCTCCGATTCCGACCGGCACCTTGTACCCCTTGCCCATGTGCGCCTTTGCCGCCTCGTACGCCCACCCGTGGGTCATCAGCCTGCCGATCGCGATCCCGTTCGCGACGAAGGCGAGGTAGAAGATCAGTAGGCCGACCGCGGTGAACCAGAACGCGCACTGAGCAAGGGCTTCGCTGGCGAGAGGGCGGCCGACGATGCGCGGCAGCACGTACCAGCAGAGCCCGGTCGCGATCAGCGTCCCACCGCC
>WNGA01017120.1_pt1 | contig 11126 bp, 6 predicted proteins | sample 5400061 | NCBI WGS metagenome assembly WNGA01 (sample SAMN13153366, study PRJNA577476) | soil metagenome | isolation source: 100 cm soil or saprolite under grassland replicate 2 | place: USA:California | collected 2016-06-15
GCGGCATGGTGACGCTGTATGCGGAGCTCGACGAGAAGGCGAAAGAGCTCAGGCAAGCCGACGAGATGAAGACCCGGTTTCTGTCGAATATCAGCCACGAGTTTCGCACCCCGCTCAATTCGATTTTTGCCTTATCGAGCTTATTGATCAATCGTGTCGATGGAGAGTTGACCGCCGAGCAGGAAAAGCAGGTCGGATTCATCCGCAAGGCGGCCGACTCGCTGCTGGAGCTGGTCAACGACTTGCTCGACTTAGCCAAGGTGCGGGCGGGAAAAATCGACGTGCACGTAGTGGAATTCAACGCGGTTAATTTGTTCAGCGCGTTGCGCGGCATGTTGCGTTCCTTGCTCGTCAATGAAGCGGTCACATTGGTATTCGAAGACCCGGAGGGTTTACCCACGTTGTACACCGACGAGGGCAAGGTATCGCAGATACTACGCAATTTTGTCTCCAACGCGCTGAAGTTAACCGAGCGCGGCGAAGTGCGGGTCACGGCGCGCTACGACGAAGACAGCGGCGCGGTGACGTTTTCAGTTCGCGATACCGGAGTGGGGATTGCACGCGAAGATCAGGAGAGAATCTTCGAGGAATTTATCCAATTAGCGAGTGCGGCGCACAGCCACTTCAAGGGGACAGGATTGGGTTTACCGTTATGCCGCAAGTTGGCCGAGTTGTTGGGGGGGCGGGTCGACTTGGAGAGCGAGGTGGGAGTGGGCTCGAAATTTTCGCTGACGCTGCCGGCGCGCTACGTAACAGAGGATCAAGCAGAAGGTATTGAAGAGCCGGCGGTATTGACGGTAGAGGTAAATAACAACGCGGAGACGAAAAGATAGCCGAAATGGTTACTTCAATGAATCGGCTGCAGTCGAATAGCAATTCTAAAATAGCAAGGCGCCGAAACGGCCAACCGAAGCCCCAACCTTTGGCAAAAACTCCGACCGGCACGGCATCAAAGGCCTGGACGAGATTACCGAAGGCGGGCTGCCACGCGGCCGCTCGACCTTGATCACGGGCGGCGCGGGCTGCGGTAAAACATTGCTCGGCATGGAATTTCTCGTGCGCGGCGCGCGCGATTACGGTGAACCCGGCGTTTTCATGGCGTTCGAAGAAAACGCCGAAGAGTTGACCGAGAACGTGCGCTCGCTTGGCTTCGACCTGTCCGAGATGATTCAGCGCAAACAACTGTTCATGGACGCCGTGCACATCCAGCGCGACGAGATCGAGGAGACCGGCGAATACGACCTCGAGGGGTTGTTCGTGCGTTTGAATCACGCCATCGATACCATCGGCGCCAAGCGTGTGGTGATGGATACCATTGAAGTTTTGTTCGCGTCGCTTTCCGCTAGCATTTTGCGCACCGAGCTACGCCGGCTGTTTCACTGGCTCAAAAGCAAAGGCGTCACTGCCATCATCACCGCCGAACGCGGCGAGGGCACGCTCACCCGCCAGGGGCTCGAGGAATACATTTCCGACTGCGTTATCCTGCTCGATCATCGGATCACTAACCAGGTGCTGACGCGCCGCTTGCGCGTGGTCAAGTACCGCGGCTCGAGCCACGGCACCAACGAGTACCCTTTCCTGATCGACGCTCGCGGTCTCGCCGTGCTGCCGATCACCTCTCTCGGTTTGAAACACCAGGCGAGCAACGATCGGATTTCCACCGGCGTCGCCAGCCTTGATTCGATGCTCGGCGGCAAGGGCTATTTTCGCGGCAGCAGCGTGCTAGTTTCCGGCACGGCAGGCGCGGGCAAGTCCAGCCTGGCGGCACATTTCATCGACGCCGCTTGCAGCCGCGGCGAGCGAGCGCTTTACATCGCCCTGGAAGAATCCCCAAGCCAGATCATGCGCAACATGCGCTCCATCGGCATCGATCTGGAACGCTGGGTTAAGCGCGGGATGCTCAACTTTCACAGCGTGCGGCCGACGGTTTATGGCCTGGAAATGCATCTGGCGATTGTCCAGGGCTTGATCGAGGAGACTAAGACTAAGGTGGTGGTGATCGACCCGATAACCAATTTTAATCCGATCGGTACGCCACTGGAAGTCAAGGCTGCGCTCATGCGGTTGCTTGACTTTCTTAAGATGAACGGCATCACGACGCTGTTTACCAGCCTTACCGAGGATGAAGCGCACGCTGAAGATTCCGAGGTCGGTGTCTCTTCGCTGATGGATACATGGATCCTGTTGCGCAACCTGGAGTACAACGGCGAGCGCAATCGGGGCCTATATGTCCTCAAATCGCGCGGCATGGCGCATTCAAATCAGATCCGTGAATTTATCCTCACCGACCACGGCGTCGATCTGATAAATGTTTATACCGGGCCGGGCGGTGTGCTGACGGGCACCGCTCGGGTGGTGCAGGAGGCCAGAAAAGATGCCGAAGCATTGCGGCGCCAAACGGAGATCGAGCGTCGCCTGCGCGATCTGGAACATAAGCGCGCCTCCCTCGAAGCGCGCTTGCGCGCCGAGCGCGAGCAGTTCGCCGCGCACGAGGAAGACGTGCTGAAGGAAATCGCCGAGTTGCGTACGCAGGATGAAACCGTGGCCCAAGGGCGCCTCGACGCGGCGCAGCTGCGCGACGCCAACGACGGGGCGAAAATCAAGCGACGGCGCCCGCTCAGGGCGCGGGGAGGAAACGGTGAAGATCGCAAAGAACCATAGCGATGCCATTGAAGCTGCGGCGATGGCGGTTGCACCCGACCATTCGCACTACGAACTGCGACTCTACGTCGCCGGGCAGACACCCAAGTCGCTCACCGCTTTCGCTAACTTAAGAAAAATATGCGAGGAGCATCTCGCCGGCCGCTATCGATCGAGATCATCGATCTCTTGGAGCAGCCGCAACTGGCCGCGGGCGACCAGATTCTGGCGATACCGACATTGGTGCGGCAATTGCCGACGCCGTTGAAAAAAATCATCGGCGACCTATCGAACACCGAACGGGTATTGGTGGGCTTGGATCTGCGCTCGATGGGCATAAGGTGAACGTGCGCAATTCCGTCATGCCGGTATCCGGATGTAGGGGCGGGTTTCAAACCCGCCTCTACCGGGCTACGCTGTTATGACGACGGTGAATTGTTCAGTTTGAAGGAACTCTTAGGCGGAAACCATATGCCAAGAAAACCTAAGCAAGACAAGGTTGAAGAGTTCGAGCAAGCGCTCAAAAACCCTACCGCGCAAATTTACACCCTTCGGCTGTTTGTCTCGGGCGCTTCGCAGAAATCGCTTCAGGCGATCGATAATCTCAAACAGCTGTGCGAGGAGAACTTTCCTGACCGGTACGAGCTTGAAGTCGTCGATATCTATCAACAGCCGCAGCTTGCCGCCGAAGCGCAGCTCCTCGCCGTGCCCACCCTAATCAAAGATTTCCCGTTGCCGGTCCGGCGTTTGATCGGGAATTTGTCGAACACTGAAGATACGCTCAAGCATCTGGGAGTGTCCGGCGAGGAACGCGAGAGATGAGCGTCGACGAGGAAGCCAAACTGCGTCGGCAAGTGGCCGACCTGGAGTCGCAGTTGGCCGAAGCCCAAAACGTGCTCCGGGCTATCTACAATCGCGAAATAGATGCGGTCGTCGTGCGCGGTGCTGACGGTAACCAGGTCTTCACTCTGCAAGCTGCCGAACATCCTTACCGGGTCATGGTCGAAACCATGACCGAAGGAGCAGTGACACTGTCTCAAGAGGGTACTGTGCTTCATTGCAACCACGCTTTCGCGCGGCTTTTGGACAGGCCCTTGCAGGACCTGATCGGTTCGTCCTTCACTGCCTGGGTGAAAAAAGAAGACCGGGCGAGCTACGCGGATTTCCTGCAAAACGCCGCTGCGCCCCAGCGCAGAGATTTGATGCTCGTTAAAGCCGACGGGGGGGCGTTACCGGTACAACTGGCGTCGAGCCCGCTTGATCTAGACGATTTGCCGCACGCGATCTGCGTCATTGTCTTGGACCTGACCGAGCAGCAACGCCGCCTGGCGCTGGAAATCGAGCAGCAGGCGGCGCAGGCGCGCGAGCAGGCGCTGCGCCAGCGCCAGGAAGAATTGGAGCGGTTGAACCAAGAGCTGGAGGACATCAATCGCGGCATGTTGACGCTGTATACAGAGCTCGACGAGAAAGCCAAGGAGCTCAGGCACGCCGACGAGATGAAGACGCGGTTTCTGTCCAATATGAGCCACGAACTGCGCACGCCGCTCAGTTCGATTTTGGCGCTATCGGGTCTATTGCTCGACCGCGCCGACGGGGACTTGAGCAGCGAACAGGAGAAGCAGGTCGATTTCATCCGCAAGGCCGCCGACTCGCTGTTGGAGCTGGTCAACGACTTGTTGGATTCGGCCAAGATCCAGGCGGGCAAGACCGACGTGCACCCGGTGGAGTTCGAAGCGGTTAATTTGTTCAGCGCATTGCGCGGGATGTTGCGCTCGTTGCTGGTCAATGAAGCGGTCAGGTTGGTGTTTGAAGAGCCCGAGGGGGTGCCGTTATTGTACAGCGACGAGGGCAAGGTTTCGCAGATACTGCGCAATTTCATATCCAACGCGCTGAAGTTCACCGAGCGCGGCGAGGTGCGGCTCACAGCGCGATACGACGAGGACAGCGGCACGGTGACGTTTTCGGTTAACGATACCGGAGTGGGGATTGCGCCACAGGACCAAGGGAGAATATTCGAAGAGTTTATTCAGTTGGAAAATCCCGCGCAGAGCCAGTTCAAGGGGACCGGATTGGGCTTACCGCTATGCTGCAAGCTGGCCAAGTTGTTGCGGGGGCGGATCGACCTGGAGAGCGAGCTGGGAGTGGGCTCGAAATTCTCTCTGACGTTGCCGTTGCGCTATCAGCCGGAGAGTAAAGCGCGCAATGGTGACGAGACTACCGCTGGATTGAGCGAAGCGTAAATGTAGATGTGAAGGATGAAAATACGGAACGATAGCGGAAATGGTTGCTTCAAATTCGCCTGAGTGTAACATTCTGATCATCGACGACGAGCCGGCGGCGCGCTACGTGGTGGCCGGTTTCTTTAGGGGCGAAAACTGCGTCACCTACGAAGCGGAAAATGGCGTCGAAGGCTTGCGCATGGCACGCGAGATCAAACCTCAGCTAGTGCTTCTCGATCTGCAGATGCCGGATATGACCGGATATGATGTGCTCGATTCCCTCAAAGCGGACTTGGAGATGCACCTGATACCCGTGGCCGTGGTTACCTCGGCAAGTCTCACCGACCATCAGAGGGGTAGTCTTGAGCGCCAGACCTGCGCGATCATCGACAAAAGCACTCTTTCGCGGGAGCGTATGCAGCGGCTGCTGGGCTTCGTGCTACGGGCGAGGTGACCCTTGTGGGGGGGTGGAGGAGCGGAGTAATGGCATACTGGACTAATGGAGGTGTTGGAGTATTGGAGTAATGGGTCCGCCCCCAACGCTCCATCAATCCAGTACTCCATTACCCCCCTCAATGCATTACGGTAGATCATGACCGAGCCTCACCCGCACACAATTCTTAACGTCGACGACAACGAAGCCGGGCGTTATGCCAAGACTCGCATCTTGCAACGCGCCGGCTATCAGGTGCTGCAAGCCGCCACCGGCGGGGAGGCGCTGCGCATCGTCACAGAACTTCGACCGGAACTGGTTTTGCTAGATGTCAAACTGCCCGATATCAACGGCCTGGAGGTCTGCCGCCAGATCAAGAGCGATCGATCGAGCGCCGACATCATGGTTCTACAAGTCTCGGCGTCGCGGGTGGCCTCCGCGGATCGTGTTCAAGGCCTGGAGATCGGTGCAGACGCCTACCTGACCGAGCCCTTAAATCCTGCGGAACTGCTCGCGACGACGCGGGCGTTGTTGCGGCTCTACGATCGCGAAAAGGAAAACCGCCGGCTGCTCGTTGAGCTGCGCGAGAGCGAAGAACGTATGCGCATTTTGATCGACGGCGTGCGCGACTACGCGATATTCATGCTCGACAAAAACGGCTGCGTGAGCAGCTGGAACGCCGGCGCACAACGGCTGACGGGTTACGTCGCGCTGGAAATTCTCAACCGACATCATTCTTATTTCTACCCAGACGAGGCGATCCGCGCGGGACAGCCGGCCGATGATTTAGAGGTCGCGGCAGCCGATGGTCGTTATGAGGTCGACGACTGGCGCGTCCGCAGGGACGGCTCGCGATTTATCGCCAACGTGATTTACACGACGCTGATTGACGGCGACGGCGCACCGCGTGGTTACGCAGTGGTGCTGCGTGACATCACCGAGCGCAAGCTGAGCGAGCTGACCCGCGCCTGGCTGGCGTCGATGGTAGAGCACACGATGACCGCCATCATCGGCCTGACTCCGGCGGGAATCATTGAAAGCTGGAATCCCGCAGCCGAGCACCTTTTTGGCTTCACGGCGGCCGAAGCGATAGGCCAGTCCATCACTCTGCTCACTCCCGATGACCGCTTGGAAGAACAAAAAACGCTCTTCGAGCGGCTGCGCGCGGGCGAAGCGCAAACGCTGGAAACGGCTCGCCGAGCGAAGGATGGCCGTCTGTTGGACGTGATCCTGACAGTGTCGCCGGTTATCGATGCAAGGGAAAATCTCGTCGGCGTTTCCGCCAGCTTGACCGACGTCACCGCGCGTAAACTCGCCGAGGAGGCGCTGTGGCGCAGCGAAGAACGGCTAAGCTTGGCTCAGGACGCGGCCCACGTCGGGATCTGGGATTGGGACCCGCGCACCGGCAGTCTGTCGTGGACGGCGGAGATGTTGAATCTCTACGGCGTCGCTTATCCAGCGGAAACGTACGCCGAATGGCGCCAACTAGTCCATGTCGACGACATTGCGCGGGTCGAGGCAGAGCGTGACGAGGCACTGCGGCGACGGCAATCCTTCAATATCGAATACCGAGTCATGCACGGCTCGGGCGAGGTGCGCTGGATCGTGTTACGGGGCGAAGGCTATTATGGCGATGACGGCGAAGTGAAACGGGTTCTCGCCATCAATATGGACGTCAATGAACGCAAGCGCGCCGAGGAACGGCTGCGCGAGGGCGAAGAGCGCTTTCGGGCGTTGGCCGATAGCGCGCCGGTGCTGATCTGGATCGCCGGGCCACAGGAAACCCAGTTTTGTAATCAAGCCTATCGTAATTTTGTCGGCATCGACGACGACTCCGAATTGGTCGGGTCCGGCTGGTCGAAGTACCTTCATCCCGACGATCGTGAAGGCTATATCGCCGCTTATCTGACGGCATTGAATCAACGGGAGCAATTTGAAGCCGATTTTCGCATGCGCCGCGCCGACGGCCAGTACCGCTGGATGAAGTCGCTGGCCAAGCCGCGTTTCACCGACAGCGGGACGTTTCTCGGTTATGCCGGCTGCACGATCGACATCCACGACCGCAAGATCGCCGAGGCACAGTTGGCGCTGTTGGCCGCCGTCGTGAATTCTTCCCAGGATGCGATTTATTCGTTTACCCTCGACGCTCGGATCCTCAGTTGGAATAGCGCCGCGGAAACGCTTTTTGGGTGGACCGAAGCGGAGGTGCTAGGGCAGCCGGCGAGCCTCTTCGCTCCCGCCGAACTCATCGCCGAACGGGAGCGCCTAATTGAGCTGGTCATGCGCGGCGAGTCGGTGAGGCAATTCGAGACCGCGTGCGTGCGCAAGGACGGCAGTCGCTTTGATGCCATGCTGACGTTTTCGCCGGTGGTGGCGCACGGCAACATCGTCGGCATCTCCGCCATTACCCGCGACATTACGGAGCGCAAGCGCGCGCAGGAACAACGCGAGGAACAGGCGCGACTGTTGGACTTGTCGCTCGACGCGATTATCGTTTGGAGCACCGCCGGTGGCACCATTCAGTACTGGAATGAGGGAGCTGAAAAGCTCTACGGCTACGGCGCCGCAGAAGCCCTCGGTCGTTCGATCGACGAGCTGCTCAAAACCGCGTATCCGGTGTCGCGGCTCGACATCGAGAAAAAAATTAATGATGAAGGGGAATGGGACGGCCGATTGGTGCATATCCGGAAGAGCGGCGCCCAGGTCGCAGTACTGAGCCGCATGCAGCGAATCGTCCGACCGGACGGCGACGTGATTTTGGAAGTCAACCGAGACATCACGATCACCGAAGAGGCGGAGCAGGCGGTGACGGAAGCGGCGGCGCACCTCAAAGCGATCGTCGAAACAGCGGTGGACGGCATCATTACGATCGACGAGCGCGGCGCCGTCGAGTCAGTCAATCCGGCAGCGGAGAAGATCTTCGGGTATACGGCCGCCGATATGGTCGGTATGGGAATCGGTCTGCTGGTGGCGGATCTCGCCAGCTCTGGCGACGGCGCATTGAGCAGCCACCTGAGCACCGGCGAACGTCAATCGACTGAAAGTAGCGCGGAAATGCGCGGCCGGCGCAAAGATGGCAGCGAGTTTCCTTTGGATTTCGGGTTCAGCGAAACCGTGCTCGGCGAGAGCCGCTTTTTCACCGCCCTGGTGCGGGATGGCAGCGCGCGCAAGAAGGCCGAGCAAGCTCTTGTCGACGCGAAAAACGCCGCGGATGCGGCGAGCCGGGCCAAAAGCGAGTTCCTGGCCAACATGAGTCACGAGATCCGTAACCCGATGACCGGGGTCATGGGCTACGCGGATATCTTGCTCGAGCGTTTGCAGGACGCGAAAGACCTCGAGTGTGTGCGCGCGATCAAAAACAGCGGGCAATACTTGCTGCAAATTATCAACGATCTACTCGATTTGGCGAAGATCGAGGCCCAGGGTCTGGAGCTCGAAAAACAAGAAATCCATCTGCCCGGTTTTCTCACCGAAGTGTACGCGCTGATGGAGGGCGCCGCGCGCGGCAAGTCGCTGCCGTTGGTTTTAAAGTATGAAGGCATGATTCCGCATAGGATCGAAAGCGACCCCAAGAGACTGCGTCAAATCCTTATCAATCTGCTCGGCAACGCGATCAAGTTCACGCACCATGGCGGCGCCGAATTGACCGTGCATTACAACGCTGAGCGGAGAGAGCTGCAATTGAACGTCAGCGATTCGGGCATCGGCATGACCGAGGAGCAACAACAGAATCTCTTCAAACCGTTTACTCAAGGCGACAGCACGGTGACCAAAGCCTACGGCGGCACCGGGCTCGGCCTAGCGATCACCAAGCGTGTGGTCGAGGCTTTGGGAGGACGCATCAGCGTGACGAGTGTCCCCGAACGAGGCAGCACATTTTACGTCACGCTGCCCGTGCGCGTGCTTGCGGACAGCGCCCACGGCAATTTCGAGATGGAGTCCGAGATGGCAGACTTGCCGAGACGACAAATACTGGGGAGCCGGGTGATGGTCGTCGAAGACCAGCCGGATATTCGCCGGCTGATGGAACACTTCATCACCGATGCGGGTGGCAGTGTCACGGCATTCGACAGCGGTGAGGCGGCATTGCAAGCAGTCGAGCAGAGGCCGGACGACTTTGACGTGATTTTGATGGACATCCAAATGCCGCTTCTGGACGGTTATGAAACCACGCGGCGGTTACGCGCGCTGGGGTTTACCAGACCGATCATTGCGGTAACCGCAGGCGCCATGGCCGGCGATCAGGCGAACTGTCTCGCCGCCGGTTGCAGCGAGTATGTCAGTAAACCCATTGACAGGGCGAAGCTGTTGGAAGTCATCGCCCGGGTCGCGCAGCCGCGCCCAATCGCTGCCGGACCCTTGTGGTCGAGCCAACCGGGTTCGTGGCAGAACAGCGCGTGTTGGTCGTCGACGATCGGCCGGTGGCGCTCAGTGCGACCAAGAGTTTGCTGGAGATGTACGGCTTCGAAGTGCGGGCCGCGGCCACCGGGCATGGGGCGATTCGGGTTGCCGCCGAGTTTCGGCCCGATTACGTTTTCCTCGACCTCAGCCTGCCGGATATCAGCGGCTACGAGGTGTTTCGTCGGCTGAAAAGTAACGAGTTACTGGCGAACACCAGATTCTTCGCCCTGTCGGGCCACGGCCCAGAGGAAAATCTGCGAGCGCAGAAGGCCGGCTTCGATGCCTATTTTACCAAACCGGTAGATATCAAGGAGATGGAAAAGCTGATCAACGAAACGCCGCCATCGACCGCGGCGTAGTGACACCGCCTTGATCGCGCTGCGCGCGCTGTTCCAATGGTTCCAATCGTTTAAGTCGTTCAACCTCCCTCCTCTGTCCTCCCGGCGATCGCGGGGGAGGATGAAGGAGGGGGGCCTGTCACTTCTTCGTGTCCTCTGCCCTGGGGCCAAACTGCTTCATTCGCTCGGTGTCGGCTGCAATCTTTCGCGATTGTGGGTGATGGCGCGATCCGCCGGCCGCGTCAGTAACCGCGGCAGGAATGCCGAGCGGCTTTGCCAACCGCGGTGGACATGATCGCCATCGATCCGCGCCGGTGCGGGCAGCGCGCGGCCAATCACACTTAACGCTCCTCCGACAAAGCTAGGAACCAGGCCGTTGAGCAAGCGCGCCAAGCGCGCCTGCGGACCGACGATCAGCTGGGCAACGCCATAGCGGCAGGCCTCGATGATCTGGTGCGCGGCGACTTCGGAGCTCACGGAAAGCGCCGGCGAGGCATTGGCAATGCTGAACAGCGCGAATTCTTTCTTATGCTGGCCCTTGAATAAGGCGTTGACGTGGGAGCCCGTGCGCATCAGGCCAGGGGATACCGTGGTGACGTAGATGCCGTCCTTCACTAGCTCGGCACGCAATCCTTCCGAAAGACCAACCAGGGCAAATTTACTGGCGACGTAGGGCAGTAAATGAGGCACGGCGATCTTGCCAGCGATGGAGGCGATATTGACAATACGTCCGCTGCCTTGACGCTTCATGTACGGCACCACTTCCTGAATGAGATAGAGCGGACCCCAGAAATGAGTATCCATGGCGTCGGCGAAATCCTTCGGCTGCATATGCTCGTAGGGGCCGACCTGAATAATGCCGGCATTGTTGATCAAAACGTCGATTCCCAGCTCGGCCGTGATCGACGCGATGGCGTTGCGCACTTCCTTTTGATTCGCCACGTCACAGCTCATACTGGCGACGCGCACGCCGGTGCGTTTGAGCTCGCGCTCGGCTTCGGTGAGCTGGTCGCGGTCGCGCGCCAACAGCACGATATTCGCGCCCTCGGCGGCGAAACCGCGCGCTAACTCCAGGCCCAGACCGCGCGAGCCGCC
>WNGA01044422.1_pt1 | contig 11126 bp, 12 predicted proteins | sample 5400061 | NCBI WGS metagenome assembly WNGA01 (sample SAMN13153366, study PRJNA577476) | soil metagenome | isolation source: 100 cm soil or saprolite under grassland replicate 2 | place: USA:California | collected 2016-06-15
TGCTGGCGCAACCTGCGGTCGGCCAGGCCGGCCAGCCGGTCGCGGAGTACGCCGTCGGGACTCGCCATGGTCAGGTGGCTGTCGATCAGGCGCAGGTAGGTGGAGAACACCGCGTCTCGCCCCGGCGGGCCCGTCGGCGCGACCGAGTCGACGATCCAGGACGGGCCCGCGGGTCGCAGCACGGCCAGCACCAGCCAGATCACCGACAGGCCGAGGGTGACCACGAGACCCAGCCGGATCGGGTCCGGCTCCCACTTCAGCAGGCGGGTGGCCAGCAGGAGGCCGGCGTACACGATGGCAGCGAGGAGCACGAAGCCGGCCCAGCGGCGTACCTCTCGAGCGGTCGGCCGCCGAGTATCGTCGGTCATCGGCCGGCTCCGGCACGGTAGGGCAGGCTCTCGTGGATCTGGGCCAGCGCCCGGCGCGCGGCGTCGCGATGCAGCTCGTCGACCTCGTGTTCGGAGAACCGCGCCTCGCGGTAGAGGTCGGCCAGTCTGCCGACCGCACCGTGGTCGGCCTCGACCAGCTCGAGCACCTGCAGGGTGAACTCGGCAGCGGTCTGCCAGGGCTGGCGGGCCAGGCCAATGCCTCCGGCGACGACCTCGAACTCGTGCCAACAGGCCACGATGCCGTTGCGCGGCAGACCTTCGGCGAGCAGGGACCGCTGGCGGGCCGCGTGGCGTTCGATCTCGTGGGCCAGCAGTGCGGGGCTGTCGAGCACCTCGAAGCTGACGTCCTCCCTGGCCTCCTCGCGGCGGCGGCGGCGATACTGCCAGGCGCCCCAAGCCAAGCGGGCCAGCAGGAAGACCAACGCGGCCGCGAACAGTCCGGCGCCGGCAAACAGGAGCGTCGCGAGCACCTTCAGCCAGACCAGGTCGCCCAGTTGGCCGGTGTCCGATTGCGTCGCGCCCGCCCCTTGGGTGGAGGAGCTTTCCGGTGTGGCCGGCGTGAGCTCGGGGCCGACGTGGGGGATGCCCGGGCCCGTGAAGACCCCGCTGGGGCCGAGACTGGCCGCCCAGGCGCTGATCACGACCAGAAGGAGTACGCCGAGGACGCCGGCCACGGTGGTGGCCGCAGTTCTCCCCCGGGCGTGCGACATGTGGGGCAGGCTACTCGTCGTACGACGCCATCAGGACTGAATCACGGTTGCAATCTGGTATAGAGAATGCCTCCCGTCGACCCCCGGTCGACGGGAGGCGCACCCCCGAGCGGGATCCGGCCCCAGCGCCGCGTGGGCCGGGATCGGGTCGGACAAGCTCCGGTCAGAGGACCGGGTCGAACGGCTCCGTACCGAGGACCAGGCGCAGCCCGGAGATCCCGGAGTGGGCCTGGGCGAAGGCCAGCTCCTTGTTGAGGTCGCCGATGTTGTTCGACGCCGGCAGCGGCGCGAGACCCAAGGTCGACAGCACGCCGATGGCCTTGCCGCTCTCGCTGAGGAAGCCGGAGCCGGAGTCACCGGGGATGCCCGGCGAGACCGTGTAGAGCGGGTGGCTCCACCCGCCGTCGGCCGGGTCGTCGCCGAGGCTGATACCGGTGTGCGGGCTGAGCGGGTCGAGGCCGAGCCGCAGGCTGGAGTTGCCGTAGGTGTAGACCTGGTCACCGGACGCGGTGCCGTCGGTGTCGATGCCGACCGGGCCGCCCCAGAACGGGACCGAGGGGTTGACCTTGGAGACGTCGGCGGCGTTGACCTTGACCAGCGCCAGGTCGTTGTAGGCGCAGGTGTTGGGGTCGGTGGTGCCGAGCTTCTTCTCGGTCAGCCAGGAGGAGTAGACGAGCGTGCCCGAGCCGACCTGGGTGCCCTCGCTGATGAGGCTGCCGCCCTCGTTGAAGGTGACCTTGGTGCCGAGCGGAAGCGAGCCGGTCTTGCAGCCGTCGGTGTCGGTGGAGCCGCCGGTGCCGGCGCAGTGGGCGGCGTACCCGACGTAGGTGTTGAACGCGTCGTCTGTGTAGACGAAGTTGGCGGTGCACTGGGCGCCGTCGGTGTACATCATCGTGCCGGGGTGGATCTTGGCGGTGCTGGCCGGGGCCCAGGTCTGGGCTGCCGAGGCGCCCCCGCTGGTGGCGGTGGCGGCGGTTCCGGCGAGTGCCGCGGCCATCAGGCACACGGCAGCAAGTCGAATCTTCGACATGTGGGGATTCCCTCCAAGGTGGTCCTCGATGTGACGCAATGCAAACGAGCGGGACCGCCGGGAGTTATGCCTGGAGGGATGCCCCGAAGGCGGACAACTCGGTCCGCCGCCAGCCGGGGTCAGAAGAAGCTTTCGGGTGCCCGGCCCGAGGCCGTGGTGACGAGCTTCGCGGTGACGATCGTGTTGCCGTCGTACTCGGCGCCGTCCCACTGGTCGCACGTGACCAGGATCAGCCGCGACGGCCCGGAGGGGTTGAAGAGCCGGCCCGCCTGCTCGGCCAGTCGCTGCTTGTCGAGGTAGCGCACCGAGGTGACGAGGTACTGCAGCTTCTTCGCCTTGCTGACCACGGTGACCCGGTCGCCCTTCATCAGGTCCCCGAGGTCGTCGAAGACGCCACCACCGGTGTGGACCGTGTGGCCGGTGACAACAGCGCTGCCTTCACTCGCGCCGACCCGGGCTCCCTCGGACCACCAGCCGAGCTCCTGCGGGTCGCTCGGGGGCACCAGCTGGCCGTCGGTCACCTGGATCGGCAGCACCGGGGCGTCGACGTCGAGCAGCGGGATGAGCAGCCGGGTGGGAAGCCGGCCCTTGTGCCGCAGCTTCCGGGTGGGGGCGTCGGACGGCGACGGGGTCGAGCCGCTGAACGCGATCGCCCCGGTGTCGCTCGGATCCGTGGAAGGGTCCGGGGATGCGGTCGTGCCCCGGTCCGTCACCAGCAGAATGCCAGCGACGACCGGGGCAGCGACGATCAGGACCCAGCCTGCCTTAGCGGAGATGAGCACCGCGGCGACGGTTCCCGAAGCTGATCAGAACGCCTCCGGCAACGAGCATGCCGCCAGCCAGGGTCAGCCCGCGGCCGACCAGGGTCTGGGCCGATCCGTCCGGCGTACCGGAGCCCGACTCGACCGACGTGGGCACGACGACCGTGGGGCTCGGCGCAGGGGGCGTGGCCGTGGAGGTGCTGGTGACCTCGGTCGGGCTCGGCGCCGGGCTGCTGGTCTCGGTCTGCGTCGGGGTCTCCGTCGGGGTCTCCGTCGGGGTCTCCGTCGGGGTCTCGGTCGGAGTCTCGGTCGGAGTCTCGGTCGGCGAGGGGCTCGGGCTCTCGGTCGGCGTCTCGCAGTTCTGGAACCAGAACACCTTCGACTTCTTCTCGGTGCCGCGGCTGCCCGGCGTGTCGATGGTGACCTTCGCGTGGAAGCCCTGCTGCGGGTGGCTGGCTAGGGCCAGCCCGCCGCCCATGGCGAGGACTCCCGCCGCGACCACAAGTCCTCCGGACGCCTGACGTACGCGTGACAGCTTCACTGCTTCTCCCATGAAGGCGTGACCGCCCAAAGGGCGGTCCGATTGAAGTCCTTGGGGCCACCGCGCTTCCGAGCCAAAACGGCAGTCCCTGCGATCGAGCATCGTAGGGGCTGCGAGGTACCCCCGGTCAATTCGCCGAGCCGAATTTGTCCTGGATTAATCGGTACAACCTGGCGATACCGACCCCAGGGCCTGGGCATAGCCCACCCCAGGCCCGGGGCGGACCCTCTCGAATTCTTTACCGTCAGTGCGACGATCTTTTACCTCAGTACGACGGCTGCGACGGGTCGATCTGGTTGACCCAGGCCACGACCCCGCCCCCCACGTGTACGGCGTCGGCGTACCCCGCGCCCTTCACGATGGCGAGGGTCTCGGCCGAACGCACCCCGGTCTTGCAGTACATGACGATCTGCTTGTCCGCGGGGAGCTTCTCCAGCGCCGAGCCGTTCAGGAAGTCGCCCTTGGGGATCAGCACCGACCCGGGGACGCGGTTGATGTCGTACTCGACCGGCTCGCGCACGTCGACCAGCTCGAAGTCGCGCTCGCCGTTGTCGCGCTCCTTGAGCATCTGCTCGAGCTGGCTGACCGAGATGGTCGAGCCGACCGCGGCGTCGGCCGCCTCCTCGGAGACCGCACCGCAGAAGCTGTCGTAGTCGATCAGCCCGGTGACGGTCGGGTGGTCACCGCACAGCGCGCAGTTGGGGTCCTTGCGGACGCGCAGCTTGCGGTACTCCATCTCGAGGGCGTCGTAGATCATCAGCTTCCCGACCAGCGGCTCTCCGACGCCGGTGAGCAGCTTGATGGCCTCGTTGACCTGGATGGAGCCGATGGACGCGCACAGCACGCCCAGCACGCCGCCCTCGGCGCAAGAGGGCACCATGCCCGGCGGCGGCGGCTCGGGGTAGAGGCAGCGGTAGCAGGGCGCGTCGGCGCTCTCGCCGTTCTCCTTCTCCGCGTGCGGCCAGAAGACCGACGCCTGTCCGTCGAAGCGGTAGATCGAGCCCCACACGTACGGGATCTTCAAGAAGTACGCCGCGTCGTTGACCATGTAGCGGGTCGCGAAGTTGTCGGTGCCGTCGACGATCAGGTCGTAGCCCTCGAAGACCTGCAGCACGTTGTCGTTGTCGAGCCGCTCACCGTGGACGACCACGTTGACGAGCGGGTTGGTCTCCTTGATGGAGTCGCGCGCCGACTCGGCCTTGGGCCGTCCGATGTCGCTCTGCCCGTGGATGATCTGGCGCTGCAGGTTGGACTCGTCGACCTCGTCGAACTCCGCGATGCCGATCGTGCCCACCCCGGCCGCGGCCAGGTAGAGCAGCGCCGGGCTACCGAGGCCACCGGCGCCGATGACCAGCACCTTGGCGTTCTTCAGCCGCTTCTGCCCGGTCATGCCGACGTCCGGAATGATCAGGTGCCGGCTGTAACGCCGTACCTCGTCGATCGTCAGTTCGGCGGCCGGCTCCACGAGCGCGGGATAGGACACGAGAAATCTCCTCGTCGGGTGTGGTCAATTCGGTTACGGGGCCAACACCCCAGGCTTCATCCATGTTCCCTCGCGCGCGAGGGGGCGTACGCAGTGGTCCGTGATCCGGACTCGGGCTGCCGACGCCTACCGGGACCGACGTACCGACGCGCCATCCGGGAGGGGCGTCGCCTGCCAGTGGGCCCCTCTCGGGCTTCCCGGGTGTCCGCCCCTCACCCTTGGCCGCATTTGTCGACCGAGAGGAAGGTAGGCTTCGATCTCGCACCGTTTGAAGGAGTCAGGTTGAGCACAGGGCAGTACGACGACGTCGCGCAGCGGCCGAGGGGTGGCCGACTGCCCCGACGGGCACGCCGGGCGCAGCTGCTCGAGTCCGCCCTCGAGGTCTTCGTGGCGCAGGGCTACCACGCCGCCGCGATGGACGACATCGCCGAGCGGGCCGGGGTCTCCAAGCCGGTGCTCTACCAGCACTTCCCGGGCAAGCTCGACCTCTACCTCGCGCTGCTCGACGCCTCGTGCGACACGATCATCGAGAACTGCCGCGCCGCGCTCGAGTCGACCCACAACAACAAGCAGCGGGTCGAGGCCACGATGACGGTCTTCTACGACTACGTCGCGGCCGAGTCCGGGGCGTTCCGGCTGGTCTTCGAGTCCGACCTGACCAACGAGCCCGCCGTACGCGAGCAGGTCGAGCGGGTGACCAACGAGTGCGCCGACCTGATCACCGAAGTGATCGGCGAGGACACCGGCCTGCCCGAGTCGGAGGCGAGGCTGATCGCGGTCTCGCTGGTGGGAATGGCGCAGGTGAGCGCCCGGTTCTGGATCAAGGACGGCGCGGGGATCGGCCGAGCCGAGGCCGCCGGGCTAGTGGCCGGGCTGGCCTGGCGCGGCATCCGCGGCTATCCCCTCACCGACGAGCACTGACCGACACAGCCGACCGGGCGGTGTGCCCGACCATCGGGTCGGCACACTTGACCTGACCACCCGCCGCAGAGCTTGGAGCAGAGAGCACCCATGGAGATCAAGATCGGCATCCTGCACGCCGCCCGTGAGCTCGTCGTCGAGTGCGACGAGTCGGCCGAGGACATCGCCCGTGCGGTCGACGAAGCGGTCGCGGCCGGCCGTGTCCTCACCCTCACCGACACCAAGGGCCGCAGCGTGATGGTGCCCGCCGCGAAGCTGGCGTACGTCGAGATCGGTGGCGGCGTCAGCGGCCACGTGGGCTTCCGCAGCTGAGCCACCCCACGACGCCGGGTAGGCATGGTTTACAAGCCCTCCCGGCCGTGGCAAAGATGGTCGCGGTGTCCCCCGACACCACGACCCTCCGGCGCAAAGGTGGCATCTGTGATTGGCGCAATTCTCTGGGCACTGATCGGCGGCACGATCATCGGCCTGCTCGGCAAGTTCGTCGCACCGGGTGACCGCGACAACATCCCGTTCTGGCTGACCGTCATCTGCGGTATCGGCGGCGTCCTCATCGGCAACTACGTGTACGCCGCCATCTGGCACAACGGCAACATGAACTACAACGGCCCCGGCCTCGACTGGTGGCGGCACGTCTGGCAGGTCGTCGTGGCCGCGGTCCTGGTGATGGGCGCGGCCTCGGTCACCGGCCGGCGCAGGGCCTGACCCCGTCCAACACGCAACGAAGGCCCCGTTCCGCATCGGCGGAACGGGGCCTTCGGCGTACTCCCTGCGACTCCGGGGCGGTGCGACTACGAGTCGAGGCCGAGGTCGGCCATCCTCTGGGCGTGCTGCTCGGTGAGCCGGGCGAACATCCGGCCCAGGGCGGCGAGGTCCATGCCGGGGCGGTCGACGCCGCCGGCCAGTAGCGCCGACAGCGCGTCGTGGTCGGCCGCCACGCGCTGCGCCTGGCGCGAGGCGGCCGCCGACGCGGTGGTCGGCGGCGATGGCCTTCTTGACCCGGTCGACGACGAACTCGGAGTGCCCGGCGTCCTCGAGCGAGGCGAAGATCAGGTTGCGGGTGTCCGCGTCGACGAACGCCGCGATCTCCCGGTAGAAGTCGGCGGCCAGCCCGTCGCCGACGTACGCCTTGACCAGGCCCTCGAGCCAGTCGCTCGGGGCGGTGTGGCGGTGGAACTCGTCGATCGCCTCGCGGAACGGCGCCATCGCGGCGTACGGGTCGGCGTCGAGCTCGGTGAGCCGGTCCGTGAGGGGTACGACGTGGCCGAACTGCACGCTCGCCATCGAGGCCAGGGCGATCTTGTCCTCGAGAGTGGGGGCCAGCTTGGCGTCCTCGGCCAGCCGCTCGAAGGCGGAGATCTCGCCGTACGCGATGACGGCGAGCAGGTCGACCACGGCGGCGCGGTAGTGCGGGTCGTCGAAGGCGACCGGGACGTCGTCCGGTGTTGATTCGGGCATGGCCTGACCCTACCGATAGACTCGATCACGTTGAGTGCCGATCACCCTGATCCGCACCACCGTGGCGAGTGCCCCGTGAAGCCGGGTGCCCACCGCAGCATGTGCGCGGCAGACCAGTTGGAGTTCCGTCCCGAGTCGGCCGCACAGACGCCTACTCACGAAAGCGACAGAACACTGACCACCTTCCGAGAGCTCGGGGTGCTCCCCGAGATCGCCGATGCGCTCGAACGCGCCGGCATCACCACGCCTTTCCCGATCCAGGAGATGACGCTCTCCGTCGCGCTGATGGGCACCGACCTGATCGGTCAGGCGCGTACCGGCACCGGCAAGACGCTGGCCTTCGGCATCCCCGTCATCCAGCGCACGGTTGCTCCCCACGACCCCGACTACGCCGAGCTGGTGCCCGGCAAGCCGCAGGCCCTCATCGTCGCCCCGACCCGCGAGCTCGCCCTGCAGGTCTCCAGTGACCTGGCGCTGGCGAGCGCCGACCGCGGCGTACGCGTCCTCACCGTGTACGGCGGTGTCGGCTACGAGAACCAGCTCGACACCCTCCAGGCCGGCGTCGACATCGTCGTCGGCACCCCCGGCCGGCTCATCGACCTGATGAACCGCCGCGCGCTCGACCTGTCCCACGTGAAGTCGCTCGTCCTCGACGAGGCCGACGAGATGCTCGACCTGGGCTTCCTGCCCGACGTCGAGCGGCTGCTGGCCAAGACGCCCGAGATGCGGCAGACCATGCTGTTCTCGGCGACCATGCCGGCGGCGATCGTGTCCCTGGCCCGCACCCACATGCGGCACCCGATGAACATCCGCGCGGAGTCGTCGTACGACAAAGCGACGGTGCCGGCCACGGCCCAGTTCATCTACCAGGTCCACGACCTCGACAAGCCCGAGATCATCGGCCGGATCCTGCAGGCCGAGGACGCCGGCAAGCTGATCGTCTTCACCAAGACCAAGCGCGCGGCCCAGCGGGTCGCCGACGACCTGGCCGAGCGGGGCTTCTCCGCGAGCGCCCTGCACGGCGACATGGCCCAGGTGGCGCGAGAGAAGGCGCTGACCCGGTTCCGTTCCGACAAGCTCAAGGTCCTGGTGGCCACCGACGTCGCGGCCCGCGGCATCGATGTCCAGGGCGTCACCCACGTCGTCAACTACAGCTGCCCCGAGGACGACAAGACCTACGTGCACCGCATCGGCCGCACCGGCCGCGCGGGAGCGTCGGGCATCGCGATCACGTTCGTCGACTGGGCCGACGTGACCCGCTGGAAGGTCATCAACAAGGCGCTCGACCTGCCGTTCGACGAGCCGCAGGAGACCTACTCGACCTCCGAGCACCTCTTCCACGACCAGGGCATCCCGGCCGGCACCAAGGGCCGGATCGTGGAGCCGAAGCCGGCCGAGCGGTCGGACCGGTCGGATCGGTCGGATCGGTCGGATCGGTCGGAGGGCGGCGAGCGCACGCCGCGAGCCCGCAACCGCAACCGGTCGCGCACCCGCACCCGCGGCGGCCAGCAGGTCAACGGGGCGACGACGGCCACCGACGAGAAGGCATCCTCGAAGGCGACCGAGAAGTCGGCCGACGTGTCTGCCAACCGGTCGGCCGGCGAGTCCGAGTCCTCGGGCTCCTCGCCCACCCGTCGCCGGCGTCGGCGCCGGAGCTCGGGCGGGTCGCGCCCCGCGACCGAGCCCGCCACGGCGGAGTAGTCGTGTCGACGAGCCGTCCGGGTCCCGGCCCGGGCGGCTCGTCGCATCATCGGCCGGCTTGTCGCGCTCCATGTAGTTCGAAAGTGGGCGGGCGGCGGGGGCCGTGGACCAGTCGCTGAGGGTGTTCTTCGCGTTGGTCGATCGTTTGATCAAATCGCGTTTTGATCAAACGATCGACCAAAGGAAACGGGCCTGGCTGCAGGCGGTGCCGCGGCCTGCGCGGTCTGCTGTGCGCCCCCGCTGCTGGGGTTGCTGGGCTTGGCAGGAGTCGCCGCAACCGCGGCCACCCTGGTGGTCGCCGGGATCGGGTACGCCGTCGTCGTCGCCGCTGTGAGCGCCACGCCGTTGCTCCGCCGACGCCGGCGGGCCCGGTGTCGCCCGATGCGGGCCGCCGCGCCCGGCCCGGTCGACGTACAGCTGGGCGCACCGGTTCGCCAGCACCTCCCGTGACCGTGCTCGGATAGGCAGGCCTGGGCGCGGACGTTCGCCATCCTGCGGCCTCAGGCGACGACGTACACCCACGTCTCCAGCTGCGCGAACTTCCACATCGCCTTGGCGTCGGCCTCGCGCTGCCGGATGCAGCCGTGTGACTGCGGAGTGCCGAGCTGCGAGAGGTTCTGCACCGGTACGCCGGCCTCCTCCGGGATGTCGTGGAAGCCGATCGCGGCGCTCTCGCCGGCCGTGAACCGGACGAACCAGCGCATCGTGCTGACCCCGTCGATGCCGTACGCATGAGACGACCGCGAGTAGACCTGGTAGCTGCCGGGGTCGAGGTTGTCGGAGACGCTGCCCGACACCAGATAGGTGCGCAGCACCCGCCCGGCGCGCGTCACCAGCCAGACCCGCTGCTGGCTCTGGTCGAACACCACCCGTCGTCCCGAGCCAGAGTCGGCCGGCACGGGGTGGCTGACGTGCTGCTTGGGTACGACGGTCGCGGGGCTCGGCCGGTCCGGGGTGGACGAGGCCGACGGGCCGGTCGTGGCCGCGCGGCCCGGGTCCTCCGAGGGCCCGGCCGAGGGGTCGGCCGCCAGTTGGTCGGCCGGGTCGTCGGCCGAGCCGGTGTCGGTGTCGCGCGAGACGCCGTCGGGGCTCCGCTGCCCGCTTTCGCTCGCCGAGGCCAGCGTTGCGTCGGCCGCGGCCGCGTCGTGGCTCTCCGCCGGCAGCACCCCGACCCCGCCGAGCAGCGCCACGAAGGTGATCCCCAGCGAGGCCAGCGCCGCCGTCAGCCGGCCGTAGCGGGGCCGGACTGGGTCGAGGCGGTGGCGGCTCATCGGTCAGCCTCTGACCGGCCCGGCCGACGTCTTGGTGCGACCGGCTCGGCGTACGAGAGTGCCGGCGACGTCGCGATAGGCCTGGGCGCCCTTGGTACGCCGGCCGGTCGCCAGGATCGAGCGGCCCGCGGCGGGCGCCTCGGCGAACTTGATTGTCTTCGGGATCGGCGGCTCGATCACGTCGAGGTCGTAGGTGTCGGAGATCGTGTCCAGGACGGTTCGGGCGTGGTTGGTGCGGCCGTCGAAGATGGTCGGCAGCACGCCCCAGACCTCGAGGCTGCGGTTGGTGAAACGGCGTACGTCGTGGACGGTGTCGAGCAGCTGCCCGACCCCGCGGTGCGACAGCGTCTCGCACTGCAGCGGGATCAGCACGCCCTGGGCCGCGGTCAGCGCCGCGACGGTGAGGATGCCGAGCGACGGCGGGCAGTCGAGCAGGATCCAGTCGTAGCCGGCACCGTCCTCGTCGAGCCGGTCGACCAGGGTGCGGATGACGTGTTCGCGGCCGGTGCGGGTCAGCAGGTCGGCCTCGGCCCGGGCCAGCTCGATGGTGGCCGGCAGCAGGTCGACGCCCTCCTCGGTCGTCACGATCACCTCGGCGGGGTCGAGCTCCTTGGTGATCACGTGATGAAGCGACGTCTCGAGGTCTTCGGGGTCGATGCCCAGGGAGAAGGTCAGGCAGGCCTGCGGGTCGAGATCGACCAGCAGCACGCGGTACTCGAGCTCGACCAGCGCGGAGCCCAACGAGGCCACCGTGGTCGTCTTGGCCACGCCACCCTTCTGGTTGGCGATCGCGAGTGTCGTTGTCATCGACACCCATCATGCCCGACCGCTTGCCCGGATAGGGGTCACCGCTGTTTGCTG